>Ga0307415_100000211_pt1 | contig 25694 bp, 19 predicted proteins | sample DK1Cmetagenome_FD_204524 | JGI IMG/M metagenome (GOLD analysis project Ga0307415, IMG submission 204524) | Maize rhizosphere microbial communities from greenhouse at UC Davis, California, United States - DK15-C-2 | ecosystem: Host-associated > Plants > Roots > Rhizosphere > Soil | place: USA... | reverse complement strand
CGATCGTGCGGCACGTGCACGATGCCGCGCCGGACCCGAGCGGTCGCGGAGACGCCCCCGAGTTCGGCGCCATCCAGGCGGATCCTTCCCGCCATGGGCTTGAGAAGACCCGAGATCGCCCGCAACGTCGTGGTCTTGCCGGCACCGTTGGCGCCCAGCAGCGCGACGACCTCGCCGGGCCCCACCGTCAGGCTCAGATCGCGCACGGCCTCCGCGCGGTCGTAGCCCGCGGTCAAGCCGTCGATCTCGAGTGTGGTCGCGCCGACTGCCATCTAAATGTCCCTATTCCAACATAGAGTCCGCTGTAGACCGGCGAATCTGCTCACATGATACAGGTCGAGATCGTTGACAAAATCGTTAACGGGGCCTTTGAATGGGGTGTCTCACCGAGGCGGGGAGCCGTGGTCCGCATCCTTGTGCCGCCAACGTGCTCACACCTGCAGCACTCCGCCTTGCCCCGAGGCCGATGCCGCCAAGGGGTGGACACGGAATCCTTGGGACAGGATTCTCCGTCCCAGCGCGGCGATGCTTGCAGAGGAGGACGCCAGTGAGCATGCATGCGCCCAGAGGATTGCGCACAATCCCGATGGCATTCGTTGTGGCCCTGGCCGCCGCCGGTTGCGGCGGCGGCACGTCCGGACCGGGCGCGACGACCCCGGAGGTGTCGGCGGTGACCGGACCGGGCGGCGCGGGCGCGCAATCCGTCACCGACTACGTCGCGTACACCGGCGGCAAGGCCGGCAAGGCGGACCAGAGCCTACCGCCGGTCCATGTCGGCTGGATCAACCAGCAGGGCGGCCAGGTGGAGATCGGCCGGTTCGCCACCAACGGTGCGGAACTCGCGATCAAGTACGTCAACGAAGAACTCGGCGGAGTCGGCGGACATCCGGTCCAGCTCAAGACGTGCTTCATCGCCTCCGCCGAGGAAGAGGGCACGACCTGTGGGCAGAGGCTGGCCGCGGACAAGGACGTCTCGGTGATCGGGGCGGGCGGCGTGGCGATCGGTACGCAGTCGTTCTACTCCACGATCGCCGGCGCCAAGCCCGTGGTCACCGGCGTGGCCGTCACACCGATCGACGCCGTGCAGCCGAACGCGGTGGTCCTCTTCGGCGACGCCACCCATGTGCTCGGCCCGTTCGGGACCTACGCCAGGGACGTGCTCAAGGCGAAGACCGCGGCGCTGGTCTACCCCAACGAACCCGGCATCATCGAGGGCGCGAAGGCGATCCGGGCGGGGCTCGAGGCCGCCGGCGTGCGGGTCAAGCCGGTCGGGTACGGCTCAGGCCAGACCGACCTGATCGGGCCGCTCACCAGCGCGGGCGCGCAGACGGCGGACATGGTGATCCCGTACAGCAGCGCGTCGGGCTGTGTGAACCTCGCCAAGGGCCTCCGGCAGCTCGGGATCACCGACTCCAAGAAGATCGTCTCGGCACCGCTGTGCCTCAACGGCCAGGTGATCGCGGGTCTCGGCGACTTTCCGATCTGGACGTTCGCGATCGCGAGCTCGTTGTACGGCGACGCGACCGACCCCGGGATGCCGGCGTACACGGCGGTCACGCAGAAGTACGGCACCCCCGAAACGGCGCCCGACCCGTGGAACATCGTCTCGTTCGCGCAGGTGCTGACCATCGTCAAATTCCTGAACGAGGTCGGGTACGACAACATCACGCCGCAGGCGGTGCTGGCGAAGGCCAAGGCGTTCACAGGCCCGCTCGCGCTCGGGGCTCCGTCGCTGCAGTGCGGCAGGTACTCGGACGCGCCGGCGGTCTGCAACGACCAGACGCAGTTCTTCAACTACTCCGGGCAGAACAGGTTCACCAAGGTGGCCGGCTGGCTGAGGCCTCCGGCGTCATGAGCCGGCGCCTTGGCTGGGTCGCAGCGCGGCGCCAGACGCGCCGAGCCAGCCTTGGCGTAGCGGTTGAACTCTCGCCCGCACCGTCCGGAGACGATCCGTGGATCTGATCCCCCTGTTCGTCCTGCTCGGCCTCGGCTCCGGCGCGCTGATCGCCGCCATCGCCCTCGGCGTGGTGGCGACCTTCCGCGGCTCGGGCATCATCAACCTGTCGGTGGGCGGGGTGGCCATGCTCGCCGGGTACGCCTTCTGGTCGCTCACGAGCGGCGAGTTCGCCTCCCTGGGCACCGCACCGGCGCTCGCCATCAGCCTGGTCTTCGTACTGGTCGTGGGTGCGCTGATCGAGCTGCTCGCGTTCCGGCCGCTGCGCACGGCCGCGCCGCTGGCGAAGCTCGTCTCCTCACTCGCCGTGCTGCTCATCGCCCAGGCGTCGATGTTGCTCGCCTTCGGGACCGCCCAGAAGCCGTCGCGCCAGATACTGCCGCAGAACATTGTCCGGCTGAGCGACACCGTGGTCATCCCGGCGGACAGGTTCATCCTCGCCGGCCTGGTCATCGTGGTGGCGGCGGCGCTCTGGGCGCTGTACCGGTGGACCAGGTTCGGGCTGGCCACCCGGGCGGCGTCCGAGAACGAGGTCGCCGCGATCCTCTCCGCCCAGTCACCAAATCTGATCTCCATGGTGAACACCCTGATCACCTCGCTGATCGCCGGAGGGTTCGGGATCCTGGCCGCCTCGATCACCCAGCTCGACTCCATCACCCTGCCGCTGCAGATCGTGCCCGCGCTCGCCGCCGCGCTGCTGGCGCGCTTCACCTCGTTCGGGATCGCCTGCGCCACCGGGATCGGCATCGGCATCCTCAACTCGCTGATCAACTACGCCTCCGTGCAGCCCTGGTTCCCGACGACCGACGGCACCCCGATCCCCGGCGTCCAGGAACTGCTCGCCTTCGTGATCATCATCGCGGCCATGTTCCTGCGCGGCGCGCGGATACCGTCCCGCGGTGAGCTGGTCGAGCACCGGCTCCCCGCGGCGCCGCGGCCGCGGCGGTTGCTCGTGGTGGCCCTGCCGCTCGCCGCCGTCGGCGCCGTCGCGCTGGTCGTCCTGCCGTTCGACTTCCGCCAGGCGCTCGTCGTGTCGCTGATCGGTGCGCTGATGGCGCTCTCGCTGGTGGTCATCACCGGCTTCGTGGGCCAGGTCTCGGTGGCCCAACTCGCCCTGGCCGGGGTGACCGGCTTCACGATCTCCCACCTCGCGGTCGACGCCGGCATCGGCTTCCCGCTCGGCGCGCTGGCGGGCGTCGCGGTCGCCGTCGTGATCGGACTGATCACCGCGGTGTCGGCACTGCGGGTCCGTGGCGTGAGCCTGACGGTGGTCACCCTCGCCGGCGCGGTGGCGATCGCGAACTTCGGCTTCGCCAACACCACCTGGGGCGTCGGGCCGAACGGCTCGCCGGTGCCCAACCTGGGCGTGGCCGGCCTCGACCTCAGTCCGTGGGCGGCCTACCGCGGACTCGACGGCAACCAGCCGAGCCCCGTGTTCGGCTGGGTCGCGCTGATCGCGACGGTCGCGTTGTGCCTGCTCGTCGGTTACCTGCGGCGGGGGACGCTGGGTCAGCGCATGCTCGCGGTGCGCTCCAACGAGCGCGCCGCCGAGGCCGCCGCGGTCAACCCCCGCACGGTCAAACTGATCGCATTCGGCATCAGCGCCTTCATCGCGGGTGTGGCGGGCTGCCTCTACGCGTACAACTTCGGCTCGGTGAGTCCGGAACGCTTCAACGCGTTCGCCGCCCTTGGCCTGATCGCGTTCGCCTACGCCGGCGGCATCACGCAGATATCCGGCGCCGTATTCGCGGGACTGATCTCGGCCCAGGCGCTGGTCCCGTACGCGCTGGACCGATGGTTCGGGCTCAACGGGAACTGGTTCCTGCTCTTCGGCGGCGTGCTCCTGCTGTTCACCCTGATCCAGAACCCCGAGGGCGTCGCGGGGGACTTCTACCGGCGCACGCACAAGCGGCCTCCGCTTCGCCGGCCGCAGCACGCGCCGGACGCCGCACCGCTCCCGGTGCGGTCGAAGAAGGCGGACGGCGCGCGCGCCACCGTACTCAGCGTCAGCGATCTGTCGGTCTCCTTCGGCGGCGTGCGTGCGTTGCGTGGGGTCACGCTCGCCGTGCGCGCCGGCGAGTTGGTCGGCCTCATCGGCCCCAACGGCGCCGGCAAGTCGACGTTCCTCGACGCCGTCGGCGGTTTCGTGGCCAGTGACGGACGGGTCGAACTGGACGGACACGACATCGGGCGGTTGCCGGCCTACGCTCGGTCACGCCGCGGGCTCGGCCGCACCTGGCAGAGCACCGAACTGTTCCACGATCTCGACGTACGCGAGAACCTGCTGGTGGCGGCGGACCACGCCACCGACGGCCCCGCGGGCCGGATGCCGGGCGCGATCCCGCGGCGCGGACCGGAGGTCGAGGACGCACTCACGATCGTCGGCATGGAGTGGGCCGCCGACGCGATGCCCGACGACCTTTCCGAGAGCGAGCGTAAGTTGGTCGGCGTCGCCCGCGCGCTCGTCGGCAACCACCGGCTGATCGGCCTGGACGAGCCCGCGGCCGGGCTGGACCGGCGGGAGAGCGAGGAGCTCGGCCGGTGCCTGCGCGGGCTGGCCGACGAGGGCCAGTCGATCCTGCTGATCGACCACGACATGGGCCTCGTCCTGAGCATCTGCGACCGCATCGTCGTGCTGGAGTTCGGGACGGTGATCGCCGACGGCCCGCCGGAGTCCATACGCCGCGACGAGCGGGTCGTCGCCGCGTACCTCGGTGGCCGCGACCGCTCTCGGCTGGAGGCCGCCCAGGATGGCTGACCATGCGTCAAGAACGGCTGTTGGTCGCCAGGATCGCCGTTGCCTCCTCAAGGTCCATGTAGCGCAGGCGGGCCTCCGACATCTCGTCGGTCCACCGTTCCGCGATGTCGTAACGTTCCATCGGGGTGGTGTCCGACAGCTTGCGGCCGGGGAACACCTCATAGCCGTCGAGCAGTTCGGCATGTTCCCGCATGCCTTCCTGGAAGAGGTTCTCGCGGCGCAGCACGTACTTGAGGACGGGCACCTCGTCCCACAGCTTGCGGCCGGCCGTCACGATCTCCAGAACCCGCGACCGGTAGTCCGGGTTCCGGATGAGGTGCTCACGCACGATCGAACTCCCGACCGTCAGGTGCCGGATCTCATCGATCCCCGCCCCCCGGGCGATCTCGCCCGCCGCCGGATCGAGCCGGTCCCACTTGCGCTCGCTGAGCTCCGCGGCGGGGGCCAGCACCCCTTCCACCACGATCGTGAAGGCCGCCACGGCCCCGACGAAGTCACCGTCCTCGCGAAGGGTGCGGACCACGAACTCCTCGATGGGTGCGAGCACCTCGACGGAGTACTCGGCGGACAACTCAGCGATGGTCTCGTGCAACCGCTCCGCGGGCACACCAAGCTCCACGAGATGGTTGCGGAAGACCATCGAGTGCCTGGCCTCGTCCAGCACCTGCGTCGCGAAGAACTCCATCTCCGCAATCCCCGGCGCCTCGGCCACGAAGTACGACAGCGCCCGGGTCGCCCGCTCCTCGGCAACCGAACGCCAACCCAGTTCCAGGATCAGCGCCTCGCGAAGCGGGCCCGGCTTGCGCATGAATTCGGGGGTGGCCGCCGCCACGGCATGGCCGGTGGCGGCCCGTCCGGTGAGAGTGCCCTGAGCGACGGCGGTCAGCCAGTACACGAGATCGCAGTCGCGCGTGGTCATGTTCAGGTTCATCGCGCCATCGAGCAGGTTGGGTGCCAAGTCGAAATCGGCTTCCCGAGGGACTGAATCCGCCATGCCGAACCTTCTTCCTTCCCGTTCTTCCCTATGACCGGCCCAGCGCGGCGACCTGTCCGGGCGGCGAGGTGGCTTCCCGGGGCAGGACGCGGAGCGTTCCGTCGTGCAGCCGCCCGGCGAAGTGCAGTAGCGGGCCGCCGCCCCCTCCGTTGCGGGCGGTGACGACCTTGCCGAGCAGCAGGTTGTGATCACCGGCGGGGACGGTCATGGTGAGATGACAGCCGAGCGACGCCAGCGAACCTCTGATCCACGGCGCTCCGCTGAACGCGTCGGGTTCCCATTCGAAATGATCGAACTGGGCCAGACCGTGCGGCCGGCCGGGATCCGCGAACCAACCGGCGAGCGCCGATTGCCGCGCGGACAGGACGTTCACCCCGAAGCGCCCCGCCTCGGCTATGGCCTGGCTCATGCCCGACTCTTCGCGCAGGCACACGCCGAGCAGTAGCGGCTCCCGCGACACCGCGGCGACCGACGAGACCGTGGTGCCATGCGCCACGTCGCCGTGCCAGACGGTCACCACCGCGACGCCGGTCGCGAGTCGGCGAACCGCCTGGCGCAGCATCACATTGAGATCGGCCGCGGTCATGGGCCAGGTACCGCGGCGGCTTCCCGAGTCCGATCACCGGCCACCGCGGGGGTTCCGACGGAGAGTTCGTCGAGGAGCCGCTGGTAGCCGGGCGTCGCGCGCGGCTCGAAGGGCAAGCGGAACGGCTTGAGGAAATTGCCGTATATGCCGCGGTCGGCGAAGAGATGCCAGGGAATCGCGAGGAGAGCCCACTCCCAGCCGATCGTGAATCCCCAGATCGCGATGACCGCACCCTGCGTGATCATGCTGTGCATGACGTTGTAGGCAATGTAGTAGTTCTTCGATATCCTACCGTTCGGGCTGCGCCGGAACGCGATCGCGCCCGGTATATACCCGATCACATCTATGTAAGCGAACAGGGCGATCGCCGGGAGCCAGCGGATCTCGCTCCAATGCAGAACGATGAGTATGGTGACAACGATCCAGCCGACCAGGTATTCGGCCCGGTGGTGGCGGAATGTGGTCGGGCTCTCGAACGGATTCTTTGCGTCCATGGCGGAATCCTCACTGACGGATGGGTTTGTTGGGTCAGGTCAGCCGCAGCGGCCGGCCGGTGAGATAGTCGACCAGCGCCTCCGCCATCGCGGTACGCGACGGCGGATGGTAGGCCAGCGCGCGGACGGTGGCGATGAGGTAGCCGATATCGGGCGATCGGATGAACGCGATGCCGCCGAGAAGTTCCGCCGCCATGTCCGTGGCCTCCCTGAGCGCCTGCTGCGCCGCGTACCTGGCCACCAGAACCGCCGAGACGGCGGCGTCGCCGGTAAGGCCGTCGCCGATCGCCCGGGCGGCGCTCTCGACCAGGGCGACCGCCGACTCGAGCTGTATCGCGGCCTGCGCCCGGTCGGTCACGCTGCCCCGGCCCTTGGCCAGCGCCTGATCGACCAGGGCACTCGTGGTGCCCACGTACACCGAGGTCGCCAGCATCTCGAACCAGGCGAAACCGATCGTCTGCAGGTCATCGAGCCGATCGGGGGCGTCCGGCTCGGACCGGATCACCAGGTCGGCCGGCACGAACACATCGGTGAGCCTGACCTCGTCGCTCTCCGCCCCGGCCAGCACATTGCTCAGCCAGAACTTCTCCACGGTGACACCCGGCGAGCCGGCCGGGATGAGCAGCAGCGCGAGCGTGGGAGTGCCGTCCACCGGCACCGCGGCGCTGGCCGTGAGCACGTCCATCGACCGGGCCAGGCTGCAGGGTTTCTTCCCGCCGTTGACCAGGTAGCCGCCGTCCACGGGGCGGGCGGTCGCCGCCGGGACGACGATGTTCGCCCCCGGACTGCCCTCGGCCCACCCCGAGGCCACGAGGAGATTGGCCGGGGCGATGCCGGCCAGGAGCTCCAGCTGTGCGGCGGTCAGCCGCCCGGCCCGTCGTGCGAGCGCGAAGAGTGTCGCCACCGTGTAGTGATGCATGGTGGTCGCGGCACCCAGCGACGGCGAATACGAGGCCATCGCCCGCACGATGCGTGCCGCGTCGAGGGCGCCCACCCCCATGCCGCCGTATTCGGTCGGGACCATCAACCCGGGTCCGCCGAACTTGCGGAATATGTCGAGAACTGGCCCGCCCGGCGCCTCACGTTCGGCCAATGAGATGTCCGCGAGCGCGGCGCACAGGCCCGGGTGGTAGCGCTCGCACACGCTACGCGCCTCATCAAGGGAGCGCATAGATAGTTTCCCATCTATATCGGGTCCGATAATTCCCTCAACATGGTCGCAGCCGCCTCTGACACCGGACTGACGGGGACGGATACAGGTCTCAGGCGCGCGGACACGTGCGCCCCAGCCGGGTCACGGCTCAGCGGGGCCTGATGAACGCGCGCCGTTCGTCGTCGCAGACCACCCGGAAGCGACAGCCGTCGAGGTGGTCGTTCACGACGCCGAGCGACTGCATCGCGGCATACACGGTCGTCGGCCCGACAAGACAGAAGCCACGCCGGCGCAGTTCACGCGAGAAGGCTTCCGATTCGGGAGTAGACGCCGGCAGCGCGGCCACGGTCGGGCGTGGGTCGCCGGCCGGTGCCTCGAAGCTCCACAGCAGCCCGGCCAGGGACAGGCCCTGCTCCCACATGCGCACGGCCGCCCGGGCGTTGCCGATGGTGGCCAGAATCTTGCCCCGGTGCCGCACGATCGCCGAATCGGCGAGCAGCCGCGCGACATCGGTGTCGGTGAACCGCGCCACCGCGGAGGGATCGAAGCCGGCGAAGGCCCGGCGGAACCCGTCCCTCTTGCGGAGGATCGTCAGGCAGGACAGACCGCTCTGGAATCCCTCCAGGCACAGCTTCTCGAAGACCCCCTCATCGCTGCCGACCGGTCGCCCCCACTCCCTGTCGTGGTAGGACTGATACTCGGGCGCCGCGAGGCCCCAAGGACACCGGCGGACTCCATCCGCGCCGATCAGGATCGCGCCGGCCATCAGCGCGGCCCCGGTGGCGCGGAGCGATACAGCCCGGACCGAGAACCGACCATTTGTACACGGCCAATGGCGCCGTCGAACCCATTGATCGGCACGGCACTCGACATGCGCACCCTTTCGTCGGTTGCGTTTCCTATATGCTGACAGGCATCCCGGCCCAAGGCAATTGCCCAAGTGTGGATGCCCGTTGGCCGTCCTGACCTTACGCAAACCCGCTGGTCAGCGAAATGTCAGCACGGCGTCGAACGGGCCTGACAGGATAGAGCCGGCATACGCCCAATACCACGGCAAGGCAAGATGTGAGGAACGCCTATGGCCATCCAGGACAGGCTGTCATTCCGCCAGATCGAGACCGACATCGAGAAGGCACTGCGCTGTTACCCGGGCATAGCACGAGCCCGCGTTCGCCGCGATGCCGACGGCCGACTGGTGGCGCGGGTGCTGCCGTGGGGTACGCACTCCGTTACCGCCGACACCGGCGTCCTCGCCGACCTGGCGGTTATGAACATGGCCGAGACGCGATTCCTGCATGACGAGATCTTCGTCGACGAGGTCTACCTGCGCGGCGGGATCGTGCTCCGAGAGAATGCCGTGGTGTTCGATGTCGGCGCGAACATCGGGATGTTCAGCCTCTTCGTCGGAGCGCGGTGCCCTTCGGCCCAGGTGTACGCGTTCGAACCGGTTCCCGAGGTGTTCGCCAAGCTCGTGCGGAATGTCGACGAGCGCGGCCTCGTCGTCCGGCCGTTCAACTATGGGCTGTCCGATCGCGATCAGGAGGTCTCATTCTACTACTACCCGAACATCTCGATCATGTCGTGCCGCCACGACTACATAAACTGGGAGAACGAGGTCGACCTGATCAAGCGGTACGTCGCGAATGAGCGCAGGAATGGCCCGCCTGACCGCGCGGAACACCTGGCCGAGGTCGAAGCGTTGGCGGCCAAGGATTTCGAGTTCATCGAATGCCAGTGCCGACTCCGCACGATCTCGGACGTGATCGATGAGATCGGAGTGGGCGCCATCGACCTCGTCAAAATCGACGTCCAGCGGGCCGAGTACGACGTGCTCAAGGGGATAGCGGACCGCCACTGGCCGCTGATCCAGCAGATCAGCATGGAAGTCCACGACGAGGCCGGCTCACCGACCGAGGGCAGGGTTGCGCAGGTCACCCGGCGACTGGCCGACGAGGGATTCCAGGTCCAGGTGGAGATCGAGGAGATGCTTCGCGACACCGGCCGCTATGCCGTCTATGCCATCCGGCCGGCTTACGAGAACGACCCGCGGAAGGTGGTAGCGGCCGCCGGTACCGCGCAGGCGGTCAGGCCCGAGCACGTGGCGGACTGGCTGTCCGCCCGCCTGCCGGCGGACCGGTTGCCGGACCAGGTGGTCGTCGTCGATGCCCTGCCGCGATGACACGGCTCCACCTGTGTGGCCGGCGCCCGTTCCTGGGGCGCCGGCCATGGCACGTGGTCAGTGTGCGTGCTCGTACTGAACGCGGTCGGGGTCCAGTGCCGGATCGATCGTGGCGATCACCTCGTCGACCAGCTGCTTGGTCGTTTCCGGGTGCACGAAGCAGAGCCGGGCCACCGGCTCGCCCTGCCAGGAGGTCGGCAGCACGAAGGCGATCTGACCCTCGAGGAGCCGGGCCGACCAGCTCCCGTAGTCGTCCCAGCCCCACCCGTCCCGCCGGAACAGGACCACCGAAAGCTCCGGCTCGCAGACCAACGTCAGGCCCTCGGTCGCACTGACGCGGTCGGCCGCGTAGCGGGCCATGGTGAGCGTGTTCTCGATGCCGTCCCGGTACGCGTCGGTTCCGTGGACCGCGAGCCCGAACCACAAGGGCAGGCCGCGGGCCCGGCGGGTCAGGTGGTAGGCGTAGTCGCTCGGGTTCCACACGCCGCCATCATCATCGTGGATGGCGTCCAGATAGGACGCCCGCTGTGTGTGCACCTCCTGGGCTGTCCGCGGATCGCGGTAGAGCAGTGCCGCGCAGTCGAATGGCGAGAAGAGCCACTTGTGCGGATCGATGACCAGGGAGTCGGCCCGCTCGATGCCGGTGAAGAGCTCGCGCACCGAGGGAGCGAAGATACCGGCACCGCCGTAGGCCGCGTCGACATGCATCCACAGGCCCTCTCGCCGGGCAACGTCGGCTATCCCGGCCAGATCGTCGATCAGGCCGGCGTTCGTCGTGCCGGCGGTGGCGACCACAGCCACAACGTCGTCCCGGTGCCGCTCGCCGGCCAGGGTGTCTCCCAGCGCCCCTGCCGTCATCCGGTGGTCGGGCGTGGGCACCAGCAGCGGTTCCAGGCCCAGGAGGTGGAGCGCCTTGCCCACCGAACTATGGGTGTCCACCGTGATCGCCACCTTCGGCCGGGCGCCATGCCCACCGCGACGGCTCAGACCGGTATCGCGCGCGACCAGAAGTGCCGACAGGTTGCCACTGGAGCCGCCGGATACGAAGCAACCACCGGCGCTCGCCGGCAGGCCGGCGGCATCGGCCAGAACCCGCAGCGCCTGATTCTCGGCCGCGACCGGCCCCGCGGCCTCGAGCCAGGAGATGCCGTGCAGCGCGAAGCAGGAAACCAGCACGTCGATGAGAATCGACGTCTTCGATGGCACACACGACACGAAGGCCATGAAACGTGGAGTGTCACACGCGATGATCGCCGGCGCGATGTCCCGGAGGAAGACCGACAGGACCGCCTCGGGGTCGTTGCCGGACGGCTTGATGAGCCCAGCCAGCTTCTCCGCGAGCCGCTCCCGGTCACCTCCGGTCTTGAGGGGAACCTCGTCCAGGCTGAGCTGTCGCAGGCACTCGTCGAAGACGAGCCGGGCCAGCTTGGGGTCCAAAGTGTGCATGGATTTCCCTTCACGTCCTTCCCCACCGGTTCTTGGTCGAGTCCTCCGCCGCTGTTCGGCGTTCACGGCCGTGCCTCGGCGGGGCTACTTCGCCGCGGCCATGATTCCCTTGAGCCATCCGGTGAACGCCGACGTTCCCGCTTCCAGCTTGGCCACGGCGGCGGTACCGATGATGACCCCGTCACAGCCGCCACTGCCGCGCAGCTCCTCGACATCGGCCGGCTCGCTGATGCCGAAGGCGGCGCAGACCGGCAGATCCGGACGGATCGCCTGGACCTCCGCCCGCTTCCGTTGAAGATCAGACAGGGATGCCGCCCTGGTTCCCGTGTTCGGCCCCAGCGAGGCGTACACGAAGCCGCCGCCGCGGGTGATGACGCGCCGATCGGCATCGGACAGGCCGGCGGCGGTGGCGTCCACCGCGGGGATGACGACCGCGCCATCCTCGGCGGCGGCCAGAGCGTAGTCGGTGATATTTGGTGGGTCGTTCTCGAACAGGTACCCGGAAACTCCAACCCGCAGGGAGGATGGTGCCGACCAGGCGGCGGGCGCGGGCCACGCGGACCCATAGACGATGGCCACTCGCACGGGGGCGCGTAACAGCCATTCGATCCGCTGGGCCTCGGAGCCGGGCTCGGCATCCGTCAGCGCCCGAGCGATCAGCCGGCCGGTCCGGGGTGACCACCGAGGATCCGAGATCGCTGGGAATTCGATGAAGTCCACGTCATGGCGCACACACAGTCGCAGCGCTTCCAGGCTCGCGCTCCAGGACGGGAAACCGGGCACGAGATAGATCCCGACCGCGAGTTCTCCCCGTCTCGTGTTGCCCCCGATGACGTCCGACAGCCGGCACAGCGTCATTGTTGGCCTCCGCGCAGCGTGGACAGCGTGGACACGACGCGTAGCGCACAGTACGACTCCCACAACGTGGCATACGGCCGCGCCCCGTAACCGCCATCGGGCTTGCCAAGAACGTCCACCGCCGGCCCGAGCCGATCCGTCCAGACCGTCGAGTTCAGCACCTCGCCCGCCCGGAAACCCCAGTAGGAGGCGGCGAGTGACGGGGTGTCGTCGGCCGCGGTCAGGGTCGCGAGCCCGGACGGCGTGGTGAACCGCGATCGGAGCCATTCGGCGGTGACGCGGCCGTCGGCCGTGCCGAGGGGGTGCCCCAGCAGCGACAAGCTGCAGACGGCGCAGTAGGTGTGCTCGGTGTCCGATGGCAGGCCCGGCATGCCCGCGTAGCCCCCGTCACCGACCCGGCAGTCCTGGATGAAATCGACAAGCGATGCCGACACCGCGGGCGGCAGCCGGCCGAGCGCCCCCAGTTGCTCGAGCGCGCGCAGGACATAGAACATCTCATCGATGTCGGAGGTGGCCGGCCGGCCGGGCGTGGCCAACTCGCCGACGAACCAGGCCGCGAGCTCGCCGGGAATGTCGTGACGCCGGCTCGAGAGCGTGAGCGCGCGCACCGCGTAGTAGCTCGCGGCCCGGGATGGCTCCGGGTCCGTCGCCGTCATGGCGAACGTTCCGCCCGGCCGGCGGCACTCGTCGATGAACGGGGCGGGCGTGACCGGCTCGCCGGACAGTATCGCGGTGATCTCGGCCACCCACCGGAGGGCCTCCAGGGTCGGCTCGTCCTCGCGGGCTTCCAGGTACCTGCCCGGCCCTTGTCGGCGGAACCTCAGGAAGCGCAGCGTTGCGCTGGCCGGAAGCAGCGACACGGAACTGGCCGGAAATGGCATCGCGGAAACACCTCCTCTCGTGGTCGCGGTGGCACGGGAATCAGCCGCTGACAGTGCCGAATATGTGACTCTGCGGCGGTATCTCGAGGAAGTCGAGGTTGGACAGAGCACCAGGGGCCGGAAGGCTCTTGGGCGCCGGGCCGTCGAAGAGGAGGCCATTGCGCAGTTCATCGCGGTACGCAGCGAGCTGATAGCCTCGGTACAGCGGCCGTATCTGCTCGTGAGCGTCGTTCATCCGCTCCGGGTCGAGGAAGGTGCTCGCCGTCGCGATGCTGCTGATCTCGCTCAGCGCGGCTATGGATATGGTGAAGCTGACGAGGTCGCTCGGCATCACCATGGACGGATCGTTGACGGTGTACTGATACGGCTTGGGCAAGGACTCGAGCAGGTCACCCGCGTAGATGATGAACTCGGCGGCACCGTCCATCGTCTCCGGACTGGTGAGCATGTCCTGGCACATGACGTAGTTCAGATAGCCGAACAGCTGAGGATTTCGGCTGTAGTAGAGCAGCGTGGCCAGGCCGTCAGGTTCGTCGTCCTCCACGGTGACCCGCCGGCGCTGCCGCAGGTCATGGATGCAGGTCCCATAGCAGCCGGAGTCGATGAGAGCGATGGACGGCTGTCGGAGAATCGAACTCAACGCCAGCGCGTTTGTCCGAACGGCCCTCGACACGTGGGCCAGATGCAGGTGACGACCCTGTTCCAGGGCGGTCGCCGCGACGAAGAACGGCAGTGCGTCGCGAGCCAGGAAGACCAAGGTCTCGATCGAGTTCTGTCGGCACCAACGCAGCGCCCAGTTCGTGAAGCCGTACCAGACCGGTGCCCACGGCTTGATGACGTTGAGGAACCGCTCGGTGGTCTCACAGAGCCAGGCCGGCAGGTCGCTCCGCGAAGCGAACGTCCGGTTGCACAGCTGATCCACCTGACGATGGGAGAGGTCGTTCGCGGCGATCATCGCGCTACGGAACTCCGCACCGGCTTCCTCGGCGGACGGAGCCTCGGCCGAACTCGCGACCCGCCACCTCTCCAGGCAGAAGTCCACGATCGCTCGGGTGTACTCCGACGCGAGCCGATATTCGCTCGGCTTGGGCGGATCCCGTAATAACGTCGTCAGCCATTCAGGCACGGCGGAAACCGGTATCGGATGGCCGGCTTTCCGGCTGGCCGGAACAAGAGAGACTTGACCGGGGGCGCGCAAGGTGGTCGATGAGTTCGTGGTCATGAGATTGGGTCCGCCCACGCCAGTCGGCTGCGGCGCAGGCTCGCGGCGTCGCCCGCGGTTGTGTCTCCCACGAATTCTCCTAGCAAGCAGACGGTACGAGACGGCCCCTCATCAGGGCGGAGCACACACGGCAAGCACAAGGAGCACCGGAGTGCTCCTTCTGCTTGTCGTCGCGGAGAGGGCAGGATTCGAACCTGCGTAGGCACCAAGTGCCCGCCCAGCTGACGCCGGACCCCATTAGGCCACTTTGGGAACCTCTCCAGAGAGTTGAGTTGTGTTGTTATTCGCTGTGCTAAGCCATCATGGCGGATGACTCTGATCTACGGCTGACTCGTTACTGACCGCTCTGGGCCTTGATTTCCGCGCGCTCGCATGCAATAACAGATGCGAGGATTGAGCCGCTTCCACGTTGCGAAATGAACGCACCCGCCGGCGCTCAGCGACCGCGGTGGGAAAGGCTATGTCAGGAATGGGGCACCAGATGATCGAAACGCTCACGGCCTCGGACATCGCCCTGGAGGCCATCCAGCGGTACCCGGACGCGGACAATCCCAGTTCGTTCCTCGCGGTCAACGAGGGCAACAGCTACCTGCACCTGCCGGACACGCCGGGCGTGATCGTGTACCGGCCCACCGGGCGGTACCTGGTGCAGTTCGGCGGCCCGTTCGCGCCCAAGGAGGCACGACCTCGCCTGCTGCGGGCCTTTCTCGACCTGGCCGCCGGCCAGGACCGGGAGATCGTTGCCATCCAGCTCCAGAGGGCCGACGCGGCCGCGTACCTGGACGCGCGCTTCACCGTCAATCAGATCGGCGGGTCCTACGCGCTGGCGCTGGACACGTTCAGCCTGCGCGGAACGGCGTTCATGCAGCTGCGGAACAAGATCGCGAGGGCGGTGCGAAGTGGGCTGACGATCAGCGAGGTTCCGCTCGACAGCTGGCATACCGCGATCAAGGAGCTGGACGCGGGATGGCTTGGCGCCAAGGGTGGAGCCCGGCCGCTCGAGTTCCTCGTGGGCCAGTACGGCGGGCGATATCAGCACCTACGCCGGCTCTTCGTCGGTGTGCACGGCGACCAGCTGACGGGATACATCTCGTACTCACCGGTCTACGGATCCCGGCCCGGGTGGATGCACGACCTGAGTCGCCGTCGGCCGGGCTCCCCGCCCGGCGTCATGGAAGCGATCAACAAGGCGGCCATCGAGAAGTTCCAGGCGGAGGGAGTGCCGTGGCTCCACTTTGGCTACACGCCCTTCTCAGGACTCTCGGCCGCACACGAGCTCCCCGGTCACAGCCGCGCCTTCGGTTGGTTCATGGAGGAACTCTGGGCCAACGGCGGGCACATCTACCCGGCGCAGACCCAGTTCGCCTACAAGGAGAAGTGGAAGCAGGACGTCGTCCTGCCCGAGTACATCGCCTTCCAGCACGGCGCCAGCATCCGGGCCCTGGTGCACGTCTTCCGGGCCTGCAACGCCGTCTAGGGAGACGGGCGCCACGACGAGATCCAGGGAGGAAAGGCAATGCCGGATGAGATCGCCGAGGCCGGACGCGAGGTCGTCGAGATGCTTGGCGCGTGCGCGGCGGCCCCCGATGACCTGGAGATCGGACGGGCGGCCGACGAAGCGCTGATGCGACTCGAACAAGTCCTGGCCGCCAGCTCGATGGAGACCGGCGGTTCGCCACTGTCATGGAAGGGATCCATCTCGTGACCACTCGCTTACCCGTGCCCGCCTCCCAGGAACTTCTCGAGGAACTGCGACGAATCTGCGCGGAGACCGTCGAGATCCCGATTGGCAAGATCACCGCTGAGGCCGACCTCGCGGCCGATCTCGGCGTCGACTCACTTTCCCACGACGAGCTCTTCGTCAAGGCACTCGAGCGGTACGGCCTGTCCGCCATGGCCAGCACCGTTCAATTCACGAGCTATCCCACGCTCCGCGCCCTGGCCGACCTCATCCAGCAGCTGAGCGGCGAGAAGAGCAGCGGGCCGGATGACTGAGATCGCCATAGTGGGAATGGGAATAGCGGTTCCCGGAGCCGGCGGTCCCGACGAGTTCTGGCAGTTGCTGAACGCGGGAGCGCCCCAGTTGTCCGAGCCGGACGAGGATTACCGGCTCGATTCCTTCTGGTCGGCCGATCGGGACGCCGAGGACCGTTCCTACGCCAGAGCGTCCGGGTTCCTGACCGGGTTGCGCCTCCATCCCCGGCTGGAGGCCGAGATCGCGGACGGTCTGTTCACCCGCGACGCTCGCGAGGCGATCTACCTGCGCCACTGCCTGCTCCAGGCCGGCGAGGGTGTGACGACACGTGACGGCGACCGGGCCCGCTGCGTGATCGGCGGCACCGACGTCACGTGCCGGCAACTGGACGAGGCCATCGTCATCGAGTCCGCCGCCCACCAGATCTCGATTCACCTGCGGAGCGACACGGCCGCCATCGGCGCGGAAGTGGAGCGGCTGCGCTCGCTGCTCCAGGACCACTTCGGCCACATCGCGCCGCCGTCCACGCGACTGTTGCCCGACCAGGTGGTGCGTTCGGCCATCAGCTCCCTGCTGCCCAGTGGCTCCGCGGTCACCGTTGTCGACGCGGCGTGCGCATCCTCGTTGTACGCGATCGGCCTCGGCGCCAGGCACCTGATCGCCGGTGACTGCGATATCGCCTACTGCGGAGGGGTGTCCGGTGTCGCGCCGCGGTACAACGTGGGATTCGCGAAGCTGGGCGGGCTCTCCAGAAGCGGACGGCTGCGCGTCTTCGACGAGCGGGCCGACGGCACCCTGTTCTCTGAGGGCGCCGCGGTGGTCATGCTGAAGACGCTGCGGCGAGCGCTCGCGGACGACGACCCGGTGCTCGGCCTGCTGGCCGGCTTCGGCGCGTCCTCGGACGGGCGGGGTCGGGCGATCTACGCGCCCAGCCCGTCCGGGCAGTCGCTGTGCATCGAGCGCGCCCATCGCGCCGCGGGCGTTGACGCGAGCCAGGTGGACTGGGTCGTCGCGCACGGCACGGGGACAGTGGCCGGAGACGCCGCCGAGTTGACGGCACTCGCGGCGGCGGCTCCCCCCGGGGGTTGGCTCACCGTGTCGAACAAGCCGGTCGTCGGGCACACCGGCTGGAGCTGCGGAGCGGTCTCGGTGATCCACGCGTTGCTCGCGCTGCACCATGGCGCCATCCCCGCCCAGCACGGGTTTTCCACCCCCAATCCCGACTCGCCGATCGGCACTCGCGTCGAGGTGCCGGTCCGCTCCACGCCGTGGATCCGCCACGATGGCCGGCCGCGAACGGTGGGGGTGTCCTCCTTCGGCTTCGGGGGCGCCAACGGTCATCTGGTCATCAGCGAGTACGGCGCGCGACGCGCGGCACCACCGACACCGGCACCCGACCCGGTCGTTCTGGTGGCCTGGGCCGCTCACCTGCCGGGCGAGCCCAGTCGCGGGGAGATCGAGCACATGCTGGCCACAGGGCAGTGGACGTGCCCGCGTAGTTTCGGCCGCTACGAGCCGCCACCGTTCGACGAGGTGCTGCTACCCGCCGGCACGGTCCGGTCGACCGACCGCAGCCAGCTCATGGCACTGCACCTCGCGGCCATGCTGGTCGCCGAGTATGGCGAGCTGTGGGCCCCGGTTCGCGACACCACCGGCGTCATCGCCGCGCGGACCGGCCCGCAGCCGCTGGCGGTCGGCAATCTGATGCGATGCTACGCCGCCGACCTCGAGCGCCTGTTCGCCGACGACGATGCCAAGGCATGGGCCGCCGTTCTGGACGATGTCCGCGCGGAGATCCCGCCCACCAGAAAGGACACCCTGCCGGGGATCTTTCCGAACATCCTGGCCGCGAGGCTCGCCAACCGGTACGACCTGCATGGCCCGACGATGCTCGTGGACTCCGGACCGACCTCGGGCGACACCGCGCTCGAGGTTGCGGCGCTTCACCTGGACGCCGGCGAGCTGGACCTGGCGCTCGTGCTGGCCGTCAACCTGGCGGCACCCGTGAGGCTCGCCCGGCTGACCGACGCGGAACCCAGCCGGATCGCCGAAGGGGCCTTCCTGGTGGCGCTGGCCAGATCCTCTATCGCGCGCCGGCACGGATGGCGAGCGCACACCGAAATCCTCCGCGGTACGGGCGAACCGGCCGGCCGGGACGCCGCGGGAACCACCTTCCTGGCCGCGGACGCGATCGTCTCGCTCCTCACGACGATGCGGCCCAGCTCGCCATGACCGACCTCGCGGCGGCATCGGCCGCCGACGACCCGGCGGCCCTGGCGAAATGCCGAACTCCGGATCGCTATCGCGCGGCGGTCGTGCTCGCGGCCGATCAAGGGGTGTTCGCGGGAGTCCCGTCCGACCAGCGTGATCTGCGTCGGTCTCTGCACGTGACGGACGTCCCGACGCCCGAGCCGGCGCCCGGCGAGGTGCTGATCGCGGTCATGGCCAGCTCGATCAACTACAACACGGTGTGGACCGCCATGTTCGAGCCGGTTTCCACGTTCCGCTTCCTGAAGCCCTTCGGTCGGACATCCGAACCCGCGGCGCGCCACGACCAGCCTTACCACGTGGTGGGATCCGATGCCGCCGGCGTTGTCCTGCGCGTCGGGTCCGGGGTGACCCGCTGGCACCCGGGGGACGAGATCGTGACTCACTGCCTGCATGCGAGCCTCACCGCGCCCGCGGGCCACGATGACGCGTTGCTCGACCCGGATCAGCGGATCTGGGGGTACGAGACCAACTTCGGGGGACTCGCCGATCTGGCTCTCGTTCAGGCCACCCAGCTCATGCCCAAGCCGGCCCACCTCACCTGGGAGGAGGCCGCCTGCCTGAACCTGACCCTGTCCACCGCCTACCGGCAGCTCGTCTCCGCGCATGGCGCGGCGATGAAGCAGGGGGACCGCGTGCTCATCTGGGGTGCCTGCGGGGGCCTGGGCGGCTACGCCACCCAACTCGCCCTCAACGGCGGCGGGATGCCCATCTGCGTGGTCTCCTCGGAGGAGAAGGCCGACCTGTGCCGCCGGCGCGGCGCGGAACTCGTCATCGACCGCGGCGCCTTCACGTTCTGGGACGCGGACGGACATCCACGTCGACGGGACTGGAGCCGCTTCCGGGACGCCGTCCGGGATCTCGCCGGGGGTGACCCCGAGATCGTCTTTGAGCATCCGGGACGGGAAACGTTCGGCGTCAGCGTGCTCACCGCCGCCCGCGGTGGCACCATCGTGACCTGTGCCTCCACCAGCGGCTACGACCACCTGTATGACAACCGGCATCTCTGGATGCACGTGAAGCGCATCATCGGCTCGCACTCCGCGAACTACGGGGAGGCCTGGCGAGCCAACGAGTTGGTCGTCCGCGGACGGATCCATCCCGTCATGTCGCGCGTCTATCCACTGGATCGCATCGCCGACGCCGCCGGCGCCGTCCGCGCCAACGAGCACCTCGGCAAGGTGGGGGTGCTGTGCCTGGCCCCGAGGGAGGGCCTGGGGATCCGTGACGAGCAGACCCGGGCGCGGCACCTGGATCAGATCACGTTGTTCCAGCAGGCCTCCGCCATGACGGCCCTCGGCTAGTCTCCCGGCGGGAACTACCGGCACCGCGGGGCGTCAGCGCTGACAAACACCACCGTCCGATCGGACGGTGGTGTTTGCGCTGGCGAGCGACTAGCGAGCGGTCGTGGCGCTCGCGAGGTCGGCGTTGCCGAAGTTCGCGGGGCAGTCCGCCTGCGGCCAGGGCGCCGGGGTCTGCACCGTGTCGGCCTCGAGAGACGCCTGCCGCCACGCGTCGATGGCCGGGCAGTCGGCCGTGCGGGACACGTCGGTCCATGCGCCGGCCCCGTAGCGGCGAGTGGCGATGGCGTAGACGTAGAAGCCGAGGAACTCGGGGTAGTTCCAGACGGCGAGGCTGGTGCCCCGCGCGTCGCCGCTGGGGCCTTCGTACCTGGTGGTCCAGTCACGCGGCGCACCGTGCCGGCCGATCACCGCCGACCGCAGGACCCCGCGCAGCATCCGCGGCTCCAACGTCGTCGACCTGAATGGCGAGATGAAGGCGTTATAGGTCAGGTACAGGCGGGAAGCGTCGGGTGCGATGGCGACGGCGGCGTAGAGCACCCGCTCGCCCGGCCGCGACACCTGCTTGGGCGTGGACCAGGTCCTGGCGCGGTCCGTCGAATACGAAAGGAGGGCCGCCTCCATGTTCTGGCCGAACCGGCCGTCGCTCCAGGCGAAGACGATCTCGTCCGTGGCGTCGGCACCGGTGGGGGCACCGTTGGCGATGCTGATGCTGGCGCTCGGTTCGTTGGCGGTCCCGGCCGGCCCTTCCTCGGCACAGCGGTCGCCAATCGTATCCGCGTAGTAGCAACCGATGTTCATCGGCATGAAGTCGACCGGCTCGGTCCACGTGGCCCCGCCATCGGACGATTTCACGATGGTCTGCGTCGCCTCCAAATTGAACGAGGGGAACTGCCCGAGGAAATGCGTGAAGAAGACGTAGACCCCGCCGCGGCTGTCGGTACGGACCGTGCATGTGAGACGGTAGCCCTCGCTCGGCGAGTTGACCGGCGGGGCGAAGGCGTGGGTCGTCCACGTCTGGCCGCCGTCGCTGGACACGGCCATCGTGGGCTGGATCGGGCCCACGGCACCCGGGACCGGAACGAATTGGAAGTCGTTGTAGCACATGTAGACGCGGCCGAAGTACCGGCTGCTGCTGGCATTGTCAGCCCAGATCTGATCCGCGGTCGGAAGGTGTGCGACGGGTGCGCGCGGCGGCACCAGGACCGGATCCGACCAGTTCGACTGGTCGGCGGCGCGGGCCGGCGTCGGGTTGTCAATGTGCGACACGGACACGGTTCTGATCGCATCGATGCGACCCGGCTGGATCGGTGTATTGGTCAGGTTATTCACCACCGTGGACAAATACAGCCGAGAGCCGTTCGCCCAGGAAAATCTGCCGTTGCGCAGCACCGGGCCGAAGGCCACGGAGGAGCCACCGTTTGCCCGCAGGCCGTTCTCGTAGTAGTTGGGGACCGTGTGAATCGGCCCCGGCTGGGGAACGCACGGCTCCACCGTGGGGTCGCACCCGGCCGCGGTCAGCCCTTGATAGGTGGGCTGAACCCAACGGCGGCCACTGTCGAACGAGAAATACACCCCGCTCCAACCCACTCCCTTGTTGAATCCCCCGCCGCCCTGGGCGTTGGCCGGGAGGGCGCACGCTGCGCCATTGATGGCGGCCTCCCTCGAGCACGGCTGCATGTCGATCAGATCGTTCGAGGTCGCCGCCAGGACGTGCGGCCTGGCCGGGTCGACCGCCATGCTCGGCATGGTCTGCACGTTCCGCTGATACTGCCCGGCCGGGCTGGCCACGCTCATCAGCGCACCCGTGGCGTTCGCCGCATCCCTATGCGACGCCCCCGCTCCCGTGGCTTGGGAGATCGGCGATCCGGCCGTCAGAGCGACCCCCATGCCGGCCGCGACCAACGCCGCCATCGATCGGAATTTGCGCATGCTCATGTGCCCCTTCCGCTATTTCCCGAGCCGTCTTATGGTGATCACCAACAATGCTTTTCAAGCCACTTCCGCGGTACTCGTCATCGCACGACGGCTTTGGCCATCATCGCAGCCGACGCTGACGCGGGGCTGACGCAATTGGCCCCACAATGCCGACCGGCCGGTCAGGTGACCGCCGGCTCGATGACATCGCCGGGCTCGGTGGGCAATTCTCTGCGGTGCTTCATCGGACCGATGAACAGGATGACGTCGGCCAGGACGTTGGCGATCGCCAGCATGAACAGCGCCGTCCGGATATCGACGACCGTGCCCAGCACACCGCCGAGCAGGCTGCCGAGCGGCCAGACACCGAAGGAGACGAATCGGATGGTCATGGCGACCCGACCGCGCATTCCCGGCGGGCAGTAGGCCTGCCGGAACGCACCCGCTGTCACGTTGCGCACGACGATGCCGGTGGCCCACACCAGGGTTCCGGCGAGCGCCAGCACCAGCGCCACACCGCGGCCGGCGATCGGGAACAGCAGGAGGAAGCAGTCGGTGATCGGGGCGGTCAACAGGGTTCGAGAGGATCCCAGGCGGGTGCTGACCTTGGACGCGACGACGGCGCCCAGCAGTCCGCCGATACTGATCATGATCGTGGTGGCGCCGACCGCCCAGGGACTGAGCCCGGCGCCCTGGATCAGGAACACGACGACCAGGGCCTGGATACCGCCCATGAGCAGGTTCGTGCAGGCGTTGCTCGCGGTGATGATCCGCAGATACGGATCCCTTGCCACGAAAGCCATCGCCGCCCGGATGTCGGCCCGGTACGTGGTCCGCGGCGCTTCGGTCCGCTCGTCCAGGCGACCGGACGGTTCCCGCGCCCGGATGGACCACAGGCAGGCCGCGCTCACCAGAAAGCTGAACGCGTCGACGAGCAACCCGACGACGGCCGAGGAGAGCTGGACGATCAGCCCACCGATGCCGGGACCGGCGATGTTGGCCGCTTGTTCGCTACCCATCAGGCGCGTGTTCGCACCCAGCAGCTCCTTCCTGCCGATCAGGAACGGCAGGAAGGCGTTGTACGCCGCGGTGAAGATGACGTTCGAGCAGCCGACCGCGAACGCGATCACCAGGACGTACCCCATGGTCAGGGCGCCGAACCAGGCCAGCAGGGGGACGCTGGAGATCAGCAACGCCGAGGCGAGCTGGCAGCCGATCATCAACGGCCGCCGGCGCCGACGATCGGCCCAGGCTCCCGCCTGCAGCCCGATGACCAGCCAGGGCAACCAGACCATGGCGTTGAGCACGCCCATCATCAGGGTGCTGGCACCCAAGGTCTGCAAGGCCACCAGAGGCAGCGCGAAGGTGGTCACGGCGCTGCCGGTCTTGCTGATGGACTCAGCCGTCCACAGCAGCCGGAAGTCCCGTCCCCGCAGTGCGCCGCCGCTGCTGGCGGCGGCGGAGGAGGCGGTGGCGGAGGAGGCGGTGGCGGTGGCGTTGGCGGTTTCGGTGGCCATCAGCCGACCAGCCTGGCCGCGAGCAGTGCCCCGATCTCCGCCGCCGGCCCGGGTTTCATCATCTCAAAGTGTCCACAGTGAACTGACTGGTGATCGAGGATGCCGGTGACATAGGGCCGCCACAGTTGCGAGGTGTCGGGTTGGTCGGAGCGACCGTTGGCCGCCTGGATGAAGAGCACATCTCCGTCGAAGACCTCGTGCTCGCTGCCCTGGGCGATTCGGATGAGGTTCCCGGCCGCGTGCGGAAGGTCGGCCAGTATCTGTTCCGGCAGGCCGAAACCTTGCGCGACCGCCTGCCTCAGCAACCGCCGCGACCCCGGATCATCGTCGGATTCGACGGTCAAGCCGAGATCGTGGGCCATGGTGAGCAGAATCGCCCGCTCGACCGCGTCGAGCATGGCGGCGGGATCCATGTCCAGGAGCTGATGATTGGTGGGATAGGAGTCCAGGAGGGCCAGGAACTCCACTCGCTCACCCTCGCGCTGCAGCTGGCCGGCGACGGCGTGCGCGATGCTTCCGCCCAGCGACCAGCCGAGCAGGCGGTACGGGCCGGTCGGCTGAACCTCACGTATCCGGTCGACGTAGCTCGCGGTGAGCTGCGCGAGATCCCTCGGCCGATCGGGCTCGCCGGCCGGCACCAGTTGAAGCCCATAGATGGGCAGCCCGGCCGGCAGGTGCCGCTGCAGGCCGGAGTAGCACCACGCCACGCCGGACACCGGATGCACGCAGAACAGCGGCGGCGCTTCGCCGGCGGTCCGGATCGGCAGGACCGGGTCGATCCGGGCCCGCGCGGCGGGATCGGCCGCGAGTGATTCGATGACCCCGGCGACGGTGGGCGCCTGGAGCAACAGCCGGACCGACAGGTCCGTTCCCAGCGCGGCCCGGATCCTGCTCACCAGCCGGGTGGCCAGCAGCGAATGCCCTCCCAGCGCGAAGAAGTTCTCGTCGGCACCCACCGAGTCCAGGCGGAGAACCTCGGCGAACAAGGAGCACAGCGCCTCTTCCCGGGTGGTGCGGGCGGCTCGGACGCCGGAGCCCGACGCCGGGTACGTGGGGTCCGGGAGGGCTTTTCGGTCGAGTTTGCCGTTGGGGGTCAGGGGCAGTGAGTCCAGTTCGACGAAGGCGGCCGGGATCATGTGGTCGGGGAGTTTGCGGGTGGCGTGGCGGCGTAGCTCGTCGAGGTCGATCGGGCCGGCCGCGGGTACGAGGTAGCCGATGAGTCGGCCGTCTCGGGCTATGACCGCGGCCCGGTTGACGTGTGGGTGGTCGGCCAGCACGGCGGCGACTTCGCCGGGTTCGATCCGGAACCCGCGGATCTTGACCTGGTCGTCGGCCCGGCCCAGGAAGTCCAAGACGCCGTCGCGGGTCCACCGCACCACGTCACCGGTGCGGTACATCCGCTCCCCCGCGGGCCCGAAGGGGTCGGCCACGAACCGCTCGGCGGTCAGGCCGGGGCGACGCCAATACCCCCGGGCCACCTGCGTCCCACCGACGTACAGCGCGCCCGGCACCCCCACCGGAACCGGACGCAGCCATTCGTCGAGCACGTACACCCGCGTGCCCGACACCGGACGCCCGATCACCGGCCGGTCACCGGCCACCGGTGCGGTGGTGGTGTACACCGTGCACTCGGTCGGGCCGTAGCCGTTGAGACCCGACACCCCCTCGACCCGGCGGATCCGGTCCCACAGCGCCGATCCCACCGCCTCGCCGCTGACGATGAGCACCGAGGGCCGGCCGGCCGGATCCAGCAGACCCTCCTCGACCAACTGCTCGGCGTAGGAGGGGGTCACCTCCATCAGGTCCACGCCCCGCTCGCGCACATACCCGATGAGTTCACGCGCGTCACGGCGGACCTCGTCGGTCAACAGGTGCAGTTCATGGCCGGCCAGCAGGCACAGCACCATGCTCCAGGACACGTCGAAGGACAGGGCGGTGACCAGGCCCGCCCGCAGCCGCCGCCCGACCCGCCGCGTCGTGGGCTCCATCAGTTCGCCGCGCAGGAAGACGAAGAAGTTGCTCAGGCTCTCATGGGTGACCACCACGCCCTTGGGACGGCCGGTCGATCCGGAGGTGTAGAGCAGATACGCCGGATCCGACGGTGCCAGCACACCGCGCCGCTGCCCAGCCTCGAGCGGGGCGTCGGCCAGCCCCGCCAGCTCGGCCTCCGCCCCCGCAGAACCCAACACCA
>Ga0307415_100000210_pt1 | contig 25787 bp, 27 predicted proteins | sample DK1Cmetagenome_FD_204524 | JGI IMG/M metagenome (GOLD analysis project Ga0307415, IMG submission 204524) | Maize rhizosphere microbial communities from greenhouse at UC Davis, California, United States - DK15-C-2 | ecosystem: Host-associated > Plants > Roots > Rhizosphere > Soil | place: USA... | reverse complement strand
TCGGCGAACTCCTCGAGGAACAGCCGCCGCAGCGTGCCCGGATAGCGCGAGTAGCGCGCGAACAGCGCGCCCTTGACCGTCTCGGGCAGGTTGACGAGCGCGAACACCGGCCCGTCGAGGTCCGTCACGTGGGGAGCGAGCCGCGCCCGCTCGGCTGGGGTCAGGTCGTCCGACGGATAGCGCACCGGACGCGTGAGGCTAGCGCCCGCACCCGATGGCACGGTGACCCAATTGCGGCTCGTTACACGCCGAGGCAGTCGAATCTCCGCTGCGGCGGCCCGCCGTCGACCCAGGCGACCGCGTCGATCAGCCGCCGCTCCGAGCTGACCCGCTGGTGCGCGATTCCGAGCGCGATGCCCAGCCTGCCGGCGGCGACGAAGCCGCGGCGCTGCTCGCCGTAGGCGTAGCTGTCGCGCTCGACCACCCCATGGCGCTTGACGCGGTCGACGAGCGCGCCGACGTCGCCGGGCGTCGAGGCGCCGGGATGCAGCAGCCGCGCGGCCGCGGCGCGGTTCCCAACGTCGCGCAGGTCGAGCCGCGCGCTGTACTCCTCGACGCGGTCGCCGTCGGCCACCGCGGTGCGCAGCGCGAGCTCGCGCGCCGCGCCGTGCTCCCAGCTGACGTCCGCGACCCAGGACCGCCGCGTGCCCGGTCCGGACGGGAAGCCGGGAAGGTCGGCGAACAGCCGCGGGTCGTCGATGCCGGCGTCGATCGTCAGCGTCCGGCGCGCACCGTCGCTGCGCAGGCCGATAGCCGCATCGGCGGACGCCCTGACGCCGGCCTGGGTCAGGTCGGCGACCGCGACACTCGCCACGCCGTCCGCATGGCCGCCGATCGCCTGCCAGCTGACGTCGGGCCGACGCCGCTCGTGCACCGACGCGTCGTGCGTCGCGCGCTCGAGGAAGGCGCCCGCGGAGCGCGGGTCCGGGAAGCGCCAGGCGCGCCCGCCGCGATAGCGCGCCACGAGCGCGGCGGTCGCCTGCGCGTCGACGTGCACCGGGCTGAACGCCAGCCCGACCCCGACCGTGCCGCCGACCTCGTTGTCCTCGAGCCGCGTCACGACGGCCTGGCCGTCGGATCGCAGCGCGACCTGCCACTCGCCGTGGCCGCCGAGCCGCACCACGGCGAGGTCGAGCGTCGTGTCCTGGCGCCGCGACCGCTCGCGCGTCAGGCACGGCTCGAGGCCGGCGGCGACGGCGTCCGCGTCGCGGCAGACGTCGCCGCCGACAATGCACAGGCCCGTGCGCAGCGTCGCGACCACCCGCTCGCCGACGCCGGGAACCGCGACCGCGCCCGCGCCGGCAAGCGCGACGGCGACGGCGAGCAGCACGGCGACGTACTCGGCCGCGGCCTGACCGGCGGTTCTGGGCGATGGCACACCGGTGATAGGCGGCGGCGGCCGGTTCTCGCCCCCGCTCTCCGGCGGGGCGGGCCCTACGCGATCAGGTTCGTCAGCGCCGCGCCGGCGTCGTGCGCGAGGTCGAGCAGCGGGCTGGGATAGACGCCGAAGAAGATCGTCGCCGCCGCGCACCCCACCGCCAGCGCCACGACCTCTGGCTGGACGAGGCGGCGATCCGGCGGCTCGCCGTCCGCCTCGACCGATCCGCCCGCGATCGCGGGGCGCGCGACGCCACCGGTTACCGCCGCGGACCCGCGCGGCTCGGGCGCCCGCATCCAGACGGCGGCGACCACCCGCAGGTAGTAGGCGAGCGAGATCGCCGAGCCGATCACGATCGCGACACCCAGCCACGAGTAGCCGTTGTCGACCGCCGCGCCGATCAGGTAGACCTTGCCGAAGAAGCCGGCCGTCGCCGGGAAGCCGGCCAGCGCGAGCATCGCGATCGTCATCGGCCACGCCAGCAGCGGCCGGTCGGAGCCGAGCCCGTAGAGCGACGAGATGTCGTCGCCGACGCCGGTCTCGCGCTCGCGCGCGACGATCACCGCGAACGCGGCCACGTTCATGAACAGGTACACCGCGAGGTAGAAGACCAGCGCGCGCGCCCCGAGCTGCGTCGTAACGACGACGCCGGCGAGCATGTAGCCGGCCTGCGCGACCGACGAGTAGGCCAGCAGCCGCTTGAGCGACGACTGGCCGATCGCGCCGACGTTCCCGACGACGATCGTTATCACGGCGAGCGTGGCGACCGCCGGCGCCCAGCTGTCGGCCGCGTCGATCACGGCGACGTCGAAGAAGCGCACGGCGACGCCGAGCGCGGCCGCCTTCGTCGCCACCGCCATGAACGCCGTGATCGCGGTCGGCGCGCCCTCGTAGACGTCCGGGGTCCACTGGTGGAACGGCGCGACGGACGCCTTGAACGCGAGCCCGGCGACCACGAGCGCCAGCCCGGTCAGCAGCAGCACGTCGGTGCGCATGGCGTCCACGCCGTCGGCGATCGCGCCGAACTCGGTCGCGCCCGTCGCGCCGTAGACGAACGCCAGCCCGTACAGCAGCGTGGCCGAGCCGACCGACCCGATGATCAGGTACTTCAGCCCCGACTCGAGCGACGTCGCGCGCCGCATCTCGGTCGCGCACAGCACGTAGAGCGGGATCGACAGCAGCTCGTAGCCGATGAAGATCGTCACGAGGTTCGTCGCACCCGCGAGCACGACCATCCCGAGCACGACAGTCAGCAGCAGCGCGTAGTACTCGCCGTGACCCGCCTCGCGCGGTGCGATCGCGCGCCACGACAGCAGCACCGCAGCGAACGCGGCGGCCAGGAAGACGAGCGTGAGGAACAGCGTCAGGTCGTCCATCGCCATCGCGCCGGCGACGACGCTGACGTTGTCGCCCCAGGTCGCGATCACGAGCCCGGTGGTGGTTCCGAGCGTCGCCAGCGTCATCAGCGGCACGAGCGTCTGGCGCACGAACGGCGCACGGATCAGTCCGGCCATCAGCACCAGGCAGGCGCCGCCGAGCAGCGCGACCAGCGGCGAGATCGCCATCCAGTCGATCACCGGCCCGTGGATCTTCGCCGCGGCGAAGATCACGGCGTCGCCCCCTGCTGCGCGGTCGCCTCGCCGGCGGCCCCGACGACCTTCTGGACCGTCGCCTCGGAATGGCGCAGCGCCTGCTGGGGGTAGACGCCGAAGGCGAGGATCACGAGGACGAGCGGGACCAGCACGAGCGCGTCGCGGGCGCTCAGGTCGAACGACTTGGACGTCGGGCCGACGCGGTTGTGGACCGCGCGGATGAACATGCGCAGCATGTAGACCGACGCCAGCGCGACGCCGGTGAACGCGATCACCGCGATCGCGAGCTTCGCGTTGAACATGCCGAGCAGGATCAGGAACTCGCCCGCGAAGTTGGCCGAGCCCGGCATCGCCAGCGTGGCCAGCGCGACGACCAGGAACAGCGCCGACAGCACCGGCGCGCGGAACGCGACGCCGCCCATCTCGCGGATGTCCTCCGAGCCGGTGCGCTCGACCAGCAGGGCGATGATGAAGAACAGCGGCGCCACCACCAGCCCGTGGTTGACCATCTGCAGCAATGCGCCCTGGGCGCCGGCGGCCTGGCCGAGCGCGAAGATCCCGAGCGTGATGAAGCCGAGCTGCGCCATCGACGAGTAGCCCAGGATCAGCCGCGCGTTCGTCTGCGTGAACGCCTGCGCGGAGCCGTACAGGATCGAGCCCAGCGCGAGCAGCAGGATCACGAGCTGGAAGTCCTGCGTCGCGGCCGGGAAGATCGGCAGCACGACGCGCAGGAAGCCGTACGCGGCGACCTTCGACAGGACGCCCGAGAACACCGCCAGCACCGGCAGCGGCATGTTGCGATAGCCGTCCGGCATCCAGCCGTGGAACGGGAACGACGGCATCTTGATCAGGAACGCGAGCGCGAAAGCGACGAAGATCCAGCGCTGCGCGCTGTCCCCGATCGGCGCCTGCGCGAGCGCCGACATCGAGAAGCTCGTCTCCCCCTGCGGCCCCGCGTCCGCCGTGATGCCGGTCGCGACCGCGGCGGCCAGCATCAGCAGCGAGCCGACGAGCGTGTAGACGACGAGCTTGAACGTCGCCGCCACCCGGTCGGGCCCACCCCACTGGCCGATCAAGAAGTAGAACGGCACCAGCATCAGGTCGAAGAACAGGACGAACAGGATCAGATCCTGGGCCATGAAGGCGCCCAGCACGGCCGTCTCGGCGAGGCCGAGGTGGAACGCGTACAGCCGCGTTCGCGCGGCCGGCGGGCGCACGCAGATCCACAGCGCCGAGGCGGCGAACAGCACCGTCGTCAGCCCGATCGGCCACAGGTTGAGCCCGTCGACGCCGAGCATGTAGCGCACGCCGAGCTCGTCGATCCACGAGTCGTCGGTGACGTACTGCAGCGCATCGGAGCCCGTGTCGAAGTCGAACAGCAGCAGCACCGCGTAGGCCAGCGAGACGAGCGAGCCGACCAGCAGCGCGACCGGCGCGATCGCGCGCGGCAGCAGCGCGCCGAGCGACGCCAGCACGAGCGGGAAGAAGAGCAGGATCGAGAGGTGGATCGTCATGACGCGGCGAGCAGGAAGTAGAGACCGAGGCCCGTGACGCCGACCAGCAGCAGCGCCGCGTAGTAGCGCAGGAAGCCCGACTGCACGGCGCGGACCGCGGCGGAGCCGGCGCGCACGGCGCCGGCCGGCCCGCCGACCAGCAGGCCGTCGACGAACACGCGCTCGAACACGTCGCGCGCGAACCGCCCGAACATCGCGAACGGCCGCACGACGAGCGTGTCGATCAGCTCGTCGAAGTACCACTTGCGCACGAGGAACGCGTGCACGCCCGCGAGCCGCTGCCGGATCGCGGCAGGCCGCGCAGGCTCCTGCATCCACAGCCGGTAGGCGAGCGCGATGCCGCCGAGCGCGAGCACCGCGCCGACCGCCAGGCCGATCCACGTCAGCCCGCCGGACGGCTCGAGCTCCTCGTAGTAGCGCGAGTCGCGGAAGCTCGGCTCGAGGAAGTTGTGCAACACGTCGGTGACCCTCGGGATCTGCACGACTCCAGCGAAGATCGCGCCGACGGCCAGCAGCGCCATCGCGACCTTCATGCTCCACTCGCGCTCGGCGATGTGGTGCTCCGGGCCGGGGAAGCCGACGTCGGTGTCCTCGACCTCGCCGGTCGCCGGGTTGGTGTGCTCGGGCGCGTGGTAGAGGTGCCCGTGCTCGAGCTCGCGCGCCGGCTCGACGGGATCGCCGAAGAACGCGCGGAAGATCATCCGCCACGTGTAGATCGCGGTCAGGAGCGAGCCGACGTAGCCGAGCACGCCGAGCACGACGTGCCAGTCCTCGCGCGCGATCACGTTGGCGAGGATCTCGTCCTTCGAGAAGAAGCCGGCGAATGGCGGCACGCCCGCGAGCGCGAGCCCCCCGATCGCCATGCAGCCGAACGTGAACGGCATCGCGCGCCGGAAGCCGCCCATCCGGTCGAGGTTCTGCTCGCCCGCCATCGCGGCGATCACCGAGCCGGCGGCCATGAACAGCAGCGCCTTGAAGAACGCGTGCGTCATCAGGTGAAACAGGCCGGCGGCATAGGCGGCCGACGACACGCCCATGACCATGTAGCCGATCTGAGACATCGTCGAGTAGGCGATGACGCGCTTGAGATCGGTCACGACGAGGCCGATCGTGGCGGCGATCAGCAGCGTCGTGCAGCCGAGGATCGCGCCGACGTCGGCGGCGGCCGGCGCCTGCTCGAAGAACGGGTGCATCCGCGCGATCAGGTAGACGCCGGCGGTGACCATCGTCGCCGCGTGGATCAGCGCCGAGACCGGCGTCGGCCCCTCCATCGCGTCGGGCAGCCAGGTGTGCAGCGGCACCTGGGCCGACTTCGCGAACGCGCCGACGAGCAGCAGCAGGCAGCCGGCGACGAGGTCGCCCTCGTTGCGCCCGAGCTCGTCCGCCGCTCCGAACGCCTTGACGAAGTCGAGCGAGCCCGTGTGCTTGAAGATGAAGTAGGTCCCGAGCACCAGGCCGACGTCGCCGACGACGTTGATCACGAACGCCTTGATCCCGGCGGCGGTCGCCGTCGTGCGCCGGTACCAGAAGCTGATAAGGAGGTAGGAGGCCGCGCCGACGAACGCCCAGCCGACGATCAGGAAGAAGAAGTTGCCCGCCAGGACCAGCAGCAGCATGCTGAACACGAAGTAGTTCAGGTACGCGAAGAAGCGCGTGTAGCCGCGGTCGGACGCCATGTAGGAGACCGAGTAGAGGTGGATCAGCGCCGACACCCCGGAGACCACGAGCGCCATGAAGATCGACAGCGGGTCGAGCAGCAGCGAGAGCTGCGCGTCGACCCCGACCGTGTGCGCGTAGTCCCACCCGACCGTCACGACCTGGCGCTGCTCCTCGCCGCGATCCTGCAGCTCGAACAGCGCGCCGAGCGCGCTGAGGAACGAGAGCGCGACCGCGAGCGTCCCGACGTAGCCCTGCAGCTTCGACGGCCCCAGCCGCCACGACAGAGCGATCAGCACGGTGCCGGCGAGCGGGAACGCGAGCACCAGCCAGCCGTAGGTCTCGAGGCTCACCACACGCTCCGCATCCTGGTCGATCGACAGACGCGGCGGTCGAGCTGGTTGGAACGAGTCATCCCTGCAGTTCCCGCAGCTCGTCGACGTCGATCGGCAGCCGGCGCCGGTAGATCGCGACGATCAGGCCGAGCCCGACGGCGACCTCACACGCGGCGACGACCATCACGATGAGCGCGAAGATCTGCCCGTCCTCGTTGCCGTGCGCGCGCGCGAACGCGACGAGCGCGAGGTTGCCGGCGTTCAGCATCAGCTCGAGGCAGAGCAGGATCACGAGCGGGTTGCGCCGCACGAGGATCCCGCCCGCGCCGATCGAGAACACCAGCGCGGAGACGATCAGGTACCACTCGACGTTCATCGCCGCGGCGGGCCCTCGACCTCGATCATCGTGCCCGCGTCGCCGCCCGTCAGGGCGTCGCGGCTGCCGCTGCGCAGCAGGTCGCCGACCGAGATCTCGCGGGCGTCATCCAGCCCGGTGCGGCGGCGCGCGAGGATCACGGCGCCGACCGCGGCCACCAGCAGCAGGATCGACGCGACCTCGAAGGCGAGCAGGAAGTCGGTCAGCAGCAGCCGCCCGATCTCCGACGGCGTGCCGAAGCCCGCGAACCAGCCCGAGCCCTCCTCGCCGAGCGCGCTGAGACCCGTCCCCAGCACCGCGATCGACAGCTCGGCGAACAGCGCGCCGGCGAACAGCGCGCTCGCCCACCGCAGCCCCGGCCGCCCGGCGGTGCTGATCGGATCCGCTCCGCCGCCGACGTAGGCGACGACGAACAGGTACAGCACCATCACGGCGCCGACGTAGACGATCACCTGCGCGGCGGCGACGAACTCGGCGCGCAGCAGCAGGAACAGCGCAGCGAGCGACAGCAGGTGGCAGACGAGCGACAGCACCGAGTAGAACGGGCTGCGCAGCGCGACGGTGCCGATCGCGCCGGCGAGCGCGCCGATCGCAGCGAGGAAGAAGAAGACCTCGGCCATGCGCGCGCGGAGGCTACTCGCCCAGCGAGCGCAGCGGCGTGCGCTCGAGCGGCTCGGCGAGCAGCATCTCCTTCGTGAAGATCAGGTCGGAGCGGTTGTAGTCGGAGAGCTCGTAGTCGTGACCCATCGTGATCGCGTCGAACGGGCACGCGACCTCGCAGTAGCCGCAGAAGATGCAGCGCGACATGTTGATCTCGTAGACCGCGGCGTAGCGCTCCCCCGCGCTGACGCGGTTGTCGGGCGTGTTCTCGGCGGCGACGACGCGGATGCAGTCGGCCGGGCAGGCCGCCGCGCAGAGCGAGCAGCCGACGCACTTCTCGAGCCCGGTGTCCTCGAAGCGGTGCAGCTTGTGGCGGCCACGGAAGCGCGGGTAGACCGGCGTCTTCTCCTCCGGGTACTGGTAGGTGTGCGTGCCCTCGACCCAGCGGCCCATCACGGTCTTCATCCCGCGCAGCGTCTCGCCGAACGCGCGATAGGTGCCGCGGACGGGGCCGCCCTTGGGGGCGCGCACGACCTCGACGACGTCGGGTCCGGGGTCGTATGGCATTACGTGGCAACCACCAGGCTCGCGGTGACAAGGGCATTGAGCGTCGCGACGGGCAGGAAGACCTTCCAGCCCAGCGCCATCAGCTGGTCGTAGCGCAGGCGCGGCAGCGTCGCACGCACCCAGATGAAGAAGAACACGAGCGCGAGCGCCTTGACCAGCACGACGATCGGGTCGACCCACGTCGGCGGGTCGACGAACGGGATGTCCCAGCCGCCCAGGAAGAGCGTCGTCGTCAGCGCCGAGACGACGATGATGTTCAGGTACTCGGCGGCGTAGTAGGCGGCGAAGCGGCCGCCGCCGTACTCGGTGCTGTAGCCCTGCACGAGCTCGGCGTCTGCCTCCGGGAGGTCGAACGGCGGGCGGTTCGTCTCGGCGAAGCCGGCGACGAGGAAGATCACGAAGCCGACGAACTGCGGCACGATCATCCACAGGTGGTCCTCCTGGTAGCCGACGATCTCGGTCAGCGAGAGGGAGCCGGCCATCATCACGACGCCTACGGCCGCGAGGCCCTGGGCGATCTCGTACGAGATCAGCTGCGCCGCGGCGCGCATCGAGCCGAGGAACGCGTACTTCCCGCCCGACGCCCAGCCGCCCAGCACCAGCCCGTAGAACGCGATTCCGCCGAACGCGAACGCGTACAGGATGCCGATGCTCGGGTCGACGCCGTAGAGGCCGACCTGCGTACCGAAGATGTCGACCGTGTTGGAGAACGGGACGATCGCGAGCGTCGCGACCGCGGTGAACATCGAGATCGCGGGCGCGAGCGCGAACATCCAGCCGATCGAGTTGTTGGGGCGGAACTGCTCCTTGAACAGCAGCTTGCCGATGTCGGCCATCGGCTGGAGCGCTCCGTACGGGCCGACGCGGTTCGGGCCGTAGCGGTGCTGGAAGCGGCCGAGCAGCTTGCGCTCGGCGAGCAGGACGACCGGCACGAGCTGGAAGACGACGGCGAAGATCGCCAGCGCCTTGAGCAGCTGGATCCACCACGGCTCGTAGTAGCCGACCTCGGCGAGCACGGTCACTGCGACTGCCCCGGGTGGGTGGGCAGATTTGGCGGGATGCTGAGCGGCGCGCTCGCGGGCGCCTCGGCTTCGCCCTCGCCGGCGGGCGTCACGAGCGCCGGCGTCGCCGCCGGCTCCGCGGCCGCGCCCCCGACGCGGTGGACCGCGACGACCGGATCGGTCAGCGCGTTGGCGGGCTGCTCGTGGGTCCCCTCGACGAGGAAGACGGAGCCGCCCGGCACAGACGCGCGCAGGCGCGCCGCGCCGCGCACGCGGGTGCCGTTGCCGCCGACCTCGACCTCGTCGCCGTCGCGCACGCCGAGGCGGTCGGCGTCGGCGGGGGAGAGCTCGACGACCTGGCGCGGGCGCATGAACTGCAGCGCGGGGGAGAGGTCGACTTCCGGCGCGGCCCACAGCGAGCGCCAGGTGCCGAGCCGCAGCGTGCCGGCCTCGGCCGCCCCGGTCGCCGGCGGGACGCCCAGCTCGGCGAGCTGCCACGGCGTGGCGCCGAGCGCGCCGGCCGCCTCGCTCGCCGGCCAGCGCACGCCGCGGCCGCCGATCGCGTCGAGCGTCAGGCCGGCGTAGAACGGCACGGCGTCGAACAGCTGCCGCGAGGCCATCGGGCCGGCGAGCACGCCCAGGTCATGACCCGCGCGCTTCGCCACGTCGGCGATCACCTGCCAGCCGGGGCGCACGCCGGAGCCGAGGCGGCCCGGGCGGCCGATCGCCGGCCGCAGCCGCTGCAGGCGCCCGTCGGGATGCACCAGCGTGCCCTCCTTCTCCGCGTAGGCCTCGGCGGGGAAGACGACGTCGGCGTGCTCGCGCACCGTGTCGGTCAGCGCTGCGGCGTGCGCGATCACCGTCTGCGCCTTGCCGAGCGCCGCCTCCCAGGCGGCACGGTCGGGGTCGGTGCGGATCGGGTCGGCGTGCAGCAGGTAGATCACCGACGCGTCACCGCCCGGGCCGGCGCTCTCGATCGGCGCGTAGCCGGCGCCGTGGGCCGCCGCGAAGCCGGCCTCGCGGATCCCGCGGCCGTTCGTCGACGACGGGATCTCGAGCAGGCCCGCGCCGTCGCGCCCGGCCAGCCCGAGCCGCGTCGCGAGGTTCAGCAGCGCCTGCGCCGCCGCGGCCTCGCGCGGTCCGCTCAGCAAGCGCTCGCCGTAGACGATTACGACGTCGGTTCCGGCGGCCGACAGGAACGCCGCCAGCCCGCGCACCGCGCCCGCGGTGGAGCCGGCGGCGGTCGCGGCTCCGCCGAGCGTTCCGGCGTCGTCGGCGAGCGCGGCGCCGAGCCCGACGAGCAGCGCCTCGGCGCCGCCGGGCGAATAGCGCAGCACGGCCTGCGCGTTCGGGTCGAGCGCGCCGGGGCGCGCGCTCGCGACCGCGAGGCGCACCCCGTTGCGGCGCACGCCCTTGCGGATCCGCAGGTCGAGGATCGGCGCGTCGTCGACCGGATCGCAGTCGAGCACCAGCACGGCGTGCGCGAACTCGAGGTCGGGCACCGTTGCCTGGAGCGCGGGGTCCGCGAGCGCGCGTGACAGCTCGGGCGAGAGAGCGCGCGCGGGGCTGCCGGCGAGCCGGCCGGATCCGAGCGACTCGCGGAACAGGCGCCCGAGCAGGAACGCCTCCTCGTTCGTGGTGTCGCCGCCGGCCAGTGCGGCTGCGTTCGACCCGGCCTTCTTCAGCGCGCCGGCGGCTGCGTCGAGCGCCTTCTCCCACGAGGCCGGCATCAGGCGGTCGCCCTCGCGCACGAGCGGCTGGGTGATCCGCTCGTCGGTGTGCGTCGACTGGTAGGCGAAGCGGCCCTTGTCGCACAGCCAACCGTCGTCGACGTCCTCGTGGTCGCGCGCCATCACCCGCATCACGCGGTCGTCGCGCACGGTCAGCTCGACGTTGCACTGCGCCGGGCAGTACGTGCAGATCGTGCCGGCGCCCTCGATGTCCCACGGGCGCGCGCGGAAGCGGTAGGCGGTCGACGTGAGCGCGCCGACCGGGCAGAGCTCGACGATGTTGCCGCTGAACGGCGCGACGTACGGGTGGCCGTCGAACGTCGAGACGTAGGAGTGCGCCCCCCGCTCGGACAGGACCAGCTGGTAGTCCTCCGACACCTCCTGCGAGAAGCGCACGCAGCGGTAGCAGAGGATGCAGCGCTCGCGATCGATCGCGATCAGCGGCGACAGCTCGAGCGGCTTGCGGAAGTGGCGCTTGGGCTCGATGAAGCGCGACGTGCCGGGGCCCCATCCGTAGGTGATGTTCTGCAGCGGGCACTCGCCGCCCTTGTCGCAGACCGGGCAGTCGAGCGGGTGGTTGATCAACAGGAACTCGACGACCGCGCGCTGGGCGGCGTGCACGCGCTCGGTCTGCGTATGCACGACCATGCCGTCCTTGACCGGCGTCGAGCAGCCCGTCTGCAGCTTCGGGATCCCCTCGATCTCGACGAGGCACATGCGGCAGGCGCCCACCGGCTGGCCGAGCTTGGGCTCGTAGCAGAAGACCGGGATCTCGACGTCGCCGTACTTGGCGGCGTCGACGAGCATCGCGTTCTCCGGAGCGGAGACCTCGCGGCCGTCGATCGTGAACGTGACGAAGGAGACCTCGGGGCGCGGCATGGCTCAGGTGAGCGCCGGCATCGGCCCGGCGTGCTCGTCGCGGTTGAACTGCGGAACGGCGACGCCGAGGCCGTTGCGCTCGCGCGCGGCCTCGATGTGCGCCTCGAACTCCGGCCGGAAGTGCTTGATCATCGAGCCGATCGGCATCGCCATCGAGTCGCCCAGGACGCACAGGCAGTTGCCGATGATCTGCTCGCAGATCGACGCCATGATGTCGAGGTCCATCGGCGTCGCCTCGCCGGAGTCGATCCGCTCGAGCATCTTGACCGTCCAGTTGGTTCCCTCGCGGCACGGCGTGCACTTGCCGCACGACTCGTGGCGGTAGAACTTCGCCGTCTTCATCGCCACGTTCATCACCGGGACCGAGTCGTCGACGACGATGATCGCCCCCGAGCCGAGCATCGAGCCGGCCTTTGCCATCGACTCGAAGTCGTACGGCAGGTCGAGGTACTCGTCGGTGCCCGGCAGCACCGGCGCGCTCGAGCCCCCGGGGAACCAGAACTTGATCGCGCGGCCCTCCGGCGGTCCGCCCGCGAGGCCGTAGATGAGCTCACGCGACGGGATCCCGAGCTCGATCTCGTAGTTGCCCGGCCGCTGCACGCAGCCCGACACCGACACCACCTTCGTGCCGGTCGAGCGCTCGGTGCCGATCTTGGCGTACTCCTCGCCGCCCATCCGCAGGATGATCGGGGCGTTCATCAGCGTCTCGACGTTGTTGATCAGCGTCGGTCCGCGGTAGAGGCCCTGGACGGCCGGGAACGGCGGCTTCAGGCGCGGGTTGCCGCGCTTGCCCTCGAGGGCGTCGAGCAGCGCCGTCTCCTCGCCGCAGATGTAGGCGCCGGCACCGCGGTGCACCCACAGGTCGAGACCGCCGAGCAGGTTCGCGGCCTTCGCCTCGTCGAGCGCCGCCTCGAGGATGTCCGCCTGGTGGGCGTACTCGCCGCGGATGAAGATGAACGCCTTGTTCGCGCCGACGGCGTGGGCGGCGATCGCCAGCCCCTCGATCAGCAGGTGGGGGTTCTTCTGGATCAGCTCGCGGTCCTTGAACGTCCCGGGCTCCGACTCGTCGGCGTTGCAGACGACGTACTTGTCCATGTCGCCCTTCGGCAGGAACGATGCCTTCGTCCCCATCGCGAAGCCGGCGCCGCCGCGGCCGCGCAGGCCCGAAGCCTGCAGCTGGGCGAGCACGTCGGCGGGCTCCATCTCGAGCGCCTTGGCGAGCATCTCGTAGCCGCCGCGCCGGCGTCGATAGACGTCGAGCGTGTTCAGGCCAGGCTGGTCGATGTCGTCGAAGAGCAGCGGCTTCACCTGTCACCCGCCGTCTTCATACCTCGAAGCTGCTTGTCGCGGAGCACCGGCCGGCCCGCCTTGACGTCCTCGACGATCAGCGTGCAGTCGGCCTCCTCGAGCGGGCCGACGTACTCGCCGTCGACCGAGGCCATCGGAGCGATGTCGCACGCGCCGAGGCACTCGAATGGTTTCACGTGAAACTCGGGGTCGCTGCCGGCGACGCGCTGCATCGTCTCGTAGATCCGGTCTGCGCCGCGCAGCGAGCAGGAGATGTTCGTGCAGACGAACACGTCGTGCGCGCCCTTCGGCGTCGTCGAGAACATGTCGTAGAACGTCGCCACCGCGGTCAGGTAGCCGGGCGTCAGCCGCATCACGCACGCGACCTGCTCGATCGCGGTCGGCGAGCACCAGCCGTGCAGCCGCTGCGCGGCGTGCAGCGCCGGGATCGCGGCCGAGCGGAAGTCCGGGTAGCGCGCCATGTAGCCCTCGATCTCGCTCCGCAGCTCGGCCGGCACCGGCGTGGTCGCCGGGTCGGGCACGACGGCCGGCGCCTTCGTCAGGTCGACCGCGTCGTCCCAGCCGGGGACGCGACTGCCGTGCTCGTAGCGGCGGATACGGGTCGGGTCGATCGCCATCAGTGCGTCCTCCCGTGACATGCCGTGCGAGAGACCGGCCGCCGGCGCCGCCAGGCAGGGACGCAGACCCGAAGGAATCCTTCTGGGATTTCGAGGGTCGAGGACGCGGCCTGGCGGTGATCGGCGGCCGCCGATCTCGTGCGGGATGTTGCGGGAGGGCGCACTATCGGTCGACCCCGCCGAGCACCGGGTCCAGCATCCCGAGCGTCGCGATGAAGTCGGCGATGTAGAGGTCGCGGACCATCGGGCGGAACACCTGCAGGTTGACGAACGAAGGGTCGCGCATGTGCACGCGCGCGGGCTTGGAAGATCCGTCCGCGAGCACGTAGCAGCCCAGCTCCCCGCGCGGTGACTCGAGCGGGTAGTAGACCTCGCCCGGCGGGACGCGGAAGCCCTCGGTTACGAGCTTGAAGTGGTGGATCAGCGCTTCCATGCTGGTCGCCAGCTCGTGGCGCGGGGGCAGCGCGTACTTGCGGTCGGACGTGATGTACGGACCCTCGGGCAGGCCGTCGAGCGCCTGGTCGATGATCCGGCAGCACTCCTTGATCTCGAGGATGCGCACCATCATCCGGTCCCAGTTGTCGCCGACCGTGCCGACCGGGATCCTGAAGTCGAAATGCTCGTATGAGCTGTACGGCGTCGCCTTGCGCAGGTCCCAGGGCTTGCCGGCGGCGCGCAGCAGCGGTCCGGTCGTGCCATGGGCGAGCAGCGTCTCGGCGTCCAGCGGCGCGACGCCGCGCAGCCGCTCCAGGACGATCTGGTTCTTCATCAGGATCGCGAGGAACTGGTCGACGCGCTCGGGCATTACCTGCGTGAACGCGCGCACCTTGTGCTCCCAGCCCTGCGGGATGTCCTCGAAGACCCCGCCGACCTGGAAGTAGCGCGTGTGCATCCGCTGACCGGAGGACATCTCGAACAGGTCGAGGATCTGCTCGCGGTCACGGAAGCAGTACCAGAACATCGAGATCGCGCCGAGATCGAGCGCCGTCGTGCCGAGCCAGACCAGGTGCGACATGATCCGGTTGAGCTCCATGTGGATCACGCGCAGGTACTGCGCGCGCGGCGGGACCTCGAGGTCGAGGATCGTCTCGACCGCCCCGCAGAACGCCATCGCGTTGAAGTAGTAGGCGAGGTAGTCCATCCGCTCGACGACGGGGATGGCCTTCCAGTACGCCTTGTCCTCGGCCGTCTTCTCGATCCCGGTGTGGAGGTATCCGATGATCGGCCTGACGTCCCGCACGACCTCTGCCTCGAGCGTGACCATCAGCCGCAGCACGCCGTGCGTTGCGGGGTGATGCGGGCCGAAGTTGATCGTCAGCAGCTCGTCGGACTCCGGATGCGTGATGTGGGAGACCTCGACCGACTCCTCCATCTCGCGGTAAGGGATGTCGGGCGTGAGGCTCATTCCCACCACTCAGGCGTCGTGCGCTCGTTGTGCGTGAACAGGACGGGCTCGCCGCCGAGCGGGAAGTCGCGCCGCTGCGGGAAGCCCTCGTAGTCCTCGGGCATCAAGATCCGGCGCAGGTCGTAATGGCCGTCGAAGACGACGCCGAACATGTCGTACACCTCGCGCTCCTGGTGGTCGGCCGTCGGCCAGTCGGGCGTCACGCTCGGCACGTGCGGATCGTCGGTCGGCACGCGCGTGCGCACGCAGATGCGATCGACCTCGTGCATGTCGAGCAGCTCGTAGTGCACGCCGAGGCGCGGCTCCTCGGGGAAGTAGTCGACGCCGTGCACGGAGGCGAGGAACGAGTACCCCTTGCCGCGCAGATGCTCGAGCGTCGCCGGCACCGCCGTCGCCGGGACTACCAGCGCCGCCTGGTCGCGGAAGAAGACGGTGTCGAGCACCGCGCTCTCGTCGGCTTCGCGGAGCTCCTGCGCAATCAGCTCGAGGCCGGTGGCGTCAGGCACCGGGACCCGTCTCGCCGCCCGGCACGTTGATGTCGTGCACGTCGATGTCTCCGACGACCTCCTCGGTTCCGCGCCCGCCGTAGCGCGTGCGCCAGCCCTCGTCGGGCTGCGACAGGATCGCGGCGCGCAGCTTGAGGATCCCGTGCACGAGCGACTCCGGGCGCGGCGGGCAGCCGGGCACGTGGATGTCGACCGGCAGGAACTTGTCGCCCGGGACGATCGCGTAGTTGTTGAACACGCCCATCGAGGACGAGCACGCGCCCATCGCGATCACGTAGCGCGGCTCGAGCATCTGCTCGTAGATGCGCCGGATCACCGGCGCCATCTTGATCGAGATCCGGCCGGACAGCATGATCGTGTCGGCCTGGCGCGGCGTTGCGCGCGCGGCCTCGAAGCCGAAGCGCGCGATGTCGATCCGCGGGCCGATGTGCGACATCCACTCGATCGCGCAGCATGCAAGGCCGAACGAGAGCGGGAAGTTGGCGTTGCCGACGGCCCAGCGCCCGGCCTTCTCGAACGTCGTCGTGAGCACCGACTGCTCGACGTGGCGCTCGAGCTCGGGGCCTTCGAGGTCGCCGCGCAGCATGTCGCGGGCGCGCAGCTGGCGCGCACGGAACTCCGCCTTGCCGCCGGCGCCGAGCTGCTGCCGGGTCACCTCCATTCCAGGGCTCCCCTCCGCCAGACGTAGACGTAGGCGATCAGCAGCAGGACGATGAAGACGATCGTCTCGACCAGCGCGAACGTCCCGAACGCGTCCAGCTGCAGCGCGACGGGATAGAGCAGGATCGTCTCGATGTCGAACAGGATGAACAGCATCGCGACGAGGTAGAAGCTGATCCCGAAGCGGAAGCTCTGCCTCACCTCCGACGGCAGCCCGCACTCGTACGGGTCGCCCTGCGAGCGCGGCGCGCGGTTGCGCCCGAGGTACTTCCCGAGCAGCGAGTTGACCGTCGCGAACACGAGCCCGAGCAGCGCACCGATGCCCAGGAAGACGAGCGCCGGTAGGTAGGAACGGATCATCCCGTCCGGATTTGTAGCACTGCTTGTGCGGGAGTGTTACTTAGTGACATTCGGCACTCAGCCTGCGGCTCACAGCCATTCCCCGGCGCGCAGCCCAAGCAGTGCGACCACGAGCGCGGACGCCGCCATGACCCCGGTCTCGCGCCGCAGGATCGCGCGCACGAGCTGCCGCTGATCGGCCTCGGACAGCGCGGCCACGGCTTCGCGCCCGTCGAGGTTACGCCGGTCGAGCTCCGCCTGCGCGGAGACCAGGCGCAACTGCTCGGCGAAGAAGCCCACCGCCAGTGGCGTCAGCCCGTAGACGAGGTGCAGCGACGGCAGCTCCTTGCCGTCGAGCACGAGCACGCCGCCGAGCGCCGCCTCGACCGCGACCAGCGCCTGACCGGCGCGCAGCAGTGGCCAGAAGCCCGGCGCGTGGCGCCCCCTCCACCACGCCCACGCGCCCCATGTCCCCGCGACGAGGTTGACCACGACCACCGCGACGCCCAGCGCTATGTGGACGGCGGTCACGCGCGAGATTGTTTCGTATGCTTGCCGCCCGCCATGCCGCGCCGCCTCCGCTTACGCCTGCTCGCAGCCGCCACCGCGGCCGCGGCGCTGGTGCTCGGTGCGTGCGGCGAGCAGGGGATCGAGCTCGCCAAGTCGGACCCGAACTACGAGGGCGCGGAGATCTTCCAGCAGAGCTGCTCGGGCTGCCACACGCTCGCGGCGGCCGGCACGCAGGGCTCGACCACGAACGCGAACGACCGCGAGTACGTCGACGGTCCGAACTTCAACGCGCGCAAGGAGGAGAAGGACCAGATCCTCTACGCGATCCACAACGGCGGCTTCTCGTCCGGCCCGATGCCGCAGGACATCGTCGTCGGCGAGCGGGCGGAGAAGGTCGCGGACTTCGTCGCGAAGTACTCGGGCAAGGACGCGGCGGCGCGGTAGCTCCTGGCGGCGGTCGTCCCGCGCGCAGAGCTCCGGCTCCGGGCCGATGAGGTCGTCGGTGCTCGGCAGTTACATTTGCCCAGTGCTGGACCTCAAGGCGATCCGCGAGAACCCGGCGCCCGTGCGCGCGGCGCTCGCGCGGCGCTCCGACGGCTCGCACGCGCGGCTCGACCGGGTGCTCGAGCTCGATGTCCGCCGGCGGGAGCTGCTGCCCGAGGTCGAGGGGATCCGCGCCCAGCAGAACGCGGCGTCGCAGGCGATCGCGGCCGCCAAGCAGGCCGGCGAGGACGCCTCCGAGGCGATCGCCGCGATGCAGGAGGTCGCGCGCCGCGGCAAGGCGCTGCGCGAGGAGCTCGAGGGCGTCCAGGCGGAGCTCGACGAGGCGCTCGGCTCGCTGCCGAACCCGCCCGACCCGACGGCGGCCGACGAGGACACGGTGCTGTACGAGCGCGGCGACGGCGGGCGCGCCGGCAAGGATCACCTGGAGCTCGCCGGCGACTGGATCGACATGGAGGCGGGCGCGCGGGTGGCCGGATCGCGCTTCGCCTATCTCAAGGGCGAGCTCGTGCTGCTCGAGCTGGCGCTGGTGCGCTGGGCGTTCGAGCTGCTGCGCGGCAAGGGATTCGAGCCCATCGTCCCGCCGGTGCTCGTGCGCGAGCACGCGCTCTACGGCACCGGATTCCTGCCCGACACCGAGCAGCAGATCTACCGCCTCGCAGACGATGCGCTCTACCTGACCGGCACGAGCGAGGTCGCGCTCGCCGCGCTGCACGCCGACGAGATCGTCGACGGCGAGCGCCTGCCGCTGCGCTACGCCGGGTTCTCGTCCTGCTTCCGGCGCGAGGCGGGCGCGGCGGGGCGCGACACGCGCGGGCTGTTCCGCGTCCACCAGTTCGACAAGGTCGAGATGTTCTCTTTCGTCGCGCCCGAGGATGCGGTCGACGAGCACGAGCGCCTGCTCGCCAACGAGGAGGAGATCCTGACCGCGCTGGGGATCCCGTACCGGGTCGTCAACATCGCCGTCCGGGACCTCGGCTCCTCGGCCGCGAAGAAGTACGACTGCGAGGCATGGCTGCCCGGCCAGCAGCGCTACCGCGAGCTGACGTCGACGTCGAACACGACCGACTTCCAGGCGCGCCGGCTGAACATCCGCTACCGCAGCGGGTCGGGCGCGCCACGCCATCTCGCGACGCTCAACGGCACCGCCGTCGCGGTCGGCCGGACGCTGATCGCGCTGCTCGAGAACGGCCAGCGGGACGACGGCTCGATCGCGGTTCCCGAGGCTCTGCACGGCTGGGGTGCGCCGCGCGAGCTGCGGGTAGGCGGACCCGGATGACCGAGACACCGATCACGCCGGACGACGCCGACGTCCCCGACGAGCCGCCGCCGGCCGGCGACGGCGAGCCGGAGATCGACGACCAGCCGCTCGGCGTGCCCGACGACCTCGATCCCGACGAGGCGCCGCTGCCCGGGTTGCCGGAGTCCGAGCCGCCGCAGGCCGACTGAGCGTCAGGTTCCGTCCGAGCTCCGCGACACCATGCGCGTGATGTACGTCGCCCGCCTGGTCTGCTCCGACGAGGCCTGTGCGGCCGAGGTGGCCGCCGAAGCCGCGACGCTGCGCGAGCTCGAGACGCTGGTGTGCGACTGCGGCTGCGCGCTCGAGCTGATCGGCTGGCCGGACAGCGTCGACGAGCCGGTTGCCGAGGTGATCAGCCTGCGCGTGCGCGCGGTCGGACCCGGGCTGTCCGAGGCCGCGTAGGCGCTGCTGCAACCGCGATCGCGCCCCCCGTGCCGCGAGTGTGCTTGGGTTGACGCGTGACGCAGAACGGACGCTCCAGCCGACGGCGCGGGATGTTCGCCGCGTTGCGTCACGTCGGCGACATGGCGATCGACCTCGGGACCGCCAACACGGTGGTCTACGTGCGCGGGCGCGGGATTGTGCTGTCGGAGCCGTCCGTGGTCGCGATCGACGAGCGCAACGGCGAGGTCCTCGCCGTCGGCTCGGAGGCCCAGCTGATGATCGGCCGCACGCCGGCGAGCATCTCCGCCGACCGGCCGCTGCGTCACGGCGTGATCGCCGACTTCGAGGTGACCGAGGCGATGTTGCGGCGCTTCATGGAGAAGGTGCTCTCCTCCCGCTTCAGCCGTCCGCGGCTGGTGATGTGCGCGCCCTCGGGCGTGACCGAGGTCGAGCGCCGCGCGGTCGAGGAGGCGTCGCTGTCGGCCGGTGCGCGGGAGGTCCATCTGATCGAGGAGTCGCTCGCCGCCGCGATCGGCGCCGGCCTGCCGATCGCCGAGCCGGTCGGGCGGATGGTCGTCGACATTGGCGGCGGCACGTCCGAGGTGGCGGTCATCTCGCTCGGCGGCCTCGTCGTCAGCCGCTCGCTGCGCGTCGGCGGCTACGACCTCGACGAGGCGATCACGAACCACATCCGCAACGAGCACCGGATGGCGATCGGGTCGCAGAGCGCCGAGGGGATCAAGCTCGCGATCGCCGCCGCCACGCCGCAGGACGGCATCTACGACGCCGAGGTGCGGGGACGCGACCTGATGTCGGGCCTGCCGCGCGAGGTCAAGCTGAGCGCGGAGGAGGTGCGCGCCGCGATCGCTGGGCCGCTGGCCGACATCCTCGCGGCCGTCCACGCGGCGCTCGAGGAGACGCCGCCCGAGCTGGCCGCCGACATCACGAAGGAGGGGATCCTGCTCGCCGGCGGCGGCGCGCTCCTGCGCGGGCTCGACGAGCGGCTGGAGGCGGAGACCGGCATGCCGGTGCGGGTCGCCGACGCGCCGCTGGAGTGCGTCGCGCTCGGCGCTGGCCAGTCGCTCGAGGAGCTCGACCGCATGGGGCGGGGCCGGCGATGAGCCCGCTCGTCCACCGCGAACGGCCGGCCGCGGGCGAGGCCGCCGGCCTGCTCGTCCTGCACCACGGCCGCGGCGCCGACGAGCACGACCTGCTCGGGTTCGGCGACGTGCTCGACCCGGAACGGCGGCTGCACGTCGTCACTCCGCGCGCGCCGCTCACGCTGCCGGGCTGGCCCGGCCACCACTGGTACGTGGTGCCGCGCGTCGGCTATCCCGACCACGACACGTTCCACGCGGCGTTCGACCAGCTCGCCGCGTTCCACGACGAGCTGTGGGAGCGGACCGGGATCGCTCCGGAGCGGACCGTGCTCGGCGGCTTCTCGATGGGCTCGGTGATGAGCTACGCGCTCGGGCTCGCGGGCGATCGGCCGATGCCGGCCGGCATCCTCGCCTTCTCCGGCTTCATTCCGACGGTCGACGGTTGGCGGCCCGAGCTGGCCGGTCGGGAGCAGCTGCGCGCGTTCATCGCGCACGGCCGCAACGACCCGGTCATGGACGTCGAGTTCGCGCGCGCCGCGCGCCGGCTGCTCGAGGGCGGCGGGCTGGACGTCAGCTACCACGAGTCGAGCGCCGCCCACCACATCGACCCCGCGCACGTGCCGGCCGCGGTCGAGTGGGTCGCGGCGACGCTCACGAGCCGTTAGTCGTGCCCACCGAGTCCGCGCTGTCAGGCGCAAACCGCGCGAAGTAGGCCAGCGCGCCGCCCGAGCGGCGCTGGAACGCGAGCCCGGCCGCCTCGGCGCGCTCGCGCAGTCGCTTCGGGCTGACCCAGTGCGGGTCGCCGAACAGCTCGCCGACGACCAGGCGCCCGCCGGGCCTGAGCACGCGAGCGAGCTCTCGGAGCGCCGCCTCCTGGTCGGGGATCTCGCCCAGGACGGTGACGAGGTAGGCGGCGTCGAAGCTCGCGTCCGCGTACGGCAGCTCGCGCGCGTCGCCGCGCGCCGGCGTGATGTTCGACAGACCGCGCTCGCGCGCGCGCCGCAGCGTGTGGTCGAGCATCTCCTGCTGGAGGTCCAGGATCTCGACCGTCCCGGCGGGCGCGACCCACTCGGCGACGTCGGGCGTGTAGTAGCCGGTGCCCGGCCCGACCTCGAGCACGCGCTCGCCCGGCTGCGGCGCGAGCACCTCGCGCAGGCGGGCACGCGTGATCAGCGGGTGCGGCGCCTCTACCCAGAAGCGCTGGCCGTACGGGCACGCCGACGGGTGCCTGCGCCACCACAGCGCCGCGCCGGCCAGGGCCGCCGTAGTCGTCGCGAGCGCCGTACGGGGCCTCACGATCGCTCCCCCAGCTCCGCGACGAGCTGCTCGACGCGCCGGGCGATCTCGTCCCGCGTCGCGCGAACCTCGTCGAGCGGGCGGTCCTTCGGATCCGGCAGGTCCCAGTCGACGTAGCGCTTGCCCGGGATGTACGGGCAGGCGTCGCCGCAGCCCATCGTGACGACGACGTCGGCCTGCTGTGCGAGGTCGCGCGTGAGCGGCTGCGGCCGGCGGCCGGAAAGGTCGATGCCGAGCTCGCGCATCGCAGCGACGACCGGCGGATGGACGCGACCGCCCGGGTCGGCCTCGCTGCCGGCCGACAGCGCGCGGTGTCGACCGGCGGCGGCACGGTCGAACAGCGCCTGGCTCATCTGGGAGCGGCCGGCGTTGGCCTTGCAGATGAACAGGACGGTGGCCACGAGCGGAGGGGGTGGGATTCGAACCCACGGACCCGGTGGACCCGGGTCAGCGGTTTTCAAGACCGCCGCATTCGACCACTCTGCCACCCCTCCGGCGCGATCGCTGAGCCTACTGCGAGCGCGCGCCGAGCCCGACCGGGCAGGCGACGCCCGTGCCGCCCAGGCCGCAGTAGCCGTTCGGGTTCTTCGCCAGGTACTGCTGGTGGTAGGACTCGGCGTAGTAGAACGGGCCCGCCGGGACGATCTCGGTCGTGATCTCGCCGAGCCCCGCCGCCGTCAGCGACGCCTGGTAGCGCTCGCGCGAGGCCTCGATCGCCGCACGCTGCTCGTCGGTGCCGTAGTAGATCGCAGAGCGGTACTGCGTGCCGACGTCGTTGCCCTGGCGCATGCCCTGCGTCGGGTCGTGGCCCTCCCAGAACGTGCGCAGCACCTCGTCGAGCGCGAGCTTCTCCGGGTCGAAGACGACGAGCACGACCTCGGCGTGGCCGGTCGACCCGCTGCAGACCTCCTCGTAGGTCGGGTTCGGCGTGTACCCGCCCGCGTAGCCGGCTGCGGTCGTGTAGACGCCGTCGAGCTGCCAGAACAGCCGCTCGGCGCCCCAGAAGCAGCCCATCGCGACTACCAGCTGCTGCATCTGCTCCGGGAACGGCGGCGCGAGCGGCGTGCCGAGCACGTCGTGGCGCTCTGGCACGGGCATCGGCGTCTCCCGCCCGGGCAGCGCACGGTCGGGGTCGATCATCTTGGTCTTCTCGCGGAACAGGAACATCTCAGCCTCCGGGTTGGTATCCCGAGGTTAGTCGTCGCTGCTTAGCGCTACGTAACACGGGCAGCCTTTACACTGGGCCGTCCCCCGGAGAGGTGGCCGAGTGGCTGAAGGCACTCGCCTGCTAAGCGAGTATGGGGAGGCAATCTCCATCGCGGGTTCGAATCCCGCCCTCTCCGCTGGCGGCGGCTAGACTGCCGTGCCGCGTCTGCGCCCGTAGCTCAGCTGGATAGAGCGTCGGTCTACGGAACCGAAGGTCAGAGGTTCGAATCCTCTCGGGCGCGCTACACGACTCGGAAGATCATGAGCATTTGCAGGGGCTTCGGCCCTGCCGCTCACCACCCAGGTTCGTGGCTTGGAAGCTCGTGAGCGATTCTGGCCGATTTTCTGGCGACTTTTTTGGCGACGTCGAGATACCTCCCCGCGTCCACCGCGGCTGAGGGCTGGGCCGTCGGCGACGTGTCTTCGCTTCAGTGACCCAGAGCGACTCTTGGCTCACGCGGCAGCCGGCCAACGCACCCTGAGCCGTCGCACCAGCCCGCGAGCCCCCGCCGCCCAATCGGCGGCATCGAGTGCGCTACCGCCCGATCGGCGAAGCGCAGCAGCCCGGCGCGTGCGATCGCGCCCGGCGGGACCGCACGTCGTCGCAGCCTCGACCATGCGCCGGGCGGCGCCATCGGCGCCTCGGACGGACGCCCGCAGACCCGAGATCGGGCGCCGCGACGGCTGCGAGGATGGCCCTGTGATCCCTGACCCTAAGGCTTGGATGTGGTTCTTGTCCTCCTATGGCCCTCTTTGGATCATGCTCGGCCTTCGATTCTCCTCCCACGTGGCGCGAATCAGCCTGATTGCCTTCGGCCTGGCGTGCATCGCCTACGTGGTGTTCATCGTGTCGCGCTCGGCGGACGAGCGCCCGTCGAATGCCACGTTGACGATCACCGGTGACGCCGGCGCTGACGTCAGCGGCTACCTCGCGGCCTACCTGTTGCCATTCCTGACCGTTGCTGAGCCGAGCCTCACTGACGTCATCGCGTACGTGATCTTCATCCTTGTCGCCGGTTTCGTCTACGTTCGTTCCGGTCTCATGCAGATCAACCCGACCGTCTACCTCATGGGCCGCCGCGTCCTGCGCGCCACCGTCCCCGTACGCGACACGACCAAGGAGGTGTTCGTGATCTCCCGGCGAGAGCTGCGCGTCGCCGCACCGCTTCAGGCCGAGCGCTTCTCCGATCGGGTCTTCATCGACCACGGGGCCACCGACTGATGGCCATCAAGGTCCCGTTCGCGCTGAAGAACGCACGACTCGGGCCCGCGATGACACTTGTCGTCGTCGATCCCGACTGGATCCAGTACGAAATCAAGACCGCCGGCGACGCCGCCCGCTTCCTCGCCAGCGCCTGGTCGGGCACCCTCGACGAACTGGCCGAGCGTGAGCTCGTGGCCTACACCCCTGAGGTTGTCATCCGCGCCGGGGAGGCCCGTGCGCTCGTGATCAACGACGACCTGCGCGAGGAGAACGAGATCGTCGAAGAGCTCCTCGCCGACGACGATCGCGCACAGGTCAGCCCCAGCGAGGTGAGCGGCGAGCTCTACCTCTACGCGGTCATCAGCGACACCAAGGCGGGCCGGCTCGCAATGATCAAGAAGAAGAATCCGACGCGCCGGGCCCGCCGGGGCAAGGCGCTGTTCGGCGCCGGTGACGAACTGCGAGGCCTGTCCGATGACCCCTGGGAACTCGACCCGGTGTTCGACCTAGTCGTCAGCGACGACGGCGGCTACGCCCTCAACACCCACTTCTTCGAGCAGATCTTCGCCGACGCCGATCGACTGCGCGCCAAGATCGGCCCCTGGGTAGATGACATCGCCACGCGCGTACCCATGTCGTCGGACTCACGCGGCCGCCTCATCGCCGCATGCCACGACAGCGCGCGTCTTCGACGACGCCTACGAACGATCGCCCACCGAGGGCACGTATCGCGGATCACGGTCAAAGACGTACAGCGGCACGTGCGCGAGATGGGCTTGGCGCCCAGCGACTACGTCAGGCGCCAGAACCTCGTCGTCGACGATGGCAACGTTGCAGAGGTGCTGCGCATCCTGAACGAGGATCTCACCCGCGGTGGCCTGACCCGCGATCCGTTCGTCATCGAGAGCAAGGAGCCCATGTGACCTGCCATCTGCGGACCGCTCCGGCCAGCTCGGGGCCAGGGTCCCTCTGCCTGATTCTCTGAGATGGAATGGAGAGGGGGACTCGAACCGGGACACCACGATTTTCAGGGCATGAGACTGCGTCGTTGAGGGCTGCTGTCCGGTTCGGCGCTTAGCGTCGGGTGACCGGGACAGGGGCTTTCTGGGAGAACGCAGGTTGGGCAGGCCGTTCTACGACTGATGGGCTGAGAGCCCGGGATTTTCAGTGGCCGCCCCTGCGACTGGCCCGGTTGTGCTGTGAGCACGAATCCGTCTGTGTCGTTTGCCCACCTGAGCTCCCGCACCGTCGTGCGCGAGGAGGTAGCTGTGGTCAGGGCGATAGGTATGGATGTGCATCGCGACTTCTGCGAGGTCGCGATCGCGCAGGCCGGGACGGTCCGTTCGGCTGGCCGGATCGAGACGAGGCCGGCGGCGCTTGAGCTGTTCGCGGCCAGTCTTGCTGCGACCGATGTCGTCGCCTTGGAGGTGACGGGCAACGCGGGGGAGATCGCGCGGATCCTTGAGCCGCATGTGGCGCGTGTGGTGGTCGTCAGTCCACACGACACCGGGATCAGCCGGGCGCGGGCGAAGACCGACCGCTTGGATGCCCGCGCGCTGGCCAAGTTGCTGGCAGCCGGTGAGCTGGATGCGGTGTGGATGCCCGATGAGTGGACGCGTGCGATGCGGCGGCGCCTGGCGCGGCGTGACCAGCTCGTGCGCGCGCGCACGCGCGCGAAGAACGAGATTCACGCGGTGCTGATCCGGCGGCTGGCGGGCCGCCCGCCGGTCACCGACGTGTTCGGGGTGCGTGGTCGGCGGTGGCTGTCGGGTCTGGAGTTGCCCGCGGACGAGCGCGAGACGATCGCCGGGTGCCTGCGCCAC
>Ga0307415_100000209_pt1 | contig 25845 bp, 18 predicted proteins | sample DK1Cmetagenome_FD_204524 | JGI IMG/M metagenome (GOLD analysis project Ga0307415, IMG submission 204524) | Maize rhizosphere microbial communities from greenhouse at UC Davis, California, United States - DK15-C-2 | ecosystem: Host-associated > Plants > Roots > Rhizosphere > Soil | place: USA... | reverse complement strand
CCCGCCGGTCCTGCGCACCGAGGGGGGCGCCACGCTCACCGCGAACGATGTGGTCGTGGCGACCCACTGGCCCATCATCGACCGGATCAAGGTCTACACCCGGATGACGCCGCGGCGCGACTTCGTCGTCGCCGGGCCGCTGCCGGCCGATCGCGATCCGGCCGGCATGTACATCACGGCCGAGGACAACATCCGGTCGGTCCGAACGGCCCCCTACGGTGACGGGCAGCGGCTGCTGATCGTGACCGGCGAGACGTTCCGACCCGGCACCGCGCGGGCGTCGGAGCGTCTGGACCGGCTGGTCGAATGGACGCAACGGTACTTCCCGGTCGACACCCGGGCCTACCAGTGGGCCGCCCAGGACCACAACACGACGGACGGGATCCCCTACATAGGACGGATGGACGAGCACCTCTACGTCGCCACCGGCTTCGGCGGCTGGGGCATGACCAACGGTGTCGTCGCCGGGCTGGTGATCCCGGGTCTGATCGACGCGAACCCGCCGCCTTTCGCGGACCTCTTCGACCCCGGCCGCCTGCATCCCACCGCCGAGGCGGGCGGCCTGCTCAAGGGCGCGGTGAGCACGGCCGTGCATGCGATTGCCGACCGGCTGCGTCCGCGCCCCGACGAGCAGGAGACCGGCCGGGTCGACGAGATCCTTCCAGGCGCCGGCGCGGTCGTTCGGGTCGGCGGGGAGCAGCGCGCCGTCTACCGGGACGAGGACGGCTCGCTGCGAGCGGTCTCGGCCACCTGTACCCACATGGGCTGCGTGGTCGGGTTCAACGACGTCGAGCGGTCCTGGGACTGCCCGTGCCACGGATCGCGCTTCGGCACCGACGGTGCCGTCCTGCACGGTCCGGCCGTGCGGCCGCTGGAGGCCCAGCCGCCGGAGTAGGCACGGCCACTGCTTGGATGAGACCGTGACGGACGCGGCGGCGCCGCCGTGGGCGCGGGTGGCCGGCTCCGGTGGCCAGGTGGTGGCGTGGCGGTTCGGCGCCGGCGCCACGCCGGTGTTCCTCTTCCATGGGCTTCTGCCGGCGGCATCCGGTCGCATCGGCGCCGAGCTCGCGATCGACCTGGTCGGCCGGTGCCGGACGCGGGTGTACGGGGTCGACGCGCCCGGGTTCGGCGAGTCGGACGCACCGGTCGACGGCTACGCCATGGCGGCGCTGGCCGAGAGGCTCGGTGGCCTGGCCGGCGCCGCTGGCGGTCTGGCCGACGGACCGGCCGTGCTCGCCGGCCACTCGTGGGGTGCGGCGTTGGCCTGCCGCGTGGCGACGCTGCTGGATCGCCGGCCGTTGGGTCTGGTACTGCTCGACGGCGGCCACTTCGATCACGCCGATCTGCCCGAGGCCGATCCGGCGGAGACGGTTGCCGACGTACGAGAGCAGATGGCGGCGATGGGCTGGGCGCTGGACGAACCGACGCTGTCCGCCTGTGTCGAACGGGTCGGGGGAGCCGACGCCCACGCCCGTCCGCTCCTGCGCGAGGCGGTGCGCGCCGGCGTGATCGAGACGCCGCAAGGGTTCCGGTCGCGGGTGGCCCCGGCGAACGCGGCCGCCGCCATGCACGGACTGATGAACTCGCGGACGAGCGACACCTACCCGACGATCGCCCGCCTGGGCATTCCGGTGCTGCTGCTGATGGCGACCCGACCGGACGAGCGGGCTCGCCTCAATCGCGAACGGCTGGTCCGGTTCCGCGCCCATCTCCCCGACGTCGACGTGGTGGAGCTGGCGTCGGGGCACGACGTGCCGGTCGACGCCCCGGCCGACGGCGCGCGGGCGATCGCCGATTGGCTCGTGGCCCGCGGTATCGCCGGCCCCGCCGCGTGAGGCCCGGCGCCGGCGTCAGGCCGGGCCGGTGTCCGTTGTCCGGTGTGGACTGCCGAGCCACTCCTCGTCCAGCAGCCCGAACAGCAGGTCGTCCGTCCACTCGCCCTTGACGAATGTGTGCTCCCGGCGCAGCCCCTCCCGGCGGAAGCCCAACCGGTCCAGCAGGCGCGCCGACGCCTGGTTGCGGGCGTCGCACTCGGCGCAGACGCGATGCAGGCCGTCGACCGCGAACAACTGCTCGAGTACCCGGCTCACGGCCTCGTGCGCGTAGCCACGCCGCCACCACGGCTTGGCCAGCGTGAAGCCGATCTCGGCCTGCCGGCCGTTGTCGTGGCGGTTGACGCCGACGTCTCCGATGAGGCCGCCCTCGGCCTCGATGGCGTACTGGAACCAACCGGGCCGGTCCGGGTCGCCGGCCTGGAGGGTCCGGACCAGCTCGCTGGCCTCCTCTGTGGACACTGGGGTGGTCCACGACTGGTAACGGGCGACGTCGGGGTCGGAACGGTACCCGGCGAGCGCGGCGCAGTCCTCCGGCCGGAACCGGCGGATCAGCAGTCGCCGCGTGCGGAGAGTGACGTCGGCCGGCACGGATCGATCTTCCCACACGGCCCGCCGGTCCTTGCAAACATTAACCGACTGGCTAACCATGGATGCATGACCGACCTGCTGTCGATCATGTATGGCGCGCTCGCCGATCCGACCCGGCGCGGCATCGTCGAGCGGCTCGCGGTGGCCGACCGGACGGTGGCCGAGCTGCGCCGGCCGCTGGCGATGTCCGCGCCGGCCGTGAGCAAGCATCTGCGGGTACTGGAGGCGGCCGCGCTCATCGAGCGGCGGCGGGCCGGGCGCCATCGCCTCTGCAAACTGCGCCGGGACGCGCTGGTCGAGGCACGCCGGTGGCTCGACGGCCTCGATGCCCCCCAGGAGTGATCCCCTTACGGCGTGTCGGTGGGTCGGAACCGGGCGCGATCACGCGGTCAGTTGCCGGGGAGGGGGCCGCGGGAGTCGCCGAGCCAGCGGTTGTCCGGGGCCGTCGACACGTTGCGGGCCAGCTCGTTCTCGCCCGGACCGTACGTCGCGAACCCGGTGGCCCACAGGTAGGTGGAGCGGACCGCGCGGGTGCAGACCCGCGCCGAGGCCTCGGGGCACAGGTCGCTCAGGACGGCGTCGCGCGGGAAGGTCGTGGCGACGACGCGGACCTCCCCGGTGGCCCGCCGGAGGACGGCGACGTCGGTGGATCCGTTGCCGTCGAAGTCGCCCAGGCCGACGGTCTCGTCGTAGTCGAAGATCTGGAGGTCGTCGACGACGTAGTACACGGGCTGCGTGAACTGGGTGGCGTCGGAGGGCCACACCTCGACCCGGCCGTTGCGTATCACGATCAGGTCGCCCCGGCCGTCCCGGTCGATGTCGGCCACCGCCAGCGCCGGTTCGGCGGACTCCGTCGAGGTGATGCGGGGCAGCCAGACCGGCGCCTCGTGGGAACCGGGGCGGTAGAACGACCGCCCGTCGGAGAGCGCCGCGAAGACCCGCGAGGTGTCCTGGTGGCGGTACGTGACGATGTCGTCGCGCCCGTCGCCGTTGACGTCGCCGACGAACGGCACCTCCGAGCCGTACGCGAAGTTGTCGTGCCAGACGCGTCCCGCACCGCCGACGCGGAAGGTGCGCCCGTCGCCGGCCGACAGCAGCACGTAGACGTCGCCGCCGCTACCTCGGCCGAACGTGATCAGGTCGTCGTACCCGTCGCCGTTGACGTCGCCCACGGCCGGCACCTCCGAGCCGTACGCGAAGTTGTCGTGCGCCAGGATCGGCGCGGCGAACGACGATCCCGTGGACAGCGCGACATAGACGTCGCCGACGGTACGCCGGACGAAGTGCGCCAGGTCGGACCGGCCGTCGCCGTTGAAGTCGCCCAACACCTGGTAGCTCTGCTTGTCGGCCGCGCCGTCCACCAGCAGACGGGAGGCGAGCCAGCGCGGCTGGGCCCGGAACGCCGCCCGCCCGTCGGAGAGATGGACGTACACCTCTCCGGTGGACCGGACGAACCTGACGAGATCGTCACGGCCGTCGCCGTTGACGTCGCCGGCGTCGGTGGCCACGCCGACCACTCCGGGCTCCTGGGCCGAGGCCTGTCCCCGGACGACCACGGCGGCCGTGGCCGCGAGGACGACGAGCGCGGCGGCGATGAAGGCGGGCCTGCGGTTACGGCGGAGTAGGTCGGTCACTGCGTCGCTCCAGGGTGAAAGACGGGCTGCATCGACCACCCTGGCCGGCCGCTTCACAGAACTCGCACAAACGATCATCGGGTATGTTCATGCCGCAGACATGTTGCCGGCGTGGGGAGGCGCCCGGTGGAGTACCGCATCCTGGGCCCGCTGGAGGTGCTCGCCGACCGACCGGTCGACCTGGGCGGCCGTACCCAGCGAACCCTGCTCGCGGTCCTGCTGGCCAATCCGGGGCGCCTGGTGTCGTTGCCGTACCTCGTCGACGCGGTCTGGGAGGAACGCCCGCCCGGCACCGCCCGGCGGCAGGTCCAGAACTACGTGTCCGCGCTGCGCCGCGGCTTGGCCGACTCCGGCGCGCCCGAGTCGGTCATCGCGACCGTCGGATCCGGCTACCAGCTGCGGCCCGGCCCGGGCGAGCTGGACGCCGCGGTCTTCGCCGATCGGGTCGCCGACGGGCTGCGGCTGGCGGCCGCGGGCCGCAACGAGGCCGCGGTGGCCCGGTTGCGGTCCGCACTGGAGCTGTGGCGCGGCCCGGCGCTGTTCGGCCTGACCGGTCGGGCCGTCGAGGCGGCCGCCGCCGCGCTCGACGAGCAGCGGCTGGCCGCCATCGAGCACCGCATCGACCTGGAGCTGGCGCTGGGCCGCCACCACGACCTCGTCGGCGAGCTGACCGGACTCGTGGCGGCCCATCCGCTGCGGGAACGGCTCGTGGGACAGCTGATGCTCGCCCTGGACGGCAACGGCCGCCGGTCCGACGCGCTGGCCGTCTACTCCAGACACCGCGCGGAGCTGGCCGAGGAGCTCGGCCTCGATCCGGGCGGGGCGCTGCGGGGAATCCACGAGGCCATCCTGGGTGGCGACCGGCCCGCCGCTCCGGACACCGACACACCCGTACGGGTGACGGCGCCCGCGCAGCTGCCGCCGGACGTGGCCGGCTTCACCGGTCGCCACGGTCCACTGAAGACCCTGGATGGCCTGCTGCCGGACGTCGACGGCCCGGCGACGGCGGTGGTCATCTCGGCCATCGCCGGCCTGGCCGGTGTCGGCAAGACCGCCCTGGCCGTCCACTGGGGACACCGGGTCCGGAAGCACTTTCCCGATGGCCAGCTCTACGTCAACCTGCGCGGCCACGCGGCCGGGCCGCCGCTGTCGGCCCTGGAGGCGCTGACCCATCTGCTGCGTTCGCTGGGGGAGCCGCCGGAGGATATCCCGGCCGACGCCGAGCTGACCGCCGCTCGCTACCGGTCCCGGCTGGCGCAGCGGCGCGTGCTCGTGGTGCTGGACAACGCGGCCGACGCCGAGCAGGTGCGGCCGCTGCTGCCGGCCGGGCCCGGCTGCATGGTCCTGGTCACCAGCCGCAACCGGCTGACCGGTCTCGTCGCCCGCGACGGCGCCCGGCCGCTCACCCTCGACGTGCTCGACCCCGACGAGGCCGTGCTCCTGCTGACCCGGATCCTCGGCGAGGACCGGGTCGCCGCCGAGCCGGACGCCGCCGCCGAGCTGGCCCGCGCCTGTTCGTACCTGCCGCTGGCGCTGCGGATCGCCGCGGCGAACGCCACCAACCATCCCGGCTCGAGCCTGGCCGACCAGGTCCGGTCGGTCGGCGGCGAGCGGCCCTTGGCCGCGCTCGAGGTCGCCGGCGACGAGCGGGCCAGCGTCCGCCGCGCCTTCGACCTCTCCTACGAGGTGCTGCCGGCGGACACCCGGCGGCTGTTCCGGTTGCTGGGCCTGGTGTTCGTGCCCGAGGTGACCGCCGATGCGTCGGCCGCGCTGGCCGCCGTCGCGTCCGACCGGGCCGCCGACGATCTGGACCGGCTGGCCGCCGCCCACCTGGTGCACCAGACGGCGCCCGGCCGCTACGGCTGCCACGACCTGCTGCGCCACTTCGCCGCCGAGCGGGCCGGCCGCGAGGACACGGCGGAGGTACTCCAGGCCGCGCCGCGTCGGCTCGGTGACTGGTACCTGCACTGCGGCGACGCGGCGGCCAGGCTGCTCTATCCGCAGCGCCTCCGGTTGCCGGTGCCCGCGATCGAGGTGACCGCGCCGGTCCCGTTCGACGACGCGGCCGGCGCGCTGGCCTGGCTCGACGCCGAGCGCACCAGCCTCGTCGCCACCATCCGGCAGGCGGCCGAGCACGGGCCCCGGCCGACCGCCTGGCTGCTGGCCGACACCATCCGCTCGTACTTCTGGCTCCGGATGCACACGAGGGACTGGGCCGAGACCGCCGCCATCGCGCTCGGCGCGGCTCGGGCCGAGGCGGACGCGCCGGCCGAGGTGGCGGCGCTGCTCAGCGTCGGCGACACCGCGGACCGCGGCAACCGGCGCGAGGAGGCCATCGAGCACTACCGCCAGGCCCGGGCGTTGGCCGAGGAGATCGGCTGGGTCGACGCGTTGACGGCGGCGCTGGGCAAGCTGGGCTCGCTGCTGCTGGAGTCCGGACGGCTTCGGGAGTCGGCCGAGCACTACCGGCTCGCCCTGGCCCACAACGCCGACGGTGGGTCGCCGCACGCGCGGGCCGTGGTCCTCGGATCGCTGGGCAGCATCCACTTCCAGCTCGGTGAGCTGGACGAGGCGAGCGCGCACTATGCCCGTACCCTGGCCCTGTTCCGGGAGATCGGATCGCGCCAGGGCGAGGCGGCCGCGCTGGACGCGATCGGCGAGGTCCTGCACGCCCAGGGCCGTCTGGTCGAGGCCACCGCCCATCTGAGCGCCGCGCTGAAGCTGGAGCGCGAGATCGGCGACCGCGGTACGGAGGCGAGCAGCCTGCGCACGATGGCGGCCGTGCACCGCGACGGCGGCCACACCGCCCGCGCGGTGGAACTGGCCAACGCGGTGGTGGCCCTGGCCGCCGACCTGGACGACCGCCGCCTCGAGGCCGAGGCCTACCACGTCCTGGGCACCGTGCGCCATCGCGTCGGCCGCTACTGGGACGCGATCGACAACCACCGCCACGCGCTGGATCTGAGTCGGCGCACCGGATACCGGTACACGGAGGTCGAGGCGCTGCTCGGCGTCGCCGCCGCCCATGCCGGTCTGGGCGAGCACGAGCCGGCCCGCCACCACGCCGAGCGGGCGCGGGCGATCGCCGAGGAGGTCGGCTTCGCCCGGCTGGCCGGTCGGGCCGGCGCCATCCTCCGCGACCTCGACCTCGACCTCGACCTCGACTGAGGGTCAGCGCACGTCGATACCGATCGCCTCGGCGATCCCCGGGGCCAGGCCCACAAGCTGTTCCAGCTCGATGATCGCGCCGGCCAGGGCCAGATGGCCGTGGCGGACCTCCAGCGCGCTCGTGCGGAAGTCGGTCTCGGCCAGCGTGGCGTTGGTCAGGTTCAGGTCGACGATCGTGCTGTCCCGGAAGGTGACCTTCGTCAGCGACGCGCCCAACACGTCCAGCTCGGTGATCACGCACCGGTCGAACGTGACGTCCTTCAGCTTGGCGCCCCGAAGGTTGACCGTCTGCAGCTTGCAGTCGGAGAACGTCACCCGCAGCAGGCTTGCGCCGGTCAGGTCGACCCCGGCGGCCAGCGACTTCGAGACGGTGACCTCGCGCCACTCCGAGTCCGGGAAGCCGGCGCCGATCCACCGCACGTCATCCATTGTGGAGTCCACCACGGCGCAGCGGTCGCACCGGGTCTGCTCGAACGTGGTACGGGAGAAATGGCAGTCCAGCAGCCGGATGTTGTCGGCGGCCGCGGCCCCGAAGCTGAGGCCCTCGAACCGGACACCGTCGTACTCCTCGAACGGTTCCAGCTCGTCGCCCTCGAAGTCCGCCAGCACCGGCCCAGCCTACCTGTAGATAATTTCCTTCCAGGCCGTTGTCGATTCCGCCGCGTCTCGCTCGTCGGGGTGGCAAAGGGCAACATCTACCGAGGAGGAACCTGATGCCACAGTACGGAATCCTGATCTACTCGCCCGCGCCGGCGGACCCGATGGCCATCACGCCCGACTACCTGGAGCTGCTCGAGCGGTACCAGGGCCAGGTCGAGGAGATGGGTGGCCGCGCGGTCACGGGGTTCGCGCTGCAGTCCAGTGCGACGGCCACGTCCATCCGGGGCGACGTCGTCACCGACGGTCCGTTCATCGAGGCCAAGGAGGTCGTCGCCGGGTTCTTCATCCTGGAGGCGCCCGACCTGGACGTCGCGCTGCGGATCGCCAAGGCGAACCCGGCCACGATCGACGGCGGCGTCGAGGTACGGCCGCTGTTCGACTCGACCGAGTGAGCCTCGACCGGGTGAGCGAGGCCGGCGACGTCGACCCGGCCGCTCGTACCCGGGCGGAGCGAGCCGTGGCGGACGCGCACCGTCGCGAGTGGGCCTTCGTGCTCGCCGCGACGGCGCGCGTGGCCGGCGATTTCGACGTCGCCGAGGAGTGCGTGCAGGAGGCGTACATCGCCGCCCTGGACGCCTGGACCCGCGAGGGGATACCCCACAAGCCCGGCGCCTGGCTCACCCAGACGGCCAAGCGCAAGGCGCTGGACGTGCTGCGCCGCCAGCAGGTCTTCCGGTCGAAGATGCCACTGCTCGTGGAGCCGGAGGCGGCCGAGATGGACGACCCGGACGAGGACGCGGTACCCGACGACCGCCTCCGCCTGATCTTCACCTGCTGCCATCCCGCGCTGGCCCGGGAGGCGCAGGTCGCGCTGACCCTTCGCCTCGTGTGCGGCGTGAGCACCGGCGACATCGCCAGGGCGTTCCTGGTCTCGGAGCCGACGATGGCGGCGCGGGTCACGCGGGCCAAGAAGAAGATCTCCGCGGCCCGGATCCCGTACCGGGTGCCGGACGCCAGCGACCTGCCGGACCGGCTGGACGCGGTGCTGAGCGTCATTCACCTGCTGTACACGACCGGGCACACAGCGCCGTCGGGGGCCGACCTGGTGCGGGCCGACATCGTCGAGCGGTCCCTGCACCTGGCCCGCATGCTGGCCGGGCTGATGCCCGACGAGCCGGAGGTCCGCGGGCTTCTCGCCCTGCTGCTGCTCACCGATGCCCGCCGGGCCACCCGCACCGATGCCCAGGGCCGGCTGCTGGTGCTCGAGGACCAGGACCGCTCGGCCTGGGACCGGGCCGCCATCGAGGAGGGCGGCCGCCTGGTCGTCGACGCGTTCCGCTCACGCCGGGTCGGCCGGTACGCGTTACAGGCCGCCATCGCGTCGCTGCATGCCGTCGCCCCCAGCCACGCCGCGACCGACTGGCGGCAGGTGGTCGGGCTCTACGACCGGCTGCTGGCGGTCTGGCCCTCGCCGGTCGTCGCCCTCAACCGGGCCGTGGCGTTGTCGATGGCGGACGGACCCGAGGCCGCCCTGGCCGAGGTGGACCGGCTGGCGCCGGACGACCGGCTCGCCGGGTACCACTATCTTCCGGCCATCCGGGCCGACCTGCTGCGCCGTCTGGGCCGCCGGGAGGAAGCGGCCGAGGCCTACCGGGCCGCGCTGGAGCTGGTCGAGAACTCCGCCGAGAGGGAATTTCTCGCGGCCCGTCTGGCCCAGGTTGTCGAATCCGGTTCCGCTCGCTCGTCGGGGAAGTAGACGACGACCGAGAACCGGAGGAAGACCGATGAACGCGACCCGCGCGACCCGGCGGGAGTGGCTGGGACTGGCCGTGCTGGCCCTGCCCACCCTGCTGCTGTCCCTGGACGTCAGCGTGCTCTACCTGGCCCTGCCGCACCTGAGCATCGACCTCGGCGCGACCGGCACCGAGCAGCTGTGGATCCTGGACATCTACTCGTTCATGCTGGCCGGTTTCCTGGTCACCATGGGCACCCTCGGCGACCGCGTCGGCCGCCGCCGGCTGCTGCTGATCGGTGCCGCCGCGTTCGGCCTGACCTCGGTGGTCGCCGCGTACGCCACCAGCCCCGGCCTGCTGATCGCCGCCCGCGCGCTGCTCGGGGTCTCCGGAGCCACGCTGATGCCCTCGACGATGGCGTTGATCCGCAACATGTTCCGCGACCCGAAGCAGATGGCCGCCGCGATCGGCATCTGGTTCACCTGCTTCATCGGCGGCATGACGGTCGGCCCGCTCGTCGGTGGCGCGCTGTTGTCCACGTTCTGGTGGGGATCGGCCTTCCTGCTGGGCGTGCCGTTCATGGCGCTGCTGCTCGCGGTCGGGCCGGTGCTGCTGCCCGAGTACCGCGACACCTCGGCCGGACGGCTCGACCCGACCAGCGTGGCCCTGTCTCTGGCGGCGATCCTGCCGGTCATCTACGGGCTCAAGGAGATGGCGCGCGAGGGGCTGGGTTTCCTGCCCACCGTGGCGGTCGTGGCCGGCGTCGTCGTCGGCGTGGTCTTCGTGCGGCGCCAGGCCCGGCTGGCCAGCCCGCTGCTGGACCTGCGGCTGTTCGCCAACCGCTCCTTCCGCCGAGCGATGGCGACCATGCTGGCCACCGGCGTGGTCATGGCCGGCGTGACGCTCGTGTCGGTGCTGTACCTGCAGGCCGTGCGCGGTCTCTCCCCGCTGCAGACCGGGCTCTGGCTCATACCGCAGAACGTCGCGATGGCCGCCGGCATGATGGCGACCCCCGTGCTGGCCCGCCGGATCCGTCCGGCTCACCTCACCGCGGGCGGCCTGGTGGTCGCCGCCCTGGGCCTGCTCGTGCTGGCCGGCACCGGCGCCGCCGGTGGCGTCGCGACCGTGGTGGTCGGAGTGACCCTCGCCTCCGTCGGCATCTCGCCGGCCATGGCGTTGACGATGAACCTGGTCCTCGGCTCCACCCCGCCCGAGAAGGCCGGCTCGGCGGCGTCCATTTCGGAGACCAGCGGCGAGTTCGGCATCGCGGTCGGCATCGCCTCGCTGGGCAGCCTGGCCGCCGTCGCCTACCGTGCCGACCTGGCCGTCCCGTCGGGTACCCCGGTCGCCGCCGCCGATGCCGCCCGCCGCGGCATCACCGAAGCCATCGCCGCCGCCCGGAACCTGCCGGACCCGCTCGGCGCCGACCTGCTCGACGCCGCCCGCGACGCCTTCGTCACCGGGTTGGCCGGCGTCGCCGGCGTCGGCGCCGCCATCTTCGTCGGCCTCGCCGTGGTCGCCGCGTACGCCTTCCGGCACATGCCCGCGACCGGCCCGGCCCACGCCTCGCCCGAGTCGCCCGAGTCGCCCGAGTCGCCCGCCGCGCCCGCCGCGCCCGCGGTGACTGCCGAGCCCGCCGTACCTGACGCGCCCGCGGTGACTGACGCGCCCGCCGTGTCTGCCGAGCCCACCGAGCCTGAGCCGCAGCCGGTCGACGCCGAGCGCGTGCCCGTCGGGGCGGCCGCCTGACGCCCCCACCCCCGGTGTATGCAGGGGCACCCTACAGACGCTTTCTGTTCTGTAGGGTGCCCCTGCATACATATGGGTCCGTCGCCGACGCGTCCACCGAAGGTTGTGGTCAATCCGGATGACTCTACGTCCGATTTGTGTCACCCCGATTGACCACAGCCGGGGCGGCTGCCTGCACCGGGCCGGCTAGATGATGGTCTGCTCCAGCACGCCGCGCAGGAAGTAGAGCACGAACAGCGCGGCCACGCCGTACAGCAGCGGGTGGACGTCCCGGAACTTGCCGCGGACGACCTTGAGCAGAACGTAGGCGATGACGCCGGCGCCGATGCCGTTGGAGATGGAGTACGTGAACGGCATCAGCACGATGGCCAGGAAGGCCGGGATGGCGATCTCGTAGTCGGTCCAGTCGATGCTGCGGACCGCGGTCATCATCAGGAAACCGACCACGACGAGAGCCGTCGACGCCGCCTCGAAGGGCACGATCGTCACCAGCGGGGCCACGAACATCGCCAGCAGGAACAGCCCTCCGGTGACCAGGTTCGCGGCGCCGGTGCGGGCCCCCTCGGCGACGCCGGCCGCGCTCTCGATGTAGGACGTGTTGCTCGAGGTGCTCGCGGCGCCGCCGGCCGCGGCGGCCAGGGAGTCGACGAGCAGGATCTCCCGGGCCCGCGGCGGCGTTCCGTTCTCGTCCAGCAGGTCGCCCTCCTGCGCGACCGCGACCATCGTGCCCATCGTGTCGAAGAAGTCGGTGAGCATCAGCGTGAAGACGAACATGAGGGCGACCAGCCATCCGGCCGTACGCCACGACCCCAGCAGGTTGAACTGCCCGAGCAGGGAGAGATCGGGCACATCGACCACCTGGCTGGGAACCTCCGGAACGTTGAGGCTCCACCCCTTCGGGTTGGTCGCGTCGGCGGTGACGGCGGGGCCGACGCTGGCGATGGCCTCGACCACAATGGCCAGTGCCGTCGAGGCGAGGATGCCGATGAGGATCGCGCCCTTGACCCGGCGGACGACCAGCACGAGCGTGAACAGCAGGCCGATCACGAACACGAAGGCCGGCCAGCTGACCAGCCGGTTGCCGATCCCCAGCCCGAGCGGCGGCGCGGCCGTGCCGCCGCGGACGAAGCCCGCGTCGACGAAGCCGATGAGGGCCAGGAACAGGCCGATGCCGACCCCGATCGCCGTCTTGAGTTGCGTGGGAACGGCGCGGAACACCGCGTGCCGCAGGCCGGTCAGCACGAGGACCGCGATGATGAGTCCCTCGATGACGACCAGGCCCATCGCGTCGGCCCACGTCATCTTGGGCGCGATCTCGAAGGCCACCAGGGCGTTGATCCCCAGCCCCGCGGCCAGGGCCAACGGGAACCGGGCCACGGCGCCCATGAGGATCGTCATCACGCCGGCGACGAGCGCGGTGGCGGCGGCGACCGCGGCGATGGGCAGCCGGTTGCCCTGGCCGTCGGCGACGGAGCCGAGGATGAGCGGGTTGAGCACGACGATGTAGGCCATCGTGAAGAACGTGGCCAGGCCGCCGCGGACCTCGCGACCCACGGTCGAGCCCCGGGCGGTGATCTCGAAGTACCGGTCGAAAGCGTTGCGTGGCGGTGCGGTGGTGGTGGCGCTCTGGTCCATGGCTACCTCACCTTGATCGGCCGTCTTGCCGGCATCGTGCCAGGTCCGGCCGATCATCGGAAGCAGTCAATCGGGTGTCGGGGCGCGTCGAGCCGTACGGTAGAGCTGGACCAGCTCGTCGGTGGTCGTCGCGTCCTCGGGCGCCTTGTCCTCGCGCCACCGACCGGTGAAGCGCGGGAAGCGCAGCGCCAGCCCGGCGCCCTCGCCGAGTTGTCCACGGCCGGCGCTGTGGTTGGGCGAGGGCGTCAGCTCGGCCGCGACGATCTCCAGTACCAGCCGGGGCTCGAACCACACGTCGGCGCCACCGCCGACGTTCACGCGCGGTGACGGCGTGTCGCGGGCGGCCGCGGCCAGTCGCTGCGGCAGCTCGGCCAGGTCCGCGTCGCTGAACCCGGTGCCGCACCGGGACACGGTCGGGAACGTGTCCGTCCGCGGGTCGTAGGCGGCCAGCAGCAGCGCGCCGTACCCGCCGGCGCGGCGGCCGCGGCCGTACAGCGCGCCGACGACGACGAGGTCGAGCGTGTCGGTTAGCTCGGTCCGGTAGTCCCGCTTGAGCTTGATCCACAGCCAGCCCCGGGCGCCCGCCTGGTACCCGGCGGTGGGCGCCAGCGACTTGCACAGCAGCCCCTCGCAGCCGTCCGCCACGGCCTGCTCGAACACCGCCTCCAGGTGCACGACGTCGCTGCACAGTTCGGCCGTGGCCAGCCGCAGCGTGGCCGACGGCGTGATGGCCGCGGCCAGCCGCTCGCGTCGTTGCCCGTACGGCAGGCGGGTCAGGTCCTCGCCGTCGGCGTAGAGCAGGTCGAAGCAGAACAGGCTCACCGGGACCTGGTCGATCGCCTCGGTGATCCCGTACTTGCGGCGCCGGAACATGACCTCGTGGAACGGGCGCAGCTCGCCCGAGGCGGGATCGAACGCGACCACCTCGCCCTCGAGGATGGCCTCGCGCGGCCCGAGCCCGGCGTCCAGCAGCGCCACGACATCCGGGAACTGCCAGGCCATCCGCTCCAGGCGCCGGGTGTACAGCTCGAGCTCCCCGTCGGCGGTGCGGTGGGCCTGCACGCGGATGCCGTCGTACTTGTACTCGGCCGCGCAGCTCCCCCCGAGCTTGTCGAGTATCTCGGCGGTGGTCGACGACCGCTGGGCCAGCATCGGGCGCACCGGGTTGCCGGCCCGCACGTGGATGCGCTGCACCGCCTCGAGCCCCCCGTGAGCCAGCGTGGCGGCGACCAGACCGATGTCGGAGCAGATGTTGTACGCCCGCTCCAGCACGGGGCGGGCCTTGCGGCCGCCGGCGTACACCTGGGCCAGTCCGTCCAAAATGGTCGCGGTGCCGATGCCCAGGCGCAGGTTGCGGGTCAGCGTGCGGACCAGGTACCGGGCCTCCAACGGAGTGGCCCGGTCCAGGAGACCGCCGAGCAACGCCAGCTTGCGGCCCTGTGATCCCGAGCCGGCCGCCGCGGCGATCTCGTGCAGCGTGTCGAACACCACGCTCACCGACAGGTCCGAGGTCCGGTCGGCGGCCCGGGCCGACAGCACCTCCTCGGCGGCCAGGCCGAGGTCGCCGGTTGTCCGCGTGTGAGCGGCCACGACGTCGACCTCGACGCCGGCCGCGCGGGCCACCGCCCGGGCCGCCAGCCGCTCGGCCAGCCCGAGATCCACGCCGGCGAAGTCGGGCGCGATCTGGCCCTGGCACAGCAGCGCGACGGTGGCCAACTGGTCGGTCGGCGTGTCGGCGAACAGCGCCGCCAACCGGTCGATCAGCTCGAGCCGGGCGCTGGCCAGTTCAAGATCCCGGTACGCGTCGGCGACCGTTTCGTATCGCATGGGCCTCACCGCCACTCAAGATCCTGGCAACTTTGTCAAAAGTTGTCGCGTCACGGGCCCCCGAGGCGACAATATCGACGATATTGCCGCGATCTTACACCGTCGCCTTGATACCCATGGGGGGTATGGGTAGGCTGGCGGCGTGATGAGGACTGCGTTGCGGCTGGGTGGCTTCGTCGTCGGTCTGGTCGCGGTGTTCGCGGGGGCGCTGGTCGCGGGCCGGGTGGTCGGACCGGTCGGCCCGGACGGCCGCCCCGCGGGCCAGGCCACCGGCGATGACCACGGGGCCTCCGGTGATGCCGCCGGTGATGCCGGCCCTTCCGGCGACGACCACGTCCGGCATGACGACGGCGCGGCCGAGCCACCGGCCGGCCTGCAGATCAGCCAGGACGGGTACCGTTTGGTGCCCCAGACGGCGTCGCTGACGCCCGGCCGGGCCGTGGAGTTCGCCTTCCGGGTGCTCGGACCCGACGGCGGGCCGGTGACCGGGTACACGCCGACCCACGAGAGGGATCTGCATCTGATCGTGGTGCGGCGGGACCTGGCGGGCTTCCAGCACGTACACCCGTCGCTCGGCCCGGATGGCGTCTGGCGGGTCCCGTTGACGGTGGCGGCGGCCGGGCAGTACCGGGTGTTCGCCGACTTCCGTCCGGCCGGGCGCGCCGAGGCGCTCACGCTCGGTGCCGACGTGCCGGCCCCCGGGCCGTACCAGCCGGCGTCGACGCCGCCGGTGTCCCGCACGACCACGGTCGACGGGTACACCGTCGAGCTCACCGGCCATCTCGTGCCCGGCACCGCCAGCGCGGTGACCCTGCGGGTGAGCCGCGACGGGCGACCGGTGACCAATCTGCAGCCCTATCTCGGCGCGTACGGCCACCTCGTCACGCTGCGCTCCGGCGACCTCGCCTATCTGCACACCCACCCCACCGGTGCACCGGGTGACGGCCGCACGCCGTCCGGGCCGGAGATCGCCTTCGCCGTCGAGGTGCCCAGCTCCGGGACCTACCGCCTGTACCTCGACTTCCGGCACGGCGGCGTGGTGCGCACCGCCGAGTTCACCGCCACGGCGGGGCCGACGGATACTGGTCACGGACATGGCTGAGGAGACCGGGGTGACGGCGGTGGCCGGCGGCAACATCGTCGAGCTGGCCATCGGAGGCATGACCTGCGCCACCTGCGCCACCCGGATCGAGAAGAAGCTCAACCGGCTCGACGGGGTCAGCGCCAGCGTCAACTACGCCACCGAGAAGGCGGCCATCAGCTACCCCGACACGGTGACCCCCGAGGATCTCATCGGCGTGGTGGAGCGGACCGGATACACCGCCGCGCTGCCGCCGCCGCCCCGCCCGGCCGAGGCGGCCCCCCCGGTCGACGAACTGGCCTCCCTGCGTACCCGGGTGTGGGTCAGCCTGGTCCTCACGGTGCCCGTGGTCGTGCTCGCCATGGTGCCGGCCCTGCAGTTCACCAACTGGCAGTGGCTGTCGCTGTCTCTGGCCGGCCCGGTCGTGGTGTACGGCGGCTGGCCGTTCCACCGGGCGGCGTGGGTCAACCTGCGCCACGGTGCGGCCACGATGGACACCCTGGTCTCCATGGGGACACTGGCCGCGTTCGGTTGGTCGGTATGGGCCCTGTTCTTCGGCACCGCGGGCCATCCCGGCATGACCCACCCGTTCACGTTCACGATCGGGCGCGGCGACGCCGCCGGCATGATCTACCTGGAGGCCGCGACCGGCGTCACCCTGTTCATCCTGGCCGGCCGGTACTTCGAGGTGCGCGCCAAGCGGCGGGCCGGGGCCGCCCTGCGGGCGCTGCTCGAGCTCGGCGCCAAGGACGTGGCCCGGCTGCGGTCCGGGGTGGAGACCCGCGTGCCGGTCGAGCAGCTCGTGGTGGGTGACCGGTTCGTGGTACGTCCCGGGGAGAAGGTCGCCACCGACGGAGTGGTCGAGGACGGCGCCTCGGCGGTGGACGTCTCGATGCTGACCGGCGAGTCGGTGCCGGTGGAGGTCGGGCCGGGGGACACGGTCGTCGGCGCCACCGTGAACGCGGGCGGCCGTCTCGTCGTGCGGGCCACCCGGGTCGGTGCCGACACGCAGCTCGCCCAGATGGCCCGTCTGGTCGAGCGGGCCCAGACCGGCAAGGCCCCGGTGCAACGCCTGACCGACCGGATCTCGGCCGTGTTCGTGCCGATCGTCATCGCGCTCGCGGTCGCCACGCTGGGTTTCTGGCTGGGTACCGGGGCCGGGGCGACCGCCGCCTTCACGGCCGCCGTGGCGGTGCTCATCATCGCCTGCCCCTGCGCGCTCGGCCTGGCCACCCCGACCGCGCTGCTGGTCGGCACCGGCCGCGGCGCGCAGATGGGCATCCTCATCAGGGGGCCCGAGGTGCTCGAGTCGACCCGCCGCGTCGACACGGTCGTGCTGGACAAGACCGGCACGGTCACCACCGGCCGGATGAGCCTGGTCGGCGTGACAGTGGCCGCCGGCGAGGATCCCGACCTGGTGCTGCGGCGGGCCGGGGCGGTCGAGGCGGCCTCGGAACATCCCGTGGCCCGGGCGATCGCCGCCGGCGCGGCCGAGCGGGTCGGTGACCTGCCGGCCGTCGCCGAGTTCGCCAACGTCCCCGGTCTCGGCGTGCGGGCCCGCGTCGACGGTCACGTCGTCCAGATAGGACGACCCGACCCCCGTACCGCCACGGACGAGCTGCGCGCCGCGCTGGACGCCGCCCAGGCCGCCGGTCACACCGCCGTGGTGGCGGAGTGGGACGGCGCCGCCCGCGGCGTCCTGGCCGTCGCCGACACCGTCGGCCCCACGAGCCGGCGGGCCATCGCAGACCTGCGGGCGCTCGGCCTGACCCCGATGCTGCTCACCGGTGACAACGCCACCGTGGCCCGCGCCGTCGCCGCCGACGTGGGCATCCCGGCCGACGCGGTCATCGCCGAGGTGCTGCCCGCGGGCAAGGTCGAGGTGGTCGCCCGGCTGCAGGCCGAGGGGCGGGTCGTGGCCATGGTCGGCGACGGGGTCAACGACGCCGCCGCGCTGGCCCAGGCCGATCTGGGTCTGGCCATGGGTACCGGCACCGACGTGGCCATCGAGGCGTCCGACCTCACCCTCGTCCGGGGCGACCTGCGCGCCGCGGCCGACGCCATCCGGTTGTCCCGCCGGACGTTGCGCACCATCCGGGGCAACCTGTTCTGGGCCTTCGCCTACAACGTCGCGGCCCTGCCGCTGGCCGCGGCCGGCCTGCTCAACCCGATGATCGCCGGCGCGGCGATGGCGCTGTCGTCGCTGTTCGTCGTCAGCAACAGCCTGCGGCTGCGCCGCTTCCGCGCCCTGCCCTGAGGCCGGCGACCCGGAGGTCGCCGGCCTCCTGCCCCCGTCAGGTCGACAACAACTCGAACACCTGGCCGTTGACGCCGCCTCCCGGAACGGCGGACCAGGCACTGCCGTTCCACCGGGCCATGTTGCTCGCCGGCACCCCGCCGGCCAGGCCGAAGAGGCCGCCCACGGTCAGGAAGCCCCAGTGGACCGTGACCGCGAAGACATCACCATCGGTACCGATGCCCGACGGCCCGGACAGGCCGGACCATGTGCTGCCGTTCCACGCGGCGACGTGGTTGACGATGACGCCGCCGATCTGTGTGAACTGCCCGCCGGCCACCAGTTGGCCGTTGTAGTTCGTCAGGTCGCGGACGTCGCTGTCGGGGCGACCGGCCGTCGCGCCGCCGAGCACCGACCATTGGCCGTTGTCGCGCCAGGCCACGTCACGGAGGAAGACGTTGTCCTCGGAGTAGCCGCGGGCGGCGACCAGCCGGCCGTTGAAGTTCTCCACCGCCAGGATGGTGGCGTTCGCGATCGGCTGGTCCACCGACGACCAGGTGGAGCCATTCCAGGCGGCGACGCTGTTGGCCGCGACGCCACCGGCCGACGTGAACTCACCGGCGATGATGAGCCGACCGTCGACCGCGGTCATGTCGAAGACCGGTGCGATGTCACTTCCGTCGATGGCGGTGCCGAAGCCGGACGGGCCGGTCACCGGCGACCAGTCGCTGCCGTTCCACCGGGCGATGTTGTCGACGGGCACGCCGCCGGCGGTCTGGAAGAGCCCTCCGACGTACAGGTCTCCATTGTAGACGGCGAGCGCCGATACGAACCCGAGCGGGAGGATCGACACCCCGATGGCGCCGGTGGAACCGACCAGCGGCTCCCACGTCGTGCCGTTCCAGCTCGCGATGCCGCTGACCACCTCGCCGCCGGCTTCGATGAACGAGCCGCCGACGATGAGCTTGCCGTTGTACATGGTCATGGCGAAGACGGAGCCGTCGGCCCCCTCGCCGTTGGGTCCGGCGAGCGCCGACCAGTTGACGCCGTTCCAGGCCGCGATCCGGGTGGCCGTGGTGCCGCCGGCCTCGGTGAACGCCCCGCCGGCGAACAGCTTCCCGCCGGGGATGGCGTCGGCCGAGGCGGCGCTGGCGAATAGCGTGGTCCCCGTGACCAGGACCGTCAGCACGACCAGTAGCCGCGCGACGAGCCGTGTGGATTTCATCCGGTACTCCCCCGATCCGTTCGTCCACATAGGGGGGAGTGGTCGTGTCCTGGGATCGGACACAACTAAAGATCGACATCCCCCGCTTTGTCCCGAGTCAAGCAAGCCGCCGACGCGGCTGTCAAGCCGGCATTTGCCTCCGTGACGGTCATCACGCCGGAGCTTGCGCATTTCGGCAGATCGCCCGCGCGGTCGGTGCTCAGAGGGTCACCCCATAGGGCACAAGGTGTTTGGAGGGGGTCCCGGCAATCACCGCAGTTGGGTGACGTGGTGCGGGCCGAGCTCGCCGACGTGGTTCACGCCGAGCAGGCGCATGGTGCGCCGGATCTGGTCGGAGAGGATGGCGATCGCCCGGTCGACCCCGCGCCGCCCGCCGGCCATCAGCCCGTACAGGTAGGCCCGGCCGACGAGCGTGAAGCGGGCACCGACGGCGACGGCGGCGACGATGTCCGCGCCGTGCATGATCCCGGTGTCCAGGTGGACCTCGAGGTCGCGGCCGACCTCGCGAACGACGTCGGGCAGGAGGTGGAACGGCACCGGCGCCCGGTCGAGCTGCCGGCCGCCGTGGTTGGACAGGACGATCGCGTCGACGCCCACTCCCGCCAGCCGGCGGGCGTCGTCGACGGTCTGGACGCCCTTGACCACGAGCTTGCCGGGCCACCGCTTCCTGATCCAGGTCAGGTCGTCGAAGGTCACCGAGGGGTCGAACATCGAGTCGAGCAGCTCGGCCACCGTGCCCGGCCACCGGTCGAACGAGGCGAACGCGAGGGGCTCGGTGGTGAACAGGTCGAACCACCAGCGGGCGTGGGGAATGGCATCGACGATCGTCCGCAGCGTCAACGCCGGCGGGATGGTCAGCCCATTGCGGACGTCCCGCAGGCGCGCGCCGGCGACCGGGGCGTCGACGGTCACGACCAGGGCCTCGAAGCCGGCGGCCTTCGCCCGGTCGATCAGGTCGACCGACCGCTCGCGGTCCTTCCACATGTAGAGCTGGAACCAGTTGCGGCCACCGGGGTTGGCCGCCGCGACGTCCTCGATCGACGTGGTCCCGAGGGTGGACAGCGCGAACGGGATGCCGGCCTGCCCGGCGGCCGCCGCGCCGGCGCGCTCGCCGTCGGTGTGCATCATGCGGGTGAAGCCGGTCGGCGCGATGCCGAACGGCAACGCCGACGTCCCGCCGAGAACCTCCACGCTCGTGTCCACCGTGGACACATCGCGCAGGATGCTCGGGTGGAAGGTGATGTCGGCGAACGCCTGGCGGGCCCGGGCCAGGGACAGCTCCGCCTCGGCGGCGCCGTCGGTGTAGTCGAACGCGGCCCGGGGCGTGCGCCGCCGGGCGAGCAGGCGCAGGTCGTCGATCGTGACGGCCGCGGCCAGCCGGCGCTCGGTGGCGTTGAAATGCGGGCGCCGGACCCGCAGCAGGGGGGCGAGGTCGCGCGGGCGGGGTACGCGGCGGCGGGCCATGTCACTCCTGGCGGGCTCGGTCAGGTGGGTATCGGTCAGGTCAAGCGCGCGGCGGCCGCGGTGGCGGCCCGGTCGCCGGCGGGCTCGTAGCGGCGGATCCGCTGGGTCGAGCGTACGAGGGCCCGCAAGGCGGTCAGATCCGGCCCGATCGCACCGAGCGTGCGGGCCTGGACCAGCGCGTTGCCGATCGCGCCGGCCTCCACCGGCCCGGCCTCGATGGGCAGGCCGCACGCGTCGGCGGTGAGCTGGCAGAGCAGCTCGTTGCGGGCGCCGCCGCCGACGATGTGCACGACGTCGACGGTACGACCGGACAGGCGCTGGGCGTCGAGCAGGGCCCGGCGGTGGGCCAGGGCCAGACTGTCCACTATGCACCGGACGACGGCCGGCGGGTCGACCGGCACGGGTTGGTCGAGACGCCGGACGGCGTCGGCGATGCGGGCCGGCATGTCGCCCGGTGGCAGGAACACCGGGTCGTCGGGGTCGACCACGCAGGCGAACGGAGGCAGCGCGGTCGCCGCCGCCAGCAGGTCGTCGAGGTCGGTGTCGAGGCCGCGGTCGTGCCAGACCCGCTGGCATTCCTGCAGCAGCCACAGCCCCATGACGTTGCGGAGGTACCGGATGGTGCCGTCGACGCCGACCTCGTTGGTGAAGTTGGCCTGGCGGCTGTCCTCGGTGAGGACCGGGCGGTCCAGTTCGACGCCGACCAGCGACCACGTGCCGCACGAGATGTAGGCGAAGCGCTCGCCGGCGGCCGGCACGCCGACGACGGCCGACGCGGTGTCGTGCGATCCGACGGCGACCACCCGGGGAGGCCGGTCACCCAGGCCGGTGGCGGCCGCGACGTCCGGCACCAGATCGCCGATCACCTCGCCCGGCCGGACCAGCTCGGGGAACACGTCGGTCCGCAGACCCAGCCGGTGCATGAGGTCGGTGGCCCAGCCGCCGGTGGTGGGGTCGAACAGCTGGGTCGTCGACGCGTTGGTCAGCTCGGCCCCGACCCGACCGGTGAGCCAGTAGCTGATCAGGTCGGGGATGAGCAGCAGGGTCGTCGCGTTGCGGTACTGGGCGGTGCCGGCCAGGGCCAGCAGCTGGTAGACGGTGTTGAACGGCAGGAACTGGATGCCCGTGTGCCGGTAGATCTCGAGCGCCCCCACCTCGGCCAGGGTGCGGGTCATCACCCCGTCGGTGCGGTCGTCGCGGTAGTGCACGGGGTTGGCCAGCAACCGGCCGTCCGCGTCGAGCAGTCCGAAGTCCACGCCCCACGAGTCGACGCCGACCGACGCCACCGGTCCGGCCATCCGCAGCCCGTCGAGGATGCCGTGGTAGAGCCGCAGCACGTCCCAGTGCAGGGTGCCGCCGACCCGGACGGGCACATTGGCGAACCGGGCGACCTCGGTCAGGTCGAGCGTGTCGGGCCCGACCCGGCCGCCGAGCACGCGCCCGCTGGCGGCGCCGAGGTCGACGGCGGCGACGGACACCGTCGGCGGAGCCGACCCATGTGACACCGTCGGCGGAGCCGACCCATGTGACACCGTCGGCGGAGCCGACCCATGTGACACCGTCGGCGGAGCCGACCCACGTGACACCGTCGGCGGAGCCGACCCACGTGACACCGTCGGCGGAGCCGACCCAGGCGACGCGGCGTCGGAGGTCACGGCCGGCTACCGGAGGAAGGCGGCGGCGACGCCGGCGTCGACCGGGATACAGAGTCCGGTGGTGTGGGACAGGTCGCCGGCCACGATGGCGAACACGGCGTTGGCGACGTGCTCGGGCAGTACCTCCCTCTTCAGCAGGGTGCGCTGGGCGTAGAAGGCGCCCAGCTGTTCCTCGGGTACGCCGTAGACGGCGGCGCGCTGGGCGCCCCAGCCGGCGGCGAAGATGCCCGACCCGCGGACGACCGCGTCGGGGTTGACGCCGTTGACCCGGATGCCGTGCGGGCCCAGCTCGGCGGCCAGCAGCCGGACCTGGTGGGCCTGGTCGGCCTTGGCCGCGCCGTAGGCGACGTTGTCGGGTCCGGCGAACACGGCGTTCTTGCTGACGACGTACACGATATCGCCGTCGAGCCCCTGCTCGACCATGGCCCGGGTCGCCTCGCGGGAGACGAGGAACGATCCGCGGGCCATGACCGCGTGCTGGACCTCCCAATCCTGCGTGGACGTTTCCAGGAGGGGCCGGGAGATCGACAGGCCGGCGTTGTTCACGAGGAGGTCGACGCCGCCGAAGGCCAGCAGGGTGGCGGCGACCGCGGCCGCCACCGCGGTCTCGTCGGTGACGTCGACCGTACAGGGGACCGCCACATCATCGGAGCCGAGGTCGCCGGCGACCCGGCCGGCGGCGTCGGTGTCCCGGTCGGCCACGACGACGCAGGCGCCCTCGCCGGCCAGCCGGGCGGCGACGGCCCGTCCGATGCCGGAGCCGGCGCCGGTGACGAGCGCGATCCGGCCGGCCAGCGGTCTCGGGGCGGGGGCCCGGCGCAGCTTGGCCTCCTCCAGAGCCCAGTACTCGATGCGGAACTTCTCCGCCTCGTCGATGGGGCGGTACCGGGAGACGGCCTCGGCGCCGCGCATCGCGTTGATGGCGTTGACGTAGAACTCGCCGGCCACCCGGGCCGTCTGCTTGTCCCGGCCGTAGCTGAACAGGCCGACACCGGGCACGAGCACGATGGCCGGGTCGGCGCCCCGCATGGGCGGTGACTCGGGCGTGGCGTGCCGCCGGTAGTAGGCGGCGTACTCCTCGCGATAGGCGGCGTGCAGCTCGCGCAGCCGGGCCACCACATCGGACAGGTCGGCGGTCGGCGGCCGGTCGACCAGCAGGGGGCGCACCTTGGTGCGCAGGAAGTGGTCCGGGCAGGACGTGCCGAGGGCGGCCAGCCGGGGGTGCCCGGCCCGGGCCAGGAAGTCCAGCACCACGTCGCCGTCGTCGTAGTGCCCGACGACGCGGTGGTCGGTGCTGGCCAGCCCGCGGATGACCGGGGCCAGCGCCGCGGCCCGGGCCCGCCGGTCCTGGATGGACAGAGGCGGCGCCAGGATCGGGCCGAACGGCTCGGGCGAGCCGCGGGCGTCGAGGAACGCCTGCGCCGTACGGATGATCTCCAGCGAGCGGGCCTCGCACTCCTGGCTCGTCCCGCCCCAGGCCGTGATCCCGTGCCCGCCCAGGATGACCCCGATCGCGTCGGGATGCTCGCGCCGGACCGCGGCGATGTCGAGCCCGAGCTGGAATCCCGGCCGCCGCCACGGCACCCACACGACCCGGTCGCCGAAGCACTCCTTGGTCAGCGCCGGCCCGTCGGCCGCGGTGGCCAGCGCGATGCCGGCGTCGGGATGCAGGTGGTCGACGTGCGCGGCGTCGACCAGCCCGTGCATGGCGGTGTCGATGGACGGGGCCGCCCCGCCGGGACCGTGCCGGCAGTAGTCCAGCAGGGCGACCATCTCGTCCTCGCGCTCGGCGCCCGGGTACACCCCGGTCAGGGCCCGCAGCCGGTCCAGCCGCAGCACGGACAGGCCCGCCCCGGTCAGCGTGCCGAGGTCGCCGCCCGAGCCCTTCACCCACAGCAGCTCGACCGGGCCGCCGGTCACCGGGTCGTCGCCGGTGGCCTTGGCCGAGGTGTTGCCGCCGGCGTAGTTGGTGTTGCGCCGGTCCGATCCGAGCCGCCGGGAGCGCCCCAGCAGATCGTCCACAACGGACATCAGGCTCCCCAACCGGCGGCCTGCCCGGACGCCCGCTCGGCCCGGACCTTGTCGAAGTACCCGGAGCGGGCGTAGGCGCCGAGCGGGTCCGGGTCCAGCCCCATGTCCTCGCGCAGCTCGCGCAGCAGCGGGCGCACGTCGGTGTGGTAGGCGTCCATGAACGCCTCGTTGGCGCCGAGCACGTCACCGGACGCCTGGGCCGCCCGCAGGGCGTCGTGGTCGACGAGCAGCGCCTTGGCCGTGGCCTCCTGGACGTTCATCACCGAGCGGATCACGGCCGGTATCTTCGGCTCGATGTTGTGGCACTGGTCGAGCATGAAGGCGATACCCGACGCCGGGCCGACCGCGTCGGCCAGCACGATCTCGTGCATGATCCGGAAGAGCTGGAACGGGTCGGCCGCGCCGACCATGAGATCGTCGTCGGCGTAGAAGCGCGAGTTGAAGTCGAAGCCACCGAGCTTGCCGGCGCGCAGCAGGAACGCGACGATGAACTCGATGTTGGTGCCGGGCGCGTGGTGGCCGGTGTCGATGACGACCATCGCCCGCTCGCCCAGTTGCAGGCAGTGGGCGTACGCCGTGCCCCAGTCCGGCACGTCGGTCATGTAGAAGGCCGGTTCGAACAGTTTGTACTCCAAGAGCATCCGCTGGTGCGGTCCCAGTCTGGCATAAGTGGTCGTCAACGCCTCGCTCAGGCGGTCCTGGCGGGTGCGCACGTCGTCCTGACCCGGATAGTTGGTGCCGTCGGCGAACCACAGCTTGAGGTCGCGCGATCCGCTGGCGTCCATCACCTCGACGCATTCGATCAGGTGCCCGACCGCCTTGCGGCGCACGTCCTCGTCCGGGTTGGCCACGCTGCCGAGCTTGTAGTCGTTGTCCTGGAACACGTTCGCGTTGATGGTGCCCAGCTCGATGTCGTGCCCGCCGGCGAACTGGGCCAGCTCGGCGTAGTCGTCCACCTTGTCCCACGGGATGTGCAGCGCCACTGAGGGCGCGACACCGGTGTAGCGATGCACGGTGGCCGCGTCCGACACCTTTTCGTACGGGTCGCGGGGCACCCCCTCCTGGGGGAACACCTTGAACCGGGTACCGGAGTTGCCGTACGCCCAGGAGGCGGTCTCGATCCGCTGGGTCTGGAGCACCTGCTTGACGCGCGTGCGTGTCTCCGGGGCGAGGTCAGTCATGGTTCGCCTTTCGGTTGATCGTTCAAGTGCCACGTTGGGCCGGGCGGGCGCCACCGGCACCCGCCCGGCCGTGCCGTCAGAAGTCGAACTGGTCGATGTTGCTGGCGTTGAAGGTGAAGGGGTCGCCGAGGAGGACGGTGGCGTTGGCGCCGACGGTGTATTCGCCGAGTTTGCCGGCGGTGAAGGTGTCGCCTTCCTTGCCG
>Ga0307415_100000208_pt1 | contig 25928 bp, 27 predicted proteins | sample DK1Cmetagenome_FD_204524 | JGI IMG/M metagenome (GOLD analysis project Ga0307415, IMG submission 204524) | Maize rhizosphere microbial communities from greenhouse at UC Davis, California, United States - DK15-C-2 | ecosystem: Host-associated > Plants > Roots > Rhizosphere > Soil | place: USA... | reverse complement strand
CGCGCGCAGCGCGAGCAGCAGCTCGCGCAGTGCCTGCGCGAGCTGGCGCGAGAGCTCGGTGGGCACCGCGTCGCGGACGGCCGCGACCAGCGCCAGCAGCGCCTGCAGCTCCGGGGCCGCCGCATCGCCGGCGGGCCGGCTCTGCCAGCCGCGCGGCGGGACGCGCGACTCCCCGGCCGTGCGCTGAGCCTCCTCTACCAGCCTGTCGGCGGCGGCGTGCGCCTCGTCGAGGTGGGCGCGCACGGCGTTCAGCGCGTCGCGGTCGCCGTCAGGCAAAGCGCACCACCAGCGCGCCGTCGTCGAGCGCGGCGCCGGCCGGCCGCAGCACCGCCAGCGCAGGCGGCAGCACGACCGTGCGCTTGCGACCGTCCACGCGCACGACCAGCTCGTCGCCGACCTTCTTGAGCGAGACGTCGCCCTTGCCGGCGAACGGCACCGCGAGCCGCACCTCGCCCTCGCCGTCCTCGAGCGTGAACTCCTGGGCGAGCCCGGCGTGCAGCATCGCGGCGGGCGCCGTGCCCGCGAGCAGCGCGTCGCCGAGCCGGTCGAGCATCGCCTCGCCGAGCACCTCGGCCTCGAAGTACGGCGCGCACAGCACCGGCACCGGCGCGAACCCCTCGCGCACGCGCTCGAGCTCGCGCTGCTGCAGCGCCCGCCACGCGCCGAAGTAGGTGCCGTCGAGCTCGGCGGGGAAGACGCGGTTCACGATCACCGCGTCGGTCAGGTAGCCGTACAGGCTCAGGTAGGTGAACGTGCGCATCGCCTCGGCGACGACCATCCGGTCCGGCGTCATCACGAGCCGCACCGACACCGCGTCGCGGTCGCGCAGGATGTCGTGCATCGCGACGAGGTTGCTGACGAGCCCGTGCACCTCGCCGATCACGTCCTCGTCCGGCAGCCGCAGATCGAGGAACGCGCGCGCCAGCGGCCGCGCCGCCGCCAGCAGCTGCGTCTCGCGCCCCATCAGCTTGCCGAGCCACCAGCGCGCCGCCTCGGGGAACGACAGTAACCGCAGCGTCTCGCCCGTCGGCGCGCAGTCGACGACGATCACGTCCCACTCGCCGGCCTCGACGTGGCGCCGGATGCGCAGCAGGCTGAACAGCTCGTCGCCGCCGGGTGGGACGGTCAGCTCCTCGGCCGCGATCCGCTCGACGCCGCGCTCGACCAGCACCTGCCCGAGCCAGCCCTGTACGGCCGACCAGTGGCGCTCGAGCTCGTCCTGCGCGGAGATCTGCTGCGCCCACAGGTTCGGCGCCAGCTCCGTCGGCTCGTTGCCGACCGCGAGCTCGAGCACGTCCGCGAGCGAGTGCGCCGGGTCGGTCGAGAGCACCACCGTGCGCAGCCCGGCGGCGGCGCAGCGGCGGGCGGTGGCGGCTGCGACCGACGTCTTCCCGACGCCGCCCTTGCCCGTGTAGAGGATCGTGCGCGGGACCATCGACGGCCCGGCAGCCTACTTCGCGGCCGGCCTGCGGCGCTTCGGCTCGAGCACCTCGACGGGCTCCTCGATGCCCGCGGCGTTGCCGGCGAGGTCGGCCGCGTCGATCCGTACCGTGTATACGCCGGCCCTGCGCGGCACCCGCCAGGCGACCGAGCGCGTGCCCCGGCCGACCAGGCCGGCGGCGACGGCGAGCACCTGGCGGCCCGTCGGCGCGGTCACGCGCAGCGTGGTACTCGAGATCTTCGACAGCGAGAAGCGCAGCGTCGCCGGCTTGCCCCCGGGCACGCGCTGCGTGCGCAGGTCGAGCTCGGGCGGCACGGTCAGGTAGGACGTGAAGTGCGACTCGGCCGTGCAGTAGACCGGCTCGCCGGTGCGGTCGCACAGCGACGTCAGGAAGTCGCGCAGCAGCACGTGGTAGTGCAGGTCGGACTCGCGCGCGACCGCGCCGCGCGAGTAGTACGACCACGCCCCGGTGTCGAACGTCGGCAGCTCCGCCATGGCGGCCCGGTCGCCGTCGGCGAACAGGCGGGCGGCGCGCTGGTCGCCGGTGATCTGCGCGACGTCGAAGAGCCCGACGAGCGATTGCACGAAGCCGTTGATCACGCGCACTCCCGGCGCGAACGAGTACTGCACGTAGTGCGCGCCGCCGCCGCGGCTCGCGACGCGCACGCCGCTCGGCGGCGGCTGCTCGAACATGGTCAGCCCACGCTGGATGCTCGGCAGCAGCTCGGGCATCCTCCGGAGCTTCGCGGCCGAGCGCGCGATCGCCTGCAGCCCCGTGCCCTGCGCGAGGCTCGAGACCCACGGCGGGCGACCGCCGTCGAAGTCGAAGTAGTACTCCCATGCCAGCCCGCCGCCGCGCGGCACGGCGAGCGCCATCAGCTCGTCGAGCAGCACGGCGTTGCGCGCGTTGTTGCGCCGGCTGCCCTTGGCGTAGGCGTTGAGCTTGCCGAAGTTGGCGAGCGGGTGCAGCTGCAGCCCCTGGCCCGGCACGTACTGCCAGACGAGCTCCGACCCGGGAAACGTGATGCGCTGGCCGGCGGCGAGCAGCGGCTGCGACGACCACCACTCGAGATTGCGCTGCAGCGTCAGGAACAGCGGGTAGAGCCGCGAGGCGCGCATGTCGCCGCGCGCTGCGATCCGCCCGACGGTCTCGACCACGCCGGCGAGCTCGGCCTTGCGCGTCCCCGTCAAGCGCCTGATCGTGCGCTTGACGCCGGTGTGGATCGCGCGGTCCGCGTCGTAGGTCGCCTGGTCGATCTGCCCGCCGACGTAGAGCCTCGTGAGCTCGCGCCCGATCGTCTTGCGCGGCTTCGCGGCGTCGGCGATCGCCGCGCCGACGCCGAGCGTGAGCGCGCACAGGAGCGCAATGCGTGCGCAACGAAGAGTGCGTCTGCGGGCCATTGTCCGATGCTAGGCTCGCCTCGCCGGCTCGCCACGTGCTGCAACCCAGCCTGCGGCCGTTCGTTTCGCCACCACAGGAGCCTGTTGCCCGATGACACGCCTGCGTCCCGCACTCCTACTGTCGCTGCTGGCGGCCGTCGCCCTGCTGGTCGCCGCCTGCGGCGGGGGCGACTCGTCCGGTGACGAGGCCTCGTCGAGCACCGACGTCAACGACCTGCTGACGCAGACGTTCACGGGCTCGAAGCAGGTCAAGTCGGGCAAGCTCGACCTGACGGTCAAGATCGAGGCGCAGGGCGGCAAGTCCGAGCTCGACGGTCCGGTCAGCATCAGCCTGTCGGGCCCGTTCCAGTCGCAGGGCGGCGACAAGCTGCCGAAGTTCAACCTCGACGCCGGCTTCGAGGGCGCCGGCCAGAGCTTCAAGGCGGGCGCGACGTCGACGGGCGAGAAGGGCTTCGTCTCGTTCCAGGGCACCGACTACGTGCTCAGCGAACAGGTCTTCCAGCAGTTCAAGGCCGCCTACGAGCAGGCGCGCAAGCAGGGCTCGCAGTCGGACAAGCAGAGCCTCGCGTCGCTCGGGATCGACCCGCGCAGGTGGCTGACGGACGCCAAGAACGAGGGCGAGGCGAAGGTCGGCGACGACGACACGATCAAGATCACCGGCGGCGTCGACGTCGGCAGGCTGCTCGACGACGTCAACACCGCGCTCGAGAAGGCGTCGTCGCTCGGGCTCGGCACGGCGGGCAACGTGCCCGAGAAGATCACCGAGGCGCAGAAGCGCGAGGCGACGGAGGCCGTCAAGGACCCGCGCGTCGAGATCTACACGGGCAAGGACGACCAGATCATGCGCCGGATGGTCGTCAGCTTCGGGATCGACGACAAGTCGACCGGCTCGACCGGCTCGGTCGCGTTCGACGTCTCGATCAGCGACCTCAACGAGGACCAGGACATCGCCGAGCCGGCCGATGCGAAGCCGTTCAACGAGCTGCTCGGGAAGCTCGGCGGGCTCCGCGCGCTCGGCGGGTCGTCCGGCTCGGGCGGCACGTCCGCTCCGTCCGGCGGGAGCGGCTCGTCCGAGGACTTCGAGAAGTTCTCGAAGTGCGTCACCGAGGCGGGCGACGACACCGAGAAGGCGCGCAAGTGCGCTGAGCTGCTGAACGGCTGATCGCGTGAGCGCGGGGGCGCCCGAACGCGGGTTCAGCCTGCGCCGATTCCTCTTGAGCGGCTCGGGCTGGCCATACCTGCTCGTGCCGTTCATCCCGATCGCGATCGTGCTCGAGCTGGCGCACGCCTCCGCGAGCGTGATCTTCATCACCTCGGCGCTCGGCGTGATCCCGACGGCTGCGCTGATGGGGCGCGCGACCGAGGAGCTCGCGGCCCGCTCCGGTCCCGGCATCGGCGGCTTCCTGAACGTGACGTTCGGCAACGCCCCGGAGCTGATCATCGCGTTCTTCGCGCTCAACGAGGGTCTGCAGGAGGTCGTCAAGGCGTCGCTGATCGGATCGATCCTCGGCAACGTGCTGCTCGTGATGGGCGCCGCGATGCTCGTCGGCGGCATAGGGCGCGAGCGCCAGCGGTTCGAGCGCACGGCCGCGAACGTCACCGCGCTGATGCTGCTGCTCGCGGTCGTGGCGCTGATCGCGCCGGCGATCTTCGAGCTGGTCCAGGGCACCGGCCTGCCGCGTCCCGACGCGAAGGCCGTCGACTACGACTCGGACGTCGAGAAGCTGTCGGTCGGCGTCGCGCTCGTTCTGCTCGCGACCTACGTCGCGGGCCTGTTCTTCTCGCTCAAGACGCACAAGGACCTGTTCAACCCCGAGCACGGGCCCGAGGATCACGTCGGCGAGCCGTGGACGGTGCGCACGAGCGTGATCATGCTGGCGATCGCCGGCGTGGCCGTCGGCCTGATGTCGGAGATCCTCGTCGGCTCGATCACCGAGGCGTCCGAGTCGATCGGCCTGTCGCCGTTCTTCGTCGGCATCATCGTGGTCGCGATCGTCGGCAACGCGGCCGAGCACTGGGTCGCGATCTACTTCGCCGCGCGCGACAAGATGGACCTCGCGGTCAACATCGCGATCGGCTCGAGCGCGCAGATCGCGCTGTTCGCGGCGCCCGTGCTCGTGCTGCTGTCGCTGTTCGTCGGCGACTTCCCGCTCGCGCTCGTGTTCAACGGCTTCGAGCTCGGGGCAGTCGTGCTCGCGGTGCTGATCGCGAACCAGGTGACGCAGGAGGGCGAGTCGACCTGGTTCGAGGGGCTCCAGCTGCTAGCGGTGTATGCCGTGCTGGCCCTCACCTTCTACTTCGTCTGATGGCGCCGCCGCTCGGGTTCTTCTCGGGCCCGCTGCCGTGGGTCGTCCTGGCCGCGGTTACGATCGCGTTCCTCTGGATCGACCTGCACTTCTTCGCCCGCGGGCGCGAGCCGAGCTTCCGCGAGGGCCTGTGGTGGAGCATCGGCTGGCTCGTCGTCTCGCTGCTGGCGGCGGTCGTCGTGCTCGCGCTGTCGAACGGCGACGACGCCGTCACGTACACGACCGTCTACTTCATCGAGCGCTCGCTCTCGCTCGACAACCTGTTCGTCTTCATCCTGCTCTTCGCGTACTTCGGCGTGCCCGAGGAGCACCGCGCGCGGCTGCTGTTCTGGGGCATCGTCGCGGCGCTCGTGCTGCGCGGGCTCGCGATCCTCGGCGGCGTCGCGCTGATCGAGCAGTTCCACATCGTGATCTACCTGCTCGGCGTGCTGCTGCTCGTGCTCGCCTACCGGATCCTCAAGGGCGTCGCCGAGAACGTCGACCCCGACAAGAACTTCGTCGTGCGGGGAGTCCGACGCTTCTTCCCGGTGACGGGCGAGTACCACGCCGCGCACTGGTTCGTGAAGCTCGACGGGCGCCGTCACGTGACGCCGCTGTTCCTCTGCCTGGCGGCGATCGTCGCGGCCGACATCGCGTTCGCGGTCGACTCGATCCCGGCCGCGTTCGCGATCACGCGCGACTCGGTGCTGATCTGGATGGGCAACGTGTTCGCGCTGCTCGGCATGCGCGCGCTCTTCGTGCTGGTCGAGGGGCTGATCCGGCGCTTCCGCTACCTCGACGAGACGATCGCCGTCGTGCTGGCGCTCGTGGCGGTCAAGCTGCTGATCGAGGACGTCTACAAGATCGGCCCGGAGGCCTCGCTGGCGATGGTCGCCGGCTGCTTCGCGATCGGCATCGCCGCCTCGCTGATCGGCGACGCGCGCGACCCCGACGCCCGGACCAAGCAGGCCGAGCGCGCGCCCGGGGGCGTCTAGGCCGGCTCAGCCGGAGCGGAACAGCGCGCGCGCGATGATCTCGCGCTGGATCTCGGAGGCGCCCTCGTAGATCCGCGGCGCGCGCACCTCGCGGTAGAGGTGCTCGAGCAGGTGCCCGCGCTGCAGCGCCTGCGCGCCGTGGACCTGGACCGCGGCGTCGACCGCCTGCTGCGCGACCTCGGTCGCCATCAGCTTCGCCATCGCGGCGGCCTGCGTGACCGGACGCAGGCCCTGGTCGTAGACGGAGGCCGCCTGGTACACGAGCAGCCGCGCGGCCTGCACCCGCGTGGCGATCTCCGCCAGTCGGTGCGAGACGGCCTGGAAGTCGGCCAGCGGCCGCCCGAAGGCGCGGCGCTCGGCGGCGTGCGCGACGGCGGCGTCGAGCGCAGCGCGTGCCATGCCGACGGCGAACGCACCGACGCTCGGGCGGAACAGGTCGAGCGTGTCCATCGCCACGCGGAAGCCGCCGTCGACCTCGCCGAGCACCTGCTCGTCGGCGACGAGCACGCCGTCGAACGCCAGGCGGCCGATCGGGTGCGGCGACAGCAGCTCGAGCGGCTCGCCGCGCAGCCCCTCGCTGTCGCCGGGGACGGCGAACGCGGTCAGCCCGCGCGCGCCGGCGCCCGGCATCGTGCGCGCGAACACCGTGTAGACGATCGCGTCGGGCGCGTTGGAGATCCATGCCTTCTCGCCGCGCAGCCGGAATCCGCCGTCGACGCGCTCGGCGGCGAGCGCGAGCGCCGCGACGTCGGAGCCGGCCTCCGGCTCGGTCAGCGCGAAGCCGGCCGCGCCTTCGCCGGCGACCAGCTGCGGCAGCCAGGCGTCGACGACCTCGGCGCGGCCGGAGCGCAGGATCGGGAACGCGCCGAGCCCCTGGACGGCGAACGCGGTCTCGGCCTCAGTGCACGCGCGCGCGAGACCCTCGCGGATCAGGCACAGTGCCATCGCCGACGGCTCGTCCACGAGCAGCCGGTCGAGCAGGCCGTGCTCGGCGAGCCCGGCGAGCAGCGGCGGGTTGACGGCGCCCTCGCGCCCCGCCGCCGCGAGCGGGGCGAGCACGTCGGCCGCGAGCGCCGTCGTGTCGGTCAGCAGCGCGCGCTGGGCATCGTCGAGGTGGGCGTCCAGCGGGCTGGCAGCCGTCACGTGGCCGCCCCGTCGGGGCGCACCGCGAGCCCCATCAGCTCGACCTTGGCGGCGTCGTCGAACAGCCGGGTCACGCCGAACAGCCCCATCGCCGGGTAGCGGCGGCCGAAGTGGCGCCGCCAGACCGCGCCGAGCTCACCGAGCGCGCTGCGGTACTCGGAGACGTCGGTGACGAACACCTGCAGCGCCACGAGGTCGTCCGGCGTGCAGCCGGCGGCCCGCAGCGCGCTGACTACGTTGCGGGCGGCGACGTCGAACTGCTCGACGAGCGTCGCGCCCGCGATCCGGCCGCCGGCGTCGAGCGCTGTCTGCCCGCCGAGTGCGACAACCCGTCCGGGCGCGGCGACGACCGCGTGCGCGTAGCCGACCGGCGGGGCCAGCTCGGGCGCGACGGCGATCTCGTGCGCGCCCTCCGAGCCGGGCTGCGTCATCGGCCCGCCCACTCGGGCTTGCGCCCCTCGGACCAGGCGCTGTAGAACTCGCGGTGGTCGTCGCTGCCCATCAGCAGCGCCTGGGTCATGGCCTCGAGCTCGATCGCCCCGCCGAGGTCCATGTCGAGCTCGCGCGTGAGCAGGACCTTCGTGGCGGAGAAGGCGAACGCCGGGCCGTCGGCGAGCCGGCGCGCCAGCCCGGTCGTCTCCCCCGCGAGCGCGTCGTCTTCGACGAGGTCGCCGAGCCCGAGCTCGGCCGCCTGCTCGGCCGGCAGCTTGTCACCCAGCATCAGCAGCCGCGTCGCACGCCCGAGCCCGACGACGCGCGGCAGCAGGTAGGCGGAGCCCATGTCGGCGCCGGAGAGGCCGACGCGCGTGAAAAGGAACGCGAACGACGCCGACCGCGCCAGCAGCCGGAAGTCGCTCGCGAGCGCGAGCACCGACCCTGCGCCGGCGGCGATCCCGTTGACCGCCGCGATCACCGGCAGTGGGCACTCGCGCAGCGCCTTGACGACCGCGCCGGTCATGCGCGTGAAGTCGAGCAGCTCGGCGGGCGCCATGCGCTGCAGCTCGCCGATGATCTCCTCGACGTCCCCGCCGGAGCAGAAGCCGCGCCCCTCGCCCGCGAGCACCAGGACGCGCGCGCCGCGATGCGGCAGCTCGGCCACGAGGTCGCGCAGGTCGGCGTACGCCTCGAACGTCAGCGCGTTGAGCTTGTCCGGGCGCGACAGCCTGACCGTCGCCACGCCCTCCTCGACCGCGAAGCCGAAGTGCTCCCATTCCTCCGTCAGCGGCGCCGAGGCCCTGAACGGGCTCATGCCTGGATCCCTCCTCCGTCGAGCACGATCGTCTGTCCGTTGCACGCCGCCGCCTCGGCGGACGCCAGCCACAGCACCGCGGCCGCGACCTCGCCCGGCGCGAGCAGGCGGCCGAGCGGCGAGGCCGACTCGAGCGCCGCCGCGCTCTCGGCCTGGCTGCGGCCGGTCCGCTCGGCGATCCGGGCGACCGACGCGCGCGTCATGTCGGTGTCGACGAACGTCGGGCACACCGCGTTGGCGGTCACGCCGCTGCCCGCGAGCTCCGCGGCGACGGCGCGCATCAGCCCGACCGCGGCGTGCTTGGAGGCGGTGTAGGCGGCGGTGTACGGGGTGCCGGCGCGGCCGGCGGTCGACGCGACCGTGACGACGCGGCCGGAGCCGCGCTCGCGCATCGCCGGCACGGCCGCGCGCGTGCACAGGAACGCGCCCGTAGCGTTGACCGCGAGCTGGGCGCGCCAGCTCGCGAGCGTCGTGCGGTGCAGCGGCGCACTCTCCGAGATCCCCGCGCCGTTGACCAGCACGTCGACCGCGCCGAGCCGGTCGAACAGCGCGGCGACCGCGGGCTCGTCGGTGACGTCGCACTCGTCGCGCCCGACCGCGACGACCTGGTCGCCCAGCGTGCGGAAGCGCTCGGCGACGGCGTGGCCGATCCCCCTGGTGCCGCCGGTGACCACGACGAGCCGGCTCACGGCGCGAAAGTCTACATTCCACCCGGCTGGCATGTCGGGTATGTTCCAGGTGGCACCGGTCGAAAGGAGGCTCCACGGGATGAACCCGTCGCCGTACTGGAACCCGCGCACCGAGACGCTGGAGCGCCCGGCGCTCGAGGCGCTGCAGCTGCGCAAGCTGCGCGACCTCGTCGAGTGGACGCTCGCGCGGGCGCCGTGGCAGGCGCAGCGGATCGGCGCCGCGGGCGTCACCGCGGAGTCGATCCGCAGCCTCGACGACCTGCGCCGGATCCCGTTCCTGGAGCGCGCGGACTGGATGCAGACGCAGATCGACGACCCGCCGTTCGGCGCGGTGCTGGCGGTCGAGCCGGAGCTCGCGATGCGCTACCACACGACGTCGGGCACCAGCGGCAGCCGCCCGCTGGCGGTGCTCGACGGGCCGAAGGACTGGGAGTGGATCGCCGAGATGTGGTGCTACGGGTTCTGGGCGGCCGGCGTGCGACCGCCCGACAGCGTCTTCTTCGCGTTCGGGTACGGCACGTTCGTCGGCTTCTGGGGCGCGCACTACGCGTGCGAGAAGATCGGCTGCCGCGTGCTCCCCGGCGGCAACATGACCACCGAGGCGCGCGTGCGGATGATCGCCGACACGGGCGCGACCGTCGTCTGCTCGACGCCGACCTACGCGCTGCGGATGGCGCAGGAGGCCGACGCGCTCGGCATCGATCTGCGCGGCTCCGCCGTCCGCTGCCTCGTGCTCTCGGGCGAGCCCGCCGGCTCGATCCCGGCGACGAAGGCGCTGATCGAGGAGCGCTGGGGCGCGATCGCCGTCGACACCGCCGGCATGACGGAGGTCGGCACGCTCGTGATGTACGAGTGCTCGCACCAGCCGGGTGGCCCTCACATCATCGAGGACCACTACGTCGAGGAGGTCATCGATCCCGAGTCGGGTGAGCCCGTCGACTACGGCGTGCAGGGGGAGCGCGTCGTGACCTCGTTCGGCCGCGGCTTCATCCCCGTCCTGCGCTACCGCACGCGCGACCTCGTCTGCAGGGTGGAGGCCTCGCGCTGCAGCTGCGGGCGCACGTTCGACATCTACGACGGCGGCATCCGCGGGCGCGTGGACGACATGAAGGTCGTGCGCGGGACGAACGTCTACCCGCGCGCGATCGAGGAGATCGTGCGCGGCGTCGAGGGGCTCGAGGAGTTCCAGGTGCGGCTCTTCACGGTCGACGGCATCCGCGACGAGATCGAGCTGCTGATCGAGCTCGACGATCCCGGCGACGACGTCGACGCGACGCTGCGCGAGCTCGGCCGGCGGCTCGCGGAGGCGCACGAGGGGCTGCGCTTCGGCGTGCGGCTCGCGGAGCCGGGCAGCCTGCCGCGGTTCGAGCTGAAGGCGAAGCGGCTGGTCGACGAGCGCGAGGTGTGGGGCGGCGAGGGCGAGAGGAAGGCGATGTGAGCGAGACGATCTTCGGCGACGACGAGCTTACCGCGGGCGAGCGCGAGCTGGTCGCGTGCTACGAAGGGCTCGTAACGACCCTGCGCGAGCACGGCGACGATCTGCCGCCGTTCGCGCAGCGCAACGCGATCAAGGCCGCGGCGGCGCTCTGGCAGGTCGCCAACGGCCTCGGCCGGCAGCCCGGCCAGCCGTACGACATCGGCGTCTGATGCGCGTCGGCATCGGCCTGCCCTCCGCCATCCCGGGCGTGGACGGCGCGACGATCGTCGCGTGGGCGCGCCGCGCCGAGGCGGGGCCGTTCGCGAGCCTCGACGCGCTCGATCGGATCGCCTACGACTGCTACGACCCGCTCGTGGCGCTCAGCGCGGCGGCCGCCGCGACGAGCCGGATCGCGCTGGCGACGACGGTCCTGATCGCGCCGCTGCGCAACACCGTCCTGCTCGCCAAGCAGCTCGCGAGCCTCGACGCGCTGTCCGGCGAGCGGCTCGTGCTCGGCGTCGGGCTCGGCGCGCGCGAGGACGACTACGAGCTCGCGGGCGTCGACCACGCCCGCCGTGGCCGCGTGCTCGACGACCAGCTGACCGCGCTGGCGGACGCGTTCGAGGAGCGCGGCAGGCGGCCGCTGCTGCTCGCCGGCGGCGGCAGCGCGCCGGCGTTCGCGCGCGTCGCGCGCCACGCCGACGGCTACATCCACGGCGGCGGGCCGCCGCGCGCGTTCGCGAGCGCGGCCGCGCAGGCGCGTGCGGCGTGGATCGACGCCGGCCGGCCCGGCGTGCCCGCGCTGTGGGGCCAGGCGTACTTCGCGCTCGGCGAGGCGGCCGACCGCGGGACCGCGTACATGCGCGACTACTACGCGTTCACCGGCCCGTTCGCCGAGCGGATCGCCGCCGGCATGCTCGCCTCCCGCCAGGCCGCGATCGACTTCCTGCGCGCGTACGCGGAGGCCGGCTGCGAGCACCTGTGCATGATGCCCGCCGTGGCGGACCTCGACCAGGTCGAGCTGCTCGCCGACGTCGTCGCCGAGGCGGGCATGGAGGCCGCATGAAGGTCCTCGTGCTCGGCGGGGGCCCGGCCGGCCTGTACGCCGCGCTGCTGCTGCGCCAGGCGCGGCCGGACGCCGACGTCACGCTGCTGGAGCGCAATCCCGCCGGCGCGACGTACGGCTGGGGTGTCGTGTTCTCCGAGCAGACGCTCGGCGCGCTGGAGCAGGCCGACCCGGTCTGCTACCGCCGGATCGTCGACGGCTTCGTGCGCTGGGACGCGCTCGACGTGCACTTCCGCGGCGAGCGCCTGCGCGCGTACGGCCACGGATTCGCCGGGATGTCGCGCAAGGCGCTGCTGGAGATCCTGCAGGAGCGCGCCGCCGAGCTCGGCGTGAGGGCTCGCTTCGCGACCGAGCTCGCCGACCTCGCCGTGTTCGACGACTACGACCTCGTGATCGCCGCCGACGGCGTCAACAGCGTCACGCGCGGCCGCTTCGCCGACCACTTCGGCACGACCGCCGACACGCGCACCGCGAAGTACGTCTGGTACGGGACGACGCGCCGGCCGGAGGTCTTCACCTACATCGTCAGGGAGACCGAGTGGGGGACCTTCCAGGGCACGATGTATCCGTTCGCCGATGCCCTGAGCACGTTCATCGTGGAGTGCCCGCGCGACGCCTGGGAGCGGGCGGGGCTCGACCGCGCGACCGAGCAGGAGTCGCTCGAGTTCTCCCAGCGCCTGTTCGCCGAGCACCTCGACGGGCACCCGCTGCTGTCGAACCGCTCGCTCTGGTTGAGCTTCACGACGATCACGAACCGCACGTGGCACCACCGCCACGTCGTGCTCCTGGGCGACGCGGCGCACACCGCCCACTTCACGATCGGCTCCGGCACGAAGCTCGCGATGGAGGACGCGATCGCGCTGGTCGAGGCGCTCGAGCGCCACGAGCGCCTGGCCGACGCGCTGGCCTACTACGAGCAGGGCCGCGCGCCGGTCGTCGAGGCGACGCAGGCGGCGGCGTTCGAGAGCCTGACGTGGTTCGAGCACCTCGATCGCTACCTCGAGCTGGCGCCGCGCCAGTTCATGTTCAACTTCCTCACGCGCAGCGGCCGCGTCAGCTACGAAGGAGTGCGCGTGCGCGATCCGCGCTTCGCCGACGACTTCGACCGCTGGTACGCGCAGGACGCCGCTGGGACGGCGACGCCGATGCTGATCGCGCCGACGCCGCTGTTCGCGCCGGCGCGGATCGGCGAACTGCGGGTGCGCGATCGCGCGGTGCTCGCGCTCGGCAGCGATCTCGGCGCGCGCGACGGCTTGCCCGGGGCGGCGCACCGCGCGGCGCTGCTCCACCGTGCCGAGGGCGGTGCGGGGCTCGTGCTCTCCGACGTCGTCGCGGTCGCGCCCGAGGGGCGCGTGACGCCGCTCGACGCCGGGCTGTGGGGCGACGAGCAAGGCGACGCCTGGGCCGCGCTCGTCGCGGCGGCGCACGAGCGCTCCGACGCGGCGGTCGGTGTGCGGCTCGGGCACGCCGGCCGGCGCGGGGCATGCGAGCCGCGGGCCGCGGGCGTCGACCGGCCGCTGCGGCGCGGCGGCTGGGCGCTGCTGTCGGCGTCCGCGCTGCCCTACCGGCCGGGCGGCCCGGCTCCGCGCGCGCTGGAGCGCGGCGACATGGACGCCGTGCGCGACCGGTTCGCCGCCGCGGCGCGGCGCGCCGGCGACGCCGGCTTCGACCTGCTCGAGCTGCACATGGGCCACGGCTACCTGCTCGGCAGCTTCCTGTCGCCGCTGACGAACCGGCGCGAGGACGGCTACGGCGGCGACGTCGATGCGCGGATGCGCTTCCCGCTCGATGTGCTCGAGGCGGTCCGTGCGGCGTGGCCGCAGGAGCGGCCGCTCGCCGTCTGCCTGAACGCGACCGACTGGGCGCGCGGCGGCAGCTCCGAGCAGGACGTGCTCGCGACCGCGCGTGCGCTCGGGCGGCACGGCTGCGACCTGATCCACGTCGTCGCCGGCCAGACGACCGCGCGCTCGCGCGGCTCGTATGGGCGCTACTTCCTCGCGTCGCACAGCGAGCGAATCCGCGCCGCGGCAGGAATCGCGACGCTCGTCGGCGGGCGCATCACCAGCAGCGACGAGGTCAACACGGTGCTCGCCGGCGGCCGCGCCGACCTCTGCCTAGTCGACCTGCCGGGACTGGCGGAGTTCGACGAGCGGGCGCGTCAGCGGGCGGCAGCGGCGACGGTCGCGCCGGCGACCGCGGCGAAGTGGCGCTCGGCCGGCGCGCGCAGCGCCTCGTAGAGCTCGTGGAACGTCGCGACGACGCGCGGGCGCAGCTTCGGCCGCGGCATCAGCTCGTCGGCCAGCTCGGGGTCGAGGAACGGGAAGCCGCGAAACGCGTGCGTCGCGCGCGTGCGCACGACGAACGCCGCCCGATCGTCGAGCGCCGCGCGTGCGCGACCGCGCCGGTAGCGCTCGAACTCGGCCAGGAACTCGTCGTAGCCGCGCGTTACCTCGGCAAGGTCCCATGCCTGCCCGATGACGGCGTCGACGTGCAGTGCCGCGGTCGGCCGGCCGACGAGCACGTACGCGTAGTCGGCGATGCCGAGCTCCTCGAGCAGCGCGACGACCTCGGCCTCGCGCGCGTGCGGGGCCACCCAGGTCGCGTCCTGGACCGAGCCGAAGCCGAGGAAGCGCAGCCGACCGCCGAGCCGCGCCCGCTCGGTCCGGCGCTCCTCCGGTAGCGAGTGCCACAGCACCGTCCACCGCTCCGAGTCGACGGAGCCGTCGCCGAACGTGAAGATTCGGCGGTCGCCCTCCTGGAGCAGCGACTCGGCGCGCGGCGTCAGCGCGTAGAACACCTGGCGCCCGCGCTTGACCCTGGCGACGAGACCGCGCGCCGCCAGCCGCGCGAGCGCGGCGCGCGCCGCCTCGGTCGAGAAGCCGAACTCCGCGAGCAGGTCGACCATGCCGCCCGACCACGCCAGCTCGCGATCGCCGCGCAGGTGGCTGCCGAAGATCGTCAGCGCGAGATCCTGCGGGTGCAGCGGCGCGGGCACGACCGGGTCCGGCTAGCCGGCGGCCGGCCGGACGGCGATCGTGACGCGGCTGACCGCGCACAGCGCGGCGCGGTCGTCGGACAGCTCGACGTCCCAGATCCAGGTGGTCCGGCCGCGGTGGCGCGGGCGCGCGGTCGCGTGAACCGTGCCCTGCGCGATCGGGCGCAGGAAGCTGGTCGAGTTCTGCATGCCGAGGCCGATGCCGCCGTCCGCCAGGACGGCGCTGTTGGTTCCCATCGAGGCGAGCGCCTCGGCGATCGCGGCGTAGACGCCGCCGTGCACGACGCCCGTCGGCTGCTTGATCTCGGGGATCACCGGCAGCCGCCCGCGCACCCCCTCCGGCGTGCACTCGAGCACTTCCAGCCCGTAGTGCGCGTCGAACGGCGACACCTCGAGCAGGGGTTCGGGAGGCACATTCTGCATAGCAGCCTGCTCGAGTGTAATGTAACCCGATGCTCGTCGCCGAGGCGGTCGGGAAGGCGCTCGCGGGGCTCGAGGTCGACGTCGTGTTCGGCCTGATGGGCAGCGGCAACCTCGCCTTCACGAACGCGATGCGCGACGCCGGCGTGCGCTTCTACGCCGCCCGGCACGAGAACGGCGCGATCTGCATGGCCGACGGCTACGCGCGCGTCAGCGGGCGCATCGCGGCCGCCAGCGTGCACCAGGGGCCGGGCCTGACGAACGCCGTGACCGGCCTGACCGAGGCGGCCAAGAGCCGAACGCCGCTGCTGCTGCTCGCGGCGGACACGCCCGCCGCCGCGCTGCGGTCGAACTTCCGCATCGACCAGGCCGGGCTCGTCGAGGCGGTCGGCGCCGTCGCCGAGCGCGTCCACGGCCCGGCGACGGCGGTCCAGGACGTCGCGCGGGCGGTGCGGCGCGCCCGGGTGGAGCGCCGTGCGGTCGCGCTGATGCTGCCGCTCGACGTCCAGGCGGCCGAGTTGGCCGACGCGACGGCGGCGAGCAGCGGCGCGGCGCCGGCGACCGGGCCGCGCCTCGATCCGCCGCGACCCGCCGACGCGGCGATCGCGCAGGCCGCCGCGCTGCTCGAGGCCGCGCAGCGTCCCGCGATCATCGCCGGGCGCGGCGCCGCGCTCGCCGGCGCCGGCCCGGCGCTGCGCGCGCTCGGCGAGCGGACCGGAGCGCTGCTGGCGACGTCGGCGGTCGCGAACGGCTTGTTCGCCGGCGACCCGTTCGACCTCGGCATCGCGGGCGGGTTCTCGACGCCGCTCGCGGCCGAGCTGCTGCGCGAGGCCGACGTGATCGTCGCGTTCGGCGCGGCGCTGAACCAGTGGACGACGCGGCACGGCACGCTCGTCCGGCCCGGCGCCCGCGTCGTCCAGGTCGACCTCGACACGGAGGCGATCGGGGCGCACCGGCCGGTCGACGCCGGAGTCGTCGGCGACGCGGGCGCGGCGGCGCGCGCGCTGCTCGACGCGCTCGGGACGCGGACCCGCGCCGGCGCGCGCAGCGATGCCCTGGCGGCGCGGATCGCCGCCCGGCGCTGGCGCGACGAGCCGTACGACGAGAGCTCCGCGCCGGGTTGCATCGACCCGCGCACGCTCAGCATCGCGCTCGACGAGCTGCTGCCCGACGAGCGCACGGTCGTGGTCGACTCCGGCCACTTCATGGGCTGGCCGTCGATGTACCTGCGCGTGCCGGACGCTGCGGGGTTCGTCTTCGCGCAGGCGTTCCAGTGCGTCGGGCTCGGCCTCGGCAACGCGATCGGCGCCGCGCTGGCGCGTCCCGACCGGCTCTGCGTCGCGGCGCTGGGCGACGGCGGCGCCCTGATGGCGCTGCCGGAGCTCGAGACGCTCGGCCGGCTCGAGCTGCCGATGCTCGTCGTCGTCTACGACGATTCGGCCTACGGCGCCGAGGTCCACCACTTCCGCCCGCTGGGGGACGCGGTCGACCTCGCCCAGTTTCCCGACACCGACTTCGCGGCGCTCGCCCGGGCCGCGGGCTGCCGCGGCCTGACGGTGCGGGCACCCGCCGACCTCGACGGCGTGCGCGCCTGGCTCGGCGAGCGCGACCGGCCGCTGGTCGTCGACGCCAAGGTCGATCCCGCGATCTGCGCGGACTGGCTGGAGGAGGCCTTCCGCGCCCACTGAGCACGCCCCATCCGATGGAGGAACCGTGTCGCCAGAACCCCGCTCGCTGAGCCCCCTCGCCGGCCTCGTGGACGCGCTGCGCTCCGGCGCCGTGCGCGTGGTCGACCTAACCCAGCCGCTGAGCGAGCGCACGCCCGTGCTCCGGCTCCCGGAGCCGTTCGCCAACACGCCGCCGCTCTCGCGCACGGAGCTGAGCCGCTTCGACGACCGCGGGCCGGCGTGGGCGTGGAGCGTGCTCGAGCTCGGCGAGCACACCGGCACGCACTTCGACGCGCCGATCCACTGGATCACCGGCAAGGACGGTGAGGACGTCGCCAGCGTGGCGCCGTCGCGGCTCCTAGCGCCGGCGGTCGTCGTCGACAAGTCGGCCGAGGCGGCGCAGGACCCCGACTACCTGCTCACGATCGACGACATGCGCGCGTTCGAGGCCGAGCACGGGCCGCTGCCCGAGGGCGGCTGGCTGCTGCTGCGCACCGGCTGGGATGCCCGCGCGCACGACCAGGAGGCGTTCCTCAACGTGTCCGACGGCCAGCCGCACGCGCCCGGGCCCGACGTCGAGTGCGCGCGCTGGCTTGCCGATAGCCCGATCGCCGGCGTCGGCGTCGAGACCGTCGGCACCGACGCCGGCTCGGCCGGCGGGTTCGACCCGCCGTTCCCCGTCCACAGCTTCCTGCTCGGCGCCGGCAAGTACGGCCTGACGCAGCTGGCGAACCTCGCCGAGCTGCCGCCGACCGGCGCGCTGATCGTCGTCGCGCCGCTCAAGCTGGTCGAAGGGACCGGCAGCCCGAGCCGCGTCCTCGCGCTCGTGGAGGCGGGCTAGTACTCGTCCGGATCGGGGTCCGGCTCGAGCTCGTCCTCCTCCTCGACCAGGTCGTCGTCCTCCTCGTCCGCCTGACCGGCCCGCACGGCGGTGACCTCGAGCCGCTCGAGCAGCTCGTCGCGGGCCGCGTCGTCGAGCGGCACCTCGTCGCCGACGAGGATCCAGTCGCCGTCGTCGACGTCGTCGGCCAGCTGGGCGCCGGGATGAGCGGAGTCGTCGACGACGATCAGGATCTCCGTCTCGGGATTGAAGTACGTGCCCGGGCGGGCGGAGAGCTCTTCGAGGTCGAAGCGGCGAAGGCGGGCCATGCGCCGCAATCTACAGCGGAGCGGTCACTGACGGCCGGATGCCGTCAGACGGGTCGGACTGCGGGCCGGATGCCGCAGCGGCTACTCGTTTCGGAGGCGCTTCGCGACCTCGGCCTCGACGTCGAGCGGCGCCTCGCCCCGCGCGATCCGGCGGGCGTTGCGGGCCTCGACGAGCTGGCGGACCTCGGCGGCCAGCTCGGGGTCGGCCGCCGGAGCGGTCAGCGCGCGCAGCTCGGCCTCGACGTCGACCGGCGCCTCGCCACGCGCCGCCCGGCGGGCGTTGCGGGCGTCTAGGTACTGGCGGATCTCGGCGTCGCGCTCGGCGGCCGAGAAGGGGCGCGCCGGAGCGCCGGGCGGCGCCGGGCGGTCGTCGCCGATCGACATCCCGCCGCGCCCGATCCGGTCGTAGGAGCCGCCGCTCATCGCCAGCGCGACGACGGCGCCGATCAGCGCCAGCACCGAGACGCCGATCACGACGGGCAGGAAGGCGTCGTCCAGCACGGCTCAATGATCGCCCATCCGTCGAATCCGCGGCGTGCTGACAGCGTGTCGGGTACCCTTGGACCAGCAGTCGTTGACTGACCAGTCAATCTAGGAGCCTCATCACCGTGGTCGACTTCACCCTGACCGACGAGCAGAAGGCGCTGCGCGAGATGGCGCACGACTTCGCCGTCAAGGAGATCCGCCCCGTCGCCTGGGAGTACGACAAGGACGGGACATGGCCGGACGACGTGCTGCGCAAGGCGTGGGACGTGGGGCTGATGAACACGCACGTGCCGGAGGAGTACGGCGGGCCAGGGGCGTCCTACCTCGACGGCACGCTGATCGAGGAGGAGCTCTCGTGGGGCTGCTCCGGGATCGCGACCTCGATCTCCGCCAACGGCCTCGCGGCGGCGCCGCTCGCCCTGGGCGGCTCGGACGAGCTCAGGAAGCGCTACCTCGGGATGCTGACCGAGGACTTCAAGCTCGCGTCCTTCTGCCTCACCGAGCCCGACGCCGGCTCCGATGTCTCGGGCATGCGCACGACCGCCGTGCGCAAGGGCGACAAGTACGTCGTCAACGGCTCGAAGTGCTTCATCACCAACGGCGGCTACGCCGACTGGTACGCGGTCTACGCCAAGACCGACAGGGAGGCCGGCCATCGCGGCATCTCCTGCTTCCTCGTTCCCCGCGACGACACCGTCACGGTGGACAAGAAGGAGGACAAGATGGGCCAGCGGGCGTCGAACACGGCGACGATCACGTTCAACGAGACGGAGGTCCCCGCCGACCACCTGATCGGCGAGGAGAACAAGGGCTTCAAGCTGGCGATGATGACGCTCGACCGCACGCGCCCGGGCGTCGCTGCGATGGCGACGGGCATCGCGCGCGCGGCGTTCGAGTTCGCGACCGACTACTCGAAGGAGCGCGTGCAGTTCGGCGTGCCGATCGCGATGCACCAGGGCATCCAGTTCATGATCGCCGACATGGCGACCAAGGTGCACCTGTCGCGGCTGGCGACGTGGAACTCCGCGGTCCTGCTCGACCAGGGCAAGCGCAATACGATCGAGTCCTCGCACGCCAAGCGCTTCGCGGCCGACGCGGCGATGGAGGTCGCCACCGACGCCGTGCAGGTGTACGGCGGCTACGGGTTCATCAAGGACTACCCGGTCGAGAAGCTGATGCGGGACGCCAAGATCATGCAGCTCTACGAGGGCACGTCGCAGATCCAGCGGCTCGTGATCGCGCGCGAGACGCTGCTCCCGCGTCGCGTCGACGAGCCGGCGGCGGCTGCGGCCTAGAACGCCGGCGGCGTCTCGAGCGCCGCCGCCAGCCGCCGCAGGTACTCGGGCCGCGCGACGTCGCGCGCCCCGAGGGCGGCCAGGTGCGGGGTCGTCCACTGGACGTCGAGCAGGCGCTCGCCGCCGGCCTCCTCGAGCCGCCGCACGAGCGCGACGACCGCGACCTTCGACGCGTCGGTGCGGACGTGGAACTTCGACTCGGCGGCGAACAGGCCGCCGATCTCGACGCCGTAGAGACCGCCGGCGAGGGCGCCGTCGGCGTCCCAGACCTCGACCGAGTGCGCCCAGCCGAGCGCGCGCAGGCGGGTGTAGCCGGCGCGGATCGCGGGCGTGATCCAGCCGCCGCGGCGGCGCCGGTCGGCGCAGCCGGCGATGACGTCCGCGAACGCTCGGTCATAGGTGGGCTGGAAGCGCCGGATCGAGCGCCGGAGCGAGCGCGAGACGTGCAGCTCTCCGAGCGGGATGGTCCCGCGCGGGTCAGGGCTGAACCACGCCATCTCGCGCACGCCGGTCAGCGGCATCGGGAAGATCCCGGCGCGGTAGGCGGTCAGCAGCGTGGCCGGCTCGAGGTCGGCCCCGAGCGCGAGCAGCCCGTCGTCGCCGGCCGCTTCGACCGGCGGGAAGTTCCAGGCGCAGGGTGGCGGTTCGATCGGCATCGACGGGTGCTCCGGTCGGTTGCAGGAGCACGTGGCGCCAAATGCATCACATAGATGGCTTGCGTGACACGAACTCGAGAATCCGCCACGATCACGCGCCATGACGGCCGCCGCGTTCCCCGTCTGGGGCGATCCCGCCGCGTGGGAGAACCCGCCGCCGCTCGACGGCTCCGTCGCGGCCGACGTGTGCGTCGTCGGGCTCGGCGGCTCGGGACTCGCCGCCGTCGGCGCGGCGCTCGACGCCGGCGCGAGCGTCGTCGGGATCGACGCCGGCCCGATCGCGGGCGGGGCCGCCGGGCGCAACGGCGGCTTCCTGCTCGCGGGCGGCGCGCTGTTCCACCATGCCGCCGTCGAGGCCTGGGGCGAGGAGCGTGCGGTCGGGATCTACGCCGAGTCGCTCGCCGAGATCGACCGGCTCGCGGCCGAGCTCGGCCCGGTCGTGCGGCGTGTCGGCTCGCTGCGGATCCCGGCGTCCGCGGAGGAGGTCGAGGACTGCGCGCGCCAGCTGGAGGTGCTGCGGCGCCACGGGTTCCCCGCCCGGCCCGCGGACGGCCCGAGTGGGCAAGGTGTCTTCATCCCGGGCGACGGCTCGGTCCAGCCGCTGGAGCGCTGCCGGCGGCTCGCGCGCCGTGCGCTCGCTCGCGGCGCGCGGCTGCACTGCGACACGCCCGCGGTCGAGCTGAGCGGGCAGCGCGTTCGCACGCCGGCCGGCGAGGTCGTCGCGAAGGCCGTCGTCGTGTGCGTCGACGGCGGGCTCGAGCGGCTGCTGCCCGAGCTGGCCGGACGCGTCCGCTCGACGCGCCTGCAGATGCTCGCGACGGCACCGATCGCCCCCGGCACGATCCCGTGCCCCGTCTACGACAACTGGGGCTACGACTACTGGCAGCAGCTGCCCGACGGCAGCGTGGCGCTCGGGGGCGGACGCGCCCGCTTCGGGGATGCGGAGTGGGGCCAGCCGGCCGAGGCGGGGGCGGAGGTGCAGGCATGGCTGGACCGCCTGCTGCGCGAGCGCGTCGGCGTCGACGCTCCCGTCACTCACCGGTGGGCCGGGGTGATCGCTTACACTCCCGATCGGCTGCCGGTGTTCGAGGAAGTGAGGCCGGGGATCGTCGCGGTCGGTGCGCACTCGGGCCACGGCAACGTGCTCGGCTCGGCCGCCGGGCGCGCCGCGATGGCAATCGCTCTCGGCCGTGGCGCGCCCCGGCTGGCACGGCTGCTGCGGCCGGAGCGCTGGAATTCAGCCCGGCGCGATTAAAATTGGGCGCCCGATCGGATATCCGGTTAGAGTTCCGGTCCAACATGGCCAAGAGCGCTCCGAACATCAACGATCCGCGCTACGTCAAAGCGCTCAGTCATCCGATCCGCGTGCGCATCCTTGCGCTGCTCCAGGAGCGGACCGCGTCACCGCGCGAGCTGGCCGAGTGGCTCGGCGCGACGCTGGGGACCGTCAGCTACCACGTGCGCACGCTGCACGACTTCGGCCTGATCGAGCTCGTCAGCACGCACCAGGTGCGCGGCGCGATCGCGCACAACTACCGCGCCACCGTGCGCCCGCGCGTGTCCGACGAGGCGTGGGCGTCCGCCGGGCCGGTCGCCAAGCAGGCTGAGGTCGGGGCTGTCCTGCAGACGGTCGACGACTACGCGCGCGCGTCGGCCGCCGCCGGCGGCTTCGATCGCGCCGAAGCGCATCTCACGCGCACGAGCCTGCGCCTCGACGCCAGGGGCTGGCAGGCGGCGGCGCGCGCGTGCGAGAAGCTGCTGACCGAGCTCGGACGCGTCCAGGAGGCGTCGGCGAAGCGGCTCACGAAGGACTCCGAGGCCGAGGGCGCGTCGGATGCGGCGCTCGTGCTGATGCTGTTCGAGACCGTCAAGCTGAGCCGGTCGAACTCCGACGACCCGGCGAGCCGGCCCAAGCCGCGACGGCGCCGCCGCAGCAGCGCCGCCGCACGCTGAGACCTACCTGAACGCTCCAGTCGAGGGTTGGCCGATGGTGGCCGCGCGCTCGCTGGCATGATCCTCGGCGATGTCCTCGCCGCCCGCCGAAACGCCGATCTCGGGCGATCCGCTGATCGGCGATCTGCGCCGTGCCGGGCTGCTGCCGCTGCTGGTGCTGCACTACATCGCCGAGGAGCCGTGCTACGGCAACCAGCTGATCGAGCGCATCGCGGAGCTGACCAACGGGGCGCTGGCGATCAACCCGAACACGATGTACCCGCTGCTGCGCTCGCTCGAGGCCCAGGGGCTCGCGGAGGGCGAGTGGGAGCATCCGGAGCGGCGCTCGCGGCGCTTCTACAGGATCACCGAGGCGGGCCGTGCCGAGCGGGCGCGGCTCGCGGCCGAGCTCGGTCCGCGGCTGGACCGGATCGCCCGCTCGATCGAGGAGATCCGCCGCGAGGTGCTCGGCTGATGGGCCGCGCGAGCGCGTCGATCGAGGTGCCGGGGCTCGCATCCGACGCCGAGGCCCTGTGGTACGACCCGGTCCGCTGGCCGGCGTTCATCGACGGCTTCGCGCACGTCGTCGAGCTGTCCGGCGACTGGCCGGCCGAAGGGCGGCTCAGCTGGAACAGCACGCCCGGGGGTCGCGGCCGGGTGCGCGAGGTGGTGACCGCGTACGAGCCGCGCAGCGGCCAGACGCTGGAGGTCGAGGACAGCCGCCTGCGCGGCACCCAGCGGGTCGCGTTCACGCCCGGACCGGAGGCCGTCAAGGTGACGCTCGAGCTCGACTACGAGCTCAAGGAGCGCAACGCGCTGACGTGGCTGATCGACCCGCTGTTCGTGCGCCGCGAGATCGTCGCCTCGCTGCGCCGCACGCTCGCCCGCTTCGCCCGCGAGCGGCGCGGGGACATGGAGATGGAGCCCGAGCCCAGCCGCTAGGGTCCTGCCGATGTTCGTCTTCAAGGCCGCGGTCGTGGGCGCCGGTGTCATGGGCGGCGAGATCGCGCAGGTAATCGCAGCGGCAGACATCCCGGTCGTGCTCAAGGACGTCGACCAGCGCTTCGTCGACGCTGGGCTCGAGAAGGCCCGCGACGTGACCGCCGGCCAGGCCGCCAAGCTCGTCGAGAAGGGCAAGCTCACGCAGGAGCAGGCCGACGCGCAGGGGCAGCGGATCGTCGCCAACATCACCGGCGCGACCGGCTACGACGGCTTCGGCGACGTCGACTTCGTCATCGAGGCGGTGCCGGAGAGGATGGAGGTCAAGCACCAGGTGTTCGCCGAGCTCGACGCCGTCACGCCCGGCCACGCGATCCTGGCCTCGAACACGTCGGGGCTCTCGATCACCGAGATCGCCGACGCCACACAGCGGCCCGACAAGGTCGTCGGCTTCCACTTCTTCTGGCCCGCCTCGTTCATGCGCCTGATCGAGGTGATCGAGGGCGACGACACCGCGCCCGAGACGATGCAGGCCGCGACGACGTTCGCGCAGGCGATCAGGAAGCTGCCGATCAGGGCCGCCGACAGCCCCGGCTTCGTGGTCAACCGCATCCTCATCTCGACCGCGTCGGAGATCTGGCGCTACCAGGACGAGACCGGGGTCCCGGTGGAGGAGATCGACGAGTTCATCCGGGAGCGCGCGCAGATGCCGATGGGCCCGTTCCGCGTCGCCGACATGTCGGGCCTCGACACGGTCGTGAAGGTCGCACGCGACATGCGCGAGCACTACGGCGACCGCTTCTACGTGCACAAGGGGATGGAGGAGCGCCTAGAGCGTGGCGACCTCGGCGCCAAGACGGGGAAGGGCTTCTATGAGCACCGCTGAGCACTCGACCGGCCTCGACGAGCGGATCGCCGAGCGCTCCGCGCTCAAGGCGATCGTCGAGGCCTGCCTGGTGCTCGAGGAGGGCATCGCCGGCGTGCGCGAGATCGATCTCGGGCTGATGATGGGCACCGGCATGGTCCCCGGCCCGTTCGCGCGGGCGGACCTGCGCGGGCTCGACGACGTGCTCGCCGCGCTCGAGCGCGCCGAGCGCGACTGGGGCGAGCACTTCTCGCCGCCGCTCGTGCTGCGCCGGCTCGTCGCCCAGGGCCGGCTCGGCGCCAAGAGCGGTCAGGGCTTCTACCCGTACCCGCAGCCGGAGGCGGGCTACGAGACGGCGGTGGTGAAGCTCGACCGCCGCGGCGACGACGTCGTGGTGCTCTGGCTCGACAACCCGCCGGCGAACTCGCTCTCGCCCAAGGTGATCGAGGCGCTCGAGACGGCGTGGAAGGAGGTCGACGGCAGCGCGAAGGCGGTGATCGTCGCCTCGCCCAACCCGGCGCTGTTCTGCGCCGGCGCCGACGTCAAGGCGTTCACGCGGATGGATCCGCGCGGCGGCAGGGAGCTGCTCGACCGCGCGCATGCGCTGCTGCGCTCGTTCGAGCGCTCGCGGACGATGACCATCGCTGCCGTCAACGGACTCGCCCTCGGCGGCGGCTGCGAGCTGGCGATGGGCTGCGACGTGCGGATCGCGGCCTACTCGGCCTCGTTCGGCCAGCCCGAGATCGGGCTCGGCATCATCCCCGGCTTCGGCGGCACGCAGCGGCTGCCGCGCCTCGTCGGACCGGCGAAGGCGCTGGAGATGAACACGACCGGTGACCCGATCGCCGCCGAGGAGGCGTACGAGTTCGGCCTCGTCAACCGCGTCGTGGCCGATCACGAGCTGTTCGACACCGCGCTGGCGTGGGCGCGCAAGTTCGGTCGGCAGGCGCCGCTGGCGCTCGAGCAGATCAAGCGCGTCTCCAGCCGCGGCGACCTTGATGCTGGCATCGAGGCGGAGAAGGACGGCTTCGCGGCGGTCTTCGCGTCGGAGGACGCGCGCGAGGGGATCGGCGCGTTCCTGGCCAAGCGCACGCCGAGGTTCAAGGGCGCTTGAGCGTCTCGGTGAGCTCCGGCGCCGCACGGCTGGCCGAGCTGCTGCGCTCGTCCGATCGGGTGCTCGCGCTCACCGGCGCCGGGATCTCGGTCCCGTCGGGCATCCCGGACTTCCGTTCGCCCGGCACCGGGCTATGGGCGAACGTCGACCCGATGCAGGTCGCGCACATCGAGGTCTTCCTGCGCGAACCCGGGCGCTTCTGGCGCTTCTACGGCCAGCGCTTCGCCGCCCTGCGCGGCAAGCGGCCGAACGCGGCGCACCTGGCGCTCGCCGAGCTCGAGCGTCGCGGCGTCGTCGAAGCGGTCGTAACGCAGAACATCGACGGGCTGCACCGGCTCGCCGGCACACGCGACCTGATCGAGGTGCACGGCACGATCGGGACGTCTTCGTGCCTCGAGTGCGACGAGCAGCACGAGCTCGAGGAGGTGCGGAGGCGGCTGGCGGCCGCGCCCGACGGCGTGCCGCGCTGCAGCTGCGGCGCAGCGCTCAAGCCGGACGTCGTCCTGTTCGGCGAGCTGCTCCCGGAGGCGGCGCTCGAGCGCGCCTCCGCGCTCGCGGCGGCGGCCGACCTCCTGCTCTCCGTCGGCTCCTCGCTCGAGGTCTACCCGGTGGCGCAGCTGCCCCAGATCACGCTGAGCGCCGGTGGGGCGGTGGCGCTGGTCACCATCGGGCCGACGCCGTACGACCGCGACGCGGTCGTCAAGCTCGAGGGCGACGTGGTGGA
>Ga0307415_100000207_pt1 | contig 26015 bp, 24 predicted proteins | sample DK1Cmetagenome_FD_204524 | JGI IMG/M metagenome (GOLD analysis project Ga0307415, IMG submission 204524) | Maize rhizosphere microbial communities from greenhouse at UC Davis, California, United States - DK15-C-2 | ecosystem: Host-associated > Plants > Roots > Rhizosphere > Soil | place: USA... | reverse complement strand
GTTGGCCCGCACCAGCCACCCGGCCAACTGCTCGTTGAAGTCGCGCGGGCCGGTGAACCGCCGGCCCGGCAGGAACGAGGTCTCGAAGTAGCCGTTCGTCCGCTCGACTTTCCCTTTCGCCTCTGGATCTCTCGGCTTACATACATAGATCCTCGTGCCGAACAGGCCCCGCAGGATCTCGAACTGCCGGGTCAGCTTCGGGTTGGCGCCGCCATAGCGCCCCACCCCGCCCTCGTTGTCCCAGACATACAGCCTGGGCACCGCCCCCATCTGCTGGGTCACCGCCCACATGCCCAGCGCGAGATCCTGCGCGTTGCGGGTCGGGATCATCCTCGCCGCCCGCCAAGACGAGTACCCAGCCGTGAGCACCAGCACCGGCGGTGCCGACTTGCCGTGCCCGACCTGACCGAACCCCAACGGGATGTCCGCCGGCGGGAACCACAGGTCGCACTGGGCGATCTTGCCCGGGTCATAGGTGGTACGCGAGGACGGGTCCTTCGGCGCGTACAACGGCCGCAGTTCCCGCACCCGCTCCTTGAGCACCGTCATCCCGTGCTCCCACCCGATCCGCTCCGCGATCACCGTCGCCGGAATAGTCGGCGTCGCCTGAAGCAGCTCCCGGATCTGCGGCTCCACCGCGTCCACGACCGAACCCGCGCCAGCCCGCACGTACTTCGGCGGCGTCGTCGACCGCACAGCGCTACGGATCGTGTTCCTCGACCAAGGCCCCTCCCTCTCGATCGCCCTGATCGACATGCCCACCGAGAAGTGCAACCGGCGGATCTCCGCCCAGTCCTCCAACGAGATCACCCTCCCAGACAGTGCACGGGTGGGGGTCAATATTCACCCGTCGCATGGGGGGTCAGTTTTCAGCCGTCGCCGACACCCGCTCACCAAGCAAGCTCCACCAAGACACAGCAGGCAGTCCACACGCGCTCGCACCGCGCGTCCGCCGCACATACCGACCGCACGTGCGACTCGGAGCGCGGGTTGCGGTCGCCCGACCCCGCACGGGCGGCCGCATTCGCCAGCCGCCGCGCAGTCGGCTCGGCCCGCCGACTGACGGCCTGCCGCGGCGGCTCGCCTGCCTTCCCAGGGAGACCAGTCGTCCGCCACCGGGTCGGCGGCCGTAACCGACGCCGTGGCGCTGCTGGCGCCGCGCTGGGTGCGTCTGGTCGGTGGCCGGAGGCTCACCTGGGCCGGGCTGCCGACCGACATGGGCGGCCCGACCATGGGTTGCTGCGCGGCCCGACCGACCGCGTGTGCGTACCGGCCGCCCTGTCGGCCACGGGGGATGCTGGCAGGGCGGCTGGGACGAACGCCGGCGCTCGGTCGGTGCCGCCTCGGTTGAAGTGGAGCCCACGGGCGAAGGTGCCTGGTTCGCTTTGATGGGCACCCGTTGCCCGACCGTAGCTAACCAGTGGTGGCGGGTGGTGGGTACAGCACCGCGGTCGTCCGCCACCCGGTTCGGATCCTGCTTCTGCAAGCGTGTCGCCGCGCGATTCGGGCTTGGTGCGGCACGCTTACTTCTCGCACACCCGTGCGGTCATGAGGAGCGGATGTCAGTGACCTTGGAGGACGGCATCGACCGCTGGCCGACGTTCGCGTTGACCCCGGCCGAGTACGAGGAAGCGGTCGCCGACCTGGTACGCACCAGCGGCCACGAGGTGACTGACTGGCAGGTCGAGCATCTTGACCCAGTGGAGGGCGTGGACGGAACGTTCATCATCGACGTAACGGTGCGGTTCCGCTTCCTCGGCGCGGATTTCCTCGTCCTGTTCGAGTGCAAACGTCACGCCTCGCCAGTCAAGCGCGAGCACGTCCAGGTGCTCAACGACAAGTTACGCTCGACTGGCGCACACAAAGGTATCATCGTGGCCGCCAGCGGATTCCAGAGCGGCGCGCTGGAGTACGCCAAGACCAACAAGATCGCCTGCGTGCGCCTTGTCGACGGTGCCTGGACATACGAGACCCGCGACCTGGCACCCTCGGATCCACAGCCGACCGGGCACTACGTGGCGTATGCAAGGCAACTGACGGCGGGCGGGGCGTACAGCAATACAATGCTCAGCGGGCAACCGGACTGCGCGCGGGAGCTACTGCTCAATGCGCCGAAGACGTGACATGCGTCGCTTGGGATGGCGCGCTGAGGAGTAGATAGATCATCTATGAAGTTCCACGGCACTTTCATCGGCGTGGACCGGTACCGCGCGTCCAACATCGGGTTTCTCTCGTCAGCGGTTCGCGATGCGACTGCCCTTCACGCTCTCTTCGCTGATGGCTTCAACGCCTTCCCGACGCTGTTGACCGACGCTCAGGCGACCCGTGACAACATCGTCGCTGAGTTGGACCGCCTGTCGCGGGAGAGCACCGACCAGGACGTCGTGGTCGTCAGCTTCTCCGGGCACGGTAGTTCAACTCATGAGCTGGTGCCGTACGACGCCGACCGTGGTCGGCTCGCGGAGACCGCGCTGCCGTTGGAGGATCTAGCCAACCTGCTGAACCGGATCCCGGCGGCGACGCTGCTGTGTGTTCTCGACTGCTGTTTCTCCGGGGGCTTCGGGGCGAAGGTGCTCGTCGCGCCGACCTTGGCCCGGGGCATCGGCTCTGAGGAGGATCTGCTGGGGCAGATTGCCGGCAAGGGCCGCATCGTTCTCGCCGCGGCGGCGGCGAACGAGCCGGCCTACGAGGACACCGCCCTGCGCCACGGCCTCCTGACCTACCAACTCCTCGGCGCGCTGCAAGGCGCCCCCGAGGTAGTCAACGCCGGCAAGATCGACGTCTACAAGCTTATCGACCACGTAACCCGGCGGGTCGTCGATGCGTCGGTCGCGCTTCGGAAGGAACAGCATCCCGCCTTCCGCGGCAGCATCGACGGCGTGGCGTCTTGGCCGATCCTCAAACCCGGTGACCGGTACGCGGCCGCGTTCCCGGAGCGGGTCCGGCAGCCGGCCTCGACCGAGGTCCATAGCATGCAGTCATTCGGGCTCCCATCGGTGCTGCTCGACACTTGGGCGCAATCCATTTCCGGCCTGAACGCCCTGCAACTGGCCGCGATCAACGACTACGGCGTCCTCGACGGAGAGAACCTGCTCGTCACCGCCCCCACGTCCTCCGGCAAGACGATGGTGGGCGAACTGGCAGCCTTGCAGCGAGTCACCGACCACCGACGGGCCATGTTCCTGCTTCCGATGCGCGCGTTGGTCAACGATAAGTACAGCGAGTTCACGCGCAAGTACGACGACCTGGGCGTCATCACGATCCGGTCCACCGGCGAGATCAGCGACGACAACGCTGCGCTGATGAACGGACGCTACGACATCTGCCTGATGACCTACGAGAAGTTCGGCGCCATGGTGCTCGCCAACCCGCACGTGCTGCACCAGGTCGGCACCATCGTGGTGGACGAGGTGCAGATGATGGTCGATCAGGGTCGGGGAGCCAATCTCGAATTTGTCCTGACCCTGCTCAAGAGCCGCCGAGCCGAGGGGATCAAACCGCAGATCATCTGCCTGTCCGCGGTCATCGGCGACACGGGCGGCCTAGAGCGTTGGCTCGACGGCAGGCACCTCCGACACGATTCCCGACCTGTGCCCCTGATCGAGGGCGTCCTTAACAGCGCCGGCCACTACCGTTTCGTCGACGAGAACGGCGCGGTAAACACCGAGGCCGTCGTCACACCGGAATGGACCGGCAGGGGCAGCCAAGATCTCGTTATCCCGCTCGTGGCCAAGCTGGTGAAGGAAGGAAAGCAGGTCATCGTCTTCCGGGAGATCAAGGGCGAGACGGTCGGCTGCGCCGGATATCTGGCCGCACGCCTCGGCCTGCCGCCAGCGCAGGATGCACTGGATGCCCTCCCGACCGGCGACCTGTCGACATCATCGCAGCGGCTACGAGACGCGCTCGCCGGCGGCGTGGCCTTCCACAACGCCGACCTCACGCGCCGGGAGCGCCAGGTGATGGAGGAAGAGTTCCGCCGTGAACACGCCAAGGTCCGGGTCCTCGTCGCCACCACCACTCTGGCCATGGGCGTGAACACGCCTGCTTCGGCTGTGGTGATCGTCGGCCTCAACCACCCGTTCAGCGGGCCGTACACCGTCGCCGAGTACAAGAACATGGCCGGGCGCGCGGGCCGCCTCGGCCACGCCGCACGCGGCGAGTCCTACGTCATCTGCTCGCGAGGGCTGGACGAACACCGTGTGTGGTCGAGCTACGTGCTGGGCAAGCCGGAGGATGTCAAGTCCGTGTTCCTGGGCCAGACGACCGATCGCCGAACGCAGGTGCTCCGAACCTTGGCGGCGCTTCAGCCGGGCGCTGACGGCTGCGTCGAGGCGCACCTGCTCATCTCGTTCCTGGAGAGCAGCTTCGGGGCCTTCCAGCAACGCCAGACCAACCCCGCCTGGACCTGGGGCCACGACGGTATCGTCGCGATGCTGCGCGACCTGGCTGGCCACCAGCTCATCGAGATGGTCGACGGTAGCAAGTACCGTCTGACCACGCTCGGACGGTTTGCCGGTGAAGGCGGTGTGTTCGTCGACTCCATCATCCGGCTGGTCGAGGTACTCCGGCCTCTTGGCGCGGCACCCAACTCCACAACGCTGATCGCCGCAGCCCAGGTCACCCGCGAGTTGGACGAGGTGTATCTTCCGTTCGCCAGGAAGGCCAAGTTCACCGAGCACCAGCGGTGGCCGATGGAATTGGCGCACCAGCAGGTCGCGCCCCATGTTCAGCGTATGATCGGTATTGGCGGCAGTGACCACCTGACTGGGCTGATCCGCGCGAAGAAGGCCATGGCCTGTCTGCTGTACGCCAGTAGGACACCGCTCTCGGCAATCGAGCGACACCTCACGCAACACCAACTCGGCGACGGCGCTGCAGGCGCAGTCCGCGCCGCAGCCGACCGAACACGCGACTTGATACCAGCCGTCGTCCGCGTCTTCACGTTCCTGCACCCCGACATCGCCGTTGGCGGCGTCGCCGAACGAACCATGATTCGGCTGGAGCTTGGCCTTCCGGCCGAGCTAGCCGAGCTCGGACTGGCGCTCGGCGCGGCGCTAACGCGAGCCCACTACCTCTCCCTACTCGAAAACGGGATCACAACCCCCGACGAGTTCGCGGCCACCGAGGCCACCACCCTCATCGACCATCTCAGCCTCCCGAAGGGGCGCGTCATCGAGCTTCAGGAACTGCTTCGCGAACGACGGCGGCAGGAGGATGAACAGATCCCCTTACTGCCACCACCAGCCGAGTAAGTACGACCCGCGGGCAGACCTCTACGCCACCGGCGGTCAGTCGCGCCGCCGCGACGCGCTCATCTCCACGACCGGTCGCTGCGGTGCATCCGGCGACGATTCTCGACATGCAAGGACCTCCTTCGATTGGTCGGAATGACGCCGGCCCGCTGCACGGGATGCTCGGCGGGGCTGGTTGGCTTGGGCCGTCGTAGACGTGGGTGAACAGCGGAGAAGCGATCGCCGTCGACAGAACCATGACATTGGCCGGCCGGCGACACTCAGCCATCGACACATACGCGGACAGCGCCGAGGCCGTCACACTGCGCCGGCCGGAGTGGAACGTGGGAAGGTACGTGGCGTGTTGGTGCTTCTGGTTTCCGGGGCGTCCGGCGCCGGCAAATCCGCGTGGCGCGCCGGCTCTGCGAATGGGGCCATCGCGCGGTCAGCCTGGACGGGGATAGCCGGCTCTGCTGCTGGACCGACCGGGATGGCGGCCGGGTCACCCGACCAGCTCTTCCGGACGCCAACTGGCTCGCCAACCACCAGTGGACCTGGGACGCGACCCGCCTCGATGAGATCATCGCCGATGCTCGAGGCGAGGGTGTGCAGACGTTGTGGCTGTGCGGCCAAGCGGCCAACGCCCTGGACCTCGCCGACCGGTTCCACGCCTGTTTCCTGCTCGACATCGATCAGCAAACGATGCGGCGCCGCCTGGCTGGTTCCGACCGTGGCAACGACTTCGGCCGCGTCGGCAACACGCTCGCGATCGCCCTGTCATCGCGCACCACGTTCGTCGCGGCCTGGCGGCGGCACGGCGCCACAACCATCGACGCCGCTCAGAACCTCGACCGGGTGTGCGAAGACCTGCTCATGGCCGCCGCCGTCGCTGCCCTCAGAAACAAACTTGGCTGAAGCGACGAAGCGATCGCAGATCTCGACCGCCAGCGCGCGCCGCCGAAACCGGAGTGCCTACCAAGTAGGGCGACTCACCTGAGCTCCATCCAGCGATGCCGTCCCACCAGCGGTGCTGGCACCATTTCTAGTGCCAACCATTCGCTGTGCACGTCAGGTCCGCGTTCACTTCATCCTGACCGTGGCGGTCTGAGTTGTCGCCCAACGGTTTTCGCGCCGCGCTCCGGACCAGGAACAGATGACGGGTATCAGCGGTGACCGCGATCGACGAGTGACGAGCCTTCTCTGGCGGCGCTCTGACTGGAGTCATGTCACGTTGGGTGTCGCGGCTCCGGACGGCTTGGGCGCTGCGCTGGCGAACTCGGCGTCCCATTCGGCGAGGATTATCGCGACCAAGTGATCGATGATGGGCTGTATGGCTTCGGGTGGCACGTCGAGGTCAAGTCGTTTGATCATCGTGTCGTACAGGCCGCGTAAGCGTGCTTCGCGTTCTACCGGCGCCTCGTCCGGCCGTGCGCGGGACAGATAGGCGCGCACGTCCCGGGCCTGGTTCAGCGTGTGTAGGAGTTCGGCGACGGTGAGCTTTCGCGCCATGCGTTTGCCTACGGTGGCCAGCAAGGGCGGCAGAACGCGCAAGGCGTGGCCTTCGCTGTACCGCAGAAACAGGTCCGTCCGCGCCGCGGCCCGGTCGGCGACGGCCCCAGCCATGAGACCGACGCACGCGTCAGCGAGCCGGACGGGTGCGCGGCGAACCCACGAGTTCGCGGGTCGGGTAGTACCCCGTCGCCCGTCCGCAATGTGCCGCAGCAGAGCCGAGCTGGTGGCGTGGGTGAAATACTGCGACGCCGGCCGGTACGCCAGGTCGTACAGGTGGATGGCCAACGTAGCGCCGGTCTTGGCGTCGATCTGCGCCGCCATCGACCGCACGTCGGGAAGCTTCTCCGGTTCACCGAGGGCGCGCACGGCTTGTCTGATCAGCGTGTCGGGGATGAGCCCGGTGCTCGACAGGAAGGTCAGCATGGCCGGCCCGGTCTTGAACTCGGAGGTACGCAGCTTGCTGGCGGCATCGGGGTTGTGCAGGCACCACAGGCCGAGGATGCACGTCTCCATGGATGTGCGTGCCAACAGCGCCGCCGCCTCCCGCTGGCGGTTCCGTACCGCACGGCGCGTCTCGCGCTGCAGCCACAGCAGCCGCAGCACCGCCAATCGCGCGTAGTCCAACCCGGTCACGTTGGCCTCGTCCAGCGGCCATGGGGCGCCGGTGGCGAGGGCGCGGGCGCGGCGCCGGACACGGCCGCGCCGCATCAGGTCGGGATACGGCAACGCGCCTCGAAGGACTGTTCGGGCGATTGCCAGCACGATGGGTGTCACAGTTCGACAGCATCGCAGGTCCGCCATGTGCATAGTGCACAATTTTGTTGGGGCGGCTCGTCGCCCGGAACCGAGGCCGCGATGTCGAGGTCCCTTGGGCAAGATCACGGTCGCCTGCGAACGATCGCCACGGCGAGATTGGGCTCTCGGATAGCGGCCGCGCGACACCGGCTCATGATGCCGACCGGCAGGCGACTTCACATCGCGGACTGCGTAGCCATGATCGGTAGTGTGGGTGGAACCCCTGCCGGGGCGGTCGCTGGAATCCGGCGCCAGCACGCTCATGCGTCCACATGAGTCGAGAACAGTCCGGCCTCTTGGGCGCGTCTACCCAGCACGTCCAGCACGAGGCGGGGGTCACCGATGCACAGTGCTGGGCGCAGCGTCGTCGTGACGCCCGGCACGCGTGAGGCATTCGATACCGATCTCGCCGACATGGCCACCGGCAACCCTCGCACTGCGCGACGCCGCACGGCGGCTCGCACCAGAGTACGGCGTGCGCGCGCTGATGGGCCAGGAGCTGGGCCGCCGGGCACCTCACCCTGCTGGTGTCCTATCTGGAGCACGCGCCGAGCCAGCTGAAGAGCTGGTACCCAGGCGACTGTGCCGGCGTGGAGGCCGGCCATTCCGGCGTGTACTACACGCCCCGGCTGCTGGACGACACCGCGTTCGACTGCAACGAGTCGACCTACCTACGCCCGGCCGCGCAGGCCGAGGCCCTGGGGCGCAGTCAACCATCCGGAATGAGGACGGTGGCAGCCGCTGGTTCTGCTGGAACCGCGGCGACGTTTCACCCAAGCACAACACGCCGAGCCGGGACTCGGGGCGGCGGTACACGGTGTGGCACGGGCGCGTACGAGAACCCGACCGTCGTGCAGGCGATCGAGATCGTCAGCGACCAGAACATGTGCCCACCATCGACGGCCGGATCCCATGCGACACCATCGACGTGGTCGGCGGGACGGTACGGGTACGGGTCGACTTCCGGGAAGCCCGTGTGGCCCTCCGGGACCTGGCCGAGCCCGGCGACCGGCAGCGCACCCGCGTCGTGCCCGTCAACGGGTCGGGCGAGCGCGGACGGGTCAGCCGCGTCAACATCGTGGTCGGCCGATCCGACGCCTGCCCACCCGGGCGCGACGCCGCCAACTCGCCAAGCGTCGTGGCCCAGAGCAACCTCCGCATCGTCCGGCACGAGGTGACCGACCGGGAGCGCGAGCAAGGGATACGCGGAGATCACCGCGGCCATACCCGGCACGCTCGCGCGCGGGTTCCTCCGCACCGAGACACTCTTCTCACCCACCGAGCGGAACGAGCGCTTCCAGGGCGGCACCGCCTACGCCCACGGCGCCTTCGCCAGCCCGTTCTACCTGCGCCAGTCCGTCGCCGGGTTCCGTTTCGTCGGCGTGTACCACGGACACAGCAAGGGCGTCGAGATCCGGGCTGACGGCACCATCGAGGCGACGTGGCGCGACAACGGCGTGCCCGACGACATAATCTTCCGCAACGTACGGGGGCGGCTCGAAGCGACCGCCGATGGGCTCGCCGGCACCGTCACGTTCACCGACGACCCCGACCCTGAAACCAGGCTCGGCGACCCGATCCGGGTCGAGCGCGCCGACCAGTACGCCATCAGTGTCCACATCGGCGCCGGCGAGATCCTCTACGTCTGCACCCCCTGAGGCCCCCCGGCTACTGCGGCGCCTGACGCGCCAGAGACGCGACCTCGATGAGGAGATGTGACCGGGGAGCAATTCGAGACTCATACCTTCAACGTGGCGAGTACGCCGGCGACTAGACGGCGCGCCCTGGCGCCGTGGGTCGCTTCTTGCTGCAGCTTGTTGAACATTGCGACATACTGTGTGATCTCTTTGGGTCGGGTGACCTTGATGGCGGCGCTTGGTGTCTCCAAGGCCACGGCGTTGTCGTCGAAGATCCAGAATCCTATGGTGGCGATGGCACGCCGTTGTACGTCGGCCGGGATGACGCCGACGGACACGTTGGGGCGGCGCATGAGCGCGAGCAGGTGGGTGAGCTGCTCGGCGTGTTCGTCTGTGGTGCCGCGCCGGGTCCGCAGGGCTTGTTCGCCGAGTACGACGGCAATGCGTTTGCTGGGATGGAGCGCGGTGGCCGTGCGTTCAGCCTTCATCGCCACGACGGCCTCGCTGTCGTCCGGGGCGTCGAGGAAGCCGTACCAGAAGGCCAGCATCTGGCGGATGTACCTCTCGGTCTGGAAGATGCCCGGCATGACGATCGGCTCGTGGATGCGGAACGTGGTCGTGCGCTGGTACGTGGCGATCGAGTGCAGGTCGCCGAGGCGCCGCATGCCGGCGCGAGACATGCGGGCCCATTCCTGGTAGGCGGTCTCGACGGTTCTCGCGGTAGCGACCAGGTCCGGGATCTGGTCCTCGGCGTCGCAGGCCGCACACCAGTCATGGATGTTGCGTTCGGTCGGGGGCTGGACGCCGTTTTCGATGCGGCTTACGCGGGTGAAGTGCTGGCCGGTGGCGTCGGCGATGGCCTGGGCGGTGAGGCCGGCTGCCTTGCGGATCTGTCGAAGCCGCGCGCCCAGCTCTTTGCGGGCCGCAGCGACGGAGCTAAGCGGGTCGGTAGTCACGGGCTGGAGTCGACAGGTCCCAGACGTTCTCGAACGCTTGCGCGCAGCGCGCGACGAGATCTGCGTCCTCGCTAATCTCGAACGATGCGTTCGTACCGTTGCCCGCGTAGTGCAGAAACAAGACCTGCTCGTTGTCGAAGACGTAGAAGTCGCCGCTGCCGGGCAGTGTGATGTTGACCAGGCGTGGTCGGGCGACGTAGCTGGTCTCCTCGCCGGCATCGACGAAGACGTTGACGTGGCTCACGGTCCAGCGCTGGTAGTCGCTGAGCGGCTCGGACACGATTCGCGCCCGCCTGCACCTCCGGCCCGCGGCGCGGTGACCGCGAAGCACCTCCAGCCACCAGCCGAGCCAGGCGAGATCATCGTGCTCGCCTCGTAGCCACTTCGCCAGGTGCGGCAGTTCGACCTCGGTGCCGTAGGCGTCGCGGGTCTCCAGGTGGACGAAAGACGTCCTGATGCCACGGCACAGGTCGTTCAGTTCGTCATGGCTGGCCGGGCGCATCACCGCTGCTGGAAGTAACGGATGAGCCGGTCGGGTATCTCCACGCACGTCTCGCCTTCGGGGATGTTCATGGCGGCCAGTGCCGCGCTGTCGGTGACCACCCAACCCTGGACCACCCACGACTCGCGGTCCGTGCGGTAGAGCGTCGGAGACCCACTGGGTTCCGAATTGGGGTCCTTGGCGACGAAGGTAAGCCTCATGCTGGCCTCCTCATAGGGACTTGCGAAACCTTGCAGCGAGACCATCGTCGCGGCTGCTATCACGCAAGTCAATCTGCAAGTTTCTGCAAGGCCATGGACATCGATCTCAATGCCGACCTACGGTTCCAGGCACGCCGTTGTTGGGCGTGAGGATCGAGCGACGCGAAGAAGGGGGTACGGGTGGTTGGTGGGCTGGCGGGCCGTGGCGACCGTCGGAACCTTGGCCCGGAATGGAGTGCGATTAGATCGGGCCAGCGGGTCGCCACTCCGCCCAACCAACTGCTGTGGCGTGCCCGCCGAAGTCTGAGGTCACCCTCTGGCTCGGGACGCGAGTTGTCACGGCAGGAGCTGGCCGAAGCGGTCAACGCCTACCTGTGGCAGAACTACGAGGAGCGCCATAACGTCGACGCAACCTACGTCGGCCACCTCGAGCAGGGTCGGTATCGCTGGCCGGGACGCCGGCGCCGAGAAGCGTTCCGGCGAGTCTTGGGCGTTGACCGCGACGCCGAAATCGGCTTCTACATCACGCGGGGCGGTACCGCTACCGCCGGGAGCGCTGGTTGCCCTGCCTGTGGCTCGCGGACGGCCACATCGCGGGCCGCATGACACATGTTTTGCAGTGTGGGTGGAAGCCCTGCAGAGCGGGTCGCTGGGAGTTCCGGGCCCAGCCCCGATCATTCGCCCACGCGAGTGAGGAACGGTCCCGGCCTCTTGGGTGTGTTTCCCCAGCGCGTCCCGCACGAGGCCGGGACCACGCGATGCAACGGTGTGGGGGAGCGACTCGACGATCTTGGCGGTACACCGGCGGACGGCGACGGATGAGCGTCGCGGCCTGAAGGTTCGCTCAAGCGTGATCGGAGTGGGTTGCCCGCGGGCAGTCGGGTCGAGTCCGACCGGGCCAGCGTCCGCCGTTCAGTCCTCGGCTGGGTGCCCTCGTGATCGGGGATCAAGCTCGACCTGGTGTTGGTCGACGAAGCGCTCAAGCGTCTCGAGGATCCCCATCAGTTCCAGCCCGAGCGGGGTTGCTTCGTAGATCACGATGCGGGGCCTGTGCTTGACGATGCGCCAAGCGACAAGGCCGTGGCTGCACAGGTGGGAGAGGGTGGCACCAAGGGTTTTGGGGTACACGGGATCGCCGACGCCGCCCAATGCGCCGAGCAGGTCTCGGCGGCGTTGGGGTCCCGCGGCGACGGCATGCAGGATCTCCAGCAGCCATTTGTGTCTGACCAGGTCGATCGCAGACTGCGGTTCCTGGGGTTCAAGCACCGCCACACCCCCATGATCGGCCAGTAGCGTCCGAATCACGAAGTGTATCGGGCCTCAGCAATCATGAGCTACCCCATTGTCACCAAGACCGGATCAGCCGGTTGGCCCTTCCTCCACCAACCGATCATGTCGACCGTGTCCGGCATCAGCTCGTAGGGCGAATCCTTGGCTCGCGGGTAGTCGGTGCGCGGCCCACCAACCGAGGTCGCCGATCGTGCGCGCGTACCCGTAGCCCCGATCGGTCAGTTCGAACTGAGTCGACGGGGCCGGATCGTCCCAGGATCCCATTGATCGACCCGTGCGCCGCAGCAGACCGCAGGCGCCCAGGCGACGTACCGCTCGCACGGCCACCGCCGAACTCCGCCGCCCCGGGACACATTCGCATAGGTCGTTGAAGCTGAGCGGCCCGTCGCGGTTGAACAATGCGACCAGGACCTCGATGACGCCTGGCTGAAGTGCGATGTCCAACCAGAGCGGCGGCTCACCCTCGCGGCTGCGGCGCGCCATCGCCGACCATCCCCTCACCGGGTCGGGGCGTTGCTTTGGGCGAGTGTAGGACCCGACCGCTGGCCGAGCAAAGCGTCGGGTAGTCAACAGTTTTGAGACGATGGTCGATGTCCTGGTTGCCTTCGGGTGGTCACCCGCAGGTGACCACCTCGAAGTGGTTTCCCGAAGGTGGTCACGTTGCGGTAACTGTGGGTCTTGGGTGTACAACCGAGGGCGACCGTCCGCGCATCGTACGGAAGGTTACGCACGTGTCGAGCCCTTCGGTTTTCCCATCTCGTTCTGTCCGCCGGCCGCGAGCTAGTCGCATGAGCTTGGTCGGCGCCGTCCTTGTGGTGAGCGTCCTGGTGTGCGCTTGCCAGGGCAATGGCGGTACCCCGACCCTAAGCGTTTCGTCGCCGCCGTTGCGTGCGCCAACCGCGAGTGTCACATCCGCCAGCGCGCCCGTCGTGGCCAGGGACAAGGCGATTGCCGCCTACCGGGGGATGTGGGCCGCGTACCAGACTGCGGCCGAGACCGCGAATCCCGACGACCCGGATCTGCCAACCTACGCGACGGAGGGCGCCTTGCGTACGTTGGTCAGCGGTTTGAAATCGATCAAGGATCGCGGGCTGGTGGCGCGGGGTGACATCGTCGTCAATCCGCGGGTGACGGCCGTGGAGCCGGCAGACGATCCGACGACCATCGAGATCACCGACTGCGCGGATGACAGCAAGTCGTTGCTGTATAGGAAGTCCGGCGGACTCTACAACGACAAGCCGGGAGGGCGGCGCCTGATCATCGCGACCGTCAAGGACATCGGGGGTGGAGTGTGGAAGGTCGTGTCGTTCGGCGCGCGCGACATCGGAACCTGCTGAGCCTGGCGCCAGGGTTCCGCGCGGCTGCCGTTGTCGCGGCGGCCGTTGCCTTGGCGATCGTGCTCGTGCCTGGCACCGCCTGGGCGGACGGTGTCTTTGATCCGGTGAACTGTGACATCAGCCCGACTGCACCGGAGTGCGTGGTCGACGTGATCAACGTCGGCGAGTCAGGCGCATCGGGCGGGTCGGGGGTTGCACGGTGCCACGACTTCACGGGTGAGGTGGCGCCGTGCTTCGTCCAGAAGTACGGCTGGAACGGCGGGGACGGCTGCTACTACAAGCCGGCCACCGAGGAGTGGTCCGACGCGTTTCCGGTGCCGCCGCCCGCGGCCTGGTATGAGGGCTGGTGCGGCAGCGTCGCCGCCAACCTGACGATGCTGACCCGGATGCGGACTTTCGGGTCGCCGCCTGGGCAGGCCCTGCTGGTGGCGGAGGCGATCCGCCGGCTACGGCTGCCGGCCCCAGTGATCCGGCTCAACCCGGCGCCACCGGCGGCGCAGCTGGTGTTCGTGCCGACGTGGCTGTGGGTCGACGGGTCGTCGTGGGGTCGGCGTAGCGCCACCGCGTCCGTGCCCGGTCTGTCGGTGACCGCGACCGCGACTCCGGTGTCGGTGTCCTGGTCCACAGGAGACGGCGCCACGGTGAGATGTCGCGGGGCGGGCACACCGTGGCGGCCGGGAGGCGACCCGCTGGCCAGATCACCGGACTGCGGCCACACCTACACCCGTGCGTCCGGCTCGGGCGTGTTCACGGTACGGGCCACGGTCACGTGGAAGGTGTCCTGGGCCGGCGGTGGCGCATCGGGGACGGAGCCGGCGCTGACCTCGACGGCCACCGCACAGGTGAGGGTGGCCGAGTCACCGACAGTCATTACTGGCGAGGGTGGGTGAGCAGTGACAACCACAACGGCAGCCAGGACACCGGCCTTGGCGGCGCCGAACGGCCGAACCAGCGTTGCGTCCAACGTGGTGCGACCACGCCGCAACCCGGTCCACATCGTGGCCGGAGCCCTGCTGGTGGTCGTGCTTGCGCTGGCGTTCATGTGGATCCAGCTGCGCTCTGACCAGACGGTGGCGGTGCTGGTGGTGGCGCAGCCGGTGCCGGCCGGACAGGTCATCACGAGCGCCGACCTGCGGGTGGCCACGGTGGTGCCCGATGCGGGCGTGCGGCTGGTCGCCACGTCGCAGGCGGACACGGTGGTGGGTCGCACAGCGGCAGTGCCGCTGGTTGCCGGCGCGCTGCTGTCGCCGGACCAGGTCGGCCCAGCGGCCTGGCCGGCGGCCGGGGAGGCGGTGGTCGCGTTGCCGCTCAAGCCGGGCCGGATCCCGGCCGGAATCGCTCCCGGCGCAAGGGTGCGGGTGCTGACGGTCACGACAGACGGAGGCGCCGCCACTTCCGCCGACCGTGGCCAGGCCGGTGTGGTGGCCACGGTGGTGGAGGTGTCCCGGGAGCAGGTGGACGCCTCGGGCACGGTGGTGGTGTCGCTGCTGCTGAACGGCGCGGACGCCGGCGTGGCCGCAGCGGGCGGTGAGGCGACCCTCGTGCTGCTTGGGCCGGCGGGGTGACATGGAAAAGCTGATCGCGGTCGGATCGGTGAAGGGCTCGCCGGGGGCGACGACGTTCGCGTTGGCGCTGGCCGTGGTGTGGCCGCGCCCGGTGGTTCTGGTGGAGGCCGACCCCGCCGGCGGCGACCTGGGCGGCCGCTTCGGCGTGCCGGACACGCCCGGGTTGGCGAGCCTGGTCGTGCAGGCCCGCCACGAGCGCGGGCCCGGTCTGTGGCAGGCCCACGCGCACCGGCTCGACTTGGGCGCCGACGTTGTCGTTGCGCCGGCCTCCGGCTGGCAGGCCCACGCGGCGGTGACCAGGCTTGCCGATCACCCACCGCCACGCTCCGATGTGGACATTGTCTTGGACATGGGGCGCTTGTATGACGCGTCGCCGGCCTGGGGGCTGGCCGCTGCGGCGGACGCGATCCTGGTCGTGTCCGGTACGGACGTCGCCTCGCTGGATCACACCGCCGCGTTGACATCGCAGCACGCCGAGCGCGAGCGGATGTCGGTGGTGCTGGTCGGCCACACCCGGTTCACCCTCGCCGAACTGGTTGACGTGCTCGGGGTTCCGGTGGCCGTGTCGGTGCCGGCGGATCGCCGGACAGTGGCGGTGTTGAGCGGTACGGCCCGGGCCGGGCGGGCCTGGACACGGTTCGGCGTGCCGGCCGCCGCCCGCACCGTCGCCCTGGCCCTGCACGCGAGCGCGGCGGCCGAGCTGCCACGTCCCCGGGCGGCGTTGGACGAACCGGCGGTGCCGGTCGCGGTGGAAGGCGGCACGCGATGACCGGCCTGGGACCGTTGCCCGCGAGCGCCTTGTCTTCGCCGGATGGTCCGGGCGAGGCCGGAGTGATCGCGGAGATCCGGACCTCGGTACGCCAGCGGCTGGCCGGCCACGCCGCCCGTGGTCTGCTGCCGGCGGCGCAACGCCGGGAGTTGACGGCCCGGTACGTGGCCGAGGCGTTGGACGCGCACGCCCGGTCGGCGTTGGCCGAGGGGCGGGCACCGTTGGACGCGGCGGCCGAGGCCCGGGTCGGGCAGGCGGTCACAGATGCGCTGGTCGGGTTGGGCCGGCTGCAACGGCTGCTGGAACAGGACGGTGTGGAGAACATCGACTTCAACGGATTCGACAACGGGTTCGTCGCCTTCACCGACGGCCGGGTGGAGCGGTCGGCGCCGGTGGCCGACTCCGACGCCGAGCTGGTCGCGATGATCCGCGCCTATGCGGCCGAGGCGGGCATTACCGGCGACGGCGAGGGTGAGGAGCGCCGCTTCGACCGGGGCGTGCCGCGGCTGTCGCTGCGGCTGCCGGACGGGTCGCGCCTGTTCGCGGTGATGTCGGTGTCGAAGCGGCCGTTGGTGTCGATCCGCCGGCATCCGTTAAAGGACTTCGCCGTCGACGACCTGGTCGCCAACGGCACCATGACCCCGGCGATGGCAGCGCTGCTGACCGCGATCGTGCAGGCCCGCTACAACGCGGTGATCTCCGGCGGGGCCAACACCGGCAAGACCCAGACGTTGCGGACGGTGGCCAAGGCCATCCCGAACTGGGAGCGGCTGATCACCATCGAGGACGCGTTCGAGCTCGACCTCGACGCCGACGTGGAGGCACACCCGAACGTGGCCGCCCTGCAGGCCCGCGAGCCCAACATCGAGGGCCAGGGGGCGGTGGACATGGCCGAGCTGGTGCGGTGGGGGCTGCGGATGAACCCGCACCGGGTCATCGTCGGCGAGGCCCGGGGAGCGGAGGTCATCCCGCTGTTGAACGCGATGAGCCAGGGCAACGACGGGTCGCTGGCCACCGTGCACGCCTCCTCATCGAAACAGGTGTTCACCCGCCTGGCCACCTACGCGGTGCAGGCGCCGGAACGGCTCTCGTTCGAGGCGTCGGCCATGTTGATCGGCGGCGCGGTCGACTTCGTCGTCCACCTGGCCTGGTCCACCGACGGCCGGCGGGTGGTGTCGTCGGTGCGGGAGGTGACCGGCTCGGACGGCCGGGAGGTCATCTCCAACGAGGTGTACGCGCCCGGACCGGACCGGCGGGCGGTGCCGGCCACGCCGATCCGCGCCGACACCCTCGACCGACTCGAGGCGGCCGGCCTGGACCTGCGGCTGCTGGCCGACCAGGGCTGGTGAGTGCCGTGGCCGTGGTCGCTTCCGTGTTGGGGGCCGGCGTCGCCGCCGGGCTGCTACTCATGGCGTGCGGGTTGCGCCGGATCCCGCGCGGACAACCGAGGCGGCAAACGGCGGCGTTGACCCGCGAGCAGGTGACCCGGCTCGCGGCCTGCCTCGCCATGGCAGCGGCGGTGGGGCTGCTGACCCGGTGGCCGGTCGGCGCGGTCCTGGCCGGGGTCGCGGTGTGGACGTTGCCGCGTCTGCTCGGTGCCGACCGGGCCCAGCAACGGGCCATGGCCCGTACCGAGGCGGTGGCGTCGTGGGCGGAGATGCTGCGCGACAACCTGTCAGCCGCGGCCGGGTTGGAGCAGGCCATCATCGCCGCCGCGGCCGTGCCACCGGCCGCCATCCGCGACGAGGTCACCCAGCTCGCCGCGGCGCTGCGGGCCGGCGTACCCGCGCCCGAAGCGTTGGCCGCCTTCCGGCAGGCGCTGGCCGACCCCACCGCCGACCTGGTGGTACGGGCGTTGGCCCAGGCCGCGCACCGGCAGGCCAGCAAGCTCGCCGACCTGCTCACCGAGCTGGCCGAGGTCGCCCGCAAACGCACATCGGTACGGCTGCGGGTGGCCGCCGGCCGGGCCCGGGTGCGCACCTCGGCCCGGGTGGTCACCGTCACCACCATCGTGTTCGCCGTCGGCCTGGTCGCCCTCAACCGGCCCTACCTGGCCGCTTACGACGACGCCACCGGCCAGCTCGTGCTGCTGCTCATCGGAGGTCTGTTCGCCGCCGGATTCGCCGGACTGACCCGGCTCGGCCGCGTCGGGGACACACCCACACCGGTACGCGCCAGCGTCGACATCCGGGAGCCGTCATGATGACCGCTGGACTGCTCGGCGCCGGGGTGGGACTCGGCCTGACGGTACTGGCCTTCGGGCTGTGGCCGCCCCGGCTGACGTTGGCGCAGACCCTTGCCGTCCTGCACCCCGGCCCAGCCGCCACCCCGGCACCAGCGACCGTTGCCGGAGCCGACGGCGGGTGGGTGGTCCGGCTCGGCCAGATCGGGGTGCCGCTGCTGAACCGGCTCGGGCTGCCCCGCCCGCGCACCCGCGCCGACCTGGCCGTGTGCGAACGCGACCCAGCCCGACACCTGGCCGAACAGGCAGCCACCGCCGCAGCCGGGCTCGTCCTGCCCCTCGTCGTCGCGGCCGGGCTGGCGCTGACCGGCGTCAGCCTCGGCGTGCTCATCCCCGCCTGGGCGTCGATCCTGCTGGCCGCGGGCGGCCTGTACCTGCCCGAGCACGCCCTGCACGTCGCGGCCAACCGGCGGCGAGCCGAGTTGTGCACGGCCCTGTCGGGCCTGCTCGACCTGGTCGTGGTCGGCCTGGCCGGCGGCGCCGGGGTCGAGCAGGCGCTGCGCGACGCCGCCGCCGACCCGCACACCTGGGGCCAGCAACGGCTACGGCAAGCCCTGCACGCCGCCCAGCTGGCCCGCGTCCCGCCCTGGCACACCCTCGGCCAGCTCGGCGTCGACACCGACGTGGCGGCGTTGACCGAACTCGCCGCCGCCCTGTCCCTGGCCGGATCCGAAGGCGCCAAGGTCCGGGCCACCCTGTCCGCACGCGCGGCCAGCCTGCGCGAGCACGAGCTGTCCGACGCCGAAGCCGCCGCCGCCTCGGCGACGGAGAAGATGAGCCTTCCCGTCGTCGCACTCTTCGGCGGGTTCCTCGTGTTCATCGGCTTCCCCGCCCTGTCCGCCGTCCTGGCGGCCCTATAGCCGTCCCGTCATGTTGACCACCCCGTTGGAGGCAATCGTGTTCACCGCCCTGGCCGTGCAAGCCACCCTGGTCGTCGCCGGCATCCGCGAACGCATCAACCAGCTACGCCGAGCCCCGGACGCCGGAGAGGGAATCACCCAGACCACCATCATCGTCGCCCTCTTCGCCGCAGCCTCGATCACCATCGTCGGCATCATCGTCGGCAAGATCATCGCTAGGGCGAACTCGATCAACCTCGGCCCGTGACCGACGGTCGAGCGCGGTGGGGGGCGAAGCGTTGGCGACGACTACGGCGGCGGTGAGAGTGCCGACCATTCACCGGACCCGTCAGCGCCGGATGGGTGCGGCACGGCAGTGCGTCCCCGAAGGCAGGCGTGCGGGTGCGGAGCGCGGATCGGCAACAGTGGAGCTGGTGATCGCGACACCGGTGCTGGCCCTGCTGTTGCTGCTGGTGGTGCAGTTCGGGGTGTGGGCGCACGCGCAGCACATTGCCCAGGCCGCCGCGAACCAGGCACTGCAGACGGCCCGCGCCTACCGCAGCAGCGCCGCCGCCGGCGATGCGCAGGCCCGCGAGCTGCTCGACCAGGCCGGCGGGTCCATTCTCTCCGACCGGACCGTGAGCGTGACCCGTACCGCGACCACGGTGACCGTGACGATCACCGGCAGGGCGGCCACCGTGGTCCCGGGCGTGCGGGCACCGGTGCGGGTCAGCGTGACCGGTCCGGTCGAACGTGTCGTCGCCCTCGATCGCGTGTACTCCACAGTGGATGGACTGGGGTGACGACCGTGTCGAGGGTAGGTAGATCGGCTCGGAGGTCCCACCCGGATGGCGGGTCGGTGTCGGTGGAGATGACCGTGCTGGTCACGCCGGTGTTCGTGCTGCTGGCCCTGCTCGTCGTGCTCTGCGCCCGCACGGCCAGCGCGCGCATCGACGTGGACGCCGCCGCGTCGGCCGCCGCTCGTGCCGCCTCCCTGGCCCGTACGCCGGGGGCGGCCCGCACCGCCGCGACTGAGGCGGCCGCCGCCGCGCTGGTCGGCCGGTCGGTCACGTGCGCCCGCCTGAGCGTGCCGGTGGACACTTCGGCATTCCGCCGGGGCGGAACGGTCGCCGTGACCGTACGGTGTGCCGTCACGCTGTCGGACCTGGGACTGCTCGGAGTTGGCGCGACCCGGGTGGTCGAGGCCAGCGCGACCGCACCCATCGACGTGTTCCGCCAGGTACAGCCATGAGCCGATGCCACCGCACACTGTGGACGCTTCGCCGGTGCGGCGGGGACGACCGGGGCCACGTGTCGGGCTTCGCCATCATCATGGTCACCGCGATGATCGCCGTGGCCGGCCTGGTACTCGACGGCGGCCTCGCCGTGTCCGCGAAGGTCCGCGCCGTCGGAATCGCCCAGTCCGCCGCCCGCGTCGGAGCCCAGCAGATCGACCTGCGGATGTACCGGCAGACCGGCCTGGTGCGGCTCGACGTGGCCAAGGCCACCGCCACCGCGCAGGACTGGCTAAGACGCGCCGGCGCCGGCGGCACCGTGACCGCCACCCCGCTGCGGGTGCGAGTGGAGGTAACTGCGGCCGCGGACACGCAGCTGCTGTCCCTGGTCGGGGTCGCCTCGATCACCGTGCACGCCACCGCGACCGCCGTCGCGGTACGAAGCGACACCGGATAGAAGGAGTCGCCGCCATGGACTCCATCGCCGCCTCGGCCGGCCGGGCCGTGTCCCGCCTGACCGCTGCGCTGGCACTGCTGGCCCTGCTACTCGCGGTGCCGGCCGGGCTGGCCTGGGCGATCGGCTGGCCGTTGCCCACCTCGGTGCCGACCAGCTGGGCCGGTTGGCAGCAGCTGCTCACTTCCCCGATCCCCGACACCGCCATCCTGCGGCTGCTGGCCACGGCGGGCTGGCTGCTGTGGGCCGCGTTCGCTCGCGCGGTATGGGTCGAGACCAAGGCCGTCCGCCGCGGCATCCGCATGGCCCACCACCGGTCCCCGGGCCTGCACCCGCTGCGCGCCCTGGCCGCGTTCCTCATCGCCACCATCGCCGCCGGAAGCATCGCCACCACCGTCGCCGCCAGACCAGCATCCGCCACCGCTTCAGCCGCCGCCCCGGGTCCGGCCGCCGCTGTCGCGGCCACCGTCCAGGCCGCATCCGCAGCTTCGGCCGCCGCCTCGCCAGGCGATGTTGCCCCCGGGGTCGCGGCGCAGGCGATGGCACGGGCTCCGCTGCTGCCGGCCGGGCCGGCGGTATTGGTGGTCAACGGCTGCAGCCACCTGCACACCGTGATCAAGGGTGAGAGCCTGTGGGCCATCGCCGAGCAGTGCCTCGGCGACGGTGCCCGCTGGCCGGAGATCTGGCACCTCAACCAGGGCCGGTTCTGGCCGGCGGTGTCCGGGTACCAGCGCTTCACCGACCCAGACCTGATCTATCCACGATGGACACTCCGGCTGCCCGCCGGTGCGGTCGCGCCGCCGGACATACCACCGGTCGAACCGGTGGAACCGACCCCCACCCACCCGGCGGACCCGTCCACGACGGTCACCACGCCACCAACCACCGGTCCGGCCACCAGCGGCCCCACCGCCAGCGCCGCCCCGTCCACGGCCCCGCCGACCACTCCACCGGCCGCCGTGGCACCGGCCACCACGACACCGCCACCGGCGGGCACAGCCACCACGCACCCGGCGCCCACCCACCCGGCGCCCACGCCGAGCGCGCCCAACGGGCCGGCCATCGACGACGACCAAGGCGTGTCGCTGCCGGACGGAAGCTGGGTGCCATGGGCACTGGCCGCGGCGATCTCGGCGGCGGCGGCGATGGTGTGGCTGCAACGGCGCCGCCGGTTCATCCCCGGCAGCGGCGAGCCTCTCACCGACCTGCCCGCCCCGGTCCGGCACCTCGACCGGGCCGTCCGGCGCAACCCGGAAACACCCGTCCCGGCCTCGGACGTGGAGCACGCAGCGGCCGTTCCCGCCCAGCAGATCCCGCCGCCCGGTGGGGTCGGGCTCGTCGGTGACGGCGCCGCCGCCGCGGCCCGCGCCGCCATCGTCGCGATGCTCACCGCCGGCGGCCCGGACCATCCGCCCGACCGGGCCGAGGTGGTCATCGACGCCGACGCCCTGGCCACCCTCGTCGGATCCGACGCTGTGCAGCTGGCCGAATGGCCACGCCTGCACATCGCCGACGACCTCGACGCCGCGCTGCTGCACGTCGAGACCGAGATCGTGCGCCGAGGTCGCATCCTCAGCTTCCACGCCGCGCCCACCGTGGCCGCCCTGCGTAGCCAGGTTCCCGATGAGGAGCCGCTGCCACCGGTCCTGTTCGTCGGTGAGGCGCCCACCACCGCCGCTTCGAACCGGCGCATGCGGGTCACCGCCGGGCTCGGCGAGCGGCTCAACGTCACCGTCCTGCTGCTCGGCCAATGGGCCGGCGGCCCGACGCTGCACGTCGCCTTGGACGGTCACACCCGAGCCGTCGGCGACCCGGCTGGCGAGCAGCCCCTTCCCGACCGCATAGGCGTCCTCGAACCGCAGGCGGCGGCGCAGATGCTGCTCACCGTCCGCGAGGCCCACACCGGAAGGCCACCGACGACACCGCAACCACCGATCCCGCTGGCCGCGCCGCCGCCCGGCCAGCCGACCGAAGCGGCGAGCATCGAGCCCGCCGCCGCAACCCCACCGGTACCCGCCCCACCGCATCCCTCAGCCGGAGATCGCGAGGAAGCTGGCCCGGTCAAGGCCCGGTTGCGCGTGCTGGGAACCGCCAACATCAACGGCCTCACCCCACCGGAGCAGGGCCTGCGCGGCAAGGCCCTCGAACTGGCCGTGTACCTCGCCTGCCACACCGACGGAGCAAGCACCCGCGACATCGGCGAGCACATCGCCGGCGACTACAAGATCCAACAAGCCGACGCGCAGGTCCACCAGAACCTGTCCAATCTCCGCAAGACCTTCGCCCGTCTCGCCGGCCCGCGTGACGACGGCTACATCCTCACCCTGCCCGGCGCCACCACCCGGTACCGGCTCAACCCCGACAACGTCGACGTCGACCTGTGGACGCTACGTGACCTGCTCCGCGAAGCGACACTGGCCAGCGGCGAGCGCCGCCGCGACCTGCTCGCCACCGCCTGCGACCTCTACACCGCCCCGCTCGCCGAGGGCTGCAAGTACGACTGGATCACCCCCCACCGGGAGACCGCCCGCCGCTGGGGCACCGAAGCGCACCAGCTCCACGCCGAGACCCTCCTGGACACCGATCCCCAGGCCGCGGCCGACATTCTGGACAAGGCCATCCGGCTCGACAAGCACAACGAACAGCTCTACGTCCGTGCCCTGCACGCCCGCCACGCCCTGCGCGACGCCGACGGACTGCGCATCGTCATGCGCGCACTCACCAAAGCCATGGCCGACGTCGATGCCGAACCCAGCGAAGAGACCACCACCCTCTACCACCGGCTCGCCACCGGCCTGGACCAACGATGAGAGCTTGGAGGCGACCGTGTCGCGGGAGGAGCCGAGCGCCAGCCGGCTTGCTTACCTCGCGCCAATACCGCTCGGCCGGCGCCACCCCGACTTGCGGCCCGGTCCCCAGAAAGGATCGTCCATGAACCGGAACGTCCGGAGGTAGCCGCTCCGCCGATCGGACGAAGCAGACAGGTCGATGCACGGCTACAGTCGCGGTCAACGCCCCGCCGGCGTCCCCCGTGGCCGGCGGGGCGTTCCCGACCGGCCGACGACCGTGACCCTTACAAGGCTTCCTCAGCCAGCGACACCAGTCCAACACCGTGTCGTCTGGAGGTAGCCGCATCAGGACCTTCCGTGCGGCGTGCGTGTCGCACCGACGGAGCGCGGCGGTCAGCTCGTCCGCCCTGTGCAAGGTTGATCTCGTGGACATCCCTTTCGACAATGGGCATCTCTGGTGCGAAACTCCCACCCGTCAGATGCCGAGCGTTGCGCCCCTGCTAGCCATGAACGGCACGGGGTCGACGGCCGAGGCGCCGCTGGCATCCCCTGAAACATGAACCTCGAAGTGCAGATGCGGCCCGCTGCTGTTGCCGCTGGTGCCGACCAGGCCGATGACTTGGCCGACGGCGACGGTTTGACCGACGGTGACCATAGGCTGGGTGAGCATGTGGCAGTAGCGCGTGATGACACCGTCGGTGTGTCCGATGTCGACATACCATCCGCATCCACCGATCTGCGGGGAGCCGTCGCGGTCGCAGCCGTGGGAGGCGGGGTTGACGTTGCATTGCACGGTGCGGACCGTTCCGGACGAGGCGGCCCGGATCGGGGTTCCGCGTGCGGCTGCTAGGTCGGCCCCATTGTGGGTCGGCCGGGACGGAGTGCGGAAGCCTGAGGTTACCGGCGCGTGCACCGGCGCGGTCCAACCGCTGGCGCTGACGCACTGCCCAAGGTCTATAGGAATTGCTCCCGGCGTCCCGGACGTCAGGTGCTCAGCCAGCCGGGTCGCGTCGTCTGTCCACTTTGCATAGGCGTCGGGGAACGCCGACTGTTGCACGGCCTGGGCTGCTTGGGTGAGTGGCATGGCCTGCCAGCCGGGGACGGTGAGCAGCTTGTCGTAGAACTTGTTCGCCTGGTAGGCGGGGTCGGCGAGCTGTGCGGGTGTTCCCCAGCCCTGGCTGGGTCGTTGCTGGAACACGCCGATGGAGTCATGGTCGTTGCGGTTGCCGGCGTACGGCAGGTTGCGCAGGCCGGACTCCTGCATGGCGGTGGCCAGCGCGACGACCCAGCCCCACTGGGGCACGCCCCGGCTGGCGCCGACGTTGACGATGACGGCGGCGATGGAGACCTGCTCGGCGTCCCACCCGCCGACGGCTTCCTGGTCGGTGGGTCGGGTGACCGGCGTGGCGCAGCCACCGCCCACGCCGCCGCCGAGAATGGACTCGGCCAGGAGCACCGGGACGCCGAGGCAGCCGACGACGATGACGGCGGCTGCGACGACGACAGGCTTGATCATGGTGTGTTGCCTTTCGGTGAAGCACAAAAGGGGCCGTATGCGCGCCGGACCGCCGTGGAAGAGGCCGGGCGGCTCCGACGTGGGGAAAGCAGCAAGAGCGCAGGCACCAATAGCGCCGATGGGCCGCCCAGCTGGGCGGCCCATCACGCTGTTGCCGGCTGCACGCGTACCAGATGGTCAGGAGTGCACCTGCCATTGGCCCGGCTGCGGGCCGCCGACCGGATAGGACGGGACGTGCTCGTGGTCGCTGGCCGGTGGGCCGGCGGCGTCGGGGATCGCGGCGCCGCAGCCCGCGACGGTGCAGCGCCGGACCTCGTCGTGGAAGATGACGCCGTAGGTGAACCCGCTGCCGGTGGCCACCAACAGAGACAGCGGCCCATCGCGGGCGACCGTGGTGTCGGCGCCGAGGCTCATCCGGAACAGGCCGGACAGGTGCCGCAGCCAGCTCTGTTCGGCGCGGCGGTGGATCTCGGAGTCGGCGCCGTACTGGCGGGCCAGCTCTTCGACGTGGGCAGTGCAGGCGGTGATGGTGTCGACCGCCTCGCGTGAGACGTGCAGGACGTGTTCGTCGGGACGGTGGTCGGTCAGGTGCAGGTGCGGCTCCGGGACGGTCGGGTCGTCGTAGGTCGACGGCATCGTGTTGATGAGATCGAGGGACAGGTGCGGGCCGGTGCCCCACTGGTCGGCGCGGTTGGTGGCCGCGGTGACGATTGCCGCCCACTGGCTGGACGGGATCGTGTAGTCGGCGGGGTTGATCCGCTGCCCGTCGGGCAGGGTGTCCAGCGTGTAGCCGGCGTCGGCCAGCAGCGCGTTGTAGAGGGTGCGGATCAGGCCGGTGTACAGGTCGCCGGTGCTGCTGGCGCCGGCGATGCCGGACAAGATGCGGTCGAGTTCGTCGCCGGTTAGCGGCCGGCGTACGCCGGCGATCGGCTTGTCGGTGCTCACGGTGGTGCCTCCGAGGACTGAGATGGGTGTCTGGGCGGTGACGCGGGTCCGGGTGCAGCTCGAGTAGGTGGACTGGTCCAGCGGCCGTCGATGGCTTGCTCACCAGAGGTGGCGCATTCGGCCGCCGAGTCGGTGCTCGGCCGCTTGCGGGCGGGTGGTCCGGCCGCCGGGTGGCGGCCGGACCGAAGTGGTGGTGGTCAG
>Ga0307415_100000206_pt1 | contig 26036 bp, 27 predicted proteins | sample DK1Cmetagenome_FD_204524 | JGI IMG/M metagenome (GOLD analysis project Ga0307415, IMG submission 204524) | Maize rhizosphere microbial communities from greenhouse at UC Davis, California, United States - DK15-C-2 | ecosystem: Host-associated > Plants > Roots > Rhizosphere > Soil | place: USA... | reverse complement strand
ATCTGGCTATCGGGGTTCGAGTCCCTGCCTCCCAGCCAAAAGATTTCAATGAATTACGGGCGGCTCAAAAAGTGAGTCGCCCGTTTTGTGAATACGGCTGGATCGATTGCGACTATGAAGACGTTTTGAAGTGGATGGAGTTTTAGGCCGGTTCCTAATACCTTGCTTTCAATTCATTAGACAGGCACGCTGAGTCTCGTAGTCCATCCCTCTAATGCTTGATTTGTGGATGTGGTAGATTGTTCGCTCTCGAATCAATTTCCGCGGAGCGTTCCATGATCAAAGCGAAACTAATCTTTCTCTTATTCTCTCTCTGTTTACTCTGCAATTGCATTATTGAAGTCGACGCACAAACCAAACGCCGTAGAACTCCGAGAAGCTCAGCCGCAGCTATTACCACTCCTTCCGGACTCACTTATCTCATCACAAAAAAAGGAACGGGCCGTCAACCTAAAACAGGTGAAACGGTCGTCGTGCATTACACGGGCATGCTGACCAACGGAGTGACATTTGACACTTCGCGTGAGCGCAACGTGCCTTTTGAATTCAAACTTGGCGAAGGACGAGTGATCAAGGGATACGACGAAGGTTTCTCGAAATTAAGAGCAGGGGATCATGCAATCCTGATAATCCCCGCAAATCTTGCTTACGGATCCAAAGGCGCGGGCGGTGTTATTCCTCCTGATTCGACGTTGATTTTCGTCGTGGAGCTCGTCGACATAAAATCGCAGTCACCTGTGCAATAACACGACGAGCCGATATGGCCGTCACCCGAAAACCTGATCTCTCATAACTCTTCGGCCGCACCGTGATTCTGGAGTATGCTATGGCCATGTGGAAATATATTTTGGCCTCTGCTCTTTTGGTGATCGGGATTGTCGAGATCATTCTGGCGCTAAACCCGAGTCTACGTGAAGCGGTGATGCAGACTAGTCCTGTACGTGTTAAGCGCACTGAATCCCCGATGTTCTTAATAGCCGGAATCTCTGCGTTAGTGATGGGAATCGGAATTTTCTTCTATGGATTATTCTTGTAAGACCGTTGACTAATTTCAACTCGCCCAATCGTGACATAAGCCTCATCTTATTCGGAAGCCCACCTGAGCCAGTTCAACCAGCAACATCAAGCCATTCTTGAAAGCATGCTGCCCTACATTGACAATACCGAGGTAACTCCCGAGACGATTGCGCTGGTGTGCGAAAGTTTGCACGATCGGTTCCATTTTGCAGCACGAGTTACATATCTCAGTCTGATAATATGGCAGTCTCTCAAAATACTTGAGTGATTAATCGCTTGGCCATTTACAGACCTGACGGGACCAGTTAGGACTGTCTCTGATCTTACTTCACCGGGAGAGCAATATTTGGTTCTAAGTGCGACGGAAATGAATCACACTCACAACACAGATGAACTGCCCTGGTGGGAAGCGGAATTGCCCGCTATTCGAGCTAGACAGCATTCTTATCTCAACAGCCGTTTACCTGCTCTTAGCGCAGAACATGAGGATCTCCTGAATGCTACGCTCTTGTCTCTAACCAAATATATTCGTAACAATGCGGAAACACTTCCAAAATCATGGTTTGGACACAGCCCTCCTGAGAACACGGAGGAAGCAAAGCGCTTACACGCTTTGGCCCACTTTACCCTACGCAGAAGAATAGTCGACCTCTTCCGCAAGCGCATGTCCCTGGCTTCTCTCTCAGATCCTCACAACCCGATTGATGTAGCCGATCTCAAGGCCGCTTCTCTGGATAAAAAAATGCTGGTTGCAAAACTCCTCCGAGTCACGATTTCTGCTCTTGACGAAATCAGTCCGGAGGATCGAGACTTGATAGCGCTCATTTCTGAGGACGACGGCATCCGCAAAGCCCTTAACCCGCGCGACCGCCAGCGCCTTCACCGAGCCCGTAAAAAACTCAAAAGAATAATCGCCTCCCAAATGGGCGCGGAACTAGAAGAGCTGCTAAGTAGCTTTTAGTTCGTCACCAAGGAGCTCCTCATGGACGACTTTACTCCCTTCCTGCAAATCGTTCACATCTCGGACTTACACGTAACTGATCCTAAAACGTCAAACGCCGTTGCAGTCCGAAGCTGGATTCGGAATTTGCGAAAGTGGTCACCTGCCCTGGCTGAATACGTTGAGGACGGAGTAGCTCCGCACGATCCCCTGGCAATTGGTCTCTTCAGGGATTTTCTTAAGCAGATCACCATTAACGACCCAAATTGGTCGCAATGTAAGACGTGGCTGGTCGATACCGGGGATCTGACCAGTCTCGGCGACAGCGGCTCACTCGATCTTGGCTCTAACTATCTAAACTCACTGGCTCAGGTCTGTCCTGACGTGGCCTATATTTATGGAAATCACGATGCGTGGCCAGGAACGTTGCCTTTAATTGCCGCCATTTCCGAGTTTGCTAAACAGATACAGTCACTCATCTCTCGACAATTCACGGTGGCGAGCCCACAACTTGCGCTGAGAATTCCTATCCCGCACGGAGGTGGAGAGGTACAACTCTACCTGGTTGATAGTGTCAGGCACGAGCGATTTGTTAACACCCTCGCTTTGGGAGAAGTAGGAGAATCACAGCTCGAAGCTTTTAAGGATCTGGTGAACAAAAATTACTCTTCAAGCCGGCGAGATTTTCGCATTCTTGCAGTTCACCATCCCGTTCATTACCCGCCTCCGCGGCCCAACGTCGGTATGTCCATGAAGAACGATCGTGACGTGGCCAAGGCTCTCGATTCACCCACATCAGGAGGTGCTTATCCACTTGCGCATTTGATCATCAGTGGACATACCCATTCTCTCTATCCTCAACATGGATCGCTGCCGCCGCAACCTTGTTTGTGTGTGCAACCTGATTTGGGAAACGATCAATGCCAATTTGTGGTTGGCACACTGATGCAATTGGACAAGTACAGGAAGCGCGCACAATGGCCTCACCAGTGTGAAGTGCTTCGCCTGTACTATTCACCCACCGATCAATCGGTGTTGTTGTTGGAACGCCTCCTCGTAGCACGAAGAGCGGGCCGAAATTATCCGGGAACAGGGATTGGACCTTATGGCTTTGTAATGCTATCTGAGGAAAACAGCAAGGTGGAAGAAGAGATCACCTTCACCATTAACTAAATGCGTTCATGACCTGGGTTTGCAGAGTCTCGGTCTGCAAACCAGGCGAGGCGACCTTGACTACACACGCGTATCGACGGGGACTTAAAGGTTCAGTGAGATTGTTAATAGCTCGTCGGGCTGTCGCAGTGCTGAAGTAGGGAGCCGCAGGTCTTGGCTTGTCCAGCACTGCATAACCGTTATCGAAATCGACCGGCGAAACTCCTTTATGTTTTTGAAAATGTATTCTGATGGTTTCGACGAGGTGGTCGTATAACGGTCGAGTCATCAACAACACTGGCTTTTCAGGCGCCGAAATCATCGCCAGGTCAAATGGAAGATCTACCAGCAGAGGCTCAGTGAAAAGTTTGACGCGCAAGGTTGCCATGATATTTGCAATATCCTCGCCATTAACTGCAAAGGTAGAGACAGCGTCGGAAAATGCTTCCGGTAACTTAGATTTGGTCATACAAAACCAGTCAACAAACCGCATTAATCCGTTCGGAGTATCTTGAGGGAGCAGATAATCCGACAGCATCAAGACTGAATTCTTCACATGTGCGGTACGTAAACTTTCGAGCCAAATACTAACCAATATTTGTGACAGATCTCGAGCATGCTGATGACATTCCTGCTCGTCTACTGCGGGGAGTTGCTCCCTGAAACTCCTTTGTACCGCTTCGAGAACTTCCTCTTCGTCAAGATTTAAGAGATTCCCTGCATCTTCGGCCAATGTCTGAAGCGCATTCTTCGCCTCCTCTGTCAATACTTCAGCACACGTAGCTGCAGTTTCGCGAAGTAGAGCCTCTTTAACAATAGGAAAAGAAATCTCTTCGGCTAGTTCGCAGAGGTGATCGAAGCGTTCGGCATCACGTTTAACATCCTGTTTCCGATGGATTAAGTGCTCAGGAATGCGAGTGCGGGGCATAGGATCACCTTTCCGAGGCAGAAAGTTTCGATGGCCGCCTCATACCACTGCCTACACTATTAAATCGTGAGATCGCACGAAGTGTGACAGCGAAATAAAAGATATTTCCACGTGGCTGAGGCCCCGCGCTGTTTTTCTAAGATCAACTTAAAGAAACGCCATTATTGCTATCTACGATAGATACAAAACACCTGTTACAAAACTCTCAACAATTGACCCTGCAAGGCTTTACCCGATAAGTGGAGAAATGCCAACGGGCATTGGGAAGACTTCTAATTAATAATCGCTGGTCCCTCGAAAATGTGACATGAAATTTCCAAATACCTGGTGCAAAATATTAGCCAATTATCTTCGCGAGCCATCTATTCGAGGCGCTGACAATGGGTCAAATAAGAGTTGAGCTTCGGCAGCAACCACTCATTGCTCTTTGCCTCGCCGGTTTCGACGATTTGACTGCGCAAATTCTGAATGATGAGTAGTCCTTCTTTTCGGAAACCGCGTCTCATCGCATAAAGGGCAGTCAGATAAACGCTCAGGTTGTCATTGTAATCGCCGAATTCTGTTTGCTTAACCACGGTGCGCCAACCGTTCTCACTGAGAAACAATGGGTTGCTGAAGCGTGTGGTGGCGCCCATCTCCTTCTTCAAGATAGCTACTGTCATGCGGCAATCTCCTCACTTGCGGTACCACCAGCTTTAGATAATGAGTCACTCGGCACGGGAAACAAATCTCTGTTTGCACTTGCTGCTATACCGGAACCCAGGATCCTCAAAAGAAGACCTTCGCGAATACATTCAGTGTATGTAACGCTGTGCCGTATCGCGTCGCTAAGTGCGGCGGCACGCGTTTCGTTGCTGGCCGCCTGGAGTCCGGTCGCAATCGCCGCAAATCTGATGAGTGCCGTTTGTCTCTGTGCGTCTTCACAGTTCACGTGCATATTGCTCCTTTCAATTCTCAGCAGCCGATCGATATTCCCGGGCAGCAGTTGTTCCTTTACAAAGATCGATTGCATGCTGGAGCCGATTAAACTTGATTTGCCAATAGCTCTGCTGCTTGGTATTCGCCTGCGACGAACTCTGCTCCGAGAGTCCTGGATCGACGCAATCACGTGCCGCCGCATGGCATTGTTCGGCGCCTCTATAATCTCGATTCAAGCGCAGCAAGCTATGACCAAGAGATAAATAACATCTCGCCTGCAATCGTTTGTTGTTGGTTTGCAATGCGTGACGCAACCCTTCTTCGGCAGTGGCAAAGGCAAGTATCGCCTGGTTTGAGACCTGGCCATTGTCATTGTCACTCGTCGCCGGTCCTCGTGTTTCAGCCGTTAGAATGATCGACTGATTCTTTCTCGCTTTCCCTATCACAATATGATCTTTTTTCTGGGACCCAAAAAACAAGGCTTTCTCGATTTCGACTTTAGCCCGTTCAAACTCACCTGAAGCTGCATAAAGTAGCCCACGCAAGTTGTGCAGATCGCCTAAGCCGCGATAGTTCCGCTCACGATCCACGTTATAAATCTCTTCGGCCGCTTCGAGATATTCAAACGCTTCCAACCGTCGCTCCAGCACACGCTCAGGGCAGGACGGGTCTTGAGAAAGGGTGCGCGCATGAAGGAAACAAACGTCGGCCATATTGACGTACGTGCGTGCGATGTTGCGGTGTTTGGGATCGGCTCGTTGATACGACCAAACAGCGTCTTCGAAAAAATCCAGCGCTTTGTCATATTGTTCTTCGTCTTTGCACAAGCGGCCGCTGAAAGACAGCGCATTTCCATGGTTCGTGTAGTCGTCGGTCTTCGCAAACACGTCACGGGCATGGTCCAACCGGGATTCAGCTTCTTTTCGATGGGACAAAAGGAGCAGCAACCATCCTTCCAACATTTCGATTGCCGCCTCTCTTTCCAGAATTTTGTTCCGCTTCTTGGCTCGACCGGCATAACCAAGGGCCTTCTCATAAAGCCCAAGCTTCCAATATGCGCGGCTTAAATAGTACAGACACGTAGCCATCAGATCTCTGTCTTTGATTGAGTGAGCGCCCTTCATCGCATACTTAAAATGCACGATCGCTTTTTTGTATCGCTCGTAGTGGAGATGGACCAACCCTTCGGCGACGTCGAGATTTGCTGAATCCAGAGTGCTGCGGCCGTCGATGGGTTGGTGCCGAAATTCGACGAGTGCCGTTTCCACTCGCGACAAATATGAAGAATCAAAATCTATCCATTGAGCGTAAAGATTGAGCAGTACAGCAGCATTGGGCTGCGAAGGAGAAGCAAGTAAGTGGCGATTATCCCATCGCGTTATTAACTCCCTGGCGTCACGAATCCGGCGTCTGGCGATCGCGGAAGACAAACGGGAGACGATCCGGTCCGGTATCTCCTTTTCCCGTACATGCAGGGCTGAGAAACGGGATTCACTCAGTAGATATTCGTGCGCCAACTGAAGCGCCGCCACCGCTTCATTGATCAACGCGGCCGCCGCTTCGTCGTCGACTCCTGCAACTACCTGCCACTCCTTAGTAAAAATAAAGAGCTCTACAAACTCGGGCACGGTGTAACCAACCGAGAGCGACTGTCGCAGAGCAATACCTAACGACGTGGCAGGCAAACTCTCCACTGCGTCTCGCAGTCTGATAGCTGCTTCTTCTTCCATAGTAGAAGCAGCGATCACGAGCTGTTCTTCGGTTAAAACACATTCGCGGACAAACCCTCGGATTGTGCGGCCTGCTTTGATTTCGCGTAGCGCTTCGGCAGCGTTCATTATCAGCATTTCACGCTCCTCTCGATCCAGGTGCCGTAGGGAGGCCTCATTGAAAACAAACTCCGCAAGGAATTCCTGAAGTGAGACACCCAGTGTTCTTGCGGCCGAATAAGCGGAGATACAGCCTTCGGAAAACTTTTTCACCACTGTCATTAGCGTCTGCTCGAAACCTGCATCTTCCAGATCGATATTCGAGTCAGTGCCGACCCCGGCTATTCGGCGCAAAAGCCTTCCTCCATCAGCGTCCGCGTCAAAACTGCTAAATTCAAATACTCCGTCACGATAATGCCTGATTCGGCGATTCCTGACCGAGTATCGCTTTTTATTTGCCGTCTTCATTATGACCTTCACCTGAATGGTCCTCACCTGAATGCGCTTCGTCTAAACCATCTTCAGCGAATAAGTGTCTGAGGACTTCCGGGTCATTCAGGACCTCCCTTGCTTTTATGCGCAGGCGGTAGACCTGCATTCGCGTAGCTGCGTATGACTTACCCAACAACGTCTGTAATTCACGGACGTCCCACCCCCGCACGGCAAACAGCCAAAGAATCTCTAACTCTTCCTCACTTATCTTCGTACATAAAACATCACGCACTCTCTGCCTGGCAGCATCTTCGTTTGCCTGCTCTTCAAGGTCTGCCAGTTCAGCAGCCTCATAACTCATATACTCATTCTCTGTAACAGGGTGCTTTCCGTGTAGGTCATCGGAAAGATCACCATGTTTCCAGACGTAGGGATTCTTCGTTTTGAAGCTGATAGCGCGATTCGACGCGATTGTGAGGACAAATGAACCACAAGTCGCATAACGGTAATCGGGCGTTGGACGGCCGGCGATGAGGTCGGCGTTGAGATACTTCCGCACCATATCGAAAGTCTCATCGTATAGATCATCCACGTCCGGATCCTCACGTATCAGACCGTAGGGGATGCCAATAATCGCCGCGATCTTTCGTCGTACCTGATCACCAAAGACCTTTTGCACGATAGTCGTGCGGAACTGGTGAGAGTCGTAGTAAGCCCGATCATCCGGGTAAAAGTACTGAAGCATCTGGCGTCGAGCAGCGGTATCGTTATCCATCTGGGTTTCCCTTCAATCAGAAGCGCATCTGGACGATGCTTGTGGGACAACTATTTCTTGCGAGGAGTCAAACTGGGAGAGGTCTCGTTTGATGTCACGCTTCCTCATATTCCATTAGCGAAGCTTGTTACATCGACGTGCTCTGCCCTCAATCGCGAGCAGACGTATGATGCACATTCTGAGAGGAGCAAAAAAAATTAGATCTTGGGTGGAGAATTGTGATAAATACTTGCCGCAAATTATTGCTCACTATTCTTGGCCCAACTTCTTGCATCACCAGAATGAGAGCACATTCATCTTATGGGCGAAGGAAACCTCAACGATCCCAATCAAGCAATTGCCAGCAAGCGCGCGCGGCAACTCAACCCGCGTGATGATTCAAAACTGTTAGCTGAAATCTGCCGGCTTCACTTCCGCGGAGAACAAACCTATGCGGAGATCGTCCTTACCCTCGAACGGCAAGGTATAAGAGGCGTACACGATCAACCTAAAGTGGCGAAACTGATCAAGGATGCTCGACAACAGGGATTAATCCATTTCGACATTGACGAAACATTTGCGGCACGTGGGACTGAGGTCGTACGGGACGGTCGTAATTTGCGAGAACGTTTCGATCTGGATCATGCACTGGTAATAGATATTCCGGTGTGTGGCGAGACATCTCAGTTCATCTCGAATCACAGAACAGACGATCAGCCGGTGATGCGCGCCGATGATCACCTTCATACGGTCCTTGCAAACCATGCGGGCTTGCTTTTGAAAGGCCAGCTGCTCGCTGAGGATCACTGCGCAGTTGCTGGAGGCAGAGCAGTGAATCAGGCAGTGAGAATGATTGGTAGACATCCACCGTCGCTGAGAAACATCATGGTCACTTCCATGGGCGGCAGGCTGTGGTCGCACAAGTGGTGGCGCAGTGGTCCAAGCAGTATGCGCCCGCTTGACCCCGATGATTCTGCCTTCATTCTATTCTTAGCTTTTGAAAATGAGACGGGCACTATGTTTGAGCAGGTGGGCCACAGAGTTTTTGCCCCTTCAAAAGAACAGGCTGCCGCAGTCATGGAAGACAACTGTATGTTTCAGCCTGGTGGCAAGTGGTATCGGAATATACAACCGAACCGCGCTATTGTCGGTGTAGGAGCCGTTGATCCCGATAGCGGACACAGGGCCGTACTGAACTATGAAGGTTCGGGCCTGGTTCAGGACTTAATGGATCGCCATTTGGCTAATGTAAAACGAGAGTTGGAACAGGCTATAGCAACTGTCAAAGAGAGCGGCTTGTATTTTGGAGATATAGCCAACCGGTTCTTCGCAACTTTACCGTTACCCCACGAGGCGAATGCGCTGACAATAAACAATTACAACAAGATTTATGAAAAGCTGATCAAGCAATTAAACGATCTCAACGAACGGATGGTCGTGGTTGAGTGGAACCATGTACGCGGCATACCTTCTGTAACTGCCATCGCCGGAGGCTCCTTCAAGCTGCGCGCACTCTGGACGATTCTATTTGCAGGAATGCAAAACAGAAGCCAGCGTCTAATCAAGACACTGGTTACGGACGCTGTTACTGCACGCGAGTTGATGTCGGCGTGGGATACGTATAAGAGTCTCGACGTTTCTATCAAACGATGGTACGAGACCCTGGTGGGAACTCTGTTTCTCGATCCAGAGCACAGCTGACCGCGAGGCGGTTTGATCAGCGACCTTCAGGTTCCAAAAAGCCCAGGTAGGTCTCAGTCATTTCAGGACCGAGCGGGCGATGGCGATGGTTGCGTTTGCGCGCGCGCGGCTACACCCTGGAAGCCGCGCGCCAATTGGACGGCGCGCTCGTAATCTTCGTTTGCGAGCAGAGCGAAGAGGCCTTCGATATCAAAGTCAGGATGTTCAGCGGATTTACGCTGATTAGGCCTCTGCTTTTCATCATCTGCGTAATACTACCGCCTTCACCTGTAAACCCTTTGGTAGTCGCGTGACAATGCAGCTGCAAACACGTAAATGTGCGGGAGGGAGAAAGTATTAACATTTCCTCGGCGCATTAATTTTCATATGTAATAATTCATCGCTATGAAAACCAAAAAGCAGTTGTCACCAGGACAACGTGAAGAACTACTCACAACGTTGAAAGCCCGTTTTGAGAAAAACATGAGCCGCCATAAAGGTGTGGAATGGGCCAAAGTCCAGGCAAAGCTGGAGGCTAATAGTGAAAAACTGTGGTCACTCAATGAAATGGAAGCCACCGGAGGAGAACCGGATGTTGTCGCATTTAATAAGAAGACGGGCGAATACGTTTTCTACGATTGTTCAGCGGAAAGTCCTAAAGGCCGTAGAAGTCTTTGTTACGATCGCGAGGCGCTGAACGCGAGGAAAGAGCACAAACCCAAAGACAGCGCCATTGATATGGCAACTGCCATCGGCATTGAGCTCTTATCCGAAGAACAATATCGAGAATTGCAGAAACTCGGAGAGTTCGATCTGAAAACGTCGAGCTGGGTGCAAACACCTTCTGATATCAGAAAACTCGGCGGCGCCCTCTTCTGCGATCGCCGCTATAACCAGGTCTTCCTCTATCACAACGGTGCGGACTCTTACTATGGCGCCCGGGGATTCCGTGCCTCCCTGAAGGTCTAAAGTTACAGGTTGACTTAACATCTGCTGAGGCAATATAGTTCGCCCGCGTCGAATTCTCAGGCTCAATATTTCAATCTCGCCCATGCGTAGTGTAACGATCTCCCACTCATGAAAAGGAGTTCCGCATGTTTCCCTCAGGACTTTGGTATAACGAACTCGGCTCGATGATGCAGTTGAACGTTTCCGGCAGCAACGTCTGGGGCTGGTATTATTCCGCAGTCGGAAATGCCAAGGCTACTTATCCACTTTCGGGTCAGATCAATACGCAACCCTATCCTTTTAGTCAGGTTCTGGGTTGGGCCGTAGCCTGGACCAATGCCTACGCGAATGCGCACAGTGCTACTGCCTGGTCAGGTCAATACCAGACCGTTGATAATCAGGATGAGATTGTCGCTTTCTGGCTGCTAACGAATGAGACGGATGAAACGAAAGTACCTGACGACTGGAACGCTACTCTGGTCGGAAAAGACGTTTTCACTCGTAACATGCCTGCGCCTGCGGAGATAGATAAAGCTCGGAGGAGAACTGCTCAATCTCATCCATCCGAAGCGAATCCGTAGTCGAATGTCTTAAGAATCTATTAACCAACCTGCAAAAAAATTTGGGGAGAGGTTTGCTCGTTAATGAGGCCTCTCCTCAATTCTCCACTTGTAAAACAAATGAATGATCGAGTGAAGATTTTGTGGATGAGCGACCCGCCTACGTTCTTTACGGGATTCGGTACGGTAACCAAAGAAATTCTGACTCGCTTAATATGCACCGATCGTTATCAGATTGCATGTGTCGGTTGGGACTATGACGGGTGGCCTTACGATCCACGGGAAATTCCATTCGATATCTATCCTTCCAACAATCCGAACCTGAACCGCGATACGCTGATCAAAGTATTGGAAGAATATCAGCCTGACATACTTATTACGTTAGGCGACATTTGGATGGTTGAGTGGATCGTCGATCTACCGAAATCGATCGAGATTCAGGTTTCTGCCGTATTTCCCCCTTGACGGTGCGCCGCTATATCCACCCTGGGCCAAGTTTATTCGCAACGCTGATGTTCCCGTGACGTTTTCAAAGTTTGCTCGAGAGATAATTCAGACGGCTCTTCCCGACGTTAACATTGAACTCATCTATCATGGGGTTGACACTCGTGCGTTTCACCCGTTGGACGAATATCAACGCCCGTCTGAATTGAAAAATCGATTCATTGTCGGATGCGTCGCACGTAATCAGCCGCGCAAGAATTTACCTTCACTCATCAAAGCATTCGCGCGTTTCTGCGAGGATAAACCTAAAGCTGTCCTTTACCTGCACACAAATCCTGACGACATCGGTTGGGACATACTTGATTTGCTCAAACGATACGGAGTTTTTAATAGAACGTATTTCTAAGTCGGCATCGATTCAAAAAGCACTGACTAAGAAAAAGCTGAACGAGATTTACAATCTCTTCGACGTCATGGTCCTACCGACGGCAGGTGAAGGTTTTGGTCTGCCCATTCTCAAGGCTATGGCTGCCGGCGTGCCTGTAATCGCCACCGGCTACACTTCATGTGTGGAACTGTTGGAAGGTCGAGGCAAACTCATCAAAGTCAAGGAGTTTCTAACCGCGGGACGGCACAATGTCGAGTATGCCATTCCCGACATCGACGATCTGATAGCTAAACTCAACCTACTCTATACATGGCGCGACCTGCGAAAGAAGCACAGTGCGGCAGGACTCGAATTTGCGCACACCATGGATTGGGATGAAATCGTAAAGAACTGGGACCACCTGTTAATGAAGACCGCCTCAGATTAAACAGACTGCCAACCCTGAAACCTTCCGCCAACTCGTGGCCCAAGTTCTTGGCCTGGAATATGAAGGGGAATTTAGCTGATTGATTAGAACAAGTCAGGAAGAGGGGCTTGCCCCCGCTCTGCCAATCCTCGATCAGCGGGGGCAAGCCCCTCTTCCTGACTTGTTCTAGCTACGACATGATCGCGAACGAAGAACAACTGCGACGCTGGCGCTTGATACTAGGCGTACCTCGCGGCTCGTCGCGGTCGAAACGATCGAATTGAGCTGCGTGCCGGTGACAAACGCGCGGACGATTTGACGGGGCTCATCACCGTAACTTCTGAGGCTCTGGCAAAACCTTCAGGCACTATACGCCGGACACTTTGACCTGTGAGTCGCTCAATCGCGCGCATCGATAACTCGTCAACCGGAGCGACGATCGTGATTGCTTTACCTTGATTGCCGGCCCTGCCGGTGCGGCCAATGCGGTGCACGTAATCTTCGGGAGCGCCCGGCACGTCGTAATTGATGACGTGTGACACGGCATTAATATCCAATCCACGTGCGGCTATATCTGTTGCCACTAACACACGTGCTCGCCCTTCACTGAAAGCACGTAGCGCTGCTTCACGTTGCGGCTGCGTACGATCGGCGTGAATGCGTTTCACGGCATGATCGCGGGCCTGGAGAACGTGAGAAAGACGCTCTGCTCCCCGTCGCGTGCGAGTAAAAATCAGCACTCGTTCGAATGGGTCACGTTCTTTTTCAAGCAGTTCCAGCAAGAGAGCCGTCTTGGATTCCTGAGGTACGTAATAGGCAATCTGCTCCACCAGGATCGCTGCACGACCACGAGTGCTCACCTCCACCAGTTTCGGATCTTTTGTTGTGGACCGGGCGAGTTGCTCGATGCTCGAAGACATCGTTGCTGAAAACAAGAGTGTTTGACGTTTGGCCGGTAACAGTGAAAGCACTTGCCGGATCGCCGGCAAAAATCCCATGTCCAACATGCGATCAGCTTCGTCGAGCACCAGAACTTCCACCGTCGAGAGTTGGACCGCTTTGCGCTCTATCAGATCGAGCAAGCGTCCCGGTGTAGCAATCAGGACAGCAGCGCCACGTCGCAAGTCGGCGAGTTGTGTTCGTATGTTTGCACCGCCGATCGCCAGCACGCCGCGGTTGGTCTTGACTCGATTTAGTGCCCCGTAATTTTCGTGAATCTGAAGCGCCAACTCACGCGTCGGCGCAAGCACGAGCACGCGCAGACCGGGCCGATTAGTGGCGCTCAGTCTTTGAATGATCGGAAGTAGAAAAGCAGCGGTCTTACCCGTTCCTGTTTCGGCACAGCCGATCACGTCGTGGCCGCTGAGAACGATGGGTATTGCCTGACGCTGAATAGGCGTAGGTGTGTTGTATCCGAGAGACTCGCAGGCGCTCACTTGTGCGGGCGCGAGTCCCAGTTGAGAAAAGTTCATAATTTTCCTTGATTATTCTTAATGCAGTGCAGGCAGTCTCTTCCACCTTCGGGTTTTTTGACCGCAAAAATGGAAGAGATTTGCCGGATGACTACTATTTACCAGCGTGGCTCCCGGTGACCGCCGCCACCGCCATTGCCGCCGTTACCGCCGCGATAGCCGCCACGACCACCGCCGCCAAAGTTACGGCCGCCGCCACCGCCACTGCGATTTTCGCGTGGCTTGGCTTCATTGACTTTCAAAGCACGACCGCTGATTTCCTTGCCGTTGAACTGGCTGATAGCTGCCGCAGCTTCGTCGTTGGTGGACATCTCCACAAACGCGAATCCACGGGAGCGTCCCGTTTCGCGATCTTCGATCACGCTTGCTGATTGAACAGTGCCGGCCTGGGAGAACATCTCCTGGAGATCCGCGCTCGTGGTTTGGAAAGAGAGATTTCCAACAAAAAGTTTCGTTGACATTCAGATATACCTTTCCCCTTTGGGAGTAAAAAGAAGCTGCGAATCGGATTGGCTTCGGCGAAAACGGTTGCCGTTCGAAGGACCGGGTTCGGATGCTCTTAAGTGAGAGCGGCTTCCAGAGTTTGAAACAAGCCTGCTCTCGAACCATCCAAACGTCCGGCGCTGATACCTTTTTGCGCGGGGCGCATCACCGTCGATGCGCGAGAGAAGGATTAACGGTTACTACGATGCCTTATTTAGGGATAAGTTGCAACCTCGCGCACACAACCAGCTAATAAATGCGCGACTCCAGCTCGCGACCGCGGTGTGGCGCCGGCGGCTTAGTCGTGGGTACTGCACGTTGGCTTGGCCGGCGCGAATGCTTCGAATTTCTTGTATTCCGGTCAGACAAGATCTCTTCCAGGAGAGCCGCGAGCTCATCGAAATCAGTCGGTTTGGCCATGAAATAGTTGCTTCCGGCGCGGATTGCATTTTCGTAAGTGGAAGGTCCGGTGTATGCGGTTAGGACGACGATCGGGGTGTTCTGAAAGCCATCGATAGTCCGAATGCGGCGAATGGTTTCAAACCCATCGAAGCCCGGCAGAGCCAGGTCCATCAGGATGACATCCGGACGCTGGTGTCTTATCACATCCAGAGCCTCAGAACCCGTTGCAGCCTCCAGCACGCGGAATTCCTCAGACTCCAGCAGGACCTTTAACATCCGACGAACGTCATCGTAGTCCTCAACAACTAGAATCGTACCCATAACAAACGATCAACTTAGCAATTCATATACCGCCGGAACGGGCTGAAAAACTTTGATCATTCGCCCGCATATCGCCTAAGATTCAGGCAACTCAGCCTCTCGCCCAGATCCCAGGGGTTTTGATCTAACGACAAGCAAGTTTTAAGCAGTTCCCTAACCCTCAATCGACCGAACCTGCAATCTAGACGGAGGAGAACCGGAATGCTAAGAATATTTGTGCTGAGTTTGCTTATCGTTGCTGCACTCTTCGGCGGGTTGTCCGCAAAGCCGAAGCCCGTTGCTGCTGCTAACAACATCTCAATTTATGGCGCCTGGCATTGTGGCAGTGAATTCTGCTCGTGGGCCAGCGTGCGCAATATGACCGATTTCGATAACCGAAACCGCTGGTTAATCAATCGAGGTGATGGCACGCCGTCAGTGAATCTTGTGGTGCTGAGTTTTGTTCAGCCACTGAAACTACTGAACAAGACAAACGACGCCGGCACAACACTGGGCGTTCCAACTGGCATGACTCAAGCGGTGGTTGATTACTTCAAGAGCCGCGGCATTCGGGTGCAGTTGTCGATTGGGGGAATCACTTATGTCGACGCCTGGAATCAGGCTCTCGCAACTAACCCGATCCAACTCGGGTTGAACGCCGCCGAGGTGGCCCAACGTATGGGTGTCGGGATCGAGATCGACTACGAAGAAAATATGAATCCAAATCTCACCGGCTTGCAGGCATTCATCAATGCGTATCGTTCAGTTCATCCTTATGACGCTTCGGGAAACAATCACGCCGCACGATTAACGATCGACCTTGCTGCCGGCGATCGCTGGTTGATCCCTTTGACGCGCAAAGCAACTGCTGATTGGCTGAACACAAGCACACCGGTGTTGGACTACGCAAATGCGATGGTTACCAGCAAGCAATACAACAGTGCGGCAGACGCTCAGTCGAATTGGCAAGAGCACATCGACGGCAAGCCACAGTTTGCGCCACCGATACTTCCGCTCGCGCCTGCCAAATTTACCGGGGCGCTCTACATCGTCACTGGCACGAGAGCAGCGCCGGAGTGCACGAGTTTCAGCAGTTCGCTGATCAACTCGACGGGTGCATACGTTCAAACAGTGGCGCCGAACGGTGCCGGCACAACGAGTGGAATGTTGGGTTATATGTTCTGGGCCGCAGAGTGTCCGTCGTCGCGGCGTGTTTGTACGGTGCCTCCGAATTCGTGCGAAGGAGGTGTTGGCGTCGGTGCTCTCACGTACGGCATTCCGATTCCGATGCCGGCGTTGCGTCAGAATTAAAAATCAAGCAGGGTTCGAACTTTTATCCAGTTGAGAATAACGACAAACCTTTCACGCTAAGGCGCAAGGAAAAGCCGCAAAGCTTTGCGTCTTTGCGTGAACCTTACTAAAGGAGAAAAACCTCTATGTCCTGGCAAAACGCTCCCAGTTTAAACAAGCTCACAGCCGCACAAAATGGCGGCAACCGCGGCGCTCAATTATGGGGCGTCGACTACAAAGGTAAGCTCTACACCATCTATCAAAAGACCCCGGGCGGCGAGTGGAGCAACTGGATGGCAAATGACTGGGCTCCAGTCAACCATCCGAAATATGTTTACGAATTGGGCGCCTGTCAGTTGGGCGATGGACGCATCAAGCTCTGGGTGCTCGACATGAAGCGCGAGATCTGGACTGTCGAACAACAGACACCGGGCGGCGATTGGAACAACTGGTGGCACGGCACCAGAACGAAATGGAATAACGCGCCGGGAACGTTCAAGAAGCTCGGTCCCACGCACATGATGAGGTCAGCAAACCAGTTAAACGACTGGCCCGGCGCCGCGATGTTCATCGGTCTTAAAGAAGATGGCAGACTCGCTGTCTGTTATTCAGCAGGTCACGACTCGTGGGGCCGTTTTCGAGACAACTGGAATGGTGCATCTCAGCTCATCGAGGTGACGTCGTGCCAACAAGCCGGTGATGGGAAAATCGCTGTGTGGGGAATCGATGAGAAGCGTCAACTCTGGGGCTGTGGTGAGGAGACACCAGGCACAGGAAACTTTGGACCATGGGTTGGACCAAACTGGATGAGCGCTCCCAGGCTGCGAAACATTGCCGGCCTGCAGGGCCCACACGGCGCAGTCATCGTCGGACAGAACGAGGACTATAGCGTAGTGACAAACTTTCAGGCAGGCCCTGGCGCGAATGCCTGGACCGGATGGTCCACTCCCAACTGGGCCAACGCGCCGCTGAGCTACGAGTTAACAGCTTGCGCTCAGAACAATGGCCTCGGACAGATCTGGGCCATCACCCTTAAAGGAACCCTCACGAGCATCGCTCAACGTGAGCCCGGCCGCTGGCCGGATCGCTGGTCGGATTACGACAACTAACATCTCTGAACAATTCTCGCGTAAAGGCGCAGGAGAGCTTTGCAGTATTCGCTTTCTGCGTCTTTGCGTGAGAACTCCTCAAACTGAAAACAGAAGTGTCTGGTCCAAAGTAATTAGTCGTTTTCTCTGCGGCCCTCTGCGAAAAAACATGTAAACGCAGAGAATGCAGAGATACGCAGAGGGCCGCAGAGCAGATTAGTTGGACAGCAAAGCCGCGGAGAACACCACGACCAGCACGAGTGCAAACGCACCCGCAAGCGCGGCGATCCATGGTCGTGACTTTCGCGTGCCGTCGTTCTTCTCTCCAGAACCAATACTCTCGTCCAGCCACACCAGGTGCGTGTACGACTGCATCTCGTCGAGTCGTGAATGTACCGGAACGTGAAATCGATTGTGGAAGGGGTTGCGATAGGGATCTTTGATAAGGGTCTTATTCATGATGCTTGCTCCTCGATAACGTTCGCTGAAGGACTCAGCGCTGCGTTACCACCGCCGAAGCAACGACCGTGCCCGTTGGTGAACCGCTGTAGTGTCTATGACTTACCCGCAGCCCACACGCACCCACTACGCATATAAGTCAGTTAATACACCAACTCGGGCACCCTGATATACTCACACCTCAATGAACGAACTGGACATCGCCAGGCAGAAAGCAGCCACCACTTACAATGCGGCGGCTGACTTTTTCGATCATCCTGCCAACACCTTCTGGGCGCGATATGGACGACGCACGATCGAGTATCTGGGCTTAAAGCTCGGCGACCGAGTGCTCGACGTGTGTTGCGGCAGTGGTGCTTCAGCGATCCCGGCCGCCGAGATGGTTGGCACGAATGGCTCAGTCACCGGCATCGATCTGGCGGAGAACCTGCTGGAACTAGCACGCAGCAAAGCGGAGCAACAGAATCTAACGAACGTTCAATTCCAATCTGGTGACATCACTCAGCTTCCCTTCGAAGACAGGTGCTTCGACGTCGCGGTCTGCGTGTTCGGCATCTTTTTCGTTCCCGACATGACGTCTGCGTTGAGTGAACTCAAACGCGTGCTTCGGCCCGGAGGCAAACTGGCTATCACAACCTGGGGACCAAGGCTCTTCGAACCCGCGAACACAGCGTTCTGGAACGCTGTTCGTAACTTCAGGCCCGACTTATACAAAGGCTTCAATCCATGGGATCGCATCTCGGAAGTCGAAGACCTGCGCTCTTTGCTTGCCGCAGTAGGTTTCGAAGACCTGAAAATCGTTGCTGAAAGCGGAACTCAACCGGTGGATTCACCTGCAGATTGGTGGGCCATGATCATGGGCTCAGGCTATCGGGGCACGATCGAACAACTGACACCTGAAGCGCGCGCACAAGTACAAGAGCAGAATGCCGACTTCATCCAACGCACGGGGCTCCGAAGTGTCGAGTGCAACGTCGTCTATGCCAGCGCCATCAAACCTTCCGCGTGAAGCCGCGGCTCCCTTCTCCCGCTTGCAAAAGCAATCGAGTCTTGCTAAACCTCGTCAACGGAATGCCCCCAAACAGGGAGAAGTATCATGAAGAAAACATTTCGACTTCTGCTCTCCGCTTTACTTTTGATTTCACTCTCGACTCCGCTCCTTGCCGACACCATTCGTCTTAAAGACGGCAGCGTTATTCGTGGTCAGGTAATCGGTTTCAAGGACCAGCAGTTCACAATCCTGATCGGCGGAAATGCAAGAGGCAGACGCGGGCAGACCACTGTCTACGTTGAAGACGTTGAATCGATTGAGTTTGACTCAAACAACGGTAACGCCGGCGCGACTGACGACAGCAGCGCGCGCAACAACGTTCCCATGAGCCGGCCCTCGAGCCCGGTTAATCAACCGGACAACAACAGCAACGTCCCCGATTCGCGAACGACCGACACGGTGCCCATTTCGTCAAATCCGACTCCGACCTTCTTTACGATCAAAGTCGGTGTCAGAGCTGATAACAGCAACAACGGCTGGACAAACAGCGGACTCGTCGTGCGAAAAGGTCAAAGGCTTCGCATCAGTGCTTCAGGCAGGGTTTCGCTCGGACGTGGACGCTTCTCGAGTCCGGCCGGACTGGCCACGATTCAGGATGGCGACAAGCTGATGCGCAATGAACCCACGGGTGCGCTAATCGCCGTAATTGGCGACGATAACGACGATTTTCTCGTGATCGGTCCGCGACGGGAGTTTGTTGCCCAGCGGGATGGAGTGTTGTTTCTGGGTGTAAACGAGGGCGATTTGACGGATAATACCGGCAGCTACGATATCGTGATCGAAGCAGAAGCCAGCGGTCGTTAGTGGTAAACTCGCGTCTTCGCCCACGCATCAGACAACTGATACCTCGGAGACGGATTGCTGACTGGAAGTTTGTATTTTGTACCTGGTGCTTCGTGCTTTGTACAAAAAACCAAGTACAAAGAACCAAGTACGCCTTCCCTCACATGCTTCGGAGTCGAAAATTATGAGATTTAACCGATCATATCCAATTTTTGGTGTTGCGCTCTCGTTAATGCTGCTCGGCGCAAGTGTTAATCCCGGGTGGTCGCAGTCCAGACGTCAGCCACCCACCTCTAACGAGAAGAAGAATAAACGTCCCGATCCAAGCAAACCCGGTGATGCCCAGCAGGAACCGCTTCCGAAAGACCTGGAACCAGCCAAGCCCCAGGACATCGAGAAGGTCAGTATCTCAACGCAGATCGTCAACGTTGACGCCGTCGTCTATCACAAGAAGAGCGGCACGATTGTTGCCGACCTGAAGAAACCAAACTTCACGCTCTTTGCGGACGGCGTAAAGCAGGACATCACCAACTTTTCCACGCCCGAAGCACCGATTACGGTGGCGATGGTGGTTGAATACAGCAAATGGTCGGAGATCTTCGGCCTGTACGGTAATCGCGGCATGGAGCCCGGCACGTACGAAGTGATTCGTCCGACAGCGATGTTTCTTTCGCAATTCATCAAGCCACCGGACGATTATGTTTCAGTGGTCGCATTTGATATTCGTCCGACTCCTTTGACTGACTTCACTAACGATCCGGGTCGCTTGCAGCAAGTGATTTCCTTGCTGTTGCGGAACCAACCGGCGTTTCGTGAGACAAATCTTTTTGACGCGTTGAAGTTTGTGCTTGTTGGCGGACGTGCCGATTCAGTCGTGTTGGAAGATGCGAAGACGGAGAAATCCGATTACTCGGGTTTGACGTCCGTTCAGGGACGGCGACGCGCGGTCATTCTCATCGCGTCCGGCATCGACACGTTCAGCAAGATTAACTACGGCGACGCGCGCAAGGTGCTTCAGAACTCCGGCGTTCCGGTTTACATCATCGGGACGGCCAACATGTTCAAGAAGATGTACGGCGATCAACTTCCTGCGACTGACAGTTTGTTGGGAATGCCTGGTCGGATGAGCTGGTTGCAGGCTGATAACACGCTGCAAACCTTCGCGAAGGAAACTGGTGGCGCCTATTTTCCGGTGACGTTTGAAGGCGAGTTACCGAAGGTCTTGCAAAGTATCAACGCGCTGCTGCGTAGTCAGTACAGTCTCGCGTTTAACCCTGGCGACGTCCGTGACGGCAAGCAGCACAAGTTGCAGGTCAAAGTTGACGTTGATGGTGATGGGACGTTTGACGATAAAGAGTACGTGGTCCAGGCGCGGCAGTTCTACAACTCGCCTAAGCCGACCGGCACCGAAAAGTCCCAGAAATAAATCCAAGCCTTAGCTAGAACTTTCTTTATTCTTCTGAGTGGTTCTAGCTGCGGTTTATCATGCCCCGTAGATTTTCAACCGAAACTCATCATTGAACGAGACGATCTCCGCTTTCCGACCGGAGTATCGTCTCGATTCACGTAATAACGACGGCAATCCCTGTAACGAGAGTTTCAATCCGTACGCAGCATTGGTCAGTACTGCCGCGAGTCGCGGATTCAAACGTTCCGGCATGCCGTAACGAATCGCTTTCTGCGCCACCGGCGAGAAGCCGCCACTGCGACGCGAATTCACAAACTCCAGCGAGTGATCGAAAACATTGAGCCTGCTCGGCAGGTCTCGTAACGCGAGATCTCTGTGCGCGAGCATGTTTGTAATCGCTTCCGTTACGATGCCATGGTGATAACTCGAACGTGCCGGCACTGGCGAGTCTTCCGCCACTCCTCGCGGACGCACTTCAGCAAGGTCGCAATACCGGCGAATAAAGCGTGTGAGTCCTTCGTAAATTGACGACAAGTTACCTGAAAACTTCACGCGCTCAATGATCGGCGACTGCAATGAATCGCCCGAGAACCTCGTCGCCGTAACCGCTGCGCGCGGCAGTAATTCCGTCACACGATCGTCTCGACCGAACAACAACAAACCCGCGACAGTCGGCACGATCTCGACGCCATTGTTAGTAGCCAACAGCAGATCGCGTTCGAGCACTTCCGCAGTCGGATAACCGACTACACTCGCTTCTTCAAACGCGCCGCCTTCAAACTCACGCAGGTAACTCCACAGATGCGCTTCGTCTATGTCGAGGATGTTGGCGCCCAGCGCAGGCACGTCTTCGTAACGAATCGGACGTGCTTCATCCAGCAACGACGAGATCTCCTCGCGCGAGGCCTCGCGTTTCTCCGCACCGATGCGCAGGTAAAAGCGACCGTCGCGTGTGCGATACGGGCGCCGTTTGCTCTCGATATCAAGCGCTACGATGCGACGCCCGTTGTCGAGTGCGATGCGATCGATAAACGGCACGAGCGGAGGTTGGACCTCCTCGCGACAAATTCGCACGAGATCGTCCTGGACTCTTTCCGGATCATCAACGCCTTCGACTCTCAATTGATCGTTGACGCCGAAGATGATCACGCCGCCACCCGTGTTCGCGAGGGCCACGATTTCCTGTGCGATTTTCTCGGTGTTGGAGAGTTTGACTTTGAGTTCGAGAAAAGTGTCTTCACCGCCGCGGATCAAACGCAGTAATTCGGTGCGGGAAGTTTGCGGTGCAGGCGTGGAAAGGATGTATTCCTGAAAGGAACGCTCCGTAGTTGGTTCGTGTCGCTGGTTGCTGCGAAATCTTCTGCGAGCCATTTGTGTATTGACGGGGCCCAAAACCCGCCCGGATGCCGCGGAGCATCACTGGATTCAAAGTATCGGGCACGTAGTGTAACACGTCTCAGGTAAAAGCCTTTGCAGGTTTTTGCGCTGCAGTCGTTTCAATTGTAGGGGCCGCCCCTACAAAAAATACCCGGACGGCGTCATTCATCGGACGGTTCGCGGACAGCTTCGAGGATGTCGATTTCGCGTCTGGCCAGTAGTCTTCCGTGAAAGTTGATCATGAGTGAGTAAAGACCCACCGAGATTAAAGCGAAGAGTATAAGCAAGAGGTATTCGTTGAGAAGACTTTGCGTATAGTAACCGACAAGTGTCGCCACCACCGGCGGAGTTATAAGCAGCAGTATCAACGGAATCAGAAATAGTCCGCCTACGCCCGACACGTTCAAGCGCTTCCCGTATCGCATCCGCTTCGGAAAGCGAATCGAAAGCCAGTTGCCGACGGTCCAACTCAGCGCCGCGAAGATGACGAAACTCAACACCAGAAACAGCAGACTGCCGATCGTGATGTCGCGAAAGATAATCGTGTTGAGAATCAGGAGCGCAGTAACGAACAAGAGGGCGAGAAAAGTAAGCACCATGTTTTTGCCGAGCAGAATCTTACGTCGATCGATCGGCGAAAGTATTAGCGTGCGCATTCCGCCTTCTTCAAATGCAAACAAATTGCACGACAGTCCCGCGAGTATGAGAAAAACGTAGAGCACGCCGCCGAGCAGTAACAAACCCGAACCGTACGCCAGAAAACTATTCGACATTCCACGTCTCGTCGCGCCAAACCTTTGCGAGTTGATCAGTCGAATGAAGATTACGAGCAACGGCATCAACGCCATCATTCGCACCTGCGCATTGCGCATCAGGTAGCGGAGTTCTTTCTCAACTATCGCGGAGAGATCATTCGCCAACAAAGGCAATTGCCAACCCGAGTAAACGGCAGTCTCGCCGCTCTCGACTACCACCTTCTGTTTTCTTCGTCCTTCTATTCCGAGGGCCGAGCGACGCACGATCCAGTACGTCGCAACTATCAACGCGATCGCATACGCACTCAGCGTCAGAAATGCCGCGATGTAAGCAACCCCGTCGCTTGCTGCATCGCCTACTAACAAAAACGCCGCGGCTCCGGGCGGCGTCCATCTAAGCGATCGAAGCGACTCGGCATGCTTGAAGAGAAGCGGAATTATCTGGCCTGCCACCGCAGCGCCGAGTCCGAAGACCACGCCGAGCATCGCAACAACGGTTTCACCTCGCGCGCGCTTGCGTCGAAGTAGTGAGCCGATAATTGTCGAAAGCCATTTCGATAATCCTACTCCGACCAGTACGGCAGGTATTGCAACGATCTGAGTTATCCAGAGTTTGCCGGAACCAAGTCCTGCTCCGATGCACAGCGCCAGGACTGCCGGCACGAGGAACACGGAATGTAACGTCGTAAACTCGCTGATAAAATCGACGACGAATAGTTTGCGCAGAGTGATGGGATACATCAGCAGTTTGCCCGCTTCAAACTGCTTGCCACCACCCAGGCTCAATGGCACAGTGGCCCACATCAGGTACACGACACCGAAGATGGAAAAGAAGATAAACTCCGTTGAGAGACTCTCTGGAACGTCGCGCGTAGCTGTGCGATGAAGCGCACTCCCGAGACCTTCAGGTTGAGTGAGCGTGTACGCAACTACGCCCAACACCAGCGCCAGCACGAGTGCAAACGCGAGCGCGATCGCCATCCCGAGTATCGACGCTACTCTGTTCACGACCGCCTTCGAGGAGCGCAAAGAGTTGCGCAATAGTCGCCACTTAAGCCAGATTAAGGTGCGTAGTTGAGACATCGTTGATGATTCAGAACGCTTACGTCGGACTCGGTTCCAATCTCGGCGATCGCGCCGGGTACCTCTTGCTCGGGGTGCGTGGCATGCTCGACGCCGGTCTGGATGTTATTCGACTCTCGAGCATTTACGAAACCGAACCGGTTGAGTACGAACAACAGCCCGCGTTCCTAAATATGGTGGCGGAACTGCGTGGCTCGACACTTCCCTCGCCCGAGCAAACACTCGCGCGCCTGTTACGGATCGAGTATTCACTTGGTCGCACGCGCGACGTTCGCATGGGCCCGCGCACAATCGATCTCGATCTGCTCATCTTCAAGGATCAACAAATCGAAACAGAATTCCTCACCGTTCCTCATCCGCGACTTGCCGCCCGCCGGTTCGTCTTAGTGCCGCTTAATGAACTCGTACCGAGCCTCATACATCCGGTTCTTGGCGAACCAATCAGCGAATTGTTATCTCACATAAAAGACCGCTCTGAGGTTATTCGCTGGACACCGGGCAAACCTACAGATTCCGCGGATTGATCTGTGTAATCTGTGGATACTATAATGCCCGCACTTGTTATCACGCCCTCGACATCTCCAGAATTCCCGTTTCACTGGCAATTCAATTGTCCACGTCTCGTGGTGTAAAGGTAACTGAAAATGCCGTATTTGAAGCCTGAGAGGCCGGAAAAGGTCAGTGCACCGTCTTTGCGGTTAAGTAAACAACGTGGGGAACGTCTCGTTTGTCTCACCGCGTACGACTATCCAACTGCGCGCATCGTTGATGAAGCAGGCATCGACGTGATTCTCGTCGGCGATAGTCTCGGCAATGTCGTTCTGGGTTACGGCAACACCGTGCCAGTGACGCTCGAAGAAATACTGATCCACCTGAAGGCCGTGCGCCGCGCGGTGCAACGCGCGTTATTGGTCGCAGATATGCCCTATGGATCTTTTCACACTGGCGATGACGATGCCGTCAAGAACGCGTTGCGACTCGTGAAGGAAGGCGGCGCCGAAGCAATCAAACTCGAAGGCGGACATAAACGCGTTCATCTCGTGAAACGGCTGGTCGACGAAGAGATCAGCGTGATGGGCCATATCGGTCTGACACCACAGTCAATTAATCAGCTCGGCGCCTATCGAGTTCAGGGTAAAACGGCCAAGGCAGCGCAACAGTTAATCGATGACGCAAAGGCAATGGAAGATGCCGGTGCGTTCGCTGTGGTCCTGGAAGTCGTACCTCGCGAGATTGCTAAAGTGATCACTGAAAGTATCAGCATTCCAACGATCGGAATCGGCGCCGGTGTTCACTGTGACATTCAGGTGCTGGTCCTGCACGACATGCTCGGGCTGTCGTTTGGCAAACAGGCGCGCTTCGTTCGTCCGTATGCGAACTTGCGTGAGGTGATGACGGACGCAGTCACCCGTTACGCGGACGACGTCAGAAACGGCACTTATCCATCCGAAGCGGAGTCGTATGCGATACCCGCTGAAACAGCGGAACAACTGCATATCGAGACTCCAGCGAGAGACTCAAAGGCCGAGAAGTCCTAAGTCCAACCTCAACTATGGAGATCATCAATCGCCGCCAGCGCATGAGTTCCGTCGCGCGCAAAATCCGCCGTGAACAGGATAAGACTGTGGGCCTGGTGCCAACGATGGGCGCACTCCACGAGGGACACCTGAGTCTGGTTCGCGAAGCACGGCGAATGTGCGACGTGGTCGTTGTTTCAGTGTTCGTCAATCCGACGCAGTTTGGACCAGGCGAAGACTTCGAGCACTACCCGCGCGATCTGACCAAAGATACTGCGCTGTTGACTGACTA
>Ga0307415_100000204_pt1 | contig 26229 bp, 22 predicted proteins | sample DK1Cmetagenome_FD_204524 | JGI IMG/M metagenome (GOLD analysis project Ga0307415, IMG submission 204524) | Maize rhizosphere microbial communities from greenhouse at UC Davis, California, United States - DK15-C-2 | ecosystem: Host-associated > Plants > Roots > Rhizosphere > Soil | place: USA... | reverse complement strand
CGCGGCAGCGCGGCCGGCTACGCCGCCCTACGGGGGACGCCGGCCGGTCACTTCCTGCGACCGGTGCCGATGATCTATGTGGTGAGCCGGCCGAACCGGGACGCCGTGCTGGCCCGGCTCGTCGACGCGGTGCCGCGGCCGCTCACCGCCGCGGAGCGGGCCCGGGTCACGGAGATCCTGCCGGACCTTTCTCTCGGTACGGATGACGAGTTGCTCACCCATGATGGGCACGGTTTCGCGGTCCGGGCCCGCCCGCTGGCGGAGACCCTCACCGGATTTTCCCGCCCCCCAGCCCTTCGGGCCCACCCCCCTTGGGACGCCGCCGAACGGGCCGAGGTGCAACTGGGCCAGCGGGTGACGGCCATCGACGGCGTCGGCGACGGGTACCGGCTGGTCACCAGCCACAGTGGATTCACCGCTCGCCGGGTGGTGCTGGCGTCCGGCCCGTGGTCGACGCCCACGATCCGCCCGGTGCCGCTGCCACCGGCTCCCGGCTCCCGCCGTAAGCGGATCGCCGCGCTGCACGCCCGGCTGCCGGTCCGTCCCGGCGACCCGCTCGTGTACTTCGTCGACGACGATCTGTTCATCCTGCCGCTGACCTCGGGCGCGGCGCTGGTGAGCTTCTACCGCGAGGTCTGGGACACCGATCCCGACGTCGCCGACGGCCGCCCCGACGCCGCCGACCTGCGCGCCGGGACCGCGGCGCTGGCCCGCCGCTCGGCCGCCGCCGCGGCGGCGGTGACCGGTGGCCGGGCGTTCTGTGACCTGTACACCGACCACCGGGTGCCGGTGGTGACGACCGATCCGGCGCTGCCGGGCCTGGCCGCCGTCCGCGGCGGCTCGGGCTCCGGCGTCCGGCTGGCCCCGGCGCTCGCGGCCGAGGCCGTCGCCGCCGTCCGGTGACCGACCCGCGACCGAGGAGGATCGCCGTGCAGACATCCGGCCCGTTCGACGGGCGACCCGTATTCGTCTTTTCGACCCCGCCGACGCCCAACGGGGATCTGCACCTGGGGCACCTGTCGGGGCCGTACCTGGGCGCCGACGTGTTCGTGCGGTTCCAGCGCCTCAATGGGGTGACCGCCTGGCACCTCACCGGCAGCGACGACTTCCAGAGCTACGTGGTCGAGTGCGCCCGCCGGGAGGGCCGTTCGCCGGCCGAGACGGCGGCCCACTATAGCGCCGAGATCGAGGCCACCCTGGCGCTGATGGACATCCCGCTGGACCAGTACACGGTGACCAACGCGGATCCGTCCTATCCCGATGGCCTGCGCGCGTTCTTCGCGCGCCTGCTCGCCTCCGGCGAGGTGGCGCCGCGTGCCGACGCCGCCCTCTTCGACGCCGTCACCGCCTCCTACCTGTACGAGGTGGACGTCGCCGGGATCTGCCCCACCTGTGGGTCGGGTACCGGTGGCAACATCTGCGAGGAGTGCGGCGAACCCAATAACTGCGCCGACCTGGTACGGCCCCGGTCCGGCCTGTCGGACGAGCCGCCCGCCACCGGCACGATCTCCCGGTTCTCCCTGCCACTGCACCGGTTCCACGGCGAGGTCGTCGCTCACCACCGACTCGGCCGGGTGCCGGCCCGGCTGCGCGAGCTGGCCGACCGGGTGTTCCGCCGGCCCCGCTGGGACGTCCCGGTGAGTCACCCGGCGGACTGGGGTGTCCGGCCCGCCGAGGGCGGTGCGTCCGGTGTGGACGGCCAGGTGATCTGGGTATGGCCGGAGATGGCGTACGGGTTCCTGCACGGGATCGAGGCGCTCGGCCGCCGCGTCGGCGCGGACTGGCGGGCGGAGGAACCCGCCGCGGACTGGAAGCTCGTGCACTTCTTCGGGTACGACAACAGTTTCTACCACTCGATCCTCTACCCGACCCTGTACCGGCTGGCGTATCCGGACTGGACTCCTGACATCGACTACCACGTCAACGAGTTCCTGCTCCTGGACGGCGCGAAGTTCTCAACCAGCCGCCGGCACGCCATCTGGGGCAAGGAGATCCTGGGTCCACACAGCGTCGACGCGGTCCGCTACTTCCTGGCGCTGACCCGCTCCGAGGGCCGGCGCACCAACTTCCGGCGGGAGGACTACGAGGCCGTCCTGCACGACACCCTGATCGGCTCCTGGCAGCGCTGGCTCACCGACCTTGGCGCCCGCGTCGAGAAGGACCACGGCGGCGTGGCGCCCGACGCCGGTGTCTGGACACCCGAGCACCGCGGGTTCCTGACCCGGCTGCGCGTACGGCTGGCGGCGGCGACCGCCAGCCTGGGCTCGGACGGGTTCTCGCTCAACCAGGCCGCGGCCGAACTCAACGGCATCGTCACGGACGCGGTCCGGTTCGCCACCGGCGAGAGCACCGTCGCCCAGGTGGACCGCTGGCGGGACGAGACCCGAACCGCGGTGGCGCTGGAGCTGGCCGCCGCGCGGCTGCTCGCCGACGTCGCCACCCCGCTACTGCCCCGCTTCGCCGGCCGGCTCGCGGCTGCGCTCGGCGGCCATCCCCCGACCGCCTGGCCGAGCGAGGTCGCGCTGCTGCCGGCGGGTACCCGGATAGACCTCGCCCGGCAGGTCTTCTTCGGCGAGCCGCCGGCGGCGCCCGAGCCGGTGGTGACGCCCGAGCCGGCGGCCACGCCAGCGTCGCCGAACCTGCCCTGGCTGACCGAGCTGGTGCGGGAGGCGCTGGTGCTGCCGGCGGACGAACCGCTGGCCGGCCGCCCGCTGGCCGACCTGGGAATGGCGTCGCTGCAGGCGGTCGTGGTGCAGTACGGCGTACTGACAACGTTCGGCGTGGACCTCAGCCTGGAGGACGTGCTGGGCGCGCCGGACGTGGCCGCGCTGGCCCGGCTGCTGGACGCATTGGTCTCCCCGCCCCCCGGCCCTGCGGGCCCACCCCCCATGAGCGGAGCGGGAGCATGAGTACCGCGCAGTTGCTGGCCGAGATCTCGGCGCGCGGGTTGAGCATCAGCGCGGCCGGAGCCGACCTGCGGTTGCAGGGCCCGCGCGACCGGATGGACCCCGAGCTGATCGGCCGGGTCAGGGCGGCCAAGGCGGATCTGATCGCGGTCCTCAGCGGACCGATCGGACCGGCGCCCGTCGAACCGGATCCGGTCGGCCTGCCGCTCACCCCGCTGCAGCGCAGCTATCTGTTCGGCCGCGGCGATCTGTTCGAGATGGGCAACGTCGCCAACCACGTGTACCGGGAGATGGAAGGCACCTGGGACCTGGACCGGCTGGAGGCCGCACTGCGTTCGGTGGTGCGCCGGCATCCGGTGCTGCGGCACACCTTCACCGCCGACGGGCGGCAGGTCGAGCGGCCCGCGGTGGAGGTGTCCATCGGCCGGCTGGACCTGCGCGGCCGGACAGCCGACGAGCAGGCCACGCTGCGGGCGGAACTACGGGCCGCGCGGTCGCACCGGGTCCTGCCGGCCGACGCGGCCCCGCTGCTCGCCGTGGACGTCACGATCCTCGCCGACGACCACATGGTCCTGCATGTCAGCCAGGACGGCCTGGTGATGGACGGGGTCAGTTCGTTCCTGTTCCTGCGCGAGTGGTGGGAGGCCTACCAGGGATCCTCCACCGAGGCGGCCGGTGTCCCGTTCGCCGACTATCTCGCCGCTCTGGACCGGATCGCCGCCTCCCCGGCGGCGCAACGGTCCCGCGGGTACTGGCTGGACCGGCTCGACGATCTGCCGCCGGCTCCCGATCTGCCGCTGGCGGCCAGCCCGTCGGCCATCGCCTGCCCGCGGTTCAGCCCCCGCTCGATCCGGCTGGACCCGGCCGCCTGGACGGCGTTCAAGAAGTACGCCGCCGGGTTCGGCCTGACGCCCTCGTCGGTGCTGCTCGCCGCCTACGCCGAGACGCTCGCGGCGTGGGGCGCCGGGGCCCGGTTCACGCTCACCACCACCGTCGCCAACCGGCCGCCGGTCCATCCGCGGATGCCGTACGCGATCGGAGCGTTCTCGGATCCCATGCTGGTGGCGGTCGACGTGGACCGGCGACGGCCGTTCGTCGACCGGGCCCGGGAACTGCAGGCACGGCTGCGCAGCGACCTCGACAACCGGCACTTCTCCGGTGTCGAGGTGCTGCGGGAACTGGGCCGCCGGGCCGGCGACGCCGGCGGCGTCCGGATGCCGTACACATTCAACAGTGCCATCGGATACCTGGTGCCGGACGTCGACGGTTCCACCTTGGACCTGTTCGGAACCGAGGCGTACTCGGTCAGCCAGACACCGCAGGTGTGGCTGAACGCGTTCGCGATGGAGCGCCACGGCGGGCTATTCGTCCAGATCGACGGCGTGGACGAGCTGTTCCCGGCCGGATTCCTGGACGCGCTGGTGGCCGGGTACGGGAGGCTGGTGACCGCGCTCGCCGAACCGGACGCCTGGGCCGGCGGCCCGGTCGACCTGCTGCCGGCCGACCAGCGGGAGCGGCGCCGGATCGCCAACGACACCGCCGTGGACGTACCCGCCGCGATGCTCCAGGACGCGTTCATCGCGCGGGCGGAAGGGGACCCCGGCGCCGCCGCGATCCTGACCACGGGTTCGGCGATGAGCTACGGCGAGTTGTACCGGCGGGCCCGGATGGTGGCGGCGTGGCTGCGGGCCCGCGAAGCCGGCCGGGACGAGCTGGTCGGATTGGTGATGCGGCGCGGGCCGGAGCAGATCGTCGGCATCCTCGGCACGCTGATGGCCGGCGCGGCGTACCTGCCGGTCGACGCCGACCTGCCGGCCGAGCGGCGCGCCTACCTGCTGCACGACGGCCGGGTCCGGTATGTGCTGACCAATATGGACGATGCCGGCACCGGACGGGAGGCGCTCCGGCTGGACGCCGGCGTGCCGGTCCCGGACGCGGTTCCGGCGCTGGCCCCGGTGCCCGCCGCCGACCCGGACGACCTCGCCTACGTGCTCTACACCTCCGGCACCACCGGCGAGCCGAAGGGCGTCATGGTCAGCCACCGGTCGGTGGCCAACGTGGTCGCCGACTGCGCCGGCCGGTTCGGTATAGGGGAGCGGGACCGATTCTTCGGCATCAGCGCCTTCTCCTTCGACCTTTCCGTGTACGACGTGTTCGGAGCACTGTCGGCCGGGGCCGCGATCGTGCTGCCCGACCACGACCGGTCGGCCGACGCGGCGCACTGGCTCGCTCTCTGCGGCACCGCCGGGGTGACCGTGTGGAACTCAGTCCCCGCCCTCGTGTCCCTGCTGCGCGACCAGGCCGAGGCGGATGGGGTCGGGCCACTCGGCCTGCTGCGGTTGATCATGATGAGCGGCGACCGGATCCCGGCCGGGCTCCCGGTGGCCCTGCGGGCGCTGCGGCCGGAGTTGCGGCTCGTCTCGCTCGGCGGGCCGACGGAGACCACGATCTGGAACATCACTCATCCGATCGGGCCGGCCGACGACGGTAGCCGGCCGATCCCGTACGGGCGGCCGACCGCCAACAACCGCGCCTACGTTATCGACGCCGACGGGATGGACGCCCCGGACTGGGTGGCCGGCGAGATCTGCGCCGCCGGGACCGGCCTGGCCCGCGGGTACTGGGACGACGAGGAACGCACGGCGACCCGGTTCAGCCACGACGAACGGCGAGGCGTCCGGGTCTACCGGACCGGTGACATCGGCCGGTACCTCCCGGACGGCGGCATCGAGATCCTCGGCCGGACCGACCACCAGATCAAGGTCAACGGGTACCGGGTGGAGGCGGGCGAGATCGAGTCCCGCCTACTGGCGCTCGGACCGGTCGCCGCCGCGGCGGTGGTCCGGCAGGCGGGCACCCACGGCGCCCGGCTGGTGGCCCACCTCGTCCTCGTCCCCGGCGGGGACCGACCATCCGATGAGGACATCCGCGGTCACCTGCGGGTGCACCTGCCCGAGTACATGGTCCCGATGACCTATGTGTGGCGGGACAGCCTGCCGCTGACCAGGAACGGCAAGGTCGACCGGACCCGCCTGGCCACCGAGTCGGCTCCGGGGCCGGCGTTGTCTGGACTGACGAGCGCAGCGAGCGAAGCGAGTGGAGCGAGGAGGGAAGACGACGCAGAAAGGGCCCCGGGGCCCGCGCGAGCGGAGCGAGCGCAATTGGACACAGTCGCGGCCCTGTGGGCGGCGGTCCTCGGCCGGCCGGACGTCGCGGCCGACGCCCGCTTCGCCGACCTGGGCGGCGACTCGATCGCGGCGGCCCGGATCGTCACCAGCGTCCGTCGCGAGTTCGGCGTCGTCATCCCGCTGCACAAGCTGCCGCAGGTGGACACCGTCCGCCGGATGGTGGCCTACCTGAGCAGCGTGACGGGAGGCCAGCCGTGACGGCGCCGTCGATCGTCAATCACATCGTGGCCGCCCCGCCGTTGTCGCGACACCGGCTTACCGTCCACCGGCTGGACGGTGAGGTGAGCCTGGACCTGGCCGAGTTGTACGCGGCGGCCGGCCGCCTGGCCGTCCAGTTGCGACGGTTGGGGGTCGGGCCGGGCGACCGCATCGGCATCCACTCGGCGAACCGGCTGGAGTGGGTGCTGCTGGATCTGGCCGCCCTGCGGCTGGGCGCGGTCACGGCCGGGCTGGAGCCGGAGAAGTTCCCGGCCGAGCCGGAGCTGCTCCGCCGGTACCGGATGAAGCTGCTCTTCACCGAAGCGCCCGCGGTGGGCGCCGGCATCGTGCCCATCGACGAGGCCGCCAAGTTGGCCGAGGTGCCCGGCGACGGTCCGGAGCCGGTGACCTACACACCCACCGACGTGACCACGCTCAAGTTCACCTCCGGCAGCACCGGGCAGCCCAAAGGGCTCGGCGCCACGGTCGGCAGCATCGACAGTTCCCTGTGGGCGGTGCAGCGAATGTTCGACCACCGGCCCGGGGACCACCTGTTCGTCTTCCTGCCGCTGTCGCTGTTGCAGCAGCGGTACTGGATCTACTCGGCGCTGCGGTTCGGCCACGACGTTACGGTCAGCACGTACGAGGCGGCCTTCGCGGCGTTGCGCCAGGCCCGGCCGACCGTGGTGATGGGCGTGCCCGGCTTCTTCTCCACGGCGCGCCGGCAGATCGAGGCGCGGGCGCGTCGGTCCGGGTCGACCGTGGACGTCGTCGCCCGGGAGGTGTTCGGCGACCGGATCCGCTACCTGTGGACCGGTTCGGCGCCGGCCACCGTCGACACGCTCCGGTTCTTCACCGACGCCGGCCTGGCCATCTTCGAGGGGTACGGGCTGAACGAGACCTGCATCGTGACGAAGAACCACCCCGGCGCGCACCGGCTGGGCAGCGTCGGGCAGGTGCTGCCCGGCAAGGAGGTCCTCCTCGACGCCGACGGGGTGATCCGCGTCCGGGCCGACCACCCGGTCAACACCCGGTACGAGTACGCCGCCCCGGGCGACTCCGAGCGGGTCTTCGGCCCTGACGGAACCGTCCTCACCGGTGACCTCGGATACTTCGACGAGGACGGCTTCCTCTACATCCGGGGCCGCGCCGACGATGTGATCGTCCTGGGCAACGGCCGCAAGGTGATCGTGCGTCCGATCGAAGAGCGGCTGCGGGCCCACCCGGCGGTCGACGATTGTGTCCTGTTCTGCCCGTCCGAACGCCATCTCGTCGCCGTGGTCTCCCCGGCCGGGGCGCCCGCCGACGAGGTCGCCATCGCCGAGCACGTGGCCGCGGTCAACGCGGCTGGCCACGCCGACGAGCGGATCCACCGGGTGGTCGTCGCCGACGAGCCGTTCACCGTGGCCAACAACCAGCTCAGTTCACAGTTCAAACCGCGACGCCAACAGATCCTGGCCCGATACCGGGACGCGATCCACGACAGCCAGCGAGGTATCCATGCGCGATGACATTGAGGCGGCCGCCCGGGCCAACCTGATCCTGGTCCTGGATCCGGAGATCGAACCGGACGCGGTGGACGCCGACCTGGACCTGGCCGACGGGTACGGGCTGTCGTCGCTGAACAAGGTCCTGTTCCTCACGTCGGTCTGCGACGACACGGGCGTGTCGCTGTCGGAGTTCACCGAGCACGACGTGGCGCGGATGCGAACGCTGCGCGACGTCACCGAGGCGCTGGCCCGGCACGCCACGATCGGCGTGGCCCCGTGAGTTGGGCGGCGCGGGCACCGGCGACACTGGCGAACGACCGGGTCGACCTCCGCCCCATCTCACCCGCCGACCGGGAGGGCCTGCACGCGGTCGCGATGGACCCGCACATCTGGCGGTACTTCCTGGTCCGGGTCGAGACGGACCAGGACTTCGAGGCCTTCTTCGACGCGACCCTGGCCGACCACGATGCCGGACGGCGTGCCGTGTTCGTCGTCCGCGACCGGTCGGTCGCGACGGTCGACGGCCGCGGCCGGATCGCCGGCAGCATGAGCTACGGCAACCTGGCCGAGGCCGACCTGCGCCTGGAGATCGGCTGGTCCTGGCTCGGCCGGGATTTCCGCGGCCGGGGCGTCAACCGGTGGGCCAAGTACCTGTTGCTGGAGCACGCGTTCGAGCGGCTGCACGCGGAGCGGGTGGAGTTCAAGACGGACCGGCTCAACGAGCAGGCGCGCAAGGCGCTGCTCAACATCGGGGCCACCGAGGAGGGCGTCCTGCGCAGTTACAACCCGATGCCGGGCAACCGGCGCCGGGACGCCGTCTTCTACAGCGTGCTGCGCGCCGAATGGCCGGGTGTCCGGCAGCACCTGATGTCCCCGCCCCCCTTGCTCGGCTCCGGGACGGAGACCGGGGGATGATCGGGCTGGCCGTTCCATTGGTCCGGATCCGCGGCACCCACGCGGAGCTGGGTTACCAGCACGGCCGGGCCCGGGCCGAGCGGTTGCGGGAGTTCCTCGACGACTCGCTGGCCCGGCTGAACCGGATCCTGCCGGCGCCGGTGTCGCTGGCCTCGCTGACGTCCACGCTGGACGAGTACCGCGACCGGATCGCGGAGGCCACGCCGGCGCTGGCCGAGGAGATCGACGGCCTGGCCGCCGGCGCCGGGATCGGCCGGGACGAGGCGCTGCTCCTGCAGCTGCGCCGGGAGATCATGGGTTACCGTCGCGTCCCGACGGCCGGCGACTGCACCACCTACGCGCGCACCGGCGCGGATCCGGTCCTGGCGCAGACGGTCGATCTGAACGGGAACCTGGACGACCAGATCGCCGTCCTCGACGTCACGCCGTCGGGTTCGCCGCGCCGGGCACTCGTGCTCAGTTTCGGCGGCCTGCTCGGGTACCTGGGAATGAACAGCGCCGGCCTCGCGGTCGGTCTGAACCTGGTGCTCGGTGGCGACTGGCGGCCCGGGCTTCCGCCGTACCTGGCGATCCGCCACCTCCTGGATGACGCGTCCACGGTGGAGGAGGCCATCGGCCTGCTCGGTCGTCTCCGGCTGGCCAGCTCGCGCTCGATCACCCTGTGCGACCGGTCCACCGCCGCCTATGTCGAGATCCTCGACGACGACGTACGGGTGGCTCGGGCGCCGTGGACGGTCCACACCAACCACTTCCTGCATCCCGACCTCGCCGCGCGCGACGAGCTGAACGTGTTCGCCCGCAACTCGTCGGTGCGCCGCCTGGCGACCGGCGTGACCGCCCTGGCGGCGCTGCCGGCCGGCGCCGGCGCCGATGAGCACTTCGGGCTGATGTCCGGCCCGCCGATCCGGGTACCGGACGAGGGCGACATCCGGCGAGAGCGCACGGTCGCCTCGGTGGTCATGTTCCCGGCCCGGGGCGAGTTCCACGTCCGCCCGGGCGATCCGGCCCTGTCCCGGACCTACCCGTTCACCTTCGACTGAACTCACCCGGAGGAACGCAATGTCGCAACCGGACGGCGTCACCGGCGACGAGGTGGAGCGGGCCTTGTTGCAGGCCCGCGCGCTCGTCGACACCGCGATGTCCAACCACCGCCGGAGCACCGGGCGGGCCCTGGTCGAGCTGGCGCCCGACGACGCCTCGGTCGGGGCGGCGTTCCGTCAACTTGTCGCCGCGGCCCGGCACGACGTCGAGTGCGTCCGGCCGTCGGGCCGCCAGGCGGCGCAGAAGTTGGGCGCCGTCCTTCCGGAGCTGGGCCGCCTGGCGGCGGCCGGAACCCGGGTCCGGCTGCTGTGTCCACTCCAGACGGCCGGGACCCTGGAGGGCCTCCGGTTCCTCGACCGGGCCGGCGGGCTCGGCCTGGTTACCCGGCTGGCCGAACTGCCCCCCCACGAACTGGTCCTGGTGGACGAGCGGGTGGCCCTGGTGCGGTCCAATGTGGGAACCGCCGGCCAGCAGGCCCTCGTCGCCCACGCCCCGGCGATCGTCCGCAGCCTGTCCGCGCTCTTCGCCGGCGCCTGGGAGTCGGCCCGGCCGGTCACCGGTCGCCGGTCCGGCGAGTGGACACCGGACAGCGTGACCCGCCAGATCCTGGGCTTTCTCAGCGCCGGGTACAAGGACGACGCCGCGGCCCGCCGACTGGACCTGTCGGTGCGTACGTACCGCCGGTATGTGGCCGAGATCATGCGGGACATGGGGGCCGCTTCCCGGTTCCAGGCCGGGGTGCGGGCGGCCGAACTCGGCCTGCTGCCGCGGGCGTCGTGACCGCGCGGGCGTCCTGGCTCACGAGACCAGCCCGCCGTCGATCCGGAACACCCCGCCGGTGACGTAGCCGGCCCGGTCGGAGGCGAGGAATCCGATCAGATCCGCCACCTCCACCGCCGTTCCCATCCGGCCGAGCGGGATCCGGCGCAGCGCGTCGGCCCGGACGCGATCGCTCAGGCCCGCGGTCATGTCGGTGGCGATGAATCCAGGCGCGACCACGTTGGCCCGGACGCCGAACCGGCCGACCTCCTTGGCCAGCGCCCGGGTGAAGCCGATGATGCCGGCCTTGGCGGCGGAATAGTTGGTCTGAGTGGGGTTGCCCTCCACCCCGGCGATCGAGGAGACCGTGATGACACAGCCGGAGCGGCGCTTCATCATCTCGAAGACGGCCGCCCGGCAGATGTGGAACGTGCCGTCCAGATTGACGTCGACGACGCCGTGCCAGTCGTCGTCGGTCATCATCACCAGCGGCCGGTCCCGGACCACGCCGGCGGCGGTCACCACCACGCCCACCGGGCCCAGTTCGGCCTCGGCCGACGTCACCAGATCCCGGGCCGCGGCGGGGTCGGCCACGTCGACCTGGCGGGCGACGACCCGGACGCCGTGCTCCGTGGCCTCCTTCACGACCGCGTCCGCATCCTCGGCCCGGGACCGGTAGCCGAAACACACGTCGAACCCGTCGGCCGCCAGCCGCGACACCACCGCCCGGCCGATGCCGCGCGAGCCGCCGGTCACCAGCGCCACCCTCGCTGTCATTACCGTCCTCCGGTCAGCTGGGTCGCCGACCGCAGCGCGACGACCACCCGGTCGACGGCGAGCACCGGCTCGCCGTCCACCGTGGAATCGCCGTTCACGATCAGGACGTCGCCGAACCCGCGGTCGAGCCGCACGTGGTGCTCGACGACGTCGCCGGGCCACACCGGTCGGGGGAATCGGATGCCGGACATCGCGCCGACGAGCGGCACACGGCCGGTCCGCACATCCGGGTTGGGCCGGTCCCACGTGGCCAGGACGGCGGCCGCCTGGCACCAGGACTCGATCAGCAACGTGGCCGGCCAGGTCGCCGCGCCCGCGTGGAAGGCGGGGTCATTGCCGCTGACCGCCTTGCGCGCCGTCAGCCGGACTCCCGGCTCCAGATCGTCGACCCGGTCCACCAGGATGATCGGGTACCGGTGCGGCAGCACCGCGAGAACCTGGGCGAAGTCGAGCCGCCAGTTCATCCGTCACCACGGGGGATGGGCCCGAAGGGCTGGGGGGCGGGGAAATCACTCGAGCCGGCGTAGCGCAGCCGAACCGAGGCGACGGGGCCGCGTCCGGTATGGACGTCCGCCCGGCAGCCCCAACCTTCCGGCCCCGCCGACCAGGCCAGGTCCACCCTGACCACGTCGCCGGGAAGGACCGGTGCGAGGAACCTCGCCGAGTCCACCCCGGTCAACACCAGATCCGCCCCCTCCGGAGGAGAGCCGCACGCGACCTGGTGCGCGTGCTCCACCAGGTACACGCCCGGCAGGATCGGAAAGCCAGGATAGTGGCCGGCCAGAACGGGTTCGGTGGGCTCCACCCGCCAGCCGGTCACCCGGCACCGGCCCCGGTCATGCGGAGCACCGCGCAGCCCACCCGGCCGTCCGGGTCCACCGCCGTGACCAGCCCGACCCGGCCCGCCGCCGCGCCGTCGCCGGCGGCCAGGGCGAGCAGCGCGGCGACCCCGAAGCTGGCCGCCGCCGCGTCCGTGTCACCGATGAGGTCGGCGATCGACACGACCGGCGCGCCGACCGCCGCCGTGACCGCGGCCAGTTCGGCGGTCGCCGACGGCTCCGGACCGCCGGCACAGGCGGTCATCCAGACATCCTCCGCCGTCGTCCCGGCCGCCGCCAGGGCCCGCCGGAGGCAACCGGCGAGCACCTCCTCCGCGTCGCCGGGGGCGCCGTACACGGCCGCCGTCACCGCCAGCACCTCGGCCAGTTCGCCACGGGCGGCGCCGCCGGCCGGTTCGAGCAGCACCATCGCGCAGCCCTCGCCCAGGGTCGGCCCGCCCGGATGGGCGTGGTGGTTCAGCCAGGCCCGAGCGGTGGACCACTCCTCGACGGCTCCACACAGGACGGCGGTGGCCCGGCCGGACCGGTGCAACCGGCCGGCGTAGGTGAGAGCCAGCAGGCCGGTCACCCGGCCGCCGGCGACCGTGGCGTTGGGGCCGCGGAGCCCGTGCCATATGGCGCCCTGGGCGGCGGCGCAGTTGAGCACGGTGTTCGGGAACCGGGCCGGGTCGACGAAGTACGGCCGGGCCTGGGTGAGCGAGTCCCGGGTGAAGTCCATGATGCTCTGCGCGCTGGCCGTGTTCGTACCCATGACCAGGCCGGTGTCGTCCCCGGCGACGTCCGCCTGGTCCCGCAGCAGCTGCCCGGTCGCCGCGACGGCCAGCGCGGTGGCCCGGTCCATCGAGCGGGTTCCCTGGCGTCCCAGCGCTTCCCGGATGTCGAACCCAGGTACGGTCCGGGCCTGGCCGCCGGGTCCGGCGACGGTGCCGGCCGGGCTGGCCCGCCGGTCCCGGACCCCGGCGGCGAAGTCCACCGTGTCCGGTCCGTACGGGGACACCGCCGACCAGGCGGAGATCACCGTCATGGTCCCTCCGCGCCGGGTTGGCCGTCTCCGACGGCGGTGTACCGGGCCAGCAGCACCACGGCGTTGTTGCCGCCGAACGCCAGCGCGTTGTTCTGGACGATTCGCAGGTCGGCCGCCACGGCCCGGTTGGGAACGCAGTCCAGCCCGCACTCCGGATCCGTCTCGTGGTGGTTGATGGTCGGCGGCGCGAACCCGTCCGCGAGAGCCAGCACGCACCCGACCGCCGCCAGCGCGCTGGCGGCGCCCAGCGTGTGACCCAGCATCGACTTCAGGCCGACTGTCCGAGGTGGATGATCGCCGAACACCCGGCGGATGGCCCGCGCCTCGGCGACGTCGTTCGCCTTCGTCGCCGTCCCGTGGGCGGAGATCAGGTCTACCTGGTCCGGCTTCACGCCGGCATTGTCCAGGGCGATCCGCATGCACCGGGCGACGCTGTCCTCGTTCGGGGCGACCGGATGGTCCGCGTCGCAGGTGAGACCGTAGCCGAGGACCTCGGCCAGGATCCGGGCTCCCCGGGCGCGGGCGGCGTCGAGCCGCTCCAGCAACAGGATGCCGGCCCCCTCGCCGGCGAGCATGCCCTTGCGGTACCGGTCGAACGGCTGGCACATCTGCGGTGCCATCGCGCCGAGGCGGTAGAAGCCGGCGAACGTCTTGCGGCACTGGGCATCGGCTCCGCCGCACAGCGCGTAGTCGGCGTCACCGGCGCGGAGCACGTCGTAGGCGTAGCCGATGGCGTAGTTGCCGGCGGCGCAGGCCGTCGCGATGGTGACCGCTTCGACGTCGCTCAGCCCCAGCTCGCGGGCGACCGAAGTGGACAGGCGGCCGGCATGTACCCGCCCGGCGACCACCGGGTCCCACGAGCCGGGGCCGGCGGCGAGTTCCTGCGCCACCAACCCGTCCAGGTCGCGGGACTCGCCATCGGTGGTGCCGACGGCGACCAGCCCGCGCCGGTCGCGCAGCCGCGCCCCGGACAATCCGGCGTCGGCGACGGCCAGGCCGGCGGCCGCGACCGCGAACTGGCTGGCCCGGCCGAGATCGGCCGGGTCCAGGCGCTGGATCCACCGCACCGGCTCGAAGTCGGGGACCTCGCACCCGATGTCGTGGTCGAACCCGGTGGTGTCGAAGCTGGTGATCGGGGCGGCACCGCTGCTACCGGTCCGCAGCCCGGCCAGAAACAGGTCCGCGCCGGTGCCGATGCTGGACACCGGGCCCAGCCCGGTGACGACCACCCGGTCGCCGGCCGGCTCGGTCACTCCCACCCGGCGGCCTCGGCCACAACCGCGTACACGCCGGCCAGGTTCACCATCCGGGGCAGCTCGCTCTGGTCGATGGGCACCCCGAACGTCTTCTCCAGCACCGCCAGGATCTCGATGGTGCGCAGGGAGTCCGCCCCGTACTCGGCGGCGAACAGGCCGTCCTCGGTCAGCTCCGCGGGGTCGATCTCCAGGACCTCGCTCACCACGTCCCTGATCTGCTGCTGATGGTCCTGGATCGTCGCAGTCACCGCTGGCCCTTCCTGCCGTCCGGGCCGGGTCGCCCGGTGCACGGACGTTAGCCCCGGCCCCGGACCGTCCACAACGGTTGTGTAGGAAGCTGCCACCGCCGGGGCCGGCCGGTGGCAGGAACCTGCCAGATCCACCGCGACCGCGACCGGCCTGGCCACGATGGGCCGGTGGGGACAAAGGGAGGCGGGCCCGAAGGGCTGGGGGGCGGGGAGGACGGCGCCGCTCCCCGGGCGGCCCGGACGAGGCTGGACAGGAGCCTGCTCGCGCTCCCGTTCTACGAACCACGCCACGCCGCCTTGGCCGACCGGGTGACCCGTTGGTGCGACGAGCGGGCCGATCTGTTCCAGAGTCCGGCCGACGACGACCCCGACCGCCTCGGCCGCGGCCTGGTCCGGGCTCTCGGCGACGGCGGTTGGTACTCCTTCCTGGACCCTGGCACGCCGTCGACCGCCGGCGACCTCCGGTCGCTCTGCCTGGTCCGGGAGGCGCTCGCGTACGCCGACGACCTGGCCGACTACGCGTTCTCCATCCAGGCGCTGGCGGCCACCCCGCTCCTGGGCCACGGCAGTGCGGAGCAACAGCGCCGGTACCTGCCCGGCATGGCCAGCGGTGACCTCGTCGGGTCCTTCGCGGTGTCCGAGGAGGAGGCCGGCTCCGACGTCGCCGCCGTGGCGTTGCGCGCGGACCGGTGCCGCACCGGATATGTCCTCAATGGAGGCAAGGCCTGGATCGCCCACGGCGGCATCGCGGACGTGCACTGTGTGATCGCCCGGACCGGCGAAGGACCGGGCGCGTTGGGGTTGACCGCTTTCCTGGTCCCGGCCGACGCCCCCGGGGTACGGGTGCGGGAGCGGATCACCACGATCGCCCCGCGATCCTTGGCACATCTGGCTTTCGAAGACTGCCACGTGGCCGCCGACAGCGTGCTGGGCCGGCCCGGGCGGGGCTTCGTCATCGCCATGGACGTGCTGGACCGTTTCCGGATGACCGTCGGCGCGGCCGCCGTGGGGTTCGCCCGCCGGGCCGCCGACGCCGCGCTGGACCGGGCCCGGAGCCGGCCGATGAACGGCGGGCGCCTGTTCGACCTGCAACTGGTGAAGGCCACCCTGGCCGACATCGACGTGAAGCTGACCACCGCGGCGCTGCTGGTCGCCCGGGCCTCGTGGGAGGCCGACCGGGGCAACCGGCGCTTCGCCACCTACTCCAGCATGGCCAAGCTCTACGCCACCGAGACCGCGCAGGAGATCGTCGACGCGGCGCTCCAGATGTTCGGCGCGGCCGGCCTCGTCCGCGACAGCGTGCCGGAGCGGCTCTACCGCCAGATCAGGTCGTTGCGCGTCTACGAGGGCGCCTCAGAGATCCAGAAAATGGTCATCGCGGGGGCGCTGCCGCACGGTAGGGCCGACCAACGACAAGCCGACGCGAGCTCGCGAGCGGCGCCAACGTAACCACACCCGAGGAGATGTGATCACACCAATGACACAGACAACCGTGACCGGAGCCCGGCTCGACCGGTGGGCGGTCGCCGCGGCGGCGACCACGATGGTGCTGTGGGGGTCGGCGTTCGTGTCCATCCGAGACGCCGCGCCGCACTTCTCCCCGGGCACGCTGGCCCTGGGCCGGCTCGTCGTCGGCGTGCTGGTCCTCGGCCTGTTCTGGGCCGTACGCCGTGAAGGACTGCCCGGGAAGGCCGCCTGGCCCGGCATCGTGGCCTCCGGCATTCTGTGGTTCGGCATCTACATGGTCGCGCTCAACTGGGGCGAGGAGACGGTCGACGCCGGCACCGCCGCCCTCATCATCGGCGTGGGGCCGATCCTGATCGCGCTGATCGCCGGCTGGCTGCTCAAGGAGGGCTTCTCCACGAGGCTGCTGATCGGGATCGGGGTCTCCTTCGCCGGTGCGGCCGTGGTCGGCTTCGCCGTATCCGACGGCGGCACCTCATCCGTCACCGGCGTTCTGCTCTGCCTCGTCGCCGCGCTCGGCTTCGCCGGCGGGGTGATCTGCCAGAAGTTCGCGCTGCGCCACGCCACACCGCTGCAGGCCACCACGTTCGGCACCGGCGTGGCCGTCCTGGCCTGCCTGCCGTTCACCGGCGCTCTCCTCCGGGAGCTGAGCGCCGCGCCGCTGTCCGGCTCCTTGCACATCGTCTACCTCGGCGTCTTCCCAACCGCGGTGGCGTTCACCACGTGGGCCTACGCGCTCTCGCGCATCCCGGCCGGCAAGCTGGGCGCCAGCACGTACGTGGTGCCGGCGGTGGCCGTCGTGCTGTCCTGGACACTGCTCGGCGAGGTGCCGACCTGGCTCAGCCTCGCCGGCGGCGCCCTGTGCCTGGCCGGCGTGGCGATCTCCCGGGGCAAGCGCAAGGCTCCCGCACCCGTTGTGTCCGAGGCCGCGGAAACGGCGGCCGGGGAGCCGACGGCCGTCGACGGGCCGGTGCCGGCCGACGACGCGGACGACCCGACTCCGATGGCCGCCGTGGACCGGTGAGGGCCGGCATGCCCGCCAGTCCATGGTTCGTGTCCACATCGGACGCCACCGCGCCGGCCCGGGTGTACTGCTTCCCGCCGGCCGGCGGCGACCCGGCCGCGTTCCTCGCCTGGCAGCCCGCGCTGGGGCCGGACGCCGAAATCGTCGGCGTCTGCGCCCCCGGCCGGGCGCACCGCGCCGACGAGCGCGCCGCGGCGAGCGTCGACGAGCTGGCCGACGGGGCCGCCGCCGCGATCGTCGGGCACGCCGACCGCGCGGTGTACCTGTTCGGGCACAGCTTCGGCGCGCTCGTGGCGTTCGAGGTGGCTCGCCGGCTCGGTGGTCGCGCCGCGCCGCGCCATGTCGTCGCGTCCGGCTGTGAGGCCCCCCGGCGCAACCCGTCCGAGTACATCGTGTGGTCGGACGGGAACCACGGCCGGGTGTTCGCCCGCGAGGCGGCCCGCTTCATGGGGCTCTCGGAGACGTTCCTGGCCGCCGACGACGAGGTACAGGAGCTGCTGCTGGCCGATCTGCGGGCCGACGTGAGCCTGCTGGCCGCGTACCGGTACCGCCCGGCGCCCCGCCTCGGGGTGGGCATCACCCTGGTCTGCGGGCGGGACGATCCGCACGTGCGCCCGAGCGGTCTGGCCGCCTGGCAGGAGGAGTGCGCCGTCCCGTGCGAGTTCCATTGGCAGGACGGCGACCACTTCTATCTGGACCGGCGACCCGAGGCGGTGACCGACATCATCCGCGCGGTCGTCACCGGTGCCCGGCGGCCGACCGCCGACCTCCACGTGGAGGTGATCTAGACATGGCGGTCTACCTGTGCGCGCCCCGCTACGTCCTGGGCGAGCTCGACGAGGACCACACCTCGATTCCCGGTCTGGCCGACCGGATCGCCGAGTTCGGCATCCAGGCCCGGGCCGACTTCTGGTCCTGGGGCCGCATCCGCCGGACCACCCGTGACACCGGCGCGCTCGCGGTCGAGAGCGGGACGGCCACGCTGCGGGGCGCCGGAGTGGACCCGGCCTCGGTCGACGCGCTCGTGCTGTGCTCCACCCAGTTCCCGGCCGACACCCGCAAACACGGCAGCTACGCCGCCGCCATCCTCACCGGCCTGGGCATCGAGGGCGCCCACTTCATCGGCCTCACCCTGCACCGGTGCGCGAACCTGCTGGCCGGCGTCCAGTTGGCCGAGTCGCTCGTGGCCGGCGGCGCGTTCCGCCGGGTCCTGGTGGTCACCACCGACCGGGTCACCGACGAACGCCAGCGGATGGAGAAGTTCGCCCTCTTCAGCGACGGGGCGGCCAGCTGCCTGCTGACCACCGGGCCGGACCCGGGCGAGTACGAGCTGGTGGCCTGCGCCGCGGCGCACAACGTGCACCAGCTGGACTGGGCCAACGAGATCAGCGCCGACCTGGCCCACCAGGTCAACGAAACCCTGCTCAAGTCGGCGGGGATCGCGTTGAGCGATGTGGCCGGGCTGCTGCACGCCAACGTGTTCAAACCGATCCTGATCCTCAAGGAGATGCAGGCCGGGTTCCGCCCGGCGCAGCTCTACACCGACAACATCGCCCGGGTCGGGCACTGCTTCGCCGCCGATCCGCTGATCAACCTGGTCGACCGGGCCGCCGCGGGGCAGCTCGACGCCGGCCGGTACTACCTGCTCGCCTCCAGCGTGACCGGCTCCCGGGTCGGCGTGCTGATCCGCAAGGTCGCCCCGTGACGCTCGGACCGAAGGAGGACCCGGTGCCGTTGCCCGTCTTCGAGCTGCCCGACCTGAGCACCTCCTTCACTCCGATGTCCTTCGAGTTCAGCCCGGCGGCGGAGGGCGAGGCGGCGGAGGTACTGGCCGCGGGGCCGGCCGCGATCTATCAACGGCTCCTGCGCGACCAGGAGTCCGAGGCCGTGTTCCTGGTCGCCCGGCGGGTGCTGGGGGCGTTCCTTCCCGGCGGCACCGCACCCGACCCGGCCCGTGAGTCCGTTGTGGATACTGAGACGCTCGTGGCTCGGGTCGCCGCCGCGCGCACCGAGATCGCCGCGGTCCTGGACCCGTTGGCGTCCCTCGCACCGGACGTCCGCGCCCTCGTCCTGAGCCAGCGGGCGCCGGTGAGCCTGGTCGCCGGCTGCTGGCTGGACTGCGTCTCGCAGCCGCGTACCCAGCCGTCGGTCATCGCCAATCATCTCTTCCAGCACCATTTCCGGGTCATGGGAGAGGGCACCATCCAGCGTTCCCTGCACCACCGGCGACGCCGGGCCCTGGAACTGGCGAACGTGCACCTGCCGGAAACCGCGGCCGGCGACTTCCTGGACCGGGCCGCGGCCCGGCCGCTGGCGATGCTGCACGGCGCCTTCCATTTGGCCCTGTCCCGCCTGCCCACCAGCTTCTTCCCGGAACTCGTCGGGACCCACTACGCCTTCCACGCGCTCGGCTTCGACGACCGGTTGACGGGTCCGGCCTCGCTGCTCACGGAACCCGACCTGCGCGCCGTCCTCGACGAGTACCTGGAATTGACCCGCCGCGGCGCCGACGGCCCGGCCGAACGGCACCGCCTGGCGGCGGCCGTGGACCTCGTCATCAGGCTAGAACGGGAACAGGCCGGCCTGCTGGCCGACCTCGCGGCGTTCCGGACCGGGCTGTCACTGGACGCGCGGGTCGCCGAGATCATCGCCCGGCACGCCCCGTTCGCCGGCCGCCAGCACCGCGACGTCCGGGTGGCCGGCAAGCCCCTGACCGACACGTTCGACGACCCGAACTTCGACCTGGCCGCGTTCGTCACCGAGTTCCGGGCCTCCCGGCAACTCAAGCCGATGAAGGACGGCAGCTGCCGGTTCCTCAATACGATCCGGTTCGGCGGGCGGATGTTCGCCATCTTCGACGCCGCCGAGGCCGACATCCTCACCCGCTGGGTCGCCGCCGTGCAGGCCGGCGACCGGCCCGAGGTCGTCATCCCCGTCAACCGCGTCGGCGACGACCGGGCCGCGGCCTGGCTGGCCGCCATCGCCGGGCCGGTGCCCGACGACGTGGTGTTCGCCGAGACGCCGGCGATGGACGACCGCGAACTGCTCTACCGTCTGGTCAACATCGAGGCCTTCCCGAACACGCTCGCCGTCGCGCGACGCCGCGCCCTGTCCGGCTTCGCCGACGGGGAGGTGCTGTTCGAGCACGGCGCCGCCGGCCGCTACACCGACGCCAGCTTCTTCGAGTACAGCGCGGACGCCCTCCGGGCCCGGGTCGAGAGCATCTACTGGGAGAAGCTGCTCAACCCGTACCGGCCGCTGACCGAGATCCCGGACCGGGAGGCTGTGGTCTTCCACCAGCTGACGATGGCGCTGGGCAACATCATCGAATCGGCCTGGTCGCACCGCCTCGCGAACGTCGGCCGCTACCACCGCGCCAGCGACGGCATCATGTTCGCCATCTACGCCGACGAGGTCGGCCGCGGCGAGGTCGCCAAGAACCACGTCACGCTGATCCACCGGGTGATGAGCAGCATGGGCATCCAGCTTCCGCACGTCCGGGACGCGGCCTTCAAGGAACAGGAGACGCTGCCGGACAGCCACTACTACTTCGCCGTCCACCAGGTCTGCATGGCGCTGTTCCCCGACACCTTCTATCCGGAGATCCTCGGCTACAACCTGGGCATCGAGATGTACGGGCTGGGCGAGATCCGGATGCACGAGATCGAGAAGCTGCGCGCGCATGGCTTCGACACCATCTACGAAGAGGCGCACCTGTCCATCGACAACGTCTCCACCGGCCACTCGCGCCAGTCCATCGACGCGCTCATCAGCTACCTCGACCACGTCGAGCGCACCCGTGGGGTCGCGGCGGTACGGGAGGACTGGCGGCGGATCTGGCGCGGGTACGCATCGTTCGCCTTCTTCACCGAGCACCAGCTGATCGGCGACCTGAACGCCGCCGAGGCACGGGAGGAGGCCGAGGTCCTGATCTGACCCCGGCACCCGGTCGGCCCGCCCGGGGCCCTGCCGCTGTCGACCGCTCGACGAGCGCGTCGTGTCCTTGCGGCTCGGCCCGCTGGACGGACGGCCGACCGTGCCCACTCGTTACCCGATAGGCGTTACCTGGCCTGGCATCTAACCTGCTCCGATGACCGCCACCGAGGTTTCCGCGGCCCGCCGGGTCGCGGCCCGGGCGATCATGGTAGTGAGCGTCACGGCACTGGGTTCGGCGTGGGTCTTCGGTCTGACCCTCGGCGTGCCGTCGCTCCTGGTCGACACCTTCGGCCTGGCCACGCGCGGACCGTACGCCTACCTGCTTCACGTCGCGGGCGGGGTGATCGGCGCGGCCGGGCTGGCCGCGTTGAAGAAGGCTCAGGTTCCGGCGCGCCTGGAACGCCGCCTGCTCGGGCAGCCCCCGGCGCCCGAACCGCCGCCCGACTCGGTGCCGCCGGACCGGGCCGGGGCGCTGCCGCCGCCCGACCCGGCCATCGAGCATCGTGTCGAGCTGATCGAGCGCCGTCGACGCCTGGTCCGGCGGATCGAGCTGCCGGTCTTCGGACTCCTCGCCGCGGCCGACCTCGCGGTGGGCTACCAGGACTTCGCCGGAGCCGAGGTGCGACCGGCGTCCGCCGCACTCTACCTGGCCACGGTGGTGGTCGTGGTCTCGCTCGCTTTGTACGACATCGTGGTGCTGAGCCGACGGCTCGGAGCGGCGCGGCGGGAGGAGGTCGCCGGCTTCTTCGGGATGGTCGGGGTGCCGACGCGGGATCTGGCGCGCGTGGCGGTTCTGGAAGCCTGGCGCAACTGGATCCTGGTCGCATGGGTGCTGAGCATCCCGACGGCCGTCGTGGGTCTGATCTTTATCAGGCCGTGGGCCACAGATCGCTTCGGACCGACCCGGGTGGCGGACGCGCTGATCATCTGGCTACCGTGGACCGTTCTGTTCCTCGGCTTCCAGGTCGCCGCGTTCCTGCATTGGCGCGTCATGCGTCTCCATCGGCGTATCGAAAGCGATCTCGCCGGAGCGCATCCGCGCCGCGGGCCCGCCGAATGACGTCGTGGCGTCAGTTCGGGCCGGGAGCCGGGTCGTCGCCTCGGGCGAGGTGGGTCAGCGCCGCGGCCCGGTCGGCCGGGTCGTCGAGCCTCTCGGCGGCCTCTATCGCCACTGCGCGCTGGGCCTCGTCCAGGTGTGGGGCGATCGCCATGAACGGGTCGGCCGGATACTCCGCGTACGGTTGGCACGCGTGGGTGAGCGCTCTCGCCATGGCCGCGGCCCGGCCGGCGGCGGGCAGGTGCCGAGCCAACTCCACCATCGTCCGTACGGCGAATCCCGTCTCCCGGATCGACTCGGCGCAGGCCCAGGCCGCGTCGAACTGTTGCGCCGAGAGGCGTGGGGCCAGGGCCTTGAGGGCGATGACCCGGTCGTGGTCGGAGGCCAACTCGCGGGCCGCGGCGATCGCGGCGTCAAGTCGGTCGGCGGGCACGTACACGGCCAGCGTGTGCAGCCACCAGCGCGGCCGGTCGGTCATCGCCACGATGCGGTCGAACACGGCCGCGGCGGCCCGGCTCGCGTCCTCGCCGGGAAGGTCCGGGCCGATGGACTGCAGCGCCAGGACGCGGTCGTCGAGGTCGGCCACGACGCCGGGCGGCTCGACGAACGGGGACAGCCACCCGGCGACGACCTCGGCCCGCCTTGGCTCCGGCAGGTGCGGCAGCAGCTCCCTGAGAATGAGGGCACGCTGCGCCTCATCGCCGGCGCCGGCGACGGCCGCGAGCGCCGCCTCGACAAGAGCGGAGCGTTCCGTCGGCATGTGCGGTATCAGCCAGGCGAGCCCCTTGCCGCGAGCCAGCTCCGTGGGTAGCTCCTCGACCCGCGCGCGGGCCCGTTGGAGCTGTTCGGCGGAGAGCAGCGGTGCAATGTCGGCGAGTGCGCGCGCCACGACCGTGTCGCCGAAGAGATCGAGCACGGCCCTCAGCACCGTGTCGCTCCGGCCGGTCGGCTGCTCGGCGTCGGCGTTGCTGAACAGGGCGGCGAGGGCCAGCCCTCTCAGATTGCCGGACAGGCGGTCGGCACAGGTCCACGCCAGGTCAATCTGCCCGGTCGACAAGTAGGGCGCAATATCGATCAGTGCCTGGCCGCGGTCGGACTCCTTGGCGGCTCCGACCGCGCCCGCCAGCGCCGCATCCATCTGAACCGGCGACAGGTGTGGGACGAGCTTCCGCAGGCTCTCGGGAATGTGCTGGTTGGTGGGGGCGGTCGCCGCCATCAGCGCCGCGGAGACCGCATCCATATCGGTCGGCATGACCGGTGCCAGAGCCAGCAGCACGCTTACCCGCTCCGAGTCGCTGTGGACCGCCAGCGCGGCCCGCATCGCCGCCGCCCGCGCTTCACCCACCTGGTCGCCCGACAGCAGCGGCAGGAGCCGGGCCAGCGCCCACGCGCGCCCCCACGCATCCTCGATCGACATCGCGGCCGTCCAGGCCCCAGCCACGGCCCGTTCGCGGAGTTCGGTACCGACCACGACGCGCACGATACGACAACCGCGTGAACCCTGCGTCGGCGGGCGGACGGACGGCCACGGCCGGTTCAGGGCAGGAGCAGGTTGGTGTCGCCGAACTCGTGCCAGAGCAGGCGGGACGATATCGCTTCGGCGTAGCAGCGCGCGATCAGCTCGGTCCCGACGACCGCGGTCAGCATCCGCAGGTGTGAGGCTCGCGGTTCGTGGAAGCCGGTCAGCAGGCCGTCCACGGCCCGGACCGGTCGCTCGGGCGTGATGACGAGGTCGGTCCAGCCGGCGGTCGCCACGACCGCGCCGTCCTCGGTGACCGCGCTCTCCAGGGCGCGTACGGACGTCGTACCCACGGCGATCGCGCGATGCCCGGCCGCTCGGGCCTCGTTGACCACGCGAGCGGTGGTGTCGGGCACGACGAAGCGCTCCGGATACGGCGGTTCGTCGGCCTCGAAGGAGGCCACTCCGGTATGCAGCCGCACCGGTACCACGAGGACGCCGGCGGTGGCCAGATCGGTCACCAGCCGGTCGGTGAAGGGGCGGGCCGCGCTGGGCATCTCGGCGCTGCCGGGGTGGCGGGCGAAGACGGTCTGGTAGCAGGAGAGCGGCCAGGCACGATCAACGTAGGGGTACCTGATGGGGCGTCCGTGCCGATGCAGGTACTCGAGCACGGTCCGGGCCCGGCCGGGGTCGATCGCCGCCACCCACAGCCGGCCGGGTCCGAAGGGCCGGCGAAGCTCGACGGTGGCGCCGCCCGGCAGCCGGTAGCGGGTGGCGGCCGGCTCGGCCCGTGGGGTCAGCCCGCCGTCTCCGCGCGTTTCGACCAGCCACGTGCCGTCGGCCAACGGGGTCGAGAGGTGCACGGCCAACCCTCGGCGGTCGTCGACCGGCACCGCGGCGGGCAACGTCGCGGACGTGTTGACCACCAACACGTCGCCGGGGTTCAACAGACCCGGCAGATCGGTGAAGGCGTGCGTGCTCACCTCGCCGCGGGCGCGTCGTCCGACCAGCAGGCGTACACCGTCGCGGCTCAAGCCACGCGCCTCCGGGGGTTCGTGCGCCTCCAGCTCGGCCGGCAACGAGAAGTCCAGAGCGCTGGTCCGCTCCACGGCCGTGCTCATCGGTGGGCGCTCGGCTCGGCCATCAGGTCGCGGGCCGGGAACCGTCCGGAGTCCGGGCGCCGGGCGAGCAGGCCGAGAAAGGCCGGCACGACCGTGTCGGGGCGGGGCCGGTCGCTGATGTCCTCGCCGGGAAAGGCCTCCTGGTGCATCCGGGTCCTCAGGTCGCCGGGATCGACGCACCACACCCGGACGCCGGGCTGCTCCACCGCGACGACCCGGCTCGCCAGCTCGAGTGCCGCCTTGGCCGAGCCGTAGCCGCCCCAGCCCGCATAGGCCTCGACCGCCGCGTCCGAGGTCACGTTGATGATCATCCCCGACCTCGCCACCAGCTCGGGCAGCACGAGCTGGATCAGGGCCAGCGGCGCCACAACGTTGATCTCGTAGACCTCGCGGAGGACCGGAAGCGGATAGTCCGCCAGCGCGGGTTGGGGACTCGGTCCGAGGATCCCCGCGTTGTTCACCAGAAGGTCGGGCCCACCCATGCGCCGGGCCGCCGCGACGAGCCGCTGCCGGTGCTCCGGGTCGGCGACGTCGCCGGCGACCGCGGTCACCTCGGTGTGGCCGGACAGCTCCTCGGCCGCCGTGGCCAGCGCGGCACCCTCGCGGGCGTCGACCACCAGACGCCAACCCTCGGCGGCCAGTCCCGCCGCCAACGCGTAGCCCAGGCCCCGCGAGGCTCCGGTCACGATAGCGAGCATGTCCGTACCTCCGTTCGCCAGATGGCTCGCGACCGACGCTAGTCGCGACGGCGCCGATCGCCCTCGGACCAAGGCCACCCGGCGCCTAGGTCCTTGGTGCTAGGACCTTCGTCCGGTCACCTCTGGCCGCGGGGTGGGTACCGTGCAGGTATGGGCGGCTACGAGCGGTACGGCGAGGAGATGCGCCAGCTGAGCGCCGCCGTGCTCGCCGTGACGTCGCACCTCTCGGTCCGCGACGTGCTGCAGACGCTGGTCACCTCGGCCCGCCAGCTCGTCGGGGCGCGCTACGCGGCGCTCGGTGTGCCGGACGACGACGGATCGTTCGCCGAGTTCGTGGTCGACGGCATCACCGACGAGCAGATGCGCGATATCGGACCGCTGCCGCGACAGCACGGGCTGCTCGGGGTGATGCTCAGCCAACCTCGGCCGGTGCGCCTCACCGACATCCGCCAACACCCCCAGTTCGGCTGGTGGCCCGATGCCCACCCGGTGCTCGACGCCTTCCTGGGCATGCCGATCGTCGACGGCGGCCGGATCCTCGGCGCGCTCTACCTGGCGAACAAGGCCGGTGGTTTCACCGGCGAGGATGAGGCCCTGGTCGGCCTGGTGGCGGCGCACGCGGCGATCGCCCTGGTCAATGCCCGGCTGCACGAGCGGGTCCGCGAGCTGTCCATAGTGGATGAGCGCCATCGCATCGCTCGTGATCTCCACGACGCGGTGACCCAGAAGCTGTTCAGCGTACGGCTGATCGCCGACGCGACGGCGACGCTGCTCGCGCGGGATCCCCCGCAGACCGATCGCGCGGCGGCCGAGGTGGCCACGCTGCGCA
>Ga0307415_100000203_pt1 | contig 26255 bp, 22 predicted proteins | sample DK1Cmetagenome_FD_204524 | JGI IMG/M metagenome (GOLD analysis project Ga0307415, IMG submission 204524) | Maize rhizosphere microbial communities from greenhouse at UC Davis, California, United States - DK15-C-2 | ecosystem: Host-associated > Plants > Roots > Rhizosphere > Soil | place: USA... | reverse complement strand
GTGGTGGCGGGGCAGCCTGCGCGGACTGTACGGGAGCTCGTTCCCAGCGCGGGCTGGCAGTGATACTCCTCGACCAGGTACACGAGCGGCTCCCGCCGGCCGAGCGCTACGGATTGGACGTGCTCCTCGATCTCTCCCGGCTGCTGGTTGCCGAACAGTCCGCCGTCGATCTGGTGCGGTTGACGATCGGAGACCGGGGCACGGCGGGCTCTGCGGCGGCGGACCTGAGCCCGCGAGCGGCGCTGGAAAGGCTGAACGGAGAGGTTCGGATCTCCACGACGGCGCTCCGTGCGGTAGCCGAAGTTGCAGGCGGGTCTATTGAGCAGCGCTCCAGGGCGTTCGATCGCCATGGCCGTGTGCCCGCGAGCGACAACCCTCTGGTAGCTGCCGGTCAGAGCAGGAGGCCGGTCGTGTCCCTGCTGGCCAACGAGCTTCGCCAGGCGGTGCTCGCCGTGGCCGGGCGGCGGCCGGTGCGATCGCTGGCCCCATGGCCGGAGGGCCATCGCTGGGCCGCAGTCGTCACCCACGACCTCGACGTGGTTGACTGGTGGCCGCTGTTTCCCCTCCTCAGAATGGCGGAACTGGGGGCAAAAGGAGACTGGGACATCGTGTCCCGGGTGGCGCGCGCTGCTCGGAGGAACATCCGACGAGACCCGGTGAGCCGCGGCATTCATTCCCTCCTTCAGCTCGAAGCCCATCATCGTGTCCGGGCGACGTGGTTCGTGATCTGTGCAAATCCGACCATCAGGTCCATGATCGCCGGAGATTCCACCTACCGTGCGGACGGCGCACCTGCTCGCCGGATTCTCTCCGATCTGGCCCACGCCGGACACGAGATCGGCCTTCACGGCAGCTTCGCGACAGCTCACGATTCAAACGCGATGATGGCTCAGCGCCGCACCCTCAGTCGTCTCACCGGGTCTTCGGTCGAAGGAACGCGCCAGCATTTTCTTCGGATGCGCCCAGGCCGCACTCAACGCCTCATGGTGGAGAGCGGGTTCGAATACGACGCATCCTGGGGGTTTCCCGATCGGAATGGTTTCCGCCTTGGTGTGGCGGACGTCGTCCCGGCCTGGGATGCGGAGGGCGCAGTGGCAATGGCTCTGGACGTTCTGCCCTTGATGTGGATGGATCGAGCCCTCAGCAAATATGCCGGAGTGGAGGAGCCCGGACGCTGGATCGAGGACGCCCGTGAGCTCGCGCGCGAGTGCAAGGCGGCGGAAGGCGTGTGGGTGGGACTCTGGCACCCGAATACCATGGAGGCGCTCGGATTTCCCGGCGCCGAGCCTGCGTTCGTCAGTCTCCTCCAGGCTCTGGCGGACGACAGGCCGTACTTCGCTACCGCTCACAGGATCGTCCAGTGGCGCCGCTTTCGGCGCTCGGTTCGGGCCACGCGTGTTCTGCCCGACGGAAGAGTGGCGCTCAGCACCGCGGGTGGACCGCGCGCCGTTGTGACAATCGAGGACGAATCAGGAGAGATGGTACAGGTACAGGTGAAAACCGGACGGGCATCGGGTGCGGCGTAGAATCTGGCGAGCGCTTCAGGTGGCTATCGGTCTGGTGGTGGTTGGGCTGGCCGTCCGCTCGGTCGTGGTCAACTGGCAGAGCCTTCGGACCCAGCAGATCGAATGGCGGTTCGGGCCTGCCTGGATCGCCGCCAGTGTGCTGCTGGTATTCAGCACGTACGCCGTTCTCATCGAGGCCTGGCGGAGAGTGGTGGTGAGTATGGGGGAACGCCTGCCATTCCTCGTTGCCGCCCGGATCTGGTTTCTGGCCAGTTTCGGAAAGTATGTGCCGGGCAAGGTATGGGCGCTCGCGGGAGCGGCGGTGCTGGCTCAGCGCGCTGGCGTTGATCCGTCCGCGGCTGTGGCAGGGGCGTTGGTCCTGCAGATACTGTCGCTGACGAGCGGTGCCGCCGTGGTTGCCATGACTGCACCAGAGGTGTTTCAGTCGGTGGGGCAGGGAAGCCAGCCGATTCTTGCCCTGGTTATTCTCCTATCCGTGCTCGGTGTCGTCGCTCTCACATGGCAACCGGTACTCGACTGGATCAGCAGCTTGCTGCCGAGCTCTTGGCCGAGGCTGCGCGCCATCTCACCCGTTGTCCTCGGAGCGGCGTTCGGCGCCAACATCGTCGCGTGGTGTGCGTACGGCGTCGCTCTGCTTCTACTCACTCGGGGGCTATTGCCTGCTGTCGATCTGAGTTTACCTCAGGCCATTGGGGTATTCACCTGCTCGTACATCGTCGGGTTTCTGGCCTTGTTTGCACCGGGTGGCCTGGGACCACGCGAGTCGGTCTTTCTCCTTATGCTGTCAGGCCAGGTTGGACTGAAGGCCGCAGCTGCCCTCGCAATATCTAGCCGGCTGCTGCTGACTGCCACTGAGCTGATCCCCGCGGTCTCGCTGCTGCTACTGAGCCGACGCGCCGCGACACCCGCGTCAGTGCGAGGCGCCTAGTGGAACAGCCGCGGACTTCAGATCTCGATCAGATCCCCCGCTGGGTTCCGTTCGTTGTGATGGGCCTGCTCACGCTGCTGCTCTTTCGCGAGTATCTGATCAGCGGCGAGGGCTCCATGCTGATGGGTCAGGACACCATCGCCGCCGGCATCATGTTCCGGAAGTTCTTCGTTGAGCACATTCGCGCACTGGGTCGCCTTCCTCTGTGGAATCCCTACCTGTTTGGCGGCGTGCCGACCATCGAAGCAGGCAGCGGAGACATTCTCTACCCAGCGTCGATACTTCATTTTCTGTTGCCGCTGACCAGCGCCTTGGCATGGAAGCTCATTCTTCATGTCTACCTCGCTGGCGTGTTCATGTATCTGGCGGCCAGGGCGTTCGGTACTAGCCGGCTGGTTGCGCTCTTTGCAGGTTGCGCATACCTGTTGTCCGCCAATCTCGTCAGCCTCGTCTGGGGGGGGCAGGACGGGAAGATGTATGTGACCGCACTCTTTCCCGGCGCTCTGTGGCTTCTGGTCACGGCTCTGCACCGGCAATCCTGGGTCCGGTTCATCTGGCTGGGAGTGATAGCGGGGTTGATGGTCGTCGCGCATCCTCAGCTTGCCTACTACGCCTATTTGACTCTCGCCGCGTACGCCCTTGCCAGCCTCTGGATCCGCCGCGAACGGGGCGGGGCATTCTTGGCGCACGGATTGGCTGGTGGCATGGTCTCGGTGGTAACAGCGGCGGGAATCGCGGCTGTGGTGCTCTTGCCGATGTACCGCTACCTCCGGGAAGACTCGCCCCGCGCCGGGCCCGGGCGAGGCTTCGAGTACTCTGCGAGCTGGTCCCTCCACGCCGAGGAAGCGGCGTCGCTCTTCGTGCCGGACTTCTCGGGAACCGACGTCCAGGCACAAACGTACTGGGGAAAGAATCCCTTCAAGCACAACTCTGAGTACGGAGGAGCGCTGGTGCTGGTCCTCGGCATCTCCGCACTCGCTGGGTTAAGGGGGGACAGGAGGCGCTGGGGATTGGGCGCTCTGGCCGGCGTCTCGCTCCTCTATGCCTTGGGCGCGGGAACGCCAGTCTTTAAGCTGCTCTATTCCGTAGTGCCCGGACTCAAGAATTTCAGGGCTCCGAGCCTGGCGACATACCTGGCCGTCGCGGCACTCACCCTCCTCGCCGCAATGCTGATCGAGCGGGTGGTAGTTGCCGGCGACCTCCGAGCTCGACGAGCGATGTCAATCGGCCTCGGAGTTGGTGCTGGTGCGGCCTTGCTCCTGGCGGTCCTGGCAGTTGGTGCCGGAACCGGCTTCTACGCCATGTGGACATCGTTGTTCGGCAGCGCGGAGGCGACGGACAGGGCCGCAGCGTTCGCGGCGAACCTGCCCCGGCTTACCGCCGGAGCCTTGAGCGTTGTTCTGCTATGCGTCGGCGCCTGGGGTGCCGTTTATCTATGGAGTCGTGGGACCATCAGGGCCACGCATGTAGTCATCGCCATCACCGTGCTCACGGTGGTGGATCTCTTGCGGGTAGACGATAGGTACATCCAGGTTGTTCGCTACGACGAGTTCTTTCCCGTGGATCCAGGCATCGACGCTCTCCGCGGAAGACTGTCACCGGGTGAGCGCGTACTGACTGTAGGAGGCGTCTACTCGGAGGGCTTCCTGGCGAGCTACGGTGTACCCGAGGTCTTTGGCTACCATGGCAACCAGCTTCGGTGGTACAACGATCTCACCCGCTACAACGTGCGGCAGTCTGCCCGCACGACGACCGAGCTCGAGCAGTACTGGGTCGGGTTTCTGAGTAGCGCAGCGCTTCGCGCCCTCGCCGGGCGTTACGTTCTGCTGCCTGGCCAGGTCGATTTACCCGGGTTTCGCCTCCTCGGTGCTGACCAGCGGGTCGCCGTGTACATCAACGAGGGAGCATTGCCGGGGGCGGCAGTAGTTCCTGAGATCCAGGTGGAGCCGGATTCAGTGCGCAGAATCGCAACCCTGTGGTCACCTACGTTCGACCCAGCCAAGACCACAATTGTCGAGCAGCCCGTCCTGGCGGTCGGCCAGGCGGGGGGCACCGGCACGGCCGCAATCGAGGGGAATGGAGACGATACGCTGGCGGTCCGGGTTCGGACGACCGGCCCGGCGCTGCTCCATGTCAGTCGTAGCTACCACCCATCCTGGGAGGCTGAGATTGATGGGATACCGGTTCCGGTAATCCGCGCGAATCATGCGCTCATGGCGGTGCCACTGACCCGGAGCGGCGAGTACCGGGTCGTGATGCGCTACCGACCCTCCATCGTTCGCGTCGCGTCCATCGTCAGCCTGATCACGTGGGCATCGGTCATTCTCCTCACTCTCGTTGCAGCTGTCCTGCATCGTCGCCGCGCCAGTGGCTGATCGTCTTCTCGTGGTGGTTCCTACCTATAACGAGCGGGTGAACCTCCCCCTCGTTGTGCCGGCCATCCTGCAGCAGGATCCACGGTTCGAGGTACTCGTCGTTGATGACAATTCACCGGATGGAACCGGACAGCTGGCAGACGAGCTGGCGGCCTCGACGCCGCGCGTTCACGTAATGCATCGGCCATCCAAATCGGGCTTGGGGAAGGCATACCTTGCAGGGTTCAGCTGGGCTCTGGAGAGGAACTACGATCTCATCTTCGAGATGGACGCTGATTTCTCCCATGACCCCAAGTTTCTGGGAGACTTCGTGCGGGCCGCCAGCGACGCCGACGTGGTAATCGGTTCACGGTATCGGACCGGCGTGAACGTCATCAACTGGCCTATTTCACGTCTGCTGCTCTCGATCGGTGCGAACCAGTATGCCCGCTGGATCACCGGCTTGCCCTTGGCGGACTCGACCGGCGGATTCAAGTGCTTCCGGCGAGAGGTCCTCCAGTCGATCGACTTCGAGAAGGTGCGGTCGAACGGTTATTCCTTTCAGATAGAGATGAGCTTTCGCGCCTGGAAGAAAGGATTCCGTCTCGCCGAGATCCCGATCGTTTTTACCGATCGCGTGGAGGGGCAGAGCAAAATGAACAAGCGCATCGTTCGAGAGGCGATCTGGATGGTCTGGTGGCTTCGGCTCCAGGCAATGGTAGGGCGGCTATGAAGGGAACACTCTTCTACAAGATGACCGGGTCCGGCAACGATTTTGTCATGCTGGATGGCCGGGCGACAAAGCCGGAACGCTGGAGCCCGGCGCGCGTGCGGGCTCTCTGCGATCGCCGGAACGGTATCGGCGCGGACGGGCTCGTCATTCTCACGCCGGCTGCTTCTGGGACCGTCCGGATGTCCTATTGGAACTCGGATGGGTCCCACGGTGCCATGTGCGGAAATGCGGCGCTCTGTAGCGGCCGCCTGTCTGTCGAGCTGGAGATGGTGCCGCCGGGGGAATTCTCTCTGCTCACGGATGCAGGCATCGTCCGGGTGATCTCCCGGGCTCACCACGATGAAGCGGAGATCAGCCTTCCTGACGTAGACCTGCCACGGCAGTTACCGGAAGTCGATACCGCTGCCGGTGAGCGTTGGCTATCGCTTGGCACGGTCGGCGTGCCTCACCTGGTTGTCAGGGTGGATGAGGTCGAGCATGCCGATGTACTCGGCCGGGGTGGCCGCCTTCGATCAGACCCGCGGGTTGGTCCAGATGGCGCCAACGTGAACTTCGTCGGTCGGAATGCAGATGACTCGCCCTGGCTGATTCGAACCTTCGAACGTGGTGTCGAGGGGGAGACGCTGGCATGCGGAACAGGGACAGTCGCGGCCGCGCTGGCGCTCAGCTCGCGGTCTGAAGCATCACTTCCGGTGCGGTTCCGAAGCAGGGGAGGGCCTGAGCTGACTGTTCGAGCACAGGTGCAAGGATCCCGCGCCTCGGGTATCTGGCTCGCGGGTCAGGGCCGGCTCTTGTTTCGGGGAGTGTGGGAAGGGGATGGGGACGCGTAGGACCTGCCACGTGGAAAACCGCTGTAAGTTGATTCATCACATCATCATCCATCACAGGCCGCGTACGTCATTAACAGTTCTCCACAGTTTTCCCCAAGCCTACTTAACATAACATATCTTATACGTCGTACGATTCAGGGTATAAAGGAGAGGGCCCATCACCTGAGGGCCCCCCATGACACTCAACACGGCTCTCCTGTTGCCCTGCTCTACATCTTGCCGTCCGTAATCTCTGCCAGCCGCACCTGGGCTTCGGTGACACTGCTGGACTTCGGGTACTTCTTGAGGATCGTACGATACGCCGCCGCCGCTTCGTCCAGCTTCCCACCCAGCCGGTATGCTCGGCCGGCATCCACCAGGTACTGGGCCTTGAGGTACTCCACCTCGGCCGTGTTCGAAGCCTGGGTGTAGGCTTTCCCGGCCTCATCCCACTGCTTGGCGTTTTCCAGAGCCGCTCCGAGCAGACCAGACGCCGGTGTGCGGTACTGCTCGGGAGGATTGCCGTCGAGGAACTCACGCAGGCCTACCACTGCGAGCTCATTCTGGCCGTTGATCATCCGGACCTGATTCAGAGTGATCACTGCCTCGCTGGCGGCGTCGGTTCCCTTGTACGCCGAAATCAGCTTCTGAAGCTCGCTCGAGGCGAGCGGCAGGTTCCCCGCTTCAGCTGCGGTGCGCGCCTGGTTGAGGCTTCGGGCAGCAAACGCTTCCTTCCGCTTGCCGCTGGCCACAACGAACCAGGCGACCACGGCAATGAGTGCGACGATTGCTGCCGCGGCGACGATGTATCGTTGCCGGTTCTTATACCAAGGCGTCGAGACCGATGGAGGAGCGGTGGTCTGAGTGCGGGTGGGTTCCACTGTTGTGGCCATGTGAATCCAGCAAGAGAAGTTGAGTAAAAGCCGCCGCCGAAGGCCGACGCCCAGAATGCCCCCGGCGTGACTCGAACACGCGGCCAACAGTTTAGGAAACTGCTGCTCTATCCATCTGAGCTACGGGGGCCAGCGCAACTAGCTATTTAGCCTGAGGATGCCTACTGGCCTCTCAGGTACTTTCTGCGCTGCCGAAGCATCCGGCCCGATTCTGAGCGTTTTCGGCAGGAACTGAGAAAAATGGACGTCCCGACGTGCTCAGGCAACCCCGGTCTACCGCCTGGCAAGCACATGGCACGGCGCCCCCTCCAGCCGGGCTCTGCCGCCAAGTCCCTCGATCTCGAGCAGAAAGCTCCATCCGACGACCTCCGCTCCCAAACCCCTCGCCAGTTGGCCGGCCGCTCGCGCAGTTCCCCCGGTCGCAAGCACATCATCGACGATCACTACCCTGCTCCCCCTGGTCCAGGAATCTCGGTGGGCCTCCAGCGCGTCGCTGCCATACTCGAGATCATAGGACTCGGAGGCGCGTTCCCAGGGGAGCTTCCCTGGCTTTCGCGCCGGTACAAAGCCGGCGCCCAGCGCTACAGCCGCCGCTCCGCCCAGGATGAACCCCCGAGCCTCGATTCCAAGCACGTGGGTGACGCGCTGGTTTCGAAAGGGAGCGATCATCTCGGTGATGGTCTCGCGGAACAACGCTCCGTCCGCCAGCACTGGAGTGATATCCTGGAAGAGAATTCCTGCCTTGGGATAATCCGGAATCACCCGCAGACTGTTCCCCACACGTTCAGCGACACTGGTCATTCTGAGCTCACGATGGAGGGCTACAGGACGTCAAAACTCTTGCCGGTACCAGCCAGCGCTGGCTCGTGCGTACGCTCGACCCGTTCGACGCGGGCATTCACGGGCCCGGTACGAAGAAGACGTTCGAGCTCGGGAATCGATTCCTCGGGTCCGTCAACCACGACTTCGACGCTCCCATCGGGCAGGTTGCGGGCATAGCCCGTCAGGCTAATCGCCCGGGCATGTCGGGCAACGTACCAGCGGAAGCCCACTCCCTGCACCATTCCGAACACCACGAACCTTGCGGTCATGCGGGTCGACTCCGCCGGGTCCGCAGCACCTCGATTGCGATCGGCAGGATCGAAATGGCAATGATCGCGAGGATGACGAGGCTGAAGTTCTCTCGGACCACAGTGATGTTACCGAAGAAATAACCGGCCGGCACGAACAGGCCGACCCACAGAACCGCGCCCACCACGTTGTACGTGATGAACTTTCCGTAGCTCATCGCCCCCACTCCGGCCACAAACGGCGCGAAGGTGCGAATGATCGGAACGAAACGGGCCAGGATGATCGTCTTGCCGCCATGCTTCTCATAGAAGGCGTGCGTTCGATCGAGATACTCTTTGCGAAGGAAGCGCATGTCTCCGCGAAATGCCCGCGGACCTATGTAGGAGCCGATCCAGTAGTTCACGGTATCTCCGAGGATCGCCGCGATGATCAGCAGCACCACGATCAGCCACAGATCGAGGGCGCCGAGTGCCGCGAAGGTCCCGGCGGCAAACAGCAGTGAATCACCGGGGAGGAATGGCGTGACGACGAGTCCTGTTTCACAGAAGACGACCAGGAACAGGATCAGATGCGTCCAGGTCCCGTACTGTGAGATCAGCTCTCCCAGGTGTTGGTCGAGGTGCAGAAAAAGATCAACGATTCGGTGGAGCAGATCCATGCGAGTTCTCCGGAGAGTCTACTCTTGGCGGAATCCGAATTCCCCGACGAGGGGAACGAATCGGACATCGGCGATCGTGCTGCTTCGCACCTCACTACCCTGGCGCTCGACGAGCGTCAGCACCTGCGACGCACGATCTCCCAGCGGTATGACCATGCGGCCTTTCGGGGCCAGCTGATCCACGAGTGGAGCAGGTACCTCGGGTGACGCGGCGGAAACCAGAATGGCGTCATATGGGGCGAATGGGCGCCATCCCAGTGTGCCGTCGCCCACGAGAACCGTCACATTCCGGATGCCGGCCGTGGCCAGCGCCGTGCGCGCGCTCTGCGCCAGGGCCGGCACCCGCTCGACGCTGAACACCATGCTGGCGAGGAGAGACAGCAGCGCGGTCTGGTATCCGGAGCCGGTGCCGATCTCGAGCACCTTCTCCTGCCCGGTCAACGCAATGAGCTCGAGATAGCGCGCCTGGACATAGGGCTGCGAGATCGTTTGTCCGCTGCCGATTGGTAACGCAACATCGTCATAGGCACGGTGCCGTACGCTCTCGGGCACGAAGAGGTGCCGCGGGACCATCCGGACAGCCCGCAGCACCGCGAGATCCCGAACACCCTTATGCTGAAGCGTTTCCACCAGCCGGGCGCGATACCCGCCGTAGCTGTCCCCCTCCCCTACCCCTCCAGCGACCATCCCCGAACCGTTTCAAGCAGAGAGTAGTTGGTCAAATCCATATGGAGCGGCGTCACCGACACGTAGCCTTCCGCGACCGCCAGATGGTCCGAGTTCTCGCCGCCGGTCCAGGTAATTGTGCCACCGCCGATCCAGAAGATCTCCCGTCCCCATGGATCCTTCATCCTCGTGAGCGATTCCGAGAAGTATCGGCTGCCGAGCTTCGTCACCTGAATGCCCTTCACCTCGGAGGCGGGCACACGGGGCAGGTTGATGTTGAGCAGCATCTGTTCCGGAAAGTCATGCACCCTGGTGATTCGTTCAACCAGCTCCAGAAGGAGGGGCCGGTAGGTGGCCATCGTCTCCGGCTGATTGCCGGCGAACGATATGGCGATACCGGGCACTCCCAGTGTGACGGCCTCCATTGCCGCGGCCACGGTGCCGGAATAGAGCACGTCCTCGCCCATGTTGGGACCATGGTTCACACCGGAGAAGACGAAGTCAGGACGCTCGGGCATTAACGCCTGGATCGCCAGCATCGCGCAGTCGGTAGGGGTGCCGTCGATCTGCCATCCACCATCAGGCCGGCGCATCGGGCGAAGGGGCCGGTGCAGCGTCAGTGAATGTGAGGTGCCGCTTTGCTCGCGATCCGGAGCCACAACCGTCACGGTGCCCACCTCACGGCAGACATCGGCGAGCAAGGCGATCCCGGGAGCAAGGACCCCGTCATCATTGCTGACGAGGATGTTCATGGCGGGGCGAAGCGTGAACGGTAAACGGTGAACGGTGAACGGAGGAGACTGGGACTGTTCACCGTTTACTGTTCACCGTTCACGGGTTTCTTCACTGGTGCCTTCCCATCCAGAATTCCGAGGACCTCCTCCACTGTGATGCGAATCTCCTGCGCCATCTCGGCCTCGAATGCACGGCGGGCCGACACCTTGAGCTCCCCGGTGCGGCGGTAGTGGTCAATCCGCTGCCGCGCCCCGTCGATGGTGAACTTCTCGGTATAGAGAAGATGTTTGACCAGCATGATCAGCTCGACCTCACGACCCTTGTATACCCGGTTGCCAGAGCGATTCTTGGCCGGGTTCAGAAACCGGAACTGGCTTTCCCAGTACCGCAGGACATGAGGCTTGAGGTCGGTCAGCGAGCAGACTTCGCCGATCGAGTAGAATTCCTGCACTGGTCGGGTGGCCGTCATCTCCACTGCTCCGACTTGAGTTCCCTCGCCATGAGCTCGGCGATACCTTGGCGGGCCGGCTTTCCACTGAACAGAACTTCACAGACTTTCGCGATGATGGGAAGCTCTACACCCGTACGTTCGCCCAGTGCCACACCCGCCTTCGAAGTGTTGGCTCCCTCTGCTACGCTGCGATGCGCGGCCCGGTACATGTCGAGCGTCTGCCCTTCGGCCAGGGCCATGCCAAGCGCACGGTTCCGGCTGAGACTTCCGGTTGTGGTCAGGATGAGGTCCCCCATGCCGGCCAGGCCGGCGAACGTGAGTGGACTGGCACCGAGCGCGACGCCCAGCCGGCTGATTTCGGCCAGGCCGCGCGTGATGAGAGCGGCCCGCGGATTGTGTCCCATACCAAGCCCTTCGAGAATCCCCGCTGCGATCGCGATCACGTTTTTCAACGCCCCGGCGAGCTCGACGCCGATGACATCATCGTGCGAATAGACCCTGAACCGCGGTGTCGAGAAGATTCCCTGTGCTTCCCGTGCCGTCTCTTCCTCGCGTGAGGCGGCTACGACAAGCGTGGGCTGGCCCTCGCAGACTTCGGCCGCGAAGCTCGGGCCGGAAAGAACTGTGAACCGCACCTCTGGCAGGCATTGCTCGAACACGCCGGACATGAGGGCCAGTGTGTCGGTCTCGATTCCTTTGGTGGCGCTCACCAGGAGTGCACCCTGCTTCACGCAGCCCTTCAAACCGGTTACGACTGATCGGACAGCGTGGCTCGGGATGGCCGACACGATCACCGATGCGCCCGTAACAGTCTCCCGGGCATCGTTGGAGGCGCGGAGGCGCGGCGACAACGTGACGCCCGGCAGAAACATGGTATTCTCGTGCTGCCGGTTGATCGCATCCACGGCTTCCTGCTCGTAGGCCCACAGCCGCACCGATTCACCCTTGAGCGCGAGGAGGTTCGCCAGAGTGGTTCCCCAGCTGCCGGCTCCGAGCACTGCGATGGACGTCATGAGTTCGGCGTGCTTGCCGCCCGGCGCCCGAAACGGCTCTCGGTCCCCTTGAGCAGACGCTCGATGTTTCGGCGGTGCAGCACGATCACTCCCGCTGCAATCGCAGCAGCGATCCAGAGCAAGGCGGGCGTCCGGGCATCCTCGAGCAGGTAGACCGCAACGGGCAGCACCGCCGCCGCGCTGATGCTCGCGAGCGAGACGTAGCCAGTGATTCTTACCATGACGGCCCACACCGCTGCGGCCACCGCGAGCGCCAGTGGAGTCAAACCCAGCATGACCCCAGCGGCGGTTGCTACGCCTTTGCCTCCCTTAAAGCCGACGAAGACGGAGAAGACGTGTCCGCCGATCGCCGCGATGCCACAGCTCAGCGCGAAGAGCTGCGAGGGCGATTCTTGCGGAGCAAACACCACCACCGGAATGAAGCCTTTGGCAATGTCTACCAGTGCCGCCGGTATGGCATACTTCCACCCGAGCACGCGATACAAATTCGTGGCACCCAGGTTGCCGCTGCCCTGCTGGCGGAGATCGATTCCTGCAATGAAGCGGCTGAGCAGATAGCTCGTCGGAATGGCGCCGAGGAAGTAGGAAGCTACCAGCCAGAGCACAGCTGAAGGCATCAGCGCCGAGATCCCCGTCGAGTGAACTTCAGGCGCAGCGGTGATCCGGTGAAGGGCCACACCTCGCGGAAGCCGTGCGCCAGATAGCGCTGGTATGACTCGGGCACTTCCTCGGGGCGATTGCTGACGATCGCCAGTGTGGGTGGTGCCGTTGCGATCTGAGAGGCATAGAGAAGCTTGACCTCTTCACCCGGCTTTTGCGGCGGGGCATTACGCTCCACCAGTGTGGCAAGCACCTTGTTGACCTCCGCGGTCGGCACTCTCCGCTGCCGGCCCTCAGCCACCTCTACGATCAGATCCAGCACTTTCCGCACCCGTTGTCCGGTCACTGCGGACACATACAGGAAGGGTACATACCGGAGGAACGGCGCCTTTGCGATGAGCGCCTCCTGCCCCTGCCGCGCTGTGTTGGCATCCTTCTCCTGCACCAGATCCCACTTGTTCACCAGGATGATCAGCCCCGCCCCCTCATCCCACGCGCGAGTGGCGATCCGAAGGTCTTGGTTGTGGAGGCCGACTGCAGCATCCACCACCAGCACCGCAACGTGGGCCCGCTCTATGGCGCGCTCCGTCCGCAGGGTGGAGTAGAACTCCAGATCATCTTCTACTTTAGCTCGGCGACGTAAGCCAGCAGTGTCAATGAAGTTGAGTGTTCTACCCTGAAACCGCAAGGTGGAGTCGATGGCATCCCGCGTGGTGCCCGCCTGCGGCGCCACGACGTGCCGCTCCTCACCCAGCAGCCGGTTTACTATTGAAGACTTACCGACGTTGGGGCGTCCGACTACGGCAACGTTGATCGTCTCATCTGCTTCTGACGGATCGAAGGGTGGGAGCTGCTCCGCAACCCCGTCCAGGAGGTCGCCACTACCCTTCCCGACCGCAGCGCTGACACCGACCGGATCTCCGAACCCCAGTGAGTAGAAGCCATACTGCTCGGTGCTGTTTTCCAGGTTGTCGAGCTTGTTCACCGCGACAATAACCGGTCGCCCAGCCTTGCGCAGCCGTTCTGCAATGGCGCGGTCCACCGGATTCAGTCCCTCACGTCCATCAACGACGAACAGGATCACGTCGGCTTCCTCGAGGGCGAACTCGACCTGAGCCCGGATGGCGCGGTCCATGGAGTCATCAGAATCCGGCAGGAGGCCACCGGTATCGACCACCCAGAAATGCCGACCCTGCCATTCGGCGTCACCGAAGTGCCGGTCACGCGTGGTACCGGGCTGGTCCGAGACGATGGCGGGACGACCGCCGAGAATGCGGTTGAAGAGAGTGGACTTACCGACGTTGGGGCGGCCGACTATTGCTACCGTCGGTTTGGTCATGCCGCCACCGGCGTTTGCAGCACGTCGGTAAAATCGTGAGACAGGCGCAGCTCGACTGGGACGGATCGAATCAGAAGGTCGAGGCTCATGCTGTCGATGAAGAGCGAGTCGTCATTGATCGACTCACCGGGTAACAGCACGAGATCCAGGTCGCGGCGCCCCTTCAACACACTCTGGATGGCCATGCCGGGAAGAAGGCCAGCGGTCGTGACGGTGGCCCCGAACAAGGTGTTGACCACGGGGATCAGCTCGAACCTCGCGCCGGTGATTTCCGCCAGCGGCTCGAGCACCATGGGCATCAGCTGCGCCATGGCTGTCCCGGTGACGACGCCGATTCTCCTCCCATTCCAGCCCGCAAGCTCCGTGCATGCAGAGTGGATTCGCTGCTGGAGCCATCGAACCGCACCCACCCCGTTCTCTACCTGATCGAACCCGTCATAGATCTCGGCAGGCGGCAGCTCCACACCGGCACGCACGTACAGCTCATCAGCACCGAACGCCCAGTGGATCCCGCGCGCTGCCTGCGCGATCGTGGAACGCTCCTCGATGAGGGCGATGGCTGACCGACATTCGTCTGTAGTCGGCTCCCGAACGAGGTGGTGCTTCGAATACTCCGTCAGCCCCACCGGCACCACAGAGCAGCCCAGTATTGCGGGACCGAAGTCATAGAGATCGGCGAGTGTCTGCCGCAACACGCCACCGTCGTTCACCCCTGGAGACATCACAATCTGAGTATGAAACTCGATTCCCTGCTCGGCGAACTCACGCAGCTGCGGAATGATTTCAGGAGCCGTCGGGTTGCGCAGAAGGTAGCGGCGTACGGTGGGATCCGTCGCGTGGACCGACACGTACAGCGGAGACAGGCGGTACTCGATGATCCGGCGGACGTCCGAAGGCTTGAGGTTGGTCAGGGTCGCGAAGTTACCGTACCGGAAGGAGAGCCGGTAATCATCGTCGCGGATGTAAAGGACCTTCCGCAGCCCGTCGGGTAATCCATCCACGAAGCAGAAGTCGCAACGGTTGGCACACCGTCGGATCCGCGCCGGCTCCAGGGAGACGCCCAGGGGCTCACCGAGAGGCCGCTCGATCTCAAACTCGATCTCCTCCCCCGCCGGCTGGCGAACATGCAGGACAAACTCCTCCTCGGCGGTGAGAAACTCCCAGTCGAGAAAGTCCTCCAGCTCGCGACCGTTCACGGAGAGCAGCTCCGTGCCCGCCTCGAGGCCGAGCTCCGCGGCAATCGTGTCCGGGTGTACAGCGGTGACTCGAATCATCCTGCATCGGTGGAAGACGGTAAGCGCATGGTTCCAAGATAGCCCGGTAAGATCTCCGCCTGACGGGCTAAATTCAAGAGACGCACCACTTCGGGCTGCAAGTTCAAAGCTTCACCTGAACCCCGCACCGGTGGTGGGGTAATATTAGGTTCTGCCTTGGCTGGTTAGGTAACAGGCGAGTCAAATCGTAAGCCGTGAGCAATACAAGGAGCATGACATGAGCGTCAAACTGAAGCGGGTTGAGGATCAGGTCATCGTTATCACCGGGGGAACCAGTGGAATAGGACTCGCCACAGCCAAGCGGGCGGCGAAGCGTGGCGCTCGAGTGGTGCTCTGCTCCCGCAACGAGCCTGAGCTCAGAGAAACTGTGGTTGCCATCGAGCGGAGCGGCGGCACCGCGCGTTCTGTTGTGGCCGACGTCGCGAATCAGGAAGACGTGGAACGCCTGGCCGAGACCGCCATCCAGGAATTTGGAACGATTGATACCTGGGTGAACAACGCGGGTGTGTCCTTCTACGGACGGCTCTCCGAGGTCGCTATCGAGGACATGCGGCGGCTCTTCGAGGTGAACTTCTGGGGTATGGTCTACGGAGCTCGAGCGGCAGTTGCCCGGCTTCGACATAGTGGCGGGGCATTGATCAACATCGGCAGCATCGTCTCGGATCGAGCCATCCCGCTCCAGGGCGCATACTCCGCATCGAAGCACGCGGTCAAGGGCTTCACGGATGCGCTGAGGATGGAGCTCGAAGAAGAAAGCGCGCCAGTCTCAGTGACGCTGATCAAGCCATCGACAATCGACACCCCGTACTTCCAGCACGCAAAGAACTACATGGAGGTGGAGCCCAAGCCCCCGGCCCCAGTCTACGCGCCGGAAGTTGTAGCCAACGCCATCCTGCGCGCAGCCGAGCAGCCGGTCCGTGATATCACGATCGGTGGCGGAGGGCGATTGATAACCGCTCTGGGCACGGCGCTGCCCCGCTTGACGGACTTCTATATGGAGCGCGCCATGTTCAGCTCACAGCGGTCAGATGTTCCCGCCGCTGGGCGTCCTGATAACCTCTACGTGCACTCGCCGGAAGAGGGAATGGAGCGAGGGGGATATACCGGGCACGTCATGAAGAGCAGCGCCTATACCCGGGCCGCACTCTCTCCGGGTAAGGCGCTGCTGGCGGCCGGCTTGGGGCTGGCCGTGTTTGCTGGTCTCAGATCGATCGCATCGGACGACTAAGGCTACTGAATCCGGACGACTTTCCCCTCTGAGGGCACCCCATTGCGGTTGAGGATGAACAATAAATAGTGGCCGGGCGGCGCCTGTTTCGGATCCGCCGGTGCCGTGATTTGAATGCCAGTTGCCGTACGTATGAAGGCCAGGGTGTTCGCACGCTGGCTCATATCGAATGCGTGAGTGACCGATCCTAGTCGAATCCAGCGGGCATCGGTGACCTGAGCCGCATTTGGGGTGGACACAGAGAACTCCTGGCTATAACCGACGCTGCTCGGCACCGATGAGATCACTGGCCGTGCTCCCTTGAAGATGTACGGCGGTGAGAAGATCTCATGATTTTTCTCGCTGGGAACCGGCGTGACGCCGTCCCCCGCCAAGGCATCACCGCTCGCGCCGTGAAGGACCTTGCCATCGGGCAAGAGCAGCGAGACGGAATGGTAGATTCGCATCTTGCTGTTGGCTGCGAGCGTGGTCCATTGCCCGGTGGTCGGGCTCCAGACCTCCGCTTCCCTGACCGCAAGTGCAGGGTCGATGTTGACGAATCCGCCGCCCCGAGTCCCCCCAGTGACCAGCACCTGACCATCGGGCAGAATGGTCGAGTTAAGATGGCGGCGCGGTGCCGACATCGATCCGGCACTCTGCCACTGCGGGCTTGTCTGGGTGAGGTCGATCTTCTCGGCCGTGGCAGTAGGACTTGGCGATTTCTCGGCATCGGGACACTCGCACGGCCAGCCTCGGTCGCCGCCCCCACCGGCATAGAGAATCTTTCCGGCTTCGTACATCACGGCCGTGCCGTAGTCCCGGTTGAAGTTCCAGATATGTCGCGGCCCACTCGCCCAGCTCCCGGTTCCCCCATAGTTGAACCACCGCGAGGTGGCCTGTTCTCCGGCATAGAACACCTGTCCGTCTCTCACCGGATCGACGAAGTTACGAGGATAGTATGGGAGCCTCAGAGGGCCGCCTGCCAGCTCTAGCCATGCGCTGCCGTTCCAGAGCTCAGACGTGGCAACCACCGCCCCCGCCTCGTTCCTCCCAGCCATGGTGAGCACATTACCATCCGGCAGGACGGTGAGCGTGGGATACCAGCGACCGTGTGCCATATCGGGCGCCTTCTGGGGAGCGCCGTTCTGGTCGAAAAAGTAAGTGACCTTGATCCCGGCGGCATCCTTGAAATGACCTCCCGCCACCATCAGACGACCATCCGGCATCAGCGTGTGGCCGGCGCAAAACAGCATGTCATCGACGTGAATCTCAGGGAGCCCAGTGGGTGCGGTCGGAGCAGCAGGATCCCAGATCCGAGGCATGCCCATCGTATCCGAGACATCTGATCTTCCCCAGGCGAAAATCTTTCCATTTGGAAGCAAACTCATGTGCAGCGGCACGATGTCCCACGACACGAGCGGTCCCCACTCACCCTTCGAGGCTTGCTCCGAGAGAGGTGTCAAAGCGACCGGTGACGAAGTCACCGTCGCGGTGCCGGATGTAAACTCGATCGTCTGCGCTCCGGTGCCGCTAATGCCCAGGTCACCGAAGGCTGCTATGCCGTTCGCGTCAGTGCTGGCGGTTGTCGTTCCTTCGAGAGTCCCGCCGCCGGAAGCGATGCTGGCGACGACCTGGGCTTCGGCGATCGGGTTACCACTCCCATCGGTCAGGACCACAACCGGCTGAGCGGCCGGATCAAACACCTCCTTGTCCAACGCCGACACCGGAGGATTTCTGGTGATCGCCAGTGTGTTAGGTAGGGGCTCGCTCGTGGCGGTGGACGTAAAAAGTACCGACTCGTCCACTCCGCTCACGCTGGCCGTCGTCGTCTGCTGGCCAGCCGTCGCACCGAGTGTCCGCTGCACTGAAGCCCGTCCGTCGGCTCCCGTCGTAACCGAGGCTGCCGAGACCGTACCCCCGCCCTGCGCGGTCCAGTTCACGGCCACGTTGCCTACCGGATCGCCACTGGCGTCGGTGACAAGAACGACCAGCGGCTCGGCGAGCGTCTGCCCTGCCAAGCCCGTCTGGTTGTTTCCATCCAACATTTCTATGCCGGATGGCCCACCCGGATCGGTCGGTGGCTCGCTGCACTGAACCGACGCCAACGTAATGAGTGCGATCAGAGCGGGGACTTGGAGCTGCTGGAATCGGGTCATGTTTTACGCCGCAAAAGGATATAGACTAGCGCCAAAGCTGTCCCCGGATGCAGGTACCGGGCCGCCAAGGCCTGAAGCGCGAGCCGTGTAAGTTCATCAACCAGTTAGAGTTCAGAACTACATAGAACCAAAATCACCCACGTCGTTGCACCGATGCAACGGAACGGTAATCGAGCCGTGGTCCCCCTGCTAAAAAGGTGGGCGCCTAATAGTCTCGGGCGATCCAGATTTCGGCGGTGTCGCCTGACACGAGGGCCGAGAGGATCGCCAGCCAAACATAGTGCGGGTGAAATGAATGGGATGTGAAAGAAGGATGAAGAATCGGAAGGGAACCGCAGAGCGGGCGACCGGACTCGAACCGGCGACGTCCAGCTTGGGAAGCTGGCATTCTACCACTGAATTACGCCCGCGACCCCGAGGAAGGTAAGGCGGAAAAGGCGGAAGTCAAAGAGGCGAAACGGCCCCTATTTGCCCGCGGAAGCCTCCAGAAAGCTCCTCAGATCCGGCTCGCTGATGGCCGGCTCTCCCGGCGCCACGTTGTCCAGCCGCCCTTCTCGCATCCACCGCTCCAGCTCACCCACCAGCTCGAACAAGTGATCGAACGAGTCGACGATGAACAACAACGGCTGATAGCGATCGATCTCGAAGTACTGGTTGATCACCCATTCGAGTTGCATGGGGTAGCGCTGCACCTCGAGGGAGTCGATGGAGTGTGCGATCTCTCCGTACGAGCTGAGCAGCCCGCTGCCATACACCCGGAGCTCTTTCCCCTGACGCATCAAACCGAACTCGATCGTGAACCAAAAGAATCGAGCCATCGCCTTGAAGATGCTGGTCACCCGCCGGATCTTTTCCTTTTCATCCTTGATTCCCGCCACGATCTCGGCTGCGGTATGAGCGCAATCGCCGAATCGAACCAGGGTGTCGGCAAATGCACCGTCAGTGTGCATGGGAACGTGCCCGGCGATATCGTGAAAGATGTCTGGTTCAGGGAGGTAGTCGAGTGTTGCGCCGTCCCGAATGGTGATGGTAGTCGGGAACTCCCGATTTCGAAGGCAATCGAAGAAGAGAAACGAGGGAATGTATCCACTCACCGGCTTTGCCTTGAAGCCGGTGAGTGGACTCAGAAAACGATTAACGTCCTCCAGCCTCGGCACGCGAGCCGGATCGAGACAGAGGCTGTCGATGCCCTGGAGAAAACGAGGGTTGGCGTACCGACGCCAGCGCTCCTCCATGCGTGAGAACAGCCTTCGCCAGGCGTCGTGGTTGGCTTCCGAGTAGAGCTCGTAGGGCTGGTGAATGTACAGCCGGCCCTCTTCCTGGGCCTGCTCGATGAACGGCGCTTTCGTTGTTGTCAGGCCGCTGCCGGCTGCTTGCTCTACCCGTACTCCCGCCATGAAAACCCCCTTACTTCTGCTTATATCTCCAGGCAGCTATTCCCTGCCCCTGTGCCTTGACCTCGATTGGGTGAGTCTCTCCGGCCTTGAGCGCTGGAATCTCGACCTCCTGGTTCGCGACAACCGCACCCTGAGCGTCGAGAAATTCGAAAATGAGGACCAGAGGCTTCGCTACCAGCGGTTTCCCCTGGGCGGTCTCGCCTTCGCGTCCAGTCGCGGCCGCGGTGATGCTCGCTCCATCAGCCGTAGGTGCGAATTGATTGACCTTCACGCTCGTAGGCATCGCGAGCAGGCGGATGGCGGTCTTATTCGCCAGCGTCTCCTTCTTCGCCATGCGTTGGCCGTTTGCCAACAGGCGTACGGCCTCCTCGTTCACTGGCTCGATGGCAACCAGCCGTGCGGCAGCGTCGGCCAACTTCGGGCTCTTGAGCCCTACGTAGGCGTTCGCAAGGCCGTAGAGTGCATCACGGTTGTTCGGCTCAGTGGCCAGCACTTTCTCGAAGGCAGCCGCAGCCTCCGCGTACTTCTTGGAGTTGTACAGGGTCACAGCCGCACTCATTGCATCGGCCGAGGCGCTCGCAGCGGCTGAAGGTTGACCGGCGGCGGGTGCACCAACCCCCACCTCATCGTCGATGGCCTTGGCTTTGTCGTTCTGACCGGTCGAGCGATACGAGCTCGCCAGCGCCCGCTTGACCTCCACGTCTTTGGGCACCCAGGCGACATACTTCTCCAGCACCGGGATCGCCTCCTGGTGGCGACCAGCGCGCTGCAGCAGCGCGCCCCAGTTGCGTGTCGCGGCGTTGCGATCCTCAACTGCGTTGGTCTGCTCGGCCACCTGGGAGGCCTTCTGGAAGTAGACGACGGCGCTGTCTGCCTGGTTTGCGTTCGCGAAGATCACGCCGGCATTGAGGAAGGCCAGCGGCTTGTCTCGGTAGATCGAGTTCGCCTGCCGGTAGAGAGCCAGTGCCGAATCGTTCTTCTCTTCCTTGTTGAACGAGATTCCTGCGTTCACCAGAGGCACCCAGGCAGCATAGCGCACGTCGCTGATGTCTTTCTTGCAGGCAGGGAGCATCGTTTCCGCGCGGGTTAGTGAGCTGTCCGCGCCCGCGATATCACCCTGTTGGAGATAGATCCTGCCGAGATAGTACCAGGCTGCTGGATTCTTGTCCTGCTGGTTCTGCTGGATTGCCTCGAGCAGGACCTTCTTGCCGTTGTTCAGGGCGCGGGTCTGGTTTTCGGGCACTTCGGTCTCAATACCGGTCTTCAGGTATGTGGCGCCGCTCTGAACCTTGAAATGCCCCGCTTTGATGCCGCACGTGGGAGGCGTGAACCTGGACGGCATCCCCTTCGCGACGCGATCGTTGAGTGCCGCCTGCGCAAGTAGCGGCACGGCGTTGAACAATCCCGCAACGGTGACGGCAGTCACAATTCTTGTTCTCACTATCAAGACTCCTTATTCGGGGTCACAGACCCGACGTGTTCGGCGCTCACCAGACGGAGAGCCCGGGATTGCAAGTCCCTTGCCACCTCGTGCGCTGGTCTGCCAGTTCGGCGGGCCAATGCGGCGACATCCTCGTACTCCGGCTTTACTCTCGGGCCATCGGGTCCGTCCAGGACTTTCACACGCACGACTGAACCATCGGCCATGGTGACCTCGACTTCACGGCGGGGCAACGTCGCCCGCTCAGCAGTATATCGCCGTATGCCCGCCGTGGTGCTGTGACGAAAGAGCGCCTGCGAGACAGCATCTGCCTCTGCCGGGGCAGCCGTCGCTTCGACCCGGAAGCCGGCTCTTCCCTTTTTCATCTGGGTAGTCCATACCTGAACATCAAGCGCTCCTGCCAAAAAGAGCGCCTCCCTTAAGGGGTCGAGGTACTCTGGGCTAAGATCGTCCACATCCGTGGACAGTACCACCACTTCCGAGGCCTCCTGCGCAGCTGCGGCCACGATCAACCTCAGGGCATTCGGATAGCCGCTCGGATTGCGTCCTCCCGCTCCCCAGGCGGCACCGGCAACCGCGCGCCACCGGCCCGGAGGCGGCCCGGCTGACAGCACCTTCAGCAGCACTGCCCCGGTTGGCGTCGTCGCTTCGCCAATGACGGGACCATTCGGACCCACCTCAATTCCTTCGAGGAGGATAGATGTCGCGGGCGCCGGGACCGGAATCACTCCATGTGCGGCGCGCACCCAGCCGCTTCCAATTGCGGGCGGCCGATTGTAGATCCGTGTGATGCCCAGCTGCTCGAATCCCTCGATGGCACCGACTATGTCGACGATCGCATCCACAGCGCCAACTTCGTGGAGCGGAACTCGCTCGGCGGGCAATCCGTGCACACGGCCTTCCGCGGCTCCGAGCAACTGAAATGCGCGGACCGCGCGCTCGCGGACCCAGGTCGACAGATCGCTTTGTTCTACTATGGCGATCAGATCTCCGATATGCCGGTGAGCGCCGTTCCCTGCTCCATGATCGTGATGGTGCACGTGGTTGTGATGATGCTCCTCGGCGTGCTGGTGTGAGTGCGAGGAGCTGTGGACCACTTCAGATGGCTCTTCACGCGAACCATTCGGTAGGCAGACGTCCACCTTCGTCGCGCTGATTCCGCAGCGATCAACCTGCGCCACAGTCACGCTGACCCCCGGAAAGCCTAGGCGTTGCGGCAGGGATTGCAGCCATTCCGCCGGCGCGCCCGCGGCGACTAGTGCGCCGAGCATCATGTCGCCGCTGATCCCTGAAACCGGGTCGATGATAGCAAACCGTCCATCGGACATAGACTTAGAATATGCGACGTCGAAAGAGCAGATGGTAGTGCGCGGGAGGTGGAGGAGCTAAGCTGTGACCTATCGGCCGACGGTGGCCCTCAAGTGATCGAGGATGCGCTCGGCTAAGCGGGTTGACACGCCGGGCAACGAAGCCAGCTCGGCAACAGAGGCGGATTTGACGCCGGCCAGACTGCCGAAACGCTCCAGCAGCTGGCGCCGCTTCCGTGGACCGACCCCGGGGATGGTGAGCAGCTCCGAAGTGATAGTGCGCTGAGTACGACGCTTCCTGTTGTAGGCCAAACCAAACCGGTGAGCCTCGTCGCGGGCGCGCTGCAAGAGTCGGAGCGAAGGGCTGCGTCTCGGCAGTCGCAGGCTCTCTGGTCTCCCGGGTAGAAACACTTCCTCCTCCCTCTTCGCCAGACTGATCATTGGCAGCTCGGTCAGGCCAAGGCGAGTTGTTGCTTCCACTGCGGCGCTGAGTTGACCTTTCCCGCCGTCGATAACCACCAGGTCTGGCAGCGGCAGCTGCTCTTCGAGGCGGCGAGTGAAATACCTGATCAAAACCTCCTGTATCGCCGCGTAGTCATCCTGCTGTCCAGTGCCCTTGATCTTGAACTTCCGGTACTCACTCTTTCGCGGGCGCCCCGCCTCAAACCAGACCAGCGATCCGACCGTGTCCCTGCCCTGGTTGTGAGAGATGTCCACGCAGATGAAGCCGCGGGGCACGATGCTGAGACCCAGGTCACGACCCAGTGCGTACACTGGGTCCTCCGCACGTTCCTCGGTTTCGAACGATTCGATGCGGAGACTTTCCAGTAGATGCCGCGCGTTCTGGTCTGCCAGCTCCAGCCACCGCTGCGCCGTACCCCGCTGCGGCACGAGCCAATCGGTCTCGGGTAACAGCTCCCGCAGCGTGTCCCACTCGGCGGGGGGCATGGGAATGACAAGCCGGCGTACGCGACCTTCGATTGGGACGTAGTATCGCACCAGGAATGCGCTCAACACCGCGCTGTCTTCCTCTTCTTCTACACCCTCAAGGAAACGATGTTCGCGGGCGACTACTCGGCCCTGGCGCACCCGCATGAGGACGCCGACTGCATCATCGCCGTCCCTGGCATAGCCGATTACGTCTGCATCGCCGGTGCCAATGACCTCGACGCTGGTCGGCTCATCCAAACGGTCGAGCCATCGAAGCGCGTCCCTCATTTCCCGCGCGCGTTCGAAATCCTCCCGGGCGCTTGCTTCCAGCATGGCGTCTCGTACCCGAGCACGGACATCCTGCGTTCTTCCCTCGAGGAACTGCAGGACGTCGGTGACCATCTGCTGATACTCCGGCATGTCCTGCCAGCCCATGCATGGAGCCCGGCAGCGTCCGATGTGGTAGTCCAGGCAGGGGCGTTCGCGGCGGTCCTCCGGCAGTCGATCCTGGCAGCTCCGCACCGTGTAGAGCCGGCGAATGATTGCCAGTGTACGCCGCAGCTGACCTACATCGGTGTAGGGCCCGAAGTAACGTGCTCCAGGTATGTCACGCTTGCGGGTGACGAGTACACGCGGGAATGCTTCGCCCAGCGTGACGGCAATGGAAGGATAGCTCTTGTCATCCTTGAGGCGGACGTTGAATCGAGGCCGGTACTCCTTGATGAAGTTGTTTTCGAGCAGCAGCGACCCGGCTTCGCTCGGGACTACAATGGTGTCGACATCAGCGATAAGGCGCTGCAGAAGCCGGTTTCTCGGGCTATCGGGAAAGTCGGTGGCGAAGTAGCTGCGCACCCGGCTACGCAGTCGCTTTGCCTTGCCAACATACAGGACTTCCCCATCTTTTCCCTTCCACAGGTACACACCCGGTCCCTCGGGGAGAGTATCGAGCTTGCGCTGGAGTTCCTCGGGTACTGCGGGAGTGGTCACTGGGTATCTCGTTGATCGACTGAAGGCGTGTTTCAATTCCGTAAGTGCTTTGGCTTACCTCACCGCCTGAGGATTCCACTCAGCCTGCCCAGGAGCCGCCCGGCATGTGGCACCCCGAGCGCCGCCGCCACGGCGAAGTAGGCGACAGCGTACATACCCAGGGAAAATAACGCCACCACGAGGGGGTGCTGCCCCTCGACCGCTAGACGCACCACCCATGCCGCCGCCGCAGCTGCCAAGGCGCTTATCCAGAGCTTCGCCAGAAACCGGCCTGGCACTCCGGTCCCGCCCAGCAGGCGGGTCAGCCCACGCCGCAGGAGGAAAAATTCGATCCCCGCCGCCACTCCCGAGGCCAGCGTGATCCCGGCTGCGCCCCACCTCTGACTCAGGCCCAGCTCGCCCGGGAGGTACATGGCGAACACGTACCCCAGCAGGAGCGTGAGGACCACTCGTACCAGCGCAAAGCGAAGGGGCGTGCGCGTATCCTGGACCGCGTAATACGTCGAGGCGTAGAGCCGCCCCCAGGTGGAGGCGAGAAGGCCGACGGCGGACCCAGCCAGGATCGCCCAGACATAGATCGTCATCTCCCGGGTAAACGCCCCGGTCTGGTACAGGGCTCCCACCACCACGTCGCCAAGAGCCAGGAATACCACGGCGGACGGAATGACGAAGAACGCGATCTGGCGCAGCCCGATATCCAGGCGGGTCCGCAGTTTGGCCGCGCGCTCACTATCGTCACCAGAGATCGCTGACATGGCTGGCAGCTCAGCGGCCGATACCGACATCCCGAACAGACTCACCGGCAGGGTATACAGCACCTGCGCGTAGGAGATGGCGGCGACGGCGCCGGTCGGCAGGAGGCTGGCGATGACGGTATCGATGTAGGAGCTGATCTGCACCACGCCGCGACCGATGAATACCGGCACCGCATTGCGCAGTACTGTGCCCGCAGCCTCGGCGCCCCGGCGCAGCGACGGCATGATGCCACCCAGCAGGGTGATGACCGCCGGCAGTTGCACACCGAACTGCAGCGCGCTCCCCGCCACCGAACCCAACGCGGCGATCTGCGCCAGCCTATAGCCACCCACATTATCGCCGAAAGCGAGCAGTGCCCCGATGATCGCCAGATTCCACAGGACCGGTGCGGAATAGGAAAGGAAGAAGCGTCCGTGGCTGTTGAGAACGCCCAGACACCAGGCCGAGAGCACGAGGAGTCCTGCACCCGGGAAGAAAATCCGGGCGAGGCGGATGGTTGCATCACGTTTCTCGCCGGAAAAGCCGGGCGTGAATATCGAAACCAGGACAGGTGCGAGCAGCACCCCGAGGAGAACCACCACTGATACCGCGAGGGCGAGAATCGCCCCCACTGCGACCGCAACCCGCCGAGCCTCGTCACGATCCTTCTGTAACAACCGCACATACACCGGGATGAAGGATGCTGAAAGCACGCCCTCTCCAAACAGATTCTGGAGGAAGTTGGGGAGCTTGAATGCCGCGTTGAAGGCGTCAGCCGCTGCCGACGTGCCGAAGTAGTGCGCGAAAACCCGATTACGAACCAGGCCGAGGATACGACTCAGCAGAATGCCCGCGGCAACGAGTACCGCGGGGCGTGTCGGCTGGGCAGCCGGTGGGGTCAGGGATTATTTGCGGGTGGAAGGGTGCGACGCTGGGCCGGATCTTCGAGCAACCGCTGAAGAAATGCGTTCTCGTCCTGGAGCACTTGAACGCTGCGCATCAGATCATCGACCTCGGCTTCGAGCAGCTCCACCTTCTTGGCGAG
>Ga0307415_100000202_pt1 | contig 26425 bp, 27 predicted proteins | sample DK1Cmetagenome_FD_204524 | JGI IMG/M metagenome (GOLD analysis project Ga0307415, IMG submission 204524) | Maize rhizosphere microbial communities from greenhouse at UC Davis, California, United States - DK15-C-2 | ecosystem: Host-associated > Plants > Roots > Rhizosphere > Soil | place: USA... | reverse complement strand
GCCGGCCGCTCGTTCCACGCGACCGTGATCCTGGTGATGGTGGCGAACAGCCAGTGGCCCGTCATCAATGGTCAGCTCACGCGGCACGGCTTCCGCTGGGAGGGCCAGCCGCTCGGCGCCGCCCTCGATGCGATCTACGCCGTCGTGGTCGAGGCCTTCGGCAAGGAGGACCGGGAGAAGTTTCTGGCGTTGCTGGACAACGAGAGCCTGACCAACGGCAAGCCGACCAAGCGCCAGCGGGCCAAGCTGGACGACGAGTTCGCCTCGATGGCCGGCCCGAAGCCTACGACCGGCGTGAAAGCCACCGGCGCGCCGTCCGATAGTGCACGTCCCAAAACTCGGCCACGGCTCCAGCCGCCCCGCCAGGGCGGCCGGTCGCGCGCGCCCAGGCAGCCACGCGCGCCACGCGCTGGAAGTGATCGTCCGGCCAGCTCCTGAGACCGGGCGGCCGGGGAGCGGCGAGCATCCGGTATTGCTCCTCGCCCTCCCCAGACAGCGCGCTCGCGGCTACCCCGGCGATCTGGCGGACCGGGATCTGGGCCAGCACGGTCGAGGTGATCGGCTCCGGGTGCTCGGGGTCGGATGGCGTTACGCTCATCTCCACGACCTCGGGCCGCTCGGCATCCTCGGACAGCCGGACGACGATCTCGAACGGGAAGTCCGGATCGATCAAGGACACGGCGTTGCCGAGGTTCGAGAGTTGAGCGTTCGAGACGTTCACCTCTGCCATCCTACGCGAGATAGCACCCTGTGCTGAATCGTCAGGGCACCTCGCGGACATCTAAGCTGGTCGCGTGGCAGATGTCGGCAAGGCCAGGGTCGAGGTAGAGGGCGACGTCCGTAACTTCGCCCGGAAGACCGAACGCGACCTTGACCGTGCACTGTCAAAGATCAAGGTCGATCCGGTCACGGTCCCGGTGGACAGCGACGGAATGAAGCGCGAGGGGGAGAAGGGCGGTAAGTCCTTCGCTGACGGGTTCTTCCTCGACGCCAGCGGCCGGCTCCGGGCCTCCAGCGGCCGATTCGCCACGGCGGCCGAAAAGGCATCCGTCGGGTTCGAGGGGGTCGGCCAGAAAGCCGGGTCCAACCTCGTCAAGGGTCTCGGTAAGGGGGCCGATCCCAAGAAGGTCAAGGCCCAGCTCAAGAAGGTCGAGGACGCCGCGTCGTCCAGCTTCCTCGACGCCGGCAAAGCGGCCGTCAAGCTGTTTGCCAGCGCTCTGATCCCGGGCATCGGTGCACTCCTGCCGCTCCTCGCCGCGCCCCTCGCAGTTCTCGGTGTCGGCATGGCCGGGGTCATCGCCGGTGCCTTGGCCGCCTCGATCGGTGCGCTGCTGGGCGCGGCCATCGCCACCGGCGTAGGCCTCGGCGCCCTCGGTCTGGGCGTCCTCCTGCTCAAGGAGGAGCCGGCTCTCAAGAGCGCGGCCAAGCAACTGACCGACTCGATGAAAGAGCAGTTCAGGGCGGCGGCCCAGCCTCTGCTCCAACCGCTCGTGGCCGCTCTGGGCGAGTTCGAGAAGCTGATCGGCCGGGTTGCTCCCCAGCTCAAGGCCGCGTTCCAAGGCCTCGCGCCGGCCATTGCCCCGCTGGCCGCCGGCCTGATCGGGCTGGTCGAGAACGCGCTCCCTGGATTCGTCAATCTGGTCCAGGCCAGCGAACCAATCCTCAACGCCTTCGCCGTCGGTCTGAGTGAAACCGGCGGCGCGCTCCGGGGAATGTTCGACAATATCGCGGACGTCACCCCGGAACTCGCCATATTTTTCGGCGATTTCTTTGACGGCATCCAGTTCCTGATCACCAAGCTTGGTGAATTCATCAACTGGTCCGCTCGCGCCTACGTCTCGATTCGTGAATTCGTCACCGGGTTCGATTCGTGGGGAGAGGTATTCGACTTCGCGATCCAGGGGATCGAGAACCTGGTCAGCCGGGGATTGCAATACTTGTCGGCCAATCTGCCGACGATCATCCAGAAGATCATCGCATTCCGTGCCCAGGTCACCGATGCCATCCTCCAGTTGGTGAGTGGTCTGGCTGCCGCGTTGCCGACGATCATCCCGCAGATCATCACGGGCGTGGTCGCGCTGGTGACCGGCCTGGTGAACACCATGGCCCAGTCGGCCCCCCGGGTGATCGAGGCCGCCGCCGCGCTGATCAACGGCCTGGTCACCGGGATCTTGAACGCCCTGCCGACCCTTCTGCCCGCTATTGTCCAGTTGGCGACGACGCTGATCGTCGGCATTATCGGACTTATCCCCCAGATCATCCAGGCTGGGCTCCGCCTGATCCAGGGTCTGGTGACCGGGCTGCTGACCGCGCTGCCATCTGTGGCGACGGCGCTGATCCAGGCCATCCCCCAGATCCTCTCGGCCTTCATCTCGGCCGCGCCACAGCTCCTGCTCCTGGGCATCAACATCATCACCGCTCTGGTCCAGGGTATCGGTCAGGCCCTCCCCCAGATCGTCGCGTCAATTCAAGGGGAGGTGATCCCGACTCTCCTGAACACCCTGTCCACTCAAGGACCCGTGCTTCTCCAGCAGGGCATTTCGATGCTCCAGCAGATTATGCAAGGGTTCGTCAGCAATATCGGAATTATCACCAACGTCATCACCACCCAGATCATCCCGGCGATAACCGATCTGTTCCAGAACAACCCCGAATTCTTCCAGGCCGCCATTCAGATTTTCGAGTCCCTGGTGACCGCCTGGGCTCAGAACATCGGTCTCCTGGCCAATTTCATCACCGGTACTTTGATCCCCCAGCTCGTGGCGCTGTTCGCAGACAACCCCGAACTGATCCAGGCCGGCGTGGCGATGATCCTTACCTTCGTCAACGCAATGTCCGAGAACCTCCCGGTTCTGATCAGTTTCGTCAGCGACACCCTGATCCCTACATTTGTCCAGGTCCTGGTCGAGAACACCCCGGCCCTGATCTCGGCCGCCGCCGTCCTGATCGGGGCGCTGGTCAAGGGGTTCATCCAGAGTCTCCCGATGATCATCCGCGCCATCGCGCAGATCAACCTGGCCATCCTCAAGGGCTTGCTGTCAGCCGCCGGGTCGATGCTGCTGGCCGGCGCCCGGTTGATCGTCGGGTTCGCAGGCTCGATTGTCGGCTCCGGCATCGGCGCCGTGCGCAGCGCGATCGGGTCTATCCGCTCGGCCATCCTGGGCGCGGTTGCTGCGGCCGGCTCCTGGCTGGTCAGCTCGGGCCGGTCCGTGGTCAACGGCCTGGTCACGGGCATGCGTGCTGTGATCGGCGCGGTCCGCTCGGCGCTGTCCTCGATCCGCAGTGCGGTGACCGGGGCCTTCTCCGGCGCCGGCTCCTGGCTGGCGAGCGCCGGCCGCCGGATCATCGACGGCCTGGTCGGCGCGATCCAGGCCGGATTCGACCGCGTGCGCGGCGTGCTCAGCTCACTGACCTCGCTGCTCCCCGACTGGAAGGGGCCGGCCAACGTTGACGATAGGATCCTCTGGGACGCGGGCCAGCGGGTCATGGCCGGATTCGAGGGCGGTCTGGAGAGCCGGTTCGACAGTGTCCGCAAGACTCTGGGGGACCTGACCGGTGACCTGCCGACCTTCACGGCAACGGCCGCCAGCCAGACGCGGGGAGGTGACGGCGCCAGCCAGCTGGCGCCGAACGTCAGCGTGACGATCCAGGCCGGCGCCATCGTGGTCCAGGGCCAGGGACGCGAGGCCGGCGAGGAAGCGGCTGAGGCGGTCCTGGAGCGCCTGGCCCAGGCAACGCTCGTTCGATGACGGGGATGTTGACATGGGATCGATAACGACGCTGCGACCCTCGGGCACGGCTTCCGGTACCGGCTGGACACCGAGCACGTCAACCCTGGTCAGCGTGACCTCGGACGACAACGACGCCACCTATGCGACCTGGGGCGGAAGCGGAGCCGCTCTCCTGCTGGCCACGCCGGTGGACAGTCCCCCCGCCGGCGAGCGCCGGCACCAGGTGCGGGTCCGCGCGCGCGGGGAGGACGGCGACGCCTGGTGGGCCGTGCGCATCAGTTCCGGCGCGCTGATCGCCGGGGCGTCCGCTCAGTTCTCGTCCTCCCCGGCTACGGTCGCCGGATCGTGGGGGTTCGGCGCGGCGCCGGACGGCCCGGCCGTGCTCTACGCCTACGTGACCGGCCAGTCCACCGGCGTCAAGATCAACGAGATTTACCTGGACGTGGACTCGCGTGAAGCGCCGACCCTCACAGCCCAGGTCATCAACGGTGCCGGCGTCGTCACCACCACGGTCAGCGATACCACCCAACCTGTCATCCACGCCAGCTCGATCGACCTGGACGACCTTAACGCACGCCAGTACCGGTACTGGGTCACGCTCAATGGGGCCATCGTCTGGGATACCGGCGTCGTCTCGGGGCCGGCAACCGACCGCCAGACCACCGCGCTCGACAACGGTTCGTACGTGGCCCACCTCCAGATCTGGTCCACCCTCGGCCAGAACACCGCGTACGCCAGCGACGAGGAGACGATCTCCTTCACGGTCCAGGTCGGGCAGATCGATCCGCCGGAGAACCCGACCGTGGACCCGGTGGACGGCACCCCGTTCTACGAGGTCGAGGCGTGCGCGCCCGACGTGAGCGGCCTGGACGACGGTGTCGGCTACGTCGAGGTCCAGCGGGTGGACTGCCCGGTGGGCGGCCACCTTGCGCTGACCGGCTCGGGCAACTCGTACGCGGCCGGCGTGGATCCGGGCGACGCGCCGATCGACCTCGATGCCGTGGTCCATGCCGGCCGCGACGACGACTGGCTCCCCACCTACGAGCAGACCATGGCCGCGCACTACAACACGGCCGGCGACAACCGGACCTGGCGGTTCGCCATCCGGACCGACGGCAAGCTCCAGCTGGTCTGGGGCACCGACGGCACGGCGGCCACTCTTCAGAGCGCGGTCTCCACCGACACCGTGCACGCCGATCCGAACGGCGACGCCTGGGTCCGGGTCCAGATGTCCAGCAATGTTGCAGGGGTCTGGAATGTCACCTTCTCGACCCGCGAGACCGAAGAGTCCGACTGGGTCCAGCTCGGGGAGGTGGTGATCGGCCTGGTGCCGGCGCCGCTCTACGACGCGGTCAGCACGCCGTACACCGTCGGTGCGCACCTCGATGGCCCGTTCGCCCGCTGGATCGGCCGCATCTACTCGGTCGAGGTGCGCGACGCACCCGACGGCGCGCTCATCGTCAACCCCGATTTCCAGGGCCGGCTCAACGGGACCACCCAGTTCACCGACGACCAGGGCAACCTCTGGACGGTCCACGCCCCGGCCAGCATCTACTCGCCCACCTCGACCCGCACCGTGGCGATGCTCGGCCCGCTGGAGTCGGCCGAGTGCGCCACGTACGTGGACTACACCCTTCCCCGATCGGGCATAGGCCTCACGTGCGACCACGCCCCGGAGCAGTGCTGCTCGTACTACCGGGCTCGCACGATCGGCCGTGAAGACGGCGACCTCCGGATCTCGAACTGGTCCGACGCGTACGACCCGGGTGTGCCCAGCGGAATCATCCTGCTCTGGCCCGGGACGAACGCCACGATCCCGACCGGATGGGACCGGGTCACTGCCCTTGACGGTCGCTACGCCAAGGGCGTCGTTACCGATGACACCGAGCCCGGCACCACCGGGGGAGCGGCCACCCACTCGCACACCACGCCCGGCCACACCCACGACACCAGCCACCTCCACACCACGACGACCCCGACGGCCGCCGCCACCGGATCGGTCGGCGCGCCGAACACGGCCGGCGCGCTGAAAGTGCTGTCCGCCCATACCCACTCGCGGCCCAGCACGGACTCGGCCACGATGGCCTCGGGCTCGACCTCCCCGGGCACTGACACGGTGGCCAACGACCCGGCCCGGCTCACGGTCATCTACATCCAGTCCGACGGCACACCGTTCGGTGTGCCGGACGGGGCTCTCGCGCTGACCGGGGACATCTCGCTGGCCGGCTGGACCGACTACGCGGACGCCACCAACCGGTTCCTCAAGGGCGCGGCGACGGCCAGCGACGGCGGCGCGACGGCGACTAGCGCGCTGAATGCGCACACCCACACGGTCAGCTCGCACACCCACACCGGCACTTCGCACGCGCACACCAGCGCGGCCACCGGCTCGGCCGCCTCGACCCTGGCGCCGGCCACCGGCGCCGGCTCGGTCATCTCGGCCGCCACCCACACGCACTCGATCACCGTGGCCAGCGCGACCTCGGCCGCCCTGGTCTCCGCTTCCGGCGGGGCATCGGGAGTCTCGGGCGCCCAGGATCCGGCCTACTGCAACGTGCGTGTCCAGGAGAACACCTCGGGTGGTGAGTCGTTGCCGGCCGGCATCATCGGCGCCTGGCGCAACTCGCTCGGCTCGATCCCGACCAACTGGCAGCTCTGCGACGGCACCAACGGCACGCCCGACCTGATCGCCCGCTACCCCCGGGGCGCGACCGCGAGCATCGGCACCACCGGCGGGTCCTCGATCGGGCACACCCACACGGGGAGCAGCCACACCCATACGACCTCCGGGCACGCGCACACGAGCACGACCGGGGCGTCCGCCGCCACGACCACCACGGCCAACACCACGGCCACGGTGAACATCTCGACCGCCGGCCACACGCACACCCTGTCCGACACCAACACGACGACCCCGACCGTGGTCAGTACTTCGACCGGGACCCTGGCGTCCACCTCGAACGAGCCCCTTCACGAGGAGGTGGCCTACATCCAGATGATGGATGCGCCAACTCCGCCGCCGGACCCGGACACCTTCTGCCTGACCTGGGACGACGGCGAGCACCTGATCCGCACGACCGGGTCGGACGGCCCGATCTGGTCGGTGATCAAGGGGAAGTTCGAGTGGGACGTGGACCGGCCGTTCACGGCGTCCACCGGGGTCAACGGGTCCCGGTTCGTCACCAGCGCCGCGCCGGGTGGCCGCAACCTCTCGATGTCGGCCGCCGTGGAGAGCGAGGCCGAACTGGCCGAACTCTTCTCCATCCTGTCCCGGCCGCTGGTGCTGATCAGCCCGAGCGACGCGAACGAGGTGTGGGCGGCGCCGGTGGCCGCCTCGGTCCGCATCGTCAAGGTCGGGCGCATCCGTCAGGTGACGGCCAGGTTCATCGGTACCGGCCCCGAGCCTGCTCCCCAGCTGGCCGACGTGTGATGATGTCATGGTGACTCGGATCTGGAGGACATCTCGTGTCGGTCGTTGACGTCATCCGGCCGGCCTCGGTCCGCACGGCCGGCGCGGGCACGGCTGTGCCCTCAGGCACCATCGCCACCGTGACGGCCGACGACTCGGACGCCACCTACATCGACTTCAACGTCTCCGACGACGGCGACAACTGGAGTCTGCGGCTCGGCCCGCACACGCCGTCCAGTGGCTACGAGCGGCACCGGATCCGGGGCCGGGTGCGCATCCGCACCGACACCGGGACCAGCGAGGAGGACATCGACCTGGGCCGGGGGACCCAGGACTTCATCGAGTTCGACACCATCCCGGTGACCAGTTCGTTCGCCGAGCAGGCCACCGGCTGGTACCAGAACAGCGGCTACGGCCTGGCCACCGTGGGAGCGCTCTCCGACCTGAACATTGGTGGCGGCTGGCCGGACGACGACGGGAGCGGCGCGACCGAGCTGCGCACCTCTGAGTGCTATGTCGATATCGACTGCCGCTTCCACCCGACCTTCTCGCCCGAGGTCCAGGACAACGCCGGCACGGACCAGAGCGGCGGCACGGTCAGCGACACCAACCAGCCGGTCATGTTCTTCGGCAGCGTGGATTACGACGGCCTGCCCGCGTTGAACTGGGAGGTGACCGTGCGCGCCGGGCTGTCCGGCGGCGCGACGATCTTCACCGACTCCGGCACCGGGACCCCGCCGACCACGGTCGAGCTGAGCACCGGCCTCGATGACGGCGACTACAACACGACCTTCATCGCGCGCTCGACCATCCGGGGAGCCGACCCGTTCGAGCACTCCGAAGTGCTCACCTTCACGATCGAGAACATCGTCCCGCCACCCTCGCCTCCCCTGGTCACCGTTGACGCGGAGTACGGCGGATACCGGGTCAGCTGGACCTCTCCGGGCGGTCAGACCTGGGATGATGACTACGTCGTGGCCGAGGTCTGGCGTGACGACTGCACCGGCTCTCAGCGGATCGCCGTGGTGCCGGACGGCCTGAGCGGTTCGTATCTCGACCTGGCTATTCCTCAGCTCGATCCCCAGCCCGGGGTTGACTGTGAACCGTCAAGCGTGGCCTGCGATATCACCTACCGGGTCCGCTACCAGGGGTACGTCTCGACCTCCGTCGAGCTTCCGGACACCATCCCGGGTGACCTGATCCTGGCCTGGCCGAGCACGGTCGCCAGCATCCCCTCGGGCTGGACCCGGGTGACTACGCTGGACGGCTACCACGTCCGGGGAGCGACGACCACCGGCGCACCGTCGGCCACCGGCGGCGCGAGCACGCACACGCACACGACGCCCAGCCACAACCACCGGATCGGCGCGCACAACCACACCCTCGGCGGACCCACCGGCGCCTCGAACCTCAGCATCACCTCGCGCCGTGAGAACGGCGCCCCGTACCCGCAGTCCGACCAGCCGCACAATCACACCCGGCCGGAGTACGTCGGCACCTTCAACGGTGGCGACTCCGGTCTGGCCTCCCCGGACACCGGCGCCACCGGTAACAGCCCGCTCACCCGGGACGTGATCTGGATCCAGAGCAACGGGCTCCAGGTCGCCTATCCGGTCGGCGCCCTGGGCTACTCGGCCGAGAGCGTGTCCGGCTGGACCGACGACACTTCCTCGGCCGGCCGCTTCCTCAAGGGCGCGGCGGCGGCCGGCAACGGCGGGGCCACCTCGGGTGTCTCCCTCCACGGTCACACTGTCGAGTCGCACGGGCACACTGGGCTGACTCACGATCACACGGTGGGCAACACCAGCCTGAGCAACCCGACCAGCTCGATCGAGGCCGGCGGCGGCAACGGTGGCGGACGCTGGCTCCCCCGGCACACCCACCCGATGAACGTGGTCCCGGCCGGCACCGGCAACCTGGAGTCTGCCGCCGGTGGCGCGGCGGGGACGACGATCATCGAGCCGCCCAACCGGTGCCTGCGGATCTTGCGCAACACCGGCGGCGGTCGCCAGACCCGGATCATCGGCCTCTACACGGGCGCCCTCGTCGACCTGGATCCGATCCTGACGGCGTGCGACGGGACCAACGGGACGCCCGACATGCGCACCCTGTTCGCCCGGGAGAAGGGTTCGAGTTCGGTCAATCTGGTCGGTGGCGCGGCCACGCACACGCACCCGATCTCGACGCACGATCACTCGCTGCCCGGCCACAACCACACCACGGTCACCAGCGTGTCGACCAACTCGTCCAACGGCACGCCGACGTCGCCGGGGGACCTGGGTCCGAGCCCGGACCGCGACCACGATCACAGTAGTGCGGACACCGGCATCACGGAGCCACCGGTCGCTGATGCCTACTTCCCGTCGGCCCTGGGCGTTCCGCTCACGGGCTCGGGGAGCAACATCCCTGTCTACAAGGAAGTGCACTTCGTCCGGGTGGACGGGATCATCGGTGGCGACCCGCTCCCCGTGCCCGAACTCAAGATCAGCGACTTCGCCAGCTTCACCGTGCCGAGCCTGACCTACGACGACGGCTTGGACCGGCTCTCCTCGTTCACCGATCGGATGGCTGTGGCCACCGACCGGTCCAGTGACTTCCCCCGGCTGGTGGCTGACTCGACCCCGCTGGAAGGTGGCCTTCATTCGGTCTCGACCAGCACGCCTGGGGAAGACCTGGCCCTGGTCATCGCGGCCGAGGGCTTGCCGTCCATCAACCAGCTGGAGGCCATGCTGGCCAACGACCGGATCTACTGGTCCCCGGTCGGTGGTACGCCGGGCTGGTTCGCGCCGGCCGGCTGGTCGGTGACGGCGCCGGCCCCGAACGTGAAAGTGGTTCAGGTGACGATGGTCCGCCAGCCCTGGCCCGAGACCGCCGACCCGGAGGACTTCCTGTGACCGGACATGCCGGGACGGTGCGACGTCTCCCAGGGGTATGCATACTCAGCGGTTCCTCATCGCGCTCGCAACCGATGGCGATGTCAGCCAGGGAGAGATCGGCCAGGTCCTGGTGGACCTGGGCTATCACGGGGTCATGGTCTTGGGGATGGACCAGGCGGATCACGAGTGCCCTTGTCCATCCGGTCACTGTGTTGATCTACTCCGGCAAATGGGCCACAACATCCCTGAAGGGACGATGTGCTGTGACTGCTGGATCCGAGAGGTCTGATCCCTGATGGCCACGACGTTTGCCAGTGCGCGCCACCAGGCGGCCCTCAGCACACCCACCGGCTACCGGCGCTTCTCCCGGTTCACCTTCTCGCGCTCGGGCCGCACGGTAGAGCTGGAGCCGATCTCCGGCTCGATGACGCAGGACGCCCGGCGCACGGGGAGGTGGGACGCACGGCTCACGTTCTCCGGCACCTCGATGCTCCCCACCCGGCCGAGCGACATCCTGACCCCGTTCGGCACACGGGTCGAGGCGGAGATGGGCCTGGAGCTACTGGACGGCTCAGTGGCCACGGTCCCCTACGGCACGTACGAGATCGCCTCCAGCAAGACCCGGACCGAGGCGGACCAGCGCGTGGTGGAGATCGGGCTCATCGACGTCTCGGACCGGGTCGAGCGCTACCGGTTCGAGACCTCGCTGACCGTGGCCGCCGGTACCGACCTCGGCACCATGATCAACTCGGTGGTGACCAACCGGACCGGCATCAACCCCGGCGTCTCGCTGGTCGGTGCTTCGCTCGGCGCGGCCCGGACCTTCGGCCTGGACTCCGGCACGGCCCCGTGGTCCGAGGTCCTCGACGTGCTCAACGGGTTCAGCCGGACCGCCTGGTATGACCGGGTGGGTCATATCCAGGTCGGGACCATCACGCCGGACCCGGCCGGCGCGTACCCGCTCGACCTGCTGACCTCGATCTCGGCCGACTACGACACCCGGCCACCGAACGTCATCGTGGCTCGGGGGGAGGCACAGGACGGTACGCCGCCGGTCCAGGCCGTGGCACTTGACAGTGACCCGTCAAGCCCGACCTACGCCGGTGCCGGGCCGGGCACGAGCCCGTACGGCCGGGTGACCGAGTACTTCTCCTCCCCGCTGATCCTGTCAGTAGCCCAGGCCCAATCGGCTGCTGATGCCCTGCTGGCCCAGAACATCGGGGCAGCTGCGACGTACACCCTGGTCCGTCCGTACGATCCCACGATCACGGCCGGGGACGTGGTGGCCGTCGGTGGCACCATCCTCATCGTTGACGCGGTCACCGTGGACCTGACCGGTGATACATCGATCCAAGTCCGGGAGCTATAGATGACCATCGATTACACCAAGCTCCGCCAGAAGCTGGCGCCGGAGGATCAGGTCGGGGGGGACCCCGGCTTTCAGCTCCGGGTCGGAACGATCCAGGCCATCGCCTCGGACGGCACGGTGACCGTGAACCTGTCCGGGACCAACATCGTCGGGGTAAGCGTGCTCAACGGCGCGGTCTTCTCGGTCGGTGCGGTGGTCCAGATCCTCAGCTTCCGGGGCTCGATGCTGGTCATCGGCACATCGAACGTGAAATCGGCTCAGCCGGTCTCGTTGGTCGGCGTTCCCTCTAGCGGCGTGGCGCCGGGTACCTCGTTCATCACCTCGCTGACCGCCGGTGGGGGAGGGCCGACCACCGGCGGAGTCCACGGCGTGGCTTTCGTCGCGCCGCCCTCCGGCGTCGTGCTCGTGATGGGCCGGGCCGTCGGTGGCAACGAGACCGCCGGCCAGTACGGCATCCTCGACTTCGAGGTCCGATCCGGCGCGGTGGTCGGATCCGGCGGGGTCATCCGGGCCGCCAGCGATAACGCCGCCGGCGGTCACCAGTCTGCGACCAATGGGTCGCTCGGGACCATCAGCACCTCCGAGCTCGTGACCGGGCTGACCCCGGGCGCGGTGTACAACGCGGTCCTGGCCTACCGCAGTAGCTCGGCCGTGGGGACCGAGGAGGGTCTGTTCAATCGTCGGTACATCGCGGTCCTGCCCCAATAGCGGGGGGACCGGGGGACTGACTCTTACTCCAGATTCCGTCAGCTTGTTGTTTTTGTATACGCATTACGCCACACACGTATACACACGCGAGGGGCCAGCCAGATTTGACGCGTGTGCGGTTCTGCAACTCCCCCCGCAAGGCCGCCTCCCGAGATGCCCCGTCGTCCTGTAAGGTTGAGACATGACAGCCGCGCCTACGTGGTCCATCCTCGTCCCGACGCTGGGCGAGCGCCGGCCGCTGTTCGAGCGGCTGATGGCTGGGCTCCTGCCCCAGACCGAGCCGTACGGCGGCCGCGTGCGGGTGGTCGGCTGGCACAACGATGGGAGCCCGTCGCTCCCCAAGATCCGCCAATCGATGGTGCTCGGCGCGACCACGGACTACGTGTGCTTCGTGGACGACGACGACCTGGTCTCGCCGGACTACGTGGACAAGGTCGTCACCGCGCTGGGCGAGCGGCCGGACTACGTCGGCTTCCAGGTGCAGTGCTACTCCGACGGCGCGCCGATTGCGGTCGCCTACCACTCGCTGGAGCACCGAGCCTGGCGCAACCTCCGGGGCCGGTTCGAGCGCGACATCTCGCACATCAACCCGATCCGGACTGCGCTCGCCCGTCAGGCGAGTTTCACCGTGGCTCGGACCGGGATGGCCGAGGACCGGGTCTGGGCCAACCAGCTCCGCCGGATGCACATCGTGCGGACCCAGGTCGTCGTTCCCCAGATCCTGTACCACTACCTCTACGTGCCAAAGGGATCGCGCTGGGAACGGCCGAGGACCATCCAGCCGGGCGAGCGCGCAATTGTTAACCACCCTAACTTTTCCTGGAGCCCCGATGCGTGAGCAAGCCCTGGCCGTGATCGTCCCGACCCGGGGCCGGCCGGAGAACGTCCGCAAGGTGATCTCAGCCTGGGACTTCACGAACGCCTGGGACGATGCGCACCTGGTGCTGGTCGTAGACGCGGATGACCCGGAGTTCGAGGGATATCGAGCGCTGTTCGAGGAGACCCGGCATCCGGATACGGATGACCCCCTGTTCTCACTGATCATCGCGGACCATTGGATGCCGATGGTCCACAAGCTGAACTGGGCAGCGAACAACCTGGCTCTGACCCGGAAGTACTTCGCCCTCGGGTTCGCCGGTGACGATCACCTTCCCCGGACGATCAACTGGGCCGAGCGCTACCTGACCGTGCTCCGCGAGATGGGGAGCGGGATGGTCTACGGCGATGACGGCTACCAGGGCGCCAAGCTCAGCACCGAGTGGGCTGTCACCTCGGACACCGTGCGCGCGCTGGGCCGGATGGTCCCGGCCGACGTTGAGCACATGTACTGCGACAACTCGATGATGGACCTGTTCGGCAATGCCGGCGCGCTCCGTCACCTCCCCGAGGTGCGCATCGAGCACATGCACCCGATCGTGGGGAAGGGCGAGACAGACGCCCAGTACCAGCGCGTGAACCACCGTGACCAGTTCGCCAAGGACCGGCGCGCGTACGAGGGGTGGAAGCACGGCGACGTCTTCCGTACCGACGTGGCCGAGATCCGTCATCTGAGGAGAGGACGACCTGACGTGAGCCCCGAGAAGCACACTGCCGACCGCACCCGGCGCATTGTCGGCTCTGGCCCCCGGCCCGCCATGGCTCAGCGCGCACGCCGCGAGGTCCAGCGCTCCGGCCCGACGGCGAGCCGTGGTCCCCGCGTGCCGCGCCACTTCAAGAACGTCCGGGCGGCCACGCCCGAGGACGTCATGATGGCCCTGGCCGACCTCGCCAGCCAGGTCCCCGCCGGCCTGGAGATCGTGGAGCTGGGTGTGTTCCAGGGTCGGACCGCGCTCCAACTCGCCTGGGGAGCCGAGCAGGGCAACGGCAACCACGTCACGGCCATCGACCCGTGGGATCTGGAGGGCAACGTCTACGACCCGCCCTTCACCGATCGGGGCTCGCGCATCCAGGCGTTCCACAACGTCGAGAGCCTCGGCTACGCGGACAAGATCAGGTTGGTCCAGGGCTTTTCGCACGACGAGGCTGAGGTCTGGCCGTATGTCGGGGAGGACAGCAAGGTCGGCCTGCTCTACGTGGACGGCGATCACACCGAGGAGGGCGCGCGCCGGGACATCGTGGCCTGGGCGCCGCACCTCGCGCCCGGTGCGGTCATCGCGGTGGACGACTACGGTCACCCGGACTGGCCCGGTGTCGGCCGCGCCGTGGACGCACTCGTGGCCGAGGGCTTCCTGGCCCCGATCGAGCTGTACCACGACCGGCTGGCCGTGACCCGGCTGGCGTTCAAGCTTCCGGATGACGCTGCCGAGACGCTGACCCCGATCACGGCCATCACGAGTGAGGGTGTCTCGCCCTCCCCGTACCCGGCCGCCGCCGGCCAGGTGGCTGTGCCGTACCAGGTCACGGAGTCATCGGTGCTCCAGCCCTTGCCAGTTGAGCGAACCTGGGAGCCCGGGGACAGCCCCGTCCTGCCCGAGGTGGATCCGGGCTCGTACGCGCCGGACGCGGTGGACCTGCTGTTCGACGGGCCTGACACTGAAGTGCCAACCGACCCGGCCGTCGATCGGCACCGTGAGGTGGTCAACGCTGGGGAGCTGGACGGGATCACCAACGGGACGCCGATCGAGGAGCTGACCATCCCGGACCTCAAGGCGCTGGCCAAGCACCGGGGTATCGTGCTCGGTGCCCGCAAGGACAAGCGCGACCTGATCCTCCAGGCCCTGCGGGACGGCAAGTGATGGTCGAGCTGTCAGGACCCATCTCCGACCGGATCCGGCGCGGCGAGATCGAAGCTGACCCCCTGGCCGCCCGGACCATCGTCGATGACTCGCCCTCCCCGGACAGCCTGCGGCACGGCGGCGGCCAGGGTCTTGGCGAGGGCGCGACGCGTAAGCGCTCAGGACCCGGCGCCCAGACCCACGGTGAAGACACCCCGTGAGGCTCAGCGCCAGCATCATGGCTCACCCGGACCGATCCGAGAACGTCCGGGTCCTCCTGGACATCCTGGACCGGCCGGCGGCCGTCGCCTGGGACGACGAGGGGCCGCCCTCGGGGAGCGGCGATCGGGTTTGGCGCACGGCGCGCCGGGGCTGGGAGATGGCCGACCCGACGGCAGACTGGCACGTCTTGATCCAGGACGATGCGCTTCCGTGTGACGACTTCCTCGCCGGACTGGAGAGAGCGCTCTCCTACGTGCCAGCCGACGCGGTGGTCTCGCCGTACCTCGGCACCGGACGCAACGTGCCGATCCGCTGGGAGGCCATGGCCCTGGCGGCCGACACGGCCGGCGCGACCTGGGTCCGGAGCCAGAAGCTGATGTGGGGTGTGAGCATCGCGCTCCCCGTGGCGTTGATCCCGGACATGATTAAGTATGCCGACACCAGGGCCGGCGTGCCGGACGACATGCGCGTGGCCGGCTGGGCCGAGCGGCGCGGCCACGACGTCTGGTACACCTGGCCGTCCCTTGTGGACCACCTTCCGGTACCGTCGTTGACCAAGCACAAGGCCCGCGAGCGAGTGGCCCGGCGCCACCATCAGGGCTCAGCGTTGAGCATCGAGTGGAACGCCAAGGCGTTGACCGACCCGATGTTGGCGCGCCGCCGGCCGCTTCGCTCTGGGCCGTCGCGGGTACGCTCCGCGAAACGACTCCTTGCGGAGGAAGGTAGGAATGGTGCGTGACCAGGCGAGCACTGCCGCCCCTCCAGCGGGACGTTTTGTTCCTAGCGCTCGGGGGAGCATGGGGAACCTACATCGTGTTCACGGCGGGGCCGTGGCCCCTGATGCTGATCTCCAGCGCGACGATGCTCGGACCGGGCTTTCTGCGGCTCTGGCTCTCACGGCCCGATATCGCGGGCAGTCTCTCATCGGGGTCCTCGGGGCCGGCGGAGCCGTCGCCCTTGTCATCGCCTACGTCGCCAGCGCTGGACCCTGGAGCTGAGACCGTATGAGGCGCGCCATCCGTGAGCCCATGTCCCGCCCGGTCTGGATGGTCCTGATCTCCTGGGGCCTGGCCGTAATCGTGATCAACCTGGTGATGTCCGCCTGGATCTACACGAACCAGCGCCAGCAGGATCGGGACATGTGCACGATGACCTCGGTGTTCGTCGGAGGACCGGAGCCAGTTCCTGGACCTGAAGGGGAGCGGGCTCGGGTGGTCCGAGACGCCTTGGTCAAGTACCGGATGAACCGGGATTGTCCTCCCCAGTAGGAAACCTTCTCCACCGTCCACTACGTTACAGCCTTGACTGTGAGGTGTCAACAGCAAGAAGCCCCCGGGAAACCGGGGGCTTGTCTGTGAGGAGGTGGCTCAGGCGATGCGCGCCTGGCCCGTCTCGGTGACCTCGTGGGCCTCGGTCAGGTAGCCCAGTCGGATGAGCTTCTTGGCGGTGGTCTTGTAGCCGGCCGCCTTGCTCGGGTCGCGGAGCACGGCGAGGGCGGCACGGTCCAGAACCGGGAGCTTCTTGGCGGTCGGGGCAACGATGGCACCCTTGTGGGCGGCCAGGTGGCGGGCCAGTCCGCGCGTTCCGATCGGGTTGTGGCAGGCCGGGCACTTGGTGAACTGAACTCCGTGGGCGCTGCGGTTCGTTGTCATGAGAGAGACTTTACAGGGTTGACTGTGAAGTGTCAAGCCCTGGATCTCGACCTTGTCAGCTTGGAAGTCTTGGCTGTATAGTGGGGCCATGACGACGAGAGAAGGTGAGACCGTGACAACCCAGGACGAGACGCCAGAGCGCTTCGTGGGCTACGGGCCGGCTGCCGAGTACCTGGGCCTGAAGCGGAACACGCTCTCCAGCTACGTGGCCCGGGGCATCGGCCCCGAGGTGGAGCCCGACCGTGAGGCCGACGGTCAGTACAACCTCCCGGTGTTCACGCGCAAGGCGCTCGACACCTGGAAGGCCAACCGCCCCGGTCAGGGCGCCCGGACCGACCTGACCTCGGTCGCTTCCTGATCTTTACCGTGGCCCCGCAGTAGGAGAAGCCCCCGGTTGCACCCGGGGGCTTCTCTGTGTCATCCGATCAGGGTCTTGATCTCTTCCTCGTTGGCCAAGATCGCCTTCAGGTATCGGTCGGCGGCCCGGTAGCTGCCGTCTTCCAGCTCTCGGTAGAGGTGCTCGCGGTCTGCCTCGATCATGACCCTCAGGTCCTGGATCCGCTGGGCCTTGGCGTAGTGCTCGTTCTCGGTCATCTCGTTCTCCCTCGCTCGCTGCTGATACGACTTACTTTACAGGCGTGACAGTGAAGTGTCAACCGTCTGTGGCGTACCTCACAGTTGTGACTTCGCAGTTGACACTTCACTGTCATACCTGTAAAGTAGTTCTCGTAAGGCCGCAACGGGCGGCCCCAGCGGGAAGGACATCCGAGCGATGAGCGAGCACCAGATGACCGAGGCCCAGGCCACCGAGGAAGCCCTCCTCCTGATCACCCGGAAGCTTCAGCGGATGGCACCGGACGCGTTCGCCAAGGCCTGGGGCCAGCTCCCGGACGGCGCCAAGGTGGCGCTGGGCGCGGCTGAGAGCCGGGCCGACCTGCTCCGCAACACGAACACCGTGACCTGGCCGGCTCAGGACGAGGACTGACCTCCCCGGCCCGGCTGTGAAGTACTTCACAGCCGGGCCTCTTAGGTTGACACTTCACTGTCACGGCTGTAATGTTCTCTCTATCAGCAGCGCACGACGCCAGGAGGACGAGATGACCGCCGAGACCCAGACCACGATGGGGCCGATCGACAAGGCCGCGATCTTGGCCAAGCCGATCGACAGTCTGATGAACAGCGGGGTGGCTCAGAACCACACCGGATCGAGCGTGGTCGCCCTGCTGGAGAAGGTGTGGGCGCGCATCCGAGCGGACCACCCGGAGCTCCCGGAGGTCGTGATCACGACCGGTTCCGGGGAGGGCACCAAGTGGGGCCACTTCCGGGCCGAGAGCTGGAAGGTCCGGGCCGAAGAGGGCGCCGCGATCAGCGAGGCCGGGGAGGGCCGGCGTCACGAGCTCTTCCTGTCCAGCGAAGCTCTGGCCAAGGGAGCGGGCCAGGTGCTCCAGACCATGCTCCACGAGGCGGCCCACACCCTGAGCAAGGTGCGCGACGTCAAGGACACCAGCCGCCAGGGTCGCTGGCACAACGCGACCTTCCGCAAGGCGGCCGAGGAGATGGGCCTGGAGCACAAGGGCGGCAAGGCGGACAAGAGCCACGGGTTCGCGTTCGTCACGGCCACGGCCGAGACCAAGGTCAAGTATGCCGACCTGCTGGCCGAGCTGGAGCGCGAGATCCGCCTGACGGGCCTGCTCCCCTTCTGGCTCGGCGGCGAGAAGGACGAGGACGAGCGCGGCGGGGAGAGGATCACCGGCAAGCCGGTCGGTGGCGAGGAGGGCGAGGCCAAAGGTGGCAGCGCCAAAGCTGTCTGTGGGTGCGAGGAACCGGTGATCATCCGCATGAGTCAAAAGGTTCTCGATCTTGGCGTGGTCCGGTGCGACAAGTGCGACAACCTGTTCGCCCGGCCCTGACCGGCGCCAGCTGAGCCCCGACCTCGATGAGGTCGGGGCTTGACACTTTGTAGCCTTGGCTGTAATGTAATCCATGGTGGGAGAGGCCCGCCGTTTGAGGGGAGGAACGAACCGGTGGATATCCCGAACTGGGTCAAGTGGGCGGCCGTGATCGGCCTGGTCATCTGGTTGATCAGCGACCCCAAGGGCATGGCTGAGGTGGCCACCTCGATCTGGGCCGGCCTGGAGACGTTCCTGAAGGAGCTGGGGTGAGCAGAATGATCGACCGCAACAAGTACGCCAACCTCGCCGAGGCTCTGGCGGACGTGACCGACATCGACAAGGTGGTCCGGGCCGTAGCCCGCGAGACGGCTATCCGCGAGATGATGGCCGAGACCGGAGAGACCCGGGAGGCCGTGACCACGGTCGCGGACGCGGCTGTGAGCATGGACGAGGAGGCCGTCCTCGACCTGATGGACGGCGAGCCGACCACGCTCGGTCGAGCCCTGGCCCGGTACATCGATGAGTTGGAGAAGCGCGACGAGCTTCAGCCCCGGGACCGCATCGTCGGAGAGCTGGACACGCTGATTCGGTACCCGTGGCCTGGCGCCAAGCGGGCCGGCGCGGCCCAGACCCTGGAGGTCCGTGAACCGGACGACGAGCACCTGGAGGTCTGGATCGGCGGCCGTAAGGTGGCCGGCGCCAACTATGACGACCACGGGTGGTCCGGCATGGCGGCCGTCCTGGACACGGCTCGGGCTGTTCACGAGGCGACGACTGGCGCCAAGCCGGCCGAGGACGAGCTGGCTCGCTTCCGTCAGGACGTAGACGTGACGCTGCGGCGCATGATCGTGATGCCCTCGAACATCGGCGTGGCGGCGGCCGAGATCGAGGCGCTGGCCAAGGACCGGTTCTTTCCGGACCACTGAGGCTGCTGGCCCCCTCTCCTTGCATACCTTGCAGTCGGTACGGTAAGGTATTGCCAGACCGAACGAGAGAGGGGGCCCGCCCCGTGCGAGCTCAGATGACGATCACGGACCTGGACCAGGAGCGCTGGGACTACCTCCAGCGCAACGTCCGGGCCGAGTACGAGATCCCGGACGGCGCCACCCGGCTGTGCCTGACCTTCGGCCGGGAGGGCGAGGAGCGCCACGCGGAGATGCCGCTGGGCGTGATGATCGGCCTGCTGGTCGGTCTCGGTATGACCGGCACGTTCACGGCCTTCACGAAGGCCATGGACCAGATCAAGAAGGCCACCGAGGAAGCTGATCCTGGGCCGCCGTGCGAGCACGGATCCCCGGTGAAGAGCACCAGCCCCAGCATGTTCGACGGGGCCCCGCCGGTCCGCACCCACGAGGACGGGTGTCAGAGCTACGGCCCGTACACCAAGGACCCGGACTTCGCGGACCAGCTGGAGAACGGAGCGTACGAGAAGTGAGGATCAACCGGCAAGAGCTGATCGAGAAGTTGCGGCGGATGGTGGCCGAGCGCGAGCAGAGCGCGGCAGACCGGCTGGCCAAGGCCTACGACGACGTGGCTCAGATCGAGAGCCGGTACGTGGCTGAGCACGCGGCCGACTGGGCGGCCTTCGCCAACAAGATCCGGGCGAAGAACCGCAGGCAGCAGCCGGTCACCCTGGACGACGTGCCCGAGGGTCTGCGCGCTAGGAACGGGTGGCAGGAGGTTCGGGTCTTCCGGCCGAACACGGTCAACGAGTCGAGCTACCTCCCCCAGACGGAGGCGTTGACCCGGCTGATCGCCGTGCTGGAGTCCAGCCCGGACGAGTTCGTCTCGACCTCGGCCCTGGACCGGATCGGCGTGCCGCTGCGCGACATGATCAAGCCGTGACCTTCCAGAAGGTGACGGGCCTCGACCTGTCGATGACGGCCACCGGCATGTGCTGGTCGGCTCACTCGCACGCGCTGGCCGAGTGGTCCGTGGTCAAGCCGAAGCAGGAGAAGGACCGGCGGCTGGGCGAGATCCGGGCGGCCGTTCGTCGGGTCGTGACCGGGGCAGACCTGGTGCTGATCGAGCTGCTCCCGCCGAACATGAAGTCCGCCGGCATCACGGGCATGGTGCACGGCGTGGTCCGGGCGATGCTGCTGGACGAGGGCATCCCGTACGGCGACGTCGGGCCGTCCAGCCTGAAGAAGTACGCCACCGGTAAGGGCGGCGCCAGTAAGACCGAGATGTCCCTGGCCGCCATGAAGCGGGGGGAGGTCGAGATCGCGGACGACAACCAGTGTGACGCCTGGTGGCTCTGGATCATGGCCAACGACTGTCTGGATCAGCCGGTCTTCCCGCTCCCTCAGGCCCAGCGCGCCATGCTGGACACCATCGAGATGAAGGGCTGACAGTTGACTGTCAACGTTGAGCCGGGCCAGGTCGAGACGTACCTGGCCCGCTCGGGCGGCCGGCTGGCCTGCCCGCACCCGGTGCACCGGTTCGCCCAGGTCCCGAACAGCCCGGCCCGGGTCATCCTCCCCGAGTGCGCCGGCCGAGGCCCGTGGCTCGCCGCACGGCGTGACGGCGTCGGCGGGTCCGAGGTAGCCGCCCTGGTCGGCATCTCGGAGTACGACACCTCCTGGTCGATCTTCAACAAGAAGATCCGCACCGAGCCGGACGAGGAGTTGACCGGCGCGCCGATCGAGTGGGGCCACCGGCTGGAGGACGTGGTCGCCCAGAAGGTGGCTGAGGAGATCGGCATGGTCTCGCGGTTCGGCGGCGGTCTCTGGGCCAACCCCGAGAAGCCGTTCCTGCGGGTCACCCCGGACCGGTTCGCGACCAAACCCCGGAGCTGGAAGGCCGAGGCGCTGATCGAGTGCAAGACCGCCGGCGACGACGAGCACTGGGAGTCCGGCACCATCCGGCCGGGCGGCCACGGGACCGGCTCCGCGCCGTTGCACTACCAGGCCCAATGCCAGTGGCAGATGGGCATCATCGGCCTCAAGAAGGCGTACCTGGGGTGCCTGGTGCTGGGCCGGGAGCGCTCGTTCTTCACGGTCGAGATCGGCTTCGACCCCGAGTGGTTCGCCGAGCTCGCGGCTGAGGCTGAGCGGTTCTGGACTGAGAACGTGCTGACCGGCGAGCCCCCGATGCACGACCTCCGGCACCCGAAGACCGAGGAGCTGCTGAAGCTGCTCCAGCCCAAGGTGGTCAAGCCGAGCATCGACCTCCCCGAGGACACCGAGGAGTGGCTGGCGGACTACGACCGGGCCAAGACCGCGCTCAAGGCGGCCGAGGCCGACATGGATGCGATCAAGAACTACTTCCGGATGATGACCGGCGACGCCGGCGCTGGGTACCTGCCCTGGCCGGGGAAGAAGGAAGGTCTGAAGATCACCAGCTACCCCGAGGTCGGATCCTCGCGGATCGACGTCGAGGCGCTGAAGACCAAGTACCCGAAGATCGCTGAAGAGCTGACGGTGCGTTCCTCGTACCGGCGGTTGACGATCTCGGTGCCCAAGGAGATCAAGAAGAAGCTGGCCGCCCCGGTGGACACTTCCCCGTCTACCCTGTAAGGTATGAACCGCGAGGCCGGAAGGACCCCCGACGGCCTCGCACCGGGCAACTTCGCGGTGAGCCTGGATTCGGCAACCGGTGAGGCAGATGTCAAGCCGGTGTTCGACGGTTAGGGGCCGTCAAGACCGACCCTAGGCGTCAGGATCGCAACCTGGCGCCGGCGCTAGTGCCCAGTAGCTCAAGCGGAGAGAGTGGCCCGATTCGACCCCGGCCAAGACGTACGGCGCGGCGGGGGCAGACGGGAAGGATCCAGGTTCGATGCCTGGCGGGTGCACGGAGCGGAAACGGGATCTGGAGAGCTAGCTGTCCTTGACTGATCATCTTTGGCCCAAGCGAAAAACCAGGCGTCCGGGGGACACGAGACCTTACGGCGTGTGACGGCACCCAGAGGGTGATGCAAGAGCCCGGCCGGGGCGAGCCCCATCCACGGAATCAAGCCGGCCGGGTGCACCACAAGGGCTTCGGCAGCGCACGAGGACGGACCTTGCGCCAAGAGAGCGGGCCGGAGCCTGCACCAACCAGCTCACTAGCTAGCTCACTCACAGAGAGGTGGCCCCATGGCTGCCAGCACCAAGAACGTCGCCGCTCAGGACGACGTGGACGAGATGTTCGGCGCACCGGACGTCAACATGTCGGAGAGCGACTTCGCCGACGTGGACGACCTGCTGAACCAGGTCGAGGAGGACGACTCGGAGGGCTGGGTCCCCACCGAGAAGGGTGAGGGCATCGCCGGGATCGTGGTCAAGGTGGGCGAGACTCGCTCGGACTTCGCCAACGAGGGCGAAGACCCGATGTGCCCGACGATCACCCTGGAGTGCCGTGACCCGGAGAACCCGGGCAAGACGATCAAGTGGCGCGTGATCGGGTACGGCGCGGTCCTCAAGCGCGAGATCAAGGACGCGGACCCGCGCGTCGGTGACAAGATGGGTGTCAAGTACTTCGGCGAGAAGCCCATCAAGAACGGCCGTTTCGCGGGCAAGCCGTACAAGCACTTCGGTGTCGTCGTGAAGCGCGCCGGCGCCTGACCACCTCGCGCTAGCCGGGCCGCCCTTCCCCACCCACAAGCACCACGGGGAAGGGCGGCCCTTCTTTCCCTCTGACTTAGGAGTGTTAACTGTGACGTGGTCGATGAACCCACGCGCCCTGCCGAACGGCACGGTCCTCTTCCTGGGCATCAGCTACGAGGGCGCCCGGACGGCAGACGCACGAGGCCGCACGGAGCCGAAGGTCTACACGTACGCCGCGCTGAAGCAGGCCGGCGTCTGGTACTTCTCCGGCTCGGGCCGGGTGCCGCAGGCCGCCGGCTGGGGAGCGGTCGAGAAGTGGCTGGAGCGCGAGGGCCGGAAGCTGGAGTGGGTGAAGATCGTCTCCGAGCTGACGGACGTCTACCCGGTCCCGTTGCCTACCTCCCCGGTGGCTGAACTGGGCTACGACGTTGCCTCGGCGGAGGCCAAGCAAGGACGGCGGGGTCTTCTCGACTCGGGGCCGCACGCGCCTGAGCGCGAGGAACTGAAGTGGAGCGACGACCGTACTTACGGTACGGGTCCCAGTCCGGTGGCCGAGCTGGAGTCCGACCCGCGCGACATACCACCGGGTTATTGACCGGCCCGCCCTTCGGGGCGGGCTTTCCCGTTTGCAACTTCGCAGTCTTCACGGTAAGGTGAGTGGCATGACGACGATCGAGGGACACCACGAAGATGGTTGCCTGATGTGCGCGGTCCGGGCACTGACCGAGGGCCGGGCCAAGGAGTGGGTCCCGGAGGAGCCCGCAGAGGTCACCGGCGTGGTCCTCCGCCAGGGAACCCAGCCGTCCCATTTCTCCAGCTCCGGCCCCGTGCCGTTCATCGAGTTGTGGCTGGGCGGCACCGAGCGGGTCCGGGTCACCGGTCACAGCTCGATGCTCAACTCGATGATCACCGGGGCCGAACTTCAGGTGGGCGACACGGCCACGATCCGGTACCTCGGGAAGACTGCGAAGTTGCAAATGAGGACGGGGAAGACCTTCGACTACAAGGTCTACGAGGTCGAGGTCCAGAGAGGTCACCGCTGATGATGTTCACCGACCTCCGTGACTACCAGAAGCGGGCCCTTGGCAACGTGGACAAGGCCGAGCGCGAGGGCATCCGTCGGCCGCTGATCGTGCACCCGACCGGAACCGGCAAGGGCGTCGTGATGGGCGCGCTCACCGAGCGCCGGGCCGACCGAGGGCGAACGCTGGTCACGGTCCACCGCGAGGAGCTGGCGGACCAGTTCATCGAGAAGCTGGCGTGGCAGGCACCCGACATCGAGACCGGCATCGTCAAGGCCGAGCGAGATGAGCTGGACGCGCCGGTCGTCGTTGCCTCGGTGGCGACGATCCAGCGGCGCGAGCGGCTGGCCCGGCTGGTCGAGTCACACCGTCGCTCCCCGTTCGGCACGATCATCGTGGACGAGGCGCACCTGGCGCCGGCGCCGGGCTGGCGCGGCGCGCTGGAGGCGCTCGGCTCGTTCAACCCGTACGGACCGTTGACGGTGGGGCTAACCGCCACCCCGGAGCGGGACAAGAAGGCGCTGTCCGTCTGGGAAAAAGTTGTCGATTACATGTCAATCCGGGAGGCGATCTTCCGGGACTTCCTCTGCCCGATCCTGCCCGCGCTGGTCATCGAGACGAAGGCCGACCTGGGCCGGGTCCGTAAGACCGGCGGCGACTTCTCCGAGGGCGGTCTGGGCCAGGAGCTGGAGGACTCCGGCGCGATTGAGCAGATCGCGGACGCCTACGTGGAGCACGCCCGGGACCGCAAGGGCTTGGCCTTCCTGCCGACTGTGAAGACGTCTCAGCTCCTGGCCGAGGCGTTGCGTGCTCGGGGAGTGGCGGCCGAGCACCTGGACGGCACGACCGACAAGGACGAGCGAAAGGCGATCCTGGCCCGGCTCAAGAGCGGCGAGACCCGGATGGTCTGCAACTGCGCGGTCCTCACGACCGGGTTCGACGAGCCCTCGATCGACCTGGTCCTTATCGGACGGCCGACCACCTCGCACACGCTCTACGTCCAGATGGCCGGTCGAGGCACGCGCAAGTCGCCGGGCAAGAAGAATCTGCTGATCATGGACATCGTCGGCGCGACCCAGCGCCACGACCTGGTCTCCCGGGTGGACCTGGGGGATGAGGACGAGACCAAGCCCAAGAAGAAGGGCGAGGGCGAGGCCCAGGCCTGCCCGAGCTGCGAGCTCCCGTGCGACATCGCTGAGCACCGGTGCGCGCTCTGCCACCGCTACCTCCCCCGGGGCAAGGTCAACATGGGGGAGCGACGGCACGACAACTGCGCGGCCAGCGGCAAGGGCACCGTGGACGTGTTCGGAGCCTCGCGGCTGAGCTGGCTCCCGGTCGGGCCGGGCTGGGTGCTGGGCGCCGGCAAGGAGGTCGTGGTCATGGTGCCCGAGGGCATCGACACGTGGCGCCTGGCCAGCTACGAGAACGGCCGGGTCAGCGTGCTGCATGACGCGTTGCCGAGCGACTGGGCGATGGGCATCGGTGAGGACCGGGCCAAGGCGTTCCAGAAGCTGGCTGAGCGCGAGGCCCGCTGGCGCAACCAGCCGGTGAGCGATGTCCAGAAAGGACGTCTGCTTCGTGAGGGTCTGCCCGAGAAGATGCTCCCCCGGGTGCGGACCAAGGGCGAGGCGGCCGATCTGGCGACCCGGATTCAGGGCCGTCGGGCGATCAAAAAGCTCGGAGTCACGCTGTAGGCTTGCGTTCTCAAACGGCACGGCTGTAAGGTATGAGGAGCGGGTGGGACGTCGGTCCCCCCGCTCTGATACAACTAAGGGACGGGGAGGTCCAATGGCAACCATCATCGTCAAGACGGCGACAGAGTTCCGCGACGCGCACGTGACGATCGAGATCCGCGCCGACCAGGACGAGGTCCAGTCGGTGGCCAACGTGCTCGATCAGGCCGAGCGGGCGGGCAAGGTTCCGGCGCTGGAGGCTCAGGTCCGGGATCTGGTGGCCGAGCGGGATGCACTCCTGCTGAAGGTCCGGAGCTACGACCATGACCGGCGCACTGAGAAGCAACGGGCCGACGAGAATCGGGAGTGGGCCGAGCGCACCGAGGCTCTGCTGGAGAACGTGACGACCGAGCGGGACGCGCTCCGGCTCCAGGTCGAGAACGCTCAACAGGAGATGACCGGCGCCAGCAACAAGCTGGCCGTGGTCAAGAACGCTCTGACTCGGCAGCACGAACCTCATTCCAAGCGAGTCAGCGAAGCGCTCAACATCCTGGGCTGACCGGCGCCGGAGTCAGAACGGGCCGGCTCCCGCGAGGGAGCCGGCCCGACCAGATCAACCCCGAGAGAGGAA
>Ga0307415_100000201_pt1 | contig 26490 bp, 27 predicted proteins | sample DK1Cmetagenome_FD_204524 | JGI IMG/M metagenome (GOLD analysis project Ga0307415, IMG submission 204524) | Maize rhizosphere microbial communities from greenhouse at UC Davis, California, United States - DK15-C-2 | ecosystem: Host-associated > Plants > Roots > Rhizosphere > Soil | place: USA... | reverse complement strand
CTGCAATCCGCTCTATGACGTGCCGCGGTTGCTCGGGCTGTACCGCTCGGGCGACCTCAAGCTGGACGAGCTGATCACCCGCCGGTACCGGCTGGAGGAGGTCAATCAGGGTTACCAGGACATGCTCGACGGCAAGAACATCCGTGCCGTCATCGTCCACGAGCACTGAGTGGAGTGCCGCGATGGCCGTCACTCCGCCCTTCGTCGCTCCCGCCGACGCCGACGCGGTCACCGCGGCGCTGCGAACCCAGCTCGCCGGCCTGCCGGACCGGTCCCCGTTCTACGCCGACCTGTTCGCCGAGCACGGCATCGGCCCGGGGGCCTTCGAGGAGCTGGCCGACATCGCCCGGTTCCCGTTCACCGAGAAGCAGATGCTGCGGGACAGCCAGGCCGCCGCCCCTCCGCTCGGTCGGCACGCCGGGATCGGCATGACCGAGGTCATCCGCGTGCACGCGTCCACCGGTACGACCGGAACCCCGAGCTGGGTCGGGGTGACCCGGCGCGACACCAGCGCGTGGACCGAGATGGTCGCCCGAGCGTTCCGCACTATGGGAGCCACTCGTGAGGACGTGGTGGTGCACGGCTCCGGGCTCACCCTGTTCGTCGGCGGGCTGCCGATCCGGGACGCGTTGGAGCGGATCGGCGCCACCGTGGTGCCGATCGGCACGGGCGCCTCGGAGAAGGCGATCCACGCGATGGACACCCTCGGGGTGACGGCGCTGCACTCGACCCCGTCGTACGCCCGCTACCTCGCCGAGTACGTGCGGCAGAAGGCGGGCCGGGACCCGCGCGAGTTCGGACTGCGCAAGGTCTTCGTCGGCGGCGAGCCGGGCGGTGGGGAGCCGGCGTTCCGCGAGCACCTCGAGACCGAGTGGGGCGCCCGGGTCACCGAGGGCCTCGGCAACGCCGACATGGCCCCGGTGCTGTTCGGGGAGGCGCCGGGCAGCGGCGGCATGCGGTTCACCGGTGGGCGGCACGTGCTGGCCGAGCTGATCGACCCGGATTCCGGCGAGCCGATCGCGGCCGAGCCCGGGATGACCGGGGAGCTGGTCTACACCTCGGTCGACCGGGAATGCTGCCCGCTGGTGCGGTTCCGCACCCGCGACCTGGTCGTCGTCACGGCCCGGGCGGGCGACGGCGCCCCGCTGATCCGCTGCGTCGGGCGGACCGACGACATGCTCATCGTGCTCGGGGTCAACGTCTTCCCGTCCGCGGTCCGCGACGTCGTCCAGGGGCTGCACCCACGCACGTCCGGTGCCGTGCAGATCCTGTTGCCGGCCAAGGGTCCGCGGGTGGAGCCACCGTTGCGGGTGGAGGCCGAATGGGGTGAACATGCGGGCGACCACGAAGAACTTCGCGGGTCGATCGAGTCGACCATCCGGGCCCGGCTGTCCGTGCCGGCGAGCGTCACGTTGGTGCCGCCCGGCTCGATCGAGAGGTCGGAGATGAAAAGCCGGCTGACCCGGCTCGCGGTGTGAGAGGAGCGCCTGCGACATGGCTGACACGGTGCGCGCGGCGGTCCAGGTCGGTCCGCGGCAGATCGAGATCCGGGAGTTCCCGCGGCCCCGGATCGGGCCGGACCACGGTCTGCTGCGATTGGAGGCCAACGGCATCTGCGGCAGCGACGTGGAGACGTACAAGGGTCACCTCGGGCGGACCACCGACCCGTTCATTCCCGGGCACGAGCCGCTGGGAATCATCGAGGAGGTCGGCGAGCGGGCCGCGCAGCGCTGGGGCGTCGCCCCGGGCGACCGGGTCGCGCTGGAGGTCATCGTGCCCTGCCGTTCGTGCCAGCGCTGCCTGACCGGCCGGTACCAATCGTGCCGCAACCGCACGGTCGGGCACGGGGTGACACCGCTGTCCGTGGCGCCGGGACTGTGGGGAGGGCTGGCCGAGTACCTGTACCTGTCGCCGGGTGCGATCCTGCACCCGATCGACAAGACCCTGCCGGCCGAGATCGCGGTGATGTACAACCCGCTCGGCGCCGGCGTCCGGTGGGCCTGCCACCTCGGCGGGGTCGGGCTCGGGGACACGGTCCTCGTGCTGGGCGCCGGACAGCGCGGGCTGGCCACGGTGATCGCGGCCCGCGCCGCCGGGGCCGGGACCATCATCGTGACCGGGCTGGCCGTGGACGCGCACAAGTTGGCGCTGGCCCGCGAGTTCGGCGCCGACCACACGATCGTCGTCGACGACACCAACACCGTCGCGCGGGTCACCGAGCTGACCGATGGCGAGCTGGCCGACGTCACGCTGGAGCTCACACCGATGGCGGCCGCGCCGGTGACCGACGCCCTCCTCGCGACCCGCCACGGTGGGCGCGTGGTGCTGGCCGGGCTCAAGGGCGGCCAGGAGGTGCCCGTCGTGACGGATCACATCATCAACCGGGCGCTCACCGTGGTCGGCGCGTTCGGTGTCGACGCCCGCGGCTACGCCGAGGCCATCCGGATCATCGAGTCGCGCCGCTTCCCGCTGGAGAAGCTGCACACCCACACGTTCGGCCTCGACGACACGGCCCGGGCGATGCAGACCCTGGCCGGGGAGGTGGCCGGCGAGGCCGCCGTCCACGTGTCCGTCCACCCTGGAGCCATCTGATGCTGATCGACGTACACGCGCACCTGTTGCCGAGGAACTACCCGGACGATGCCCCGGCGTGCTTTCCCCGGATGGATCCCGTCGACGGCGAATCCGCCCGGCTGCTGAGCTTCGGCCCGTTCCAGTTCAAGGCCAACGAGGTGTTCTTCGACGCCGAGCGGCGTGTCGAGGCGATGGACGCCGCCGGGGTCGACGTCGAGGTGCTCACCCCGATGCCGCCGCTGCTGCGCTACGACCTCCCGACCGCCGACGGGTTGGCCATCGCCCGGTACGTCAACGAGTCCGTGGCCGCCTTGTGCGCGGCCGCGCCGGGTCGGCTGTTCGGCTTCGGGATGGTGCCGATGCAGGAGCCGGAACTCGCCGCCGCCGAGTTGTCCGCGCTGCGGGCCCTCGGCCTGTACGGCGTGGAGATCGCCTCCAACGTGCTCGGCGTCTCGATCGGCGACGAGCGGTTCCTGCCCTTCTTCGCCGAGGCGCAGCGGCTGGGCCTGCCGGTCTTCGTGCACGCGATGCCGGCGCCCACCGACCGCCTGCCACCCAAGACGATGGGCACCTACGTCGTCGGCCTCGAGGGCACGCTGGCCGCCGCGTCCATGGTGGCCGGTGGCACCGCGGCCAAGTGCCCCGATCTGCGGATCTCGTTCAGCCACGGGGCCGGCGGTTTCCCGCTGATGCTGCCCCGGGCCAGGTACTTCTGGGGCGGGTCGTGGAACGAGGAGCCGAAGGATCCGGAGCGGGCGATCCTGGCCGAGGACGGCCCGTCACCGTTGGAGTACGCGCGCCGCTTCTACTACGACTCGCTGGTGTTCGACCGGCGGGCGATCCGCTACCTCATCGACCTGCTCGGGCACGATCGGCTGCTCGTCGGTACCGACTTCCCGGCCATGCCCCGCGAACGCGACGGCGCCGGCGCGACGCTGCGGTCCATGGACCTCGACCCGGCCGTGCTGGCCGACATCACGTGGCACAACGGGTTCCGGTTCCTCGGCGTCACGCCACCGCGGTGAGCGGCCGGGGGCGTTCGGTCGCCTCACCGGGCGCGCCGCGCTGGGGAACCCGCGCGGCGTTGGTCTGCGCACCGAGGGCGTGCGAGATGGCGTGCGCGGTATCGGTGAGCCTCGCGGCGAGGCGGTGCAGCGGCACCTCGTTGATGGCCACCACCGCGCTGATCGCCGCGATGACGTCGTTGCGGGGACCGCGCACCGGTGCCGCGACCGCCACCGCGTTCATGGTGATCTGTTCGTAGGCGATGACCACGCCGGTCCGGCGTATCTCGGCCAGGATCCGCCGCAGCTCGTGCTGGTCGACGACCGTCTTGGGGGTGTAACGCACCAGAGGGGCGCGCAGCACCTCGTCCTGGAACGCGGGGTCGGCGTACGCGAGCAGCACCAGTCCGGTCCCGCTGACGTGCAGCGGCCAGCGATCACCGACGCGGCTCGAGATCTGGGCGCTGACGCGCGAGCGCATCGTGTCGACGTAGACGACCTCGTGACCGTCCCGCACGCCGAGGTGGACGTTGGCCCGGGTGGACTGGTGCAGGTCGTCGAGGTAGGGAAACGCGGTCTCCCGCAGTTCCAGACCGCGGGGGGCGAGGGCGGCCAGTTCGAGCAGGCGCAGGCCGAGGAAGTAGTGCCCCGAGGGGTGGCGTTCCAGGGCGCCCCACGTGACGAGTTCGCTGACGAGCCGGTGGGTGGTGGGCAGGGTGAGATCCGCCCGTCGGGCGATCTCGCTGAGGGACAGCAGTCGGTGCTGCGGGCCGAACGCGCCGAGCACCGCGAGCGCGCGGCCGAGCGCGGTACGCCGGATCAGTTGACCGTCATCGGCGGTGTGGCCGGTGGTCGTCATCTCCTACCTCCGCCGGCATCATGCGGGCTGGTACGGCGTGGCGCGATCGGTAGACCAGCGGCTGCGCGCAGCGGTGGTCCGGCCTCGGCGAGACAAGCTCGCCGCGCCACAGACACCATCCATTGAGCATGGCGATTGCGGGACCAGGGACGTTACGGCCGTGTCAGGCAACACTAAACGTGTCGAGTGAGATTGTCCACAGTCCGGCCGACAATCGATGGTCAACGATGTATGCCCGGCGGTCGCGCACCGCCGCGTGAGGTTCTCTTCCACGGGACGGAATGTGCCTGTATCGACATCGGCACCGGTCGAGAACCTGGATCACGTGAGGTGAGCCGGGTCACCTTGTGAGCCCCACGCAATCGCGAGGAAGCGAGACAGCACAGTGAGAATCCGGGCGAATATATGTCTCCTACTGGCCGGGGCACTGGTCGTCGCCGGGTGTCAAGGCTCCGCCGGTACCGGACCGGAAGAGAACCAGGTGGGTCCGCCGCAACGGGGTGGCGCGCTGACCGTCCTGCTGGACAGCGCGTTCTCCGGATCGTGGCCGAGTGGTCTGGACCCGGCCACCAACACGACCGGTGGCGGGAACCTCACCCAGATGCTCGCGATCTATGGCGGGCTGTTCCGGCTCGTCGCCGACGACAACGGCAAGAACGCGCGGGTCGTGCCGCACCAGGCCTCGGGTTTCGAGTTCGCCGACGGCGGCCGGACCGTTCGCATCAAGCTCAAGCCGGGCATCACGTTCACCGACGGCACACCGTTCGACGCCGAGGCGGTCGCCTTCAACATCAAGCGCGACATGGAGTCGACCTGCACCTGCCGGCCGACCTGGCAACTGGCCGCCGCGGATCCGATCACCACCGAGGGCACCGACACCGTGGTGCTCAAGTTCGCCCAGCCCAGCGCCGCGGTGATCACTTCGTTCGTCGTCTCCAACGTGAACTGGGTGGCGTCACCGACCGCCCTGCGGCAGATGGGCCCGGACGCCTTCCGCATCAAGCCGGTCGGTGCCGGTCCGTTCAAGGTGGTCAGCAACCAGCTCAGCTCGGAGCTGGTGCTCGAACGCAACGCCAACTACTTCGTGAAGGACCGTCCCTACCTGGACAAGCTGACCATCCGGAGCATCGGCGGGGACCAGCCCGCGTACCAGGCTCTGCTCGCCGGGCAGGGCAACGTCTATGAGGGCATGACGACCATACCGCTGCTGGAGCAGGCCAAGGCGAACAACCGCCTCGTGGTGACGCAGCAGCCGGCGACCTCGCCGTATGTGATCCAGCTGAACACGAAGATCCCTCCGTTCAACAACAAGCGCGCGCGGGAGGCGATCTACTACGCGACCAATGTGGAGGCGATCCGTCAGGGGCTGTTCAAGGGCGCCTACCCGGCCAGCCAGTCGTTCACCGCCGACGGCGGCCTCTTCCACCACGCGACCGTTCCGAACTACCGCACCTACGACCTGCAGAAGGCCAAGGACATCGTGGCCGAGCTCGGCGGACTCAGCGTCGACCTCGGCACGCTCAAGACGTACGTGGCCGATCAGGTCAACACCGCGCTGCAGACCCAGTGGGAGGCGGCCGGCATCAAGACGACGATCCACTCCGAGCAGCTGAACGGGCTCGTCCAGAACTTCGTCGGCGGCAAGTGGCAGGCGATGCTGCAGACCGCGGGCGCCTGGGACCCGGCCGCCGGCGTCGGGGTCGCGTTCCGGTTCGGCACGATGTCACCGTTCAGCGGCATCAGCGATCCGACGGTCGACGGCCTGCTGCAGCAGGCCGCCGAGACGCCCGACGCGGCCAAGCGCGACCAGTTCTACGTGCAGCTCGGGCAGCGCATCAGCGACGAGGCGTACGCCCCCTTCATCCTCGCGTTCGCGCCGTACAGCGTCGTCACGAAGAACGTGCACGGCCCGGGCCTGACCACGCCCATCCCACCGGTGGTGGTGAACACGGCGATCCTCTGGGACGAAGCCTGGATCAGCAAGTAGTGAGTAGCACGGCACGTGAGTGATGTGGTGAGCCGTTCCAGCCCGGTGCCGCGGGTTGTGCCCGCGGTACTGGGCTCACCGGCCCTGCGGCTGGCCGGCTGGCGCCTGCTGACCGCGGTGCCGATCCTGCTCGGCGTCAGCATCCTCATGTTCATCCTGCTCAACCTGATCCCGGGCAGCGCGGCGGTGCAGTTGCTCGGGCCGGAGGCGACGCCCCAACAGATCGCGCAACTCGAGGAGGAGATGGGGCTCAACCGGCCGCCGGTCGTGCGCTACGTCGACTGGCTGTCGCACGCGGTCCGGGGCGATCTGGGTCGTTCGCTGGTGAGCCGGCAACCCATCGCGGACGTGCTGCCCGCCCGGCTCGCCGTCACCGGCGAACTCGTCGGGCTGGCGTTCGTCATCTCGCTGGTCGTGGCCATACCGCTGGCGCTGCTCGCGGCCCGTCGGCCCAACCGGCTCCTGGACCGGGTCAGCATGGTGGTGTCCACCGCCGGGCTGTCGGTGGCCAACTACGTGCTCGCGCTGCTGCTGGTGCTGCTGTTCGCGGTGAAGCTGTCGTGGTTCCCCGCCATCGGCTACGTGCCGCTGAGCGAGAGCGTTTCGGGCAACCTGCACGCCATGGCCCTGCCCGCGTTCGCGATGGCCTTTCCGTTGCTGTGCTTCTACACCCGGTTCCTGCGCAGCGACCTGGTCGACCAGATGCAGGGGCAGGACTACGTGATGACGGCCCGGGCCAAGGGTCTCGGGCCATGGCAGGTGCTGCTGCGGCACGCCTTCCGCAACTCCTCGTTCGGCCTCATCACCATCGTCGGACTGAACATCAGCGGGCTGATCGGCGCAACGGTGATCATCGAGTCCATCTTCTCGCTGCCCGGGATCGGCCAATATCTCCTGCAAGGCATCCTCACCCGCGACTACATCGTGGTGCAGGCCATCGTGCTCGTGTTCGCCATCATCACGGTGCTCGCCAACCTGATGGCCGACGTGCTCTACGCCGTGCTCGACCCGAGGATCCGCTATGGCAATCACTGAGGCCGCGACGCCGTCGGTCCTCATGACCGACGAGGGTCCACCGGTGCCCTCCCGCGCCTGGCTGCGGCGGCTGCGGATCGCCGCACCGGCCGTTCTGATCGTGCTCATCTTCGTCGCCTGCTTCGTCCTGCCGCTGGTGGCTCCCATCGCGAAGCCGACCGGAGGCGACATCCTCAACTCCCTCCAGCCGGCGTTCACGCCCGGGCACCTGCTGGGCACCGACGACAACGGCAACGACATCCTCGCCCGGATCCTCTACGGCGGGCGGACGTCGCTCATCGTCGCGCTGACCGTGAACCTGCTCGGGTTGGTGATCGGCGGCGGGCTGGGAGCGCTGGCCGCCCAGGCCGGTGGCATCGTCGACGGTGTCATCATGCGGCTCTTCGACGTCCTCATCGCGATCCCGTCGCTGGCGCTCATCGTAGCGGTCTCGCTCAGCCTCGGGCCCGGCCTGCGCAACACGATCCTGACGCTGGCCTTCTTCTCCGTTCCGGCCTTCGCCCGCATCTCCCGCGCGGAGGCGCTGCGGCTGCGCGAGCAGCCGTTCATGGTCGCGGCGAAGCTGTCGGGCACCTCGACCGGGCGGATCCTCGTGCGGCACCTCGCACCGAACATCGGGCCGGCGCTGATGACGTTCGCGATGCTCGGGATGGGCATCGTGATGGTGATCGAAGGCGCGCTGAGCTTCCTCGGCCTCGGCATCCGTCCGCCCGCCCCGAGCTGGGGCAACATGATCTTCCAGGGTCAGCTCAGCCTGTCGGGCACGCCGATGCTCGTGGTGTGGCCGTCGGTGATGCTGTTCCTCACCGTGGTCGGGTTCAACCAGTTCGGCGAGGCCCTACGCGCGCGGTGGAGCGGGCCGTGAGCGAGGCCGTGCTGAAGGTGGAGAACCTGCGTGTGCGCTTCGACCGGGGCGGCCGGCGGGTGCAGGCCGTCAACGGGCTGACCTACCAGCTGCGGGCCGGCCGGACGCTGGCCATCATCGGGGAGTCCGGGTCGGGTAAGACGGTCAGTTCACGGGCGCTCATGGGACTGCTGCCGGCCACCGCCACCGTGACCGGGTCGGCCCGGCTCGACGGCGTGGAACTGGTGGGCATGCCCGAGGACGAGATGCGCCACCATCGGGGCGCGGACATCGCGATGGTCTTCCAGGATCCGACCCGCTCGCTGAACCCGACCATGCGCGTCGGCACCCAGATCACCGAGGCCATCCGGGCCCACAGCCCGGTCGAGCCGGCGGCGGCCAAGCGGCGCGCGCTCGAACTGCTGTCGCTGGTGCGGATCGCCGACCCGCACCGGCGCTTCCACGAGTATCCGCACCAGCTCTCCGGCGGCATGCGGCAACGGGTGATGATCGCGATCGCGCTGTCGTCCGATCCGAAGGTGCTCATCGCGGACGAGGCCACCACCGCGCTCGACGTGACCACCCAGGCACAGATCATGGAGCTGCTCGCCGAGCTGCGCTCGCGGCTCGGTACCGCGATCATCCTCATCAGCCACGACCTCGGGCTGGCCGCCAGTTACGCGGACGACGTCATCGTCATGTACGCCGGGCGCGCGGTCGAGTACGCGCCGACGCGGATCCTGTTCGCCCAGATGCGGATGCCGTACACCCGGGCGCTGTTGGACGCGATCCCGCGACTGGAGCGAGCCTCGCACACTCGGCTGCCGGTCACCCCCGGGCAGCCGCCGGACCTCATCGCGTTGCCGCCGGGCTGCACGTTCGAACCGCGGTGCGCGCGGGCGCAGCCCGAGTGCCGGGACAGCCGGCCGCCGTTCGTCGAGCACGAGATCGGCCACTGGTGGGCCTGCTGGTACCCGTGCAAGGACGGTGAGCCACTATGACCGCGCTGCTGGAGGTGCGCAACGTCGTGCACGAGTTCACGGTGCGTGGCGTGGGAGGCCTCAAGGGCGGCACCGTACACGCCGTCTCCGACGTCTCGTTCGACCTCGACACCGGGGAGACCCTGGGCGTCGTCGGCGAGACCGGCTCGGGGAAGTCGACGCTGGCCCGATGCGTGGTGCAGGCCCCGCACCCCAAGTCCGGCTCGGTGCGATTCCAGGGCACCGAGCTGGTGGGCCTGCGGGGGCGCCGGCTGGGACGCGCCCGGCGTCAGATGCAGATGGTGTTCCAGGACCCGTACGGCTCGCTCAACCCACGCTGGCGCGTCACCGACATCGTCGAGGAGCCACTGATCGGGTACGGCGATGGCGACGCCGGCAGCCGGCGCCGGCGCGTGCGGGATCTGCTCGACATGGTCGGACTCAATCCCGACGTGTACGGGCGGCGGCGCCCGCGCGAGCTGTCCGGCGGCCAGTGCCAGCGGGTGGCGATCGCCCGGGCGATCGCGCTGCACCCGGCGCTGGTCGTGTGCGACGAGCCGGTCTCCTCGCTCGACGTGCTGATCCAGGCCCAGGTGCTCAACCTGTTGGAGCAACTGCGCACCGAGCTCGGGCTGAGCTACCTGTTCATCTCGCACGACCTCGCGCTGGTCAAGCAGGTCAGCGACCGCGTGGCCGTCATGCATCTGGGTCAACTGTGCGAGGTCGGTCCGGCCGAGGCCCTGTACCGGTCGCCGCGGCACCCCTACACCGTCGACCTGCTCGCGTCCGTCCCGAGCCTCGACCCGAACAGGCCGCCGGCGACCGAACGCGCCGTGGCCAGCGGCGAGCCGCCGTCACCGATGGCGCCGCCGAGCGGATGCCGGTTCCGGACCCGCTGCCCGCGGGCCCAGGACCTGTGCGCGGCGCAGCGCCCGCTGCTGCGCGAGCTCGGCCCCGGTCACCTGGTCGCCTGCCACTTTCCGGAGCCGGTCGAGGAGGAATCCGGCCCACCTACCGTGACCGGCGGCCGAGCCCGGGCCGTGGCGTGACGACCGCCGGCGAAGCCACGGACCAGGAGCGGTTGGACTACGCCCGGGCCGCCATCGAGGACGCCTACGACCGGGGCTGGACCGACGGCCTGCCGGTGGTTCCGGTGACCCGGGCCATGGTCGAGGAGTTTCTCACGCAGACCTCGCGGCCCGCCGACGAGGTGATTTCCGCCGTGCCGCACCTCGACCGCCGGTGCACGGTCGAGCAGGCCGCGGTGAACGCCGCCCGGGCCGGCTGCCGCCCGGAGTACTTCCCGGTGGTGCTGGCCGCGTGGGAGGCGCTCGGCCGTGAACGGGCGGTGCTGGGCGGCGGATGGCAGTCGACCAGCGGGCCGGCTCCCCTCATCGTGGTCAACGGTCCGATCCGGCACGAGCTAGGAATCAACAGCACCGGCGGCGTACTGGGTCCCGGCTTCCGGGCCAACGCGACGATCGCCCGGGCCATCGGGCTGGTGGTGCGCAACGTGTTCGGCATCAGGCCGCAGGAGCTGGATCAGTCCACCCAGGGCGTTCCCGGCCGGTGGTCGCTGTGCATCGGGGAGAACGAGGAGGAGAGCCCCTGGGAGCCGCTCGCGGTCGAAGTCGGGCTGCCGGCCGGCACGGACGCGGTGTCCGCCACCCTGCTGCGCACCTGCGAGTTCGTCGACAATCGACACACCTCTCGCCCGGACGAGCTGCTCGCCGACTTCGCGGATTCGATCTCCCGGACCGGGGCGGCGATCGTCCCATTCTCGTCGGCCGGGCTGATCCTCGGCGTGGAGCACGCGCAGATGCTGGCCGAGCACGGGTTCGCCAAGCGCGACGTGCAGCAGTGGCTCTACGAGCGGTGCGTACGCAGCCACGAGGATCTGGCCCGGGTCGGCAAGAGCCTCAACGGGCGGACCGGCCCGGGCATCGACGAGCATGGGTTGCGCATGCTGTCCTCGCCCGAACAACTGATGATCGTCGTCGCCGGCGCGCGCAATGCCGCGATGTCGATGGTGGTCCGGCCGTTCGGGTTCACGGGCTGGTCGCGCAGCGCGGTTGGAGTACCTCGACCCTGAAGCCGTTCGGAGACAGGAGTGGGTATGGAGATTTCCCTGGCCGGCAAGGTCGCCCTCGTCACCGGCGCCGGGCCCAACATCGGCAGCGGTATCGCCCTGGCGCTGGCCCGCTACGGCGCCCGGGTGGCCTGCAACGACATCGACCCCGAGGCGGCGCAGTCGGCGGTCAAGCGGATCGAACGCAACGGCGGGACCGCGATCGCGGTGCCCGGTGACGTGACCGACGAGGAGCAGGTCCTGGCCTACCTGCGCACCGTCACCGACGCCTGGGGGCGGCTTGACATCGTCGTCAACAACGCGGCGATCCTGGGCGGTCGTGGGGTGCTCGACGAGAGCACGGAGTTCTTCGAGCGAGCCGTGCGGGTCGCCGCACTCGGCAACTTCCTCAACACCAAGCACGCCGGGCGCTACATGGCCGAGCATGGCATCCAGGGCTCGATCGTCGCGATCTCGTCGTCGAACGGCTGGTCCGGTTCGGCCGGGGTCATCGCCTACGCCTTCCACAAGGGCGGGGTGAACAACTTCGTCCGGGCCGCGGCGATGGACCTGGCGCCGTACGGGATCCGGGTCAACAGCTTCACCCCCACCGCGCCCACGCCGGACAACCCCGAGCTGATCGCGCAGCGGGGACCCGGGGGAGTGCTGGACCGTCCGCCGACCGGCGGCATCGGCGCGGAGGGCGGCGACGAGCCGTGGCGGCGGCCGGCCCGCTGGATGGGCTCGCGGGCGCCGATGGTGCCGATGGGAACGACGGGAACGCCGAGCGACATCGGACACTGCGTCGCCTGGATGTGCTCGGACTACGCGCGCCTGATCACGGGCTGCGACTTCGTCGTGGACGGTGGGGCCCGGGCGAAGAACTTCGCCTACGCGCCGGCGTCGCCCGGGGATCTGGCCGGTCCAGTGGCGTTGGTCCCGCTTGACGTCACCGGCGAGCTCGATCAAGACGCTTCGTAGGCCCGGCGGCGGGTTCGGCGGTGAGCATGCCGTCGCGAAAGCCGGCGGCCAAGGCCCGCAGGGCCGCGTCGAGGTAGACGGTGAGGTCGGCGTCGGCGCGGGCGGCCCAGCGGTCGAACCCGGCCCGGCACGTGGCCAGCACCGCGCGGCCGACCGCGAGCGGGTACAACGAGTCGGCCGGCTGACCGGAGCGCCGGGCCACGAAGTCGACGATCGCGCGCTCCCAGGCGCCGTAGTGGATGGCGGCGCTGGCGACGAGTTCGGTGACGTTGCTGAGCAGGTTCATCCGCATGCGCAGTTCCGGCACGTCCTCGGCGCGGTAGTGGTTGGCCGCGAGCACGGCGCGGCGGACACCCTCCATGACGGACAGATCCTCGGGCGTCGCGGCCAGCAGCCCACGGATGGTCTCGACCTCGGCGTCGAACTCGCTCCACAGTACGTCCGCTTTGCCGGCGAAGTACCGGAAGAAGGTGCGCTTGCTGACGCCGGCGGCGCCCGCGATCTGGTCGACCGTGGTCTCGTCGAAGCCCTGCTCGGTGAACAGCCGCAGTGCGATGAGTTCCAGCGCCCGGGCGCTCGTCCCGGGCGGCCGGCCGCGACGGCGGGCCCCGGTGGCGGCCGCATCCATGGTCATCGTCGTTCACGCCGTCCGATCGCTTGATTTATGTCATCGGGTGACGTTAGCCTATCGATATTCGGCACACGGTGCCGAAATGTGCGATCGCACCTGAGGAGTCGCCAATGAGCGAAGACATCGCGGTCGAGGTTGAGCCCGCCGCCCAGGTCGAGGACGAGACACGGATTGAGGACGAGGCGCTCCTCGAAGACCTTCTGGTCGAGGAGGTTTCGATCGACGGCATGTGCGGTGTCTACTGAGGACACGGCCGGCTTGTTCGATCTGGACGGTGCGTGGCAGTTGGACGAGCGGGTGTCGGTGCGACCCGAGCGGTTCGGCGCGTTGCTCTATCACTTCGGCACCCGCCGGCTGTCGTTCCTCAAGAGCTCGACGCTGCTGGACGTCGTGCGCCGCCTCCCCGAGCAACCCAGCGCGCGGGCGGCCTGCGCGCACGCCGGTGTGCCGGACTCCGAACTGCCCCGCTACCGCGCCGCGCTGGCCGCGCTGGCCGCGTCGCGGATGATCCGCCGGAGGACGTGATGTCGCTCGTCGACGCCAGCGGCGCAGCTTGCAAGCCGCTCATTGAACAATTTCAGTACGGGTTGGACGCGCCGATCTGCCTCACCTGGGAGCTGACGTACGCGTGCAACCTGTCATGCGTGCACTGCCTTTCCTCCTCCGGCCGGCGTGATCCGGGCGAGCTCACCACGGCGGAGTGCCGCGCCCTGGTCGACGAGTTCGAGCGGATGCAGGTCTTCTACGTCAACATCGGCGGGGGCGAACCCACGGTCCGGCCCGACTTCTGGGACCTCGTCGACTACGCCACAGCGCACCACGTCGGCGTGAAGTTCTCCACCAACGGCGTCAAGATCACTGATGCCGTCGCGCGACGGCTCGCCGCCAGCGACTACGTGGACGTCCAGATCTCCCTCGACGGGGCCACCGAGGCGGTCAACGACGCGATACGTGGGCCCGGGTCCTACCGCACCGCGGTGCGAGCGATGGAGCACCTGGCGGCCGCCGGTTTCCGCGGCTTCAAGATCTCGGTTGTGGTGACCCGGCGCAACGCCGGTCAGCTCGACGCGTTCCAGGCGATGGCCGACCTCTACGGGGCCCAGCTCCGGCTGACCCGGCTGCGGCCGTCCGGCCGCGGGGCCGACGTGTGGGACGAACTGCATCCGACGGACGCGCAACAGCGGGCCCTGTACGAGTGGCTGCTGCGGCACGGCGAGAACGTGCTCACCGGAGACTCCTTCTTCCACCTGGCCGGTTACGGAACGTCGCTGCCCGGGCTGAATCTCTGCGGCGCCGGCCGCGTGGTGTGCCTGATCGATCCGGTCGGCGACGTGTACGCCTGCCCGTTCGCCATCCACGACTCGTTTCTGGCCGGCAACGTCCGCCAGGATGGCGGGTTCGCCCGGGTGTGGCGCTCCTCGGAGCTCTTCGCCGAGCTGCGCCGGCCCTCCGGCGGCGGGGCCTGCTCGGCGTGCTCGGCGTACGACGCGTGCCGCGGCGGTTGCATGGCGGCCAAGTTCTTCACCGGCCTGCCGCTGGACGGCCCCGACCCGGAGTGCGTGCGTGGTCATGGCCGGACCGCGCTCGACGCGGTGGCGACCGGCAGTGTGCCGAAGCCGTCGCGGGATCATTCCCACCGCAGGGCGGGCCCGGTGCCGGTGACGATCGGCCGCCGTCGCCCGCCCGATCGGGCCTGTGACGAAAGCCCGCTGGCGGGCATGGCCCGGCCGGGTCGCTGAGATGTGGCTGGCCGACCTGGCGTGGCCGGATGTCGCGGAGCGGGCCACGGCGGGCGCGGTGCTGGCGGTGCCGCTGGGCGCGACCGAGCAGCACGGCCCCCATCTGCCGTTGTCCACGGACACCGACATCGCGGTCGCCCTGTGCCGCCGGCTGGCGTCGGCGCGGCCGGACGTGTTGATCGCTCCACCCGTCGCCTACGGGTCCAGCGGCGAACACGACGGATTCGCCGGCACGCTGTCGATCGGCCAGGCCGCAACCGTTCGGCTCGTGCTCGAACTCGGTCGGTCGGCGACGAGGACGTTCCGGCACGTGCTGTTCGTGTCCGCCCACGGCGGCAATGCGGAGCCGGTCGCCCGGGCGGTCGGGCAGTTGCGGGCGCGTTCCCGGGACGTGACGGTCTTCCAACCCGGTTGGGGCGGCGACCCGCACGCCGGCCACCACGAGACCGCCCTTCAACTCGTCATCGATCCGCGACGGGTACGGATGGACCGGGCGGAGGTCGGCGACCCGCGGCCACTGGCCACGCTGATGCCGGAGCTGCGCGCGAACGGCGTGCGGGCCGTGAGTGCTTCCGGCGTCCTCGGCGATCCGACCACCGCGACGGTGGCCGACGGCATCGCACTGCTGGACCATCTGGCCGCCGAGCTGATCCGGCTCGTGGCGACCTGGCGGGGCGAGACCTCGTTGTTCCCGCCCCCCAGCCCTTCGGGCCCACCCCCCTTGGGCGGCGGCGGATGACCGGCGAGCTTGCGAACCGGTCGTCCGGCTCGATCGGGCGGGTCGCCGTGGTGACCGGGGCCGCCCGGGGGATCGGGGCGGCCACCGTGCGGGCGCTGGCCGACCAGGGCTGGGCCGTGCTCGCGATCGACGTGGCCGCCGACGACCCGGCACTGCCCTATCCCATGGGCAGTCACGGCGAACTGTCCACAGTGGTGACCGAGGCCAACCGGCTGGCCGGCGCCGACCGGGTCCGGGCCCGCGTCGCCGACGTGCGGGACCGGGACGCCGTGCGGACCGCCGTGGCCGATGCGGAGCGGTGGTGGGGTGGCCTCGACGCCGCCATCGCGGCCGCCGGTGTCGTGGCCGGCGGCGTGCCCATGTGGGAGCTGGCACCCGACCAGGAGCGGGCCGTGCTCGAGGTCAACCTGGGCGGGGTCGTCAACCTCGCCCACGCCGCCGTCCCCGCCCTGCTGCGCCGGCCGCGGCCGCGCTCGGGCCGTTTCCTGGCCGTGGCGTCGACCGCCGCCACCCGCGGCCTGCCGATGCTGGCCGCCTACTGCGCCGCGAAGGCGGGCGTGGCCGGACTGATCCGGGCTCTCGGCGCCGAACTGGGCGGCAGCGGCGTGACCGCCAACGCGGTGAGCCCCGGCTCGACCGACACGCCCATCCTCGCCGAGAGCGCGCGCCTCTACGGCCTGCCCGCGGCGGAGGCGTTCGCGGCCCAGCAGCCCGTCGGTCGGCTGCTGGATCCGGGCGAGATCGCCGAGGTGCTGGCCTTCCTGGCCGGACCGGCGACCGGTGCCATGACCGGCGCCGTGGTGGCGGTGGACGGAGGGCTGGCGCTATGACGGTCACCCACGGTCGGATCGCAGGATTGCCCGCCGGCTTCCGGGTCGTGCGCGATCCCGGCACCCGCGAGGTGGCTCCCGGCGTGTGGTCGGGTGGATCGCCGGCGCGGGTCGTCCGCCTGACCGCCGCCGGCCGGGCCGCGTGGCGGCGGCTGTCGGCCGGCCCGGTCGACTCGCGCGCCGTCGCGGCGCTGGCTCGCCGGCTCACCGACGCCGGGCTGGCGCATCCCGACCCGGTCGCCGTGCCGGCCGGCACGGCGGACGTGACGATCGTGGTCCCGGCCCGCGACCGGGCCGCGTTCCTCGACCGGTGCCTGGCCGCGTTCGACCGTGCGTACCCGGTCATCGTCGTCGACGACGGCTCGAGGGACGCCACCGCGCTCGCCACGGTGGCCGCGGCCCACGGCGCGACGTTGGTCCGGCGGCTCGACAGCGGTGGACCGTCGGCCGCCCGCAACACCGGCCTGGACCACGTGACCACCGAACTCGTCGCCTTCGTCGACAGCGACTGCGTGTCGGGTCCCGGCTGGATCGACCAGCTGGCCGGGCACTTCGCCGACCCGATGGTCGCCGCGGTCGCGCCCCGGATCACCGCCCTGGCCGGACCGACGTTGGCGGGACGGTACGCGCGCGCGGCCGGATGCCTCGACATGGGCGGCCATCCGGCCCGGGTGGTGCCGAACACACGAGTGTCCTATGTGCCCACCGCCGCGCTCATTGCCCGCCGCTCGGCGCTGTCCGCCGTGGCCGGGCCCACCGGGGTGTTCGACCCCGCGATGACGGTGGGGGAGGACGTCGACCTGGTGTGGCGGCTGCACACCGGTGGGTGGCGCGTCCGCTACGACCCGGCCGTACGGGTGAACCACCACGAGCCGACGACGTGGCCCGCTCTGCTGGCCCGGCGCCGGCGCTACGGCACGTCCGCGGCCCCGTTGGGGATCCGCCACCCGCGCTGCCTGACGCCGCTGGTGCTCGAACCGTGGTCGGCGTTGACCGTGGCCGCCCTGCTGGCCCGCCGCCCGCTCACCGCGGCCGCCGCGTTCGGACTCTCGCTGATCACAACGACGCGCACGCTGCGGGCGCACGGCCTGCCGCCGGCCGGCGCGCTGCCGGTGAGGGCCGCCGCCGTGGCCAAGACCTGGCTGGGCGTCGGCCGCTACGCCACCCAGTACGCGACGCCGTTGCTTCTGGCGCTGGCGCTGCCGGGCGGCCGCACCCGCCGGAGCCGTCGCGCCGCCGTGGCGGCGCTGGTCCTGGGCCCTCCGCTGGTCGCCTGGGCCACGCGGCGTCCGGCCGTCGATCCGATCCGGTTCGCGGCCGCCGCCGTGGCCGAGGACGTCGCCTACGGCATCGGCGTCTGGGCGGGCTGCGTCCGGCACCGCACCACCGCACCCCTGCGGCCCGCCGTCGCCTTGGCGAGGCGAGGCACCCGATGAGCAGGGCCTGGTTCGAGTCCGTCGCCGAGGCGCAGCGGCGCGCCCGGCGGCGCCTGCCCAGATCCGTGTACGCCGCGCTGCTCGCCGGCTCGGAGAAGGGCCTGACGGCGCGCGACAATGTGGACGCCTTCGACGAGGTCCGGCTCGCCCCGCGCACGGCCGGCCTCGCCGGCCGACGCGACCTCGCCACGACGGTGCTCGGCCGGCGGATCGCGTTGCCGGTCCTCATCTCGCCCACCGGTGTGCAGGCGGTGCATCCGGACGGGGAGGTCGCCGTGGCCCGGGCGGCCGCCGCCCGGGGCACCGCCATGGGCCTGAGTTCGTTCGCCAGCAAGCCGGCCGAGCAGGTGGTGGCGGCCAACGAGCAAACGTTCCTGCAGGTGTACTGGATCGGCGGCCGCGACGATATGGCCCGCCGCATCGAGCGGGCCCGCGCCGCCGGTGTGGCCGGCCTGATCCTCACCCTCGACTGGTCCTTTTCGCACAGTCGTGACTGGGGCAGCCCGCGCATCCCCGACCGCCTCACGCCGCGGGAACTGCTCCGCCTCGCCCCCCAAGGCCTGGCCCGTCCCCGGTGGCTGCTCGGCTACGCCCGCACCGGCCGCCTGCCCGAGCTGACCGTGCCCAACATGGCCGAGCCGGGCCAGCCGGCGCCGACGTTCTTCGGCGCGTACGGGCAGTGGATGCAGACCGCGCCGCCGACCTGGGCGGATGTCGGCTGGCTGCGCGCGCGGTGGGACGGGCCGTTCCTGCTCAAGGGGATCGTCCGCGTCGACGAGGCCAGGCGCGCCGTGGACGCGGGCGTCGGCGCCATCTCCGTGTCCAACCATGGAGGCAACAACCTCGACGGCACGCCCGCGACCATCCGCGTGCTGCCGGCGATCGCCGACGCCGTCGGCGGTCAGGTCGAGGTCCTGCTCGACGGCGGTGTCCGCCGGGGCAGCGACGTCGTCAAGGCGCTCGCCCTCGGTGCGCGGGCGGTGCTCATCGGCCGCGCCGCCCTGTGGGGGCTCGCCGCCAACGGCGAGGCCGGCGTGCGCAACGTGCTCGATGTGCTCCGCAACGGCATCGATGCCACGCTCCTCGCCCTCGGCCACGGCAGCGTGCAGGATCTCGGTCGAGGCGACGTGATGCTCCCGCCCGGCTTCGCCGTGCGGCTGGGCGCCGACCACGACGACGCCTTGACATCCCCGCCCCCCAGCCCGTCGGGCCCACCACCCTTGAATGCCGGCGCGCCGTGAATCCCGACCGAACCCACCTGCGGCCCGATACGGCACAGGCCATCATCGACCCGGTCCGGCCGGACTTCCGCGTGACCGACGTGGTGACCCGCACCGGGGGAGAGGTCAGCGCGGTCCACGAGGTACGGGCCGCCGGTGCGGTCCCCCCGCTCATCGTCAAGATCTACGCACCGCGGTGGCGACCGAAGCTCATCAAGGAGGTCTACGTCTACCGGGTGCTGGCCCGCCACGGCATCCGGCACATCCCCCGCGTCCTGCACGCCGCGCCCTTCGGGATCCCGGCGCTGCCCTTCGCGTACGCCGTCATGACGCGGCTCGAGGGCCGGCCGCTGTCCGAGGTCCGCGGCGACCTGGCCGGCGCCGACCTCGCCCGCGTCTACCACCACATGGGTCAACTCCTCGCCGCCGTGCACCGGATCACCCAGGATCGGTGGGGCTACGTGACCACACGTGTCGTGGACGCCCGACCCACCAACACCGCCTACATGACCGACCAGTTCGACCGCAGGCTCCGCGACTTCGTCGAACTCGGTGGTGACCCGGTGCTGGCGCGGGGCATCGCCCGCCACGTCGACCGGCACGCCGGCCTGTTCGCCGCGTGCTCCGGTCCGGTGCTGTGCCACAACGACTTCCACGACGGCAATGTGCTGGCGTCCCCGGCCGCGGGCCGGTGGGGGATCACCGGCTATGTCGACGTCGAAGGCGCGGTCGCCGCCGATCCCCTGTTCGACGTGGCCCGGACCGACTACCACGCGCTGCGCGACGACCCGGCCCGGCGGGGCGCGTTCCTCAACGGGTACGGGCCGTTGCCCCCGGACGGGGCCGACCGGGTCGCCCTCTACCGGATCCATCACGCCCTGGAACTGTGGAACTGGGCCTCCTCGACCGGCAAACCGGCCGATCAGGCCCGCGCCCGGACCGACCTGGAGGAGATGCTCGGAGGCCGGGTGTCACGCTAGGCCGACGGTCTCCAGGCTGCGCAGCGCCTCGATGACGCTGGCGATGTGGTCCCGCATCGCCTTCTCGGCCGCCCGGGGGGAGCGGGCCCGGATCGCCTCGATGATGCGCTCGTGCTGCTGCAGCGACGTGGCCGGGCGGCCGGGCAGGAGCGACAGCGTGTACTGATGGCGCACGAGCTGCGCCCGCATCGTCTCGATGAGGCTGTCGGCGGTGCGGTGTCGCGCGATGGTCTGGATCAACCGGTGCAGGCGCTGGTTGAGATCACTGTAGCGACGGAACTCGTTGGCGGTGACGGCCCGGCGCATCAGTAACGCGATCTCGTCGAGTTCGCTGGCCTGTTCCTCGGTGACGAGTGTCGCCGCCCGGGCGGCCACGAGGCCCTCCAGCACCATGCGGACCTCGGTGATCTCGATGGCCTCCTCGAAGGAGATCTTGCGGACGTGCGCACCCCTGTTGCGGCGCACCTCCACCAGTCCCTCGGCGGCGAGGTCCGCCAACGCCGCGCGGATCGTGAAACGGCTGGCTCCGAACCGCTCGCACAGCGACGCCTCCACCAGGCGCTCGCCGGGCAGGTAGTCGCCATCGAGGATTGCCTTGCGTAGCGCGTCCCGTAGCGGGGTTTCGGCGGCCGCCGCGTTGGACTCGGGCGACTCGGACGGCCGCGGCGCGGGCTTGCGCTGTGCGGGCATACCCCACTCTCACCGGTCGAGCGGTTGGGAACGGCAGTCCATCATGTCGGAGGCAGGATTGTCAACACTCGCGCGGCGGACGCACACAAATACCTTCTGAGGGCGAGCGTGCGCACAATCACGCGGTGGTCGCGGTCGGATTTGTCAATCTGATTTTCGGCAATCCGAGGGAACGTGTCGGGCCGTTCCGTGTTTGGTTCGAACTACTCCAACTATGCGGGCGGCGGCAACATACCGTTGCCCGACCGCAAGATCGACTACATCTTCATGAATGATTCCCATTCCATCCCTGGGGATACGGCGAGGTGGAGGCAATATCAGCTGCGGCTGAGCCGTCGCTATTGGCGTTGGCCGGCTCGCCTGGTTGGCGGTGCGTCGTCGTGGTCGCGCGTGCGGGCATGACCGCGTCAGTCGGATCCGGCCTCGGCAGTCTGGTCATCCGCCCGGCGACGAAGGCGACGGCGCGCGCGGTCCAGGCGCTCGCGCCAACCCGGCAGCCGCCGGTCGTCGAAGGCGCGGGCCACGAGGACGTCGGTGGAGGAGTGGGCCAGGATGGACAGCACGATGGTCAGTGCGACGAGGTGGAATATCGCGTCGGCGGCGGGGATGCCGGAGGCCAGCACGAGCAGCCCGTACACGACCGAGGCGAAGCCCTTGGGGCCGAACCACATCGCGGCGAACTGCTCCCGAAGCCCGAGCCCCGAGCCCAGGAACGATATCCACAACGCGATGGGGCGGGCGGCCACCAGGGCGAGAATGGCGAACACCCAGCCGGACCACGCGATGTCCCCGAGGAAGGCGGGGCTGAGCAGAGCGCCGAAGACGAGCAGCGCGGCCAGTTTGAAGGTCTCGGCGATGAGCTCACCGAAGTGTTCGAACGCATCGCGTTGGGCCTGTCCGACGGTGGCCACGGTGATGCCGGCGGCGAAGGCGGCGAGGAACAGGTTGCCGTGGGTCGCCTTGCCCAGTGCCAGCACGAGCAGGCCGATGGCGACGGCGTTCAGGGGCAGGTACTGCTCGGATACGGCGAACCAGCGGGTGCGCTCCAACCGGATGGCCGCCCACGGCACCGCGACGCCGATGCCGATGCCAAGGACGAGTTCCCAGGCCAGAGTGGCCAGATGCAGGTCGCCGGAGCCGGCGACCACGGCCAGGAGCACCACCACGAACGGCAGGGCGAGGCCGTCGTTGACTCCTGATTCGACGTTGAGCAGATGACGCAGCCGGGCCGGCACCTTGTCGTTGCCGACCAGGGCCGCCGCGAACACCGGATCGGTGGGGGCCAGGATCGCGCCGACCAGCAACGCCTCGGGCCAGTCCAGCCCGGCGACGTAGCGGGCCAGCAGTGCGGTGATCAGGAGGGTGAGCGGCAGCCCCCAGCCCAGCGCGCGGCCGGGCAGCCGCCAGGCCGTACGGAGGTCGGCCCAGCCGACCCGCATGCCGTCGGTGAACAGCACCGCGAACAGGGCCAGCTCGGCGAGCCCGCCGACCACGGGTGACGCGGGCGTGACCGACACCAGACCCAGCGCGCCGTCGCCGACAACGAATCCCGCCACCAGGAAGAGCGCGGCGGTGGACAGGATCGTCCGGTGCGCGAGGGCCGACACGAGCACGGCCAGCAGCAGTACAACCGAGAAGACCAGCAGCAGATCCATCAGTCGTGCTCCCGTCAGGCCAGCACGAAGTAGCGCAGCCAAAGGTACGGCATGCACACGGCGATCGTGATGACGGTGACGACCAGCCCGTACCGGGTGAACTGCCAGAACGTGATGCGTCGGCCCGCCCGTTCGGCCAGCCCCAGGATGACCACGTTGGCCGACGCGCCGACGGCGGTGGCGTTGCCGCCAAGGTCCGCGCCCAGGGCCAGGGACCACCACAAGACCCGGCTGGAATCCCCGCCGCCGTTGGCGGCGACCAGGTCGGCGACGACCGGACTCATGGTGGCGACGTACGGGATGTTGTCGATGACGGCGGACAGGACGGCCGATCCCCACAACAGCACCATGGAACCGAGGAGGAGCCGCCCCTGCACCGCGTCGGCCGCGGCGCGGGACACCTGCTCGACGACGCCGGTGTTCACCAGGGCTCCGACCATGACGAACAGGCCGGCGAAAAACGCGAGGGTCGGCCACTCCACGTCGCGGGTCACTTCGCCGGGGTCCAGTCGTGGTAGGGCCAGCAGTACGAGGCCACCGATCAACGCCACCACGGACGGTTCAAGGCCCAGCGTGGTGTGGAGCACGAACGCGACGGTCACCAGGCCCAGCACCACCAAGCTGACCACCAGCAGCCGACCGTCGCGGATCGCGTCGCGCTCCCGCAGCACCATCACGCGGGCCACCCGCTCCGGGTCGTAGGCGAACGCGGACCGGAACAGCCATCGGCACAGCGCGATGAAGACGACCAGCACCACCGCTATCACGGGTGCGAGATGGGCCAGGAAGTCGTTGAAGGACAGACCGCCCCGGCTGGCGATGATGATGTTCGGCGGATCGCCGACCAGAGTCGCGGTGCCGCCGATGTTCGACGCCATGGCCTCGGCGATCAGGTACGGGGCGACCGGCACCCTCAGCCGGTCGCAGACCAGGAACGTCACCGGCGCCACCAACAGAACCGTGGTGACGTTGTCCAGCAACGCCGAGGCCACCGCGGTCACCAGGACCAGGATCACCATGACCCGGAATGGGCGGCCCCGGGCCCGCTTCACCGACCAGATCGCGATGTATTCGAACGCGCCCGTACGTTTGAGCACCGCGACGATGAGCATCATCCCGAGGAGCAGGAAGATGACGTTCCAGTCGATCCCGGCGCCTTCGGAGAAGAACGCGTGCTCGGCGTCGGTGGCTCCGATGAGGAGCATCAGCGCCGCCCCGCCCAGTGCGGCCGTGACCCGATGGATCCTTTCGGTGGCGATCAGCGCGTAGGCCACGGCGAAGATGGCCAACGCCGCCCACGCAGTGCCGCTCATCAGCCCACCAGCCGGTCCAGTAGCGCATCGAGAGTGACCGCGCCCACCAGCGCACCGTCCGTGCCGACAACCGCGACCAACGGCGTGCGGGTGCGGGCCATCAGGGCGGCGATCTCCAACACCGTCGCGGCCTGATCCACCATGGGCAGCTCCCGGGGCTGTTCCGGCAGGACATCCGCGACCGTGCGGGTACCCAGTTCCTCGATGAACACGTCGGCGGCCGCCTCATCCACCACCCGGGCGAGCGGCGGATCGTCCTGGATATAGCGCGGCACCGCCATCCGCAACACCTGGGTGCCCGCCAAGATCGTTAAGGGGCGTTCCCTGGTGTCCACGACAATCAGCCCGGGGAGATTCTGCGTCGCCAGCAGCCGAGCCGCCTCGACCGCCAAGGTGTCGGTAGCCACCGTGGGGAACGGAGCCGCGAGATCGCCTGCGCGCATCGGAAGCCTCCTCGAAACGTCACCAACACGACGCCGACCAGACTTCCCGGCACACCTGCGATCAAGGTACCCCCTCCGCCGCCGCGGCGCAGCAGGGCGCCCCCAGGACTCTGTCCCTGTCAGACCACCAACAGCGCCAGACCGGTGAGGACAGCCAGGACAAGTATCACCGCCGCGAATGTGACGAACCTGGCGGTGGAGGTCTGGCTTCGTAGGTGCAGGGCCAGACCCAAGGGGCCGATGGGAAGTGGTGTGCGCGCGTCGCGGTTGACGTCATGGTCGAGGCGGCGCCGACGGTCCAGCAGCGTTGCCCGGTAGGCCCGGGCCCGCACCAGCAGAGCGGAGGAGCCGAGGATGAGGCTCAGGCCCACTCCGGCGACGGTGATCATGCTGGCGACATCGCCACGATTCCAGGCGATGACCGCGGCCCAGGCCGCGGAGACCGTGCTGAGGATCAGCGCGAGGGTGGCGGTGACCACGCGGTCGATCGCGAAGAGCGGGCGACGGACCAATGCCCATGTGGCCAAGCCGGCCCAGGTGAGACCGACGGCGATGAGTGCCGCGAAGGCTGCCTTGGTCCGGGCCGGGAGCGGCGTCGGTTCGGTGGCCCAGAGCAGTCCGAGGAGACCGGCGCTCAGAAGGCCGCCGAGCCCGGCCACCGTGTGGCCGACGCGCCGGGCCAGCGACAATCCGCGGACGATTCGGTCGGGCGTCACCTGTGTCGGATCGGTCATGCCCCGTAGCCCTTCTCGATCATCAGTTGCCGGAGCAGTTGGCGCGCCTTGAACAGTCGTGACTTGACGGTTCCGGTCGGGACCCGGAGCACTTCGGCGCACTCCTGCAGTGAGAAGTCCTGCAGGTAGAACAGGATCAGCACCTCCCGCTCGCGGGTGGGCAGGCCGGCCAGGCCCTCGACGACCTGTGTGCGGTCCAGGACGGCATCGGTGTGGTCGTCGACGGCCACGTCGTCGCCGCCGCGCGCGACATCATCGCCGTACCTGGTGGCCAGCCAGTCCATGATCGAACGGCGGGCGATCGTGAACAGCCAGGGCGCGAACCGTTCCGGTTGGTTGAGGCCGGGCAGTGCCTTCAAGGCTCTGGCCCACACCTGTTGGCCCAGATCGTCGGTGACCTGGAAATCGGACACCATGCGGCCCACGTAGCGCCGGACGGGCTCATGCCAGCGCGTGACGAGCTCGGCAAGGGCCCGTCGGTCACCCAGCTGGGCCTCCACGACGAGTAGCTCGTTCGACGTCGAGTCCGATGGTCGCGTCTGCACACCCTTACAGTCCGCTTCGACGGCGCCGAGGTTCACGGTGGGTCCCGTGTCGTCCCGTCGACCGCGACGCGACAGCGGTCATCGCCACCCACGCCCGCGACGGCGTCGTATCGAGGCGACCTCAGCCTTCACCGTTGGCGGCTTCGATGGCTGCCGCTATATCCGAGTGGCCCTGGGCGATGGCCCAATAATGCGCCGTATGCCCGCCGTCATCGCGAATCTTTGTGTCCGCACCGTGTTTCAGTAGCGCGTTCACTGAATCGAGGTGGCCGTTGTACGCGGCGTACATGAGCGCGGTCGAGTGAGTGTCCTCCAGCTGATTTGCGTCCACGCCCGCGGCCAGGAGCGCGAGAATCGCGTCGGTGTTTCCCTCCTTCGACGCGTAGTGCAAGGGTACGGCGTTTCGGAACTGCGGGTTCGTTGCCTTGGCATCCGCGCCCGCGGCAATGAGGAGATCCACGACCGCGCGGCTCGCGCCGGTCGCCGCCAGGTGCAGCGGTGTCTCGCCAGTCTGCGTGCGCGCCTCGGTTGGCGCTCCGGCGGCGAGCAGCACCTGCACGATGCCAGCGTCTCCGGCCGCCACGGCGACATACAGCGCCGTGGCGCCGCTACCCAGATCGGCGTCGACAGCGAGGCCGGCATCCAGCAGATCCTGAACGAGTCCCGCATTGGCGGCCGTGATCGCGTCTCGCATCTGTGGTCCGAGGGGTCGGGATGCGTCGACGCCCGCCCTGCCGGTCGTGGGCACTTCGTCCCCGCCGCATGCGGTAAGACTCATGGCTAAAGCGGCGAAAATCGCCAGGATCGCTCTCACATCGTACTCCAAGCAACGCGGACGGGGGCTGACTCAGCTCCTACAACGCGGTAGGAGCGATCAAAGGTTGCGTGGGGTGCGCGCGGCCGAGGAGTGCGGGGCACACACCAGTACGCGTGGTCGGCCGGCGTCGTCGCCTATCAGCTCGCCGACTCGTCCCACAGGCGCTGCTCCAGCCGACTGCCGACGGCCCGCCGCCCGCCGACCAGCACGACGATCTGCGGAGTCAGGACCGCCGGCGCGACGCCGAACAGGGCCCCGACACGATCCTGGTCGAACGCGCACAGCGCCTGGCCCGCCAGCCCGTGGGCGGCGGCCGCCCGGTACACCCGCTGGGCCGCGATGCCCGCCTCCATGTTGAGGATGCGCACCCAGCGGTCGCCCCGGAC
>Ga0307415_100000200_pt1 | contig 26519 bp, 28 predicted proteins | sample DK1Cmetagenome_FD_204524 | JGI IMG/M metagenome (GOLD analysis project Ga0307415, IMG submission 204524) | Maize rhizosphere microbial communities from greenhouse at UC Davis, California, United States - DK15-C-2 | ecosystem: Host-associated > Plants > Roots > Rhizosphere > Soil | place: USA... | reverse complement strand
CAGTTCGCGTGGATGGAGGGGACGCTGCTCCTGGCGACGCTCGCCCACCGGTGGCGGCTGCGCCTCGCCCCCGGGCACCCCGTCGCCCTGCAGCCGATCATCACGCTCCGGCCGAAGTTCGGGATGCGGATGATGGTGGAGCGGAGAACGGCCGGGAGTCGGGAGTCGGGAGTCGGGAGCCGGGCTTGAACCTGGGACCCCTCGCGCCGCCGGCCGCGCCCGCTCGAGCGCCGGGCGGGATCAACAGCCGGGCGCCGGGCCACCTCCCTGCGGCTGTTCCCGACTCCCGACTCCCGGCAGGGGTTCACTGCAACGGGTAGTTCCCCACCCCGCCGTCGCTGTTGGCCAGGTCGCCGAGCGGCGCCAGGCGCCCGTCGCGGAACTCCGCTTCCCGCGCCGCGAGGGTGAGGGCGCGGTCGATCGCTTCCGACGTGCTGGACGCCCGCAACGTCTGCTTGACCAGCTCGAGAAGAGCGCGGTCGACCAGGACGACCTCCCACGCCAACGTCGTGGTCGGGCTCGTCACACTCGTTGCCGCCACCGCCACCGAGGCTTTCGTTCGGGCTCCCACCTATCGCTCCTGTCCGTCGCCGGTATCGAGACCGCACCATCATCGAGGTCTCGACGATACTACGGCCGTTTGTCACCAGCCTGTCAGCGGCAAGAGACGCGCCCGCGGCGGCGGCGGGGCCGCGTCATCGGTAACGCTCTGAACGGCGGCTCTCGGCTCTCGGCTCTCGGCTCTCGGCTGGGGCGGTGAGTAGGAACCGCTCGGCGTCAGGTGGACGTGCCCGACGCCGAGGGGTTCCTGTCGCCGCCGTGGCCGAGAGCCGAGAGCAGAAAGCCGAGAGCCGCGGTTATGGTTGCGGGCTCGCCGCGGTCTTCTTCGCCTTCGCGAAATCGCCGGCTTTGACGACGGTGATCTTGGATGGAACGACGTGACGGCGCATGGCCTCGGTGATCTGCGCCGGCGTGAGCGCCCGCACCTTGGCCTCGAGCTCGGCGTCGTAGCCGGTGAAGGTGCGGCCCGTGAAGCGGCGCACGACCATGGTATTCACCAGCTCGTCGTCGTTCGCCCGCTGCTGGAGGCGTTGCTGGAGCCAGCCGTCCTTGGCTTTCGCGACCTCCTCGGCCGTGAAGCCGTCCTTCAGCATGCGGGTCACTTCCTCGCGGAAGGCCGCCTCGAGCCGCTCGGCGTTCTCCGGCGCGTAGATGGCGAACGTCGTCCAGTGCCCGCCCTCGTCGAGCGGACGGACGTCGAGCTGCGATCCGACGCCGTAGCTGATCCCTTCCTTCTGCCGGATGCGCGTCGCCAGGCGCGAGTTGAGGAAGCCGCCGCCGAGGATGTAGTTGCCGAGCGCAACCGCCGGGTAGTCGGGGTTGTCGTCCTTCATCTTCACGTTGAGACCGGCGAGGAACATCGCGTTCGCCTTGTCCGGCGTCTCGATCGCCATGGATGCGGAGTCGACGGCGACGTACTTGGACTCCACGCGCGCGAACGGCTGGGGGTTCTTCCAGTCGCCGAACAGCTCGCGGGCGAGCTTCGACACCTCGGCCGAGTCGACGTCGCCGACGACCGCGAGATCCGCGTACTGCGCCCCGTAGAACTCCCGATAGAATTTCTTCACGTCGTCGAGGGTCACCGCCTTCAAGTCGGCCACACTCTCGTCGATCGTCTCGACGTAGTGCGGGTGCCCGCGGGGGTGCGGCTCCATGCGCCGCTGGTACGCGATCGTCGCCAGCGCCTGCGGCTCGGACCGCCGCTGCTCGACGTCCGCCAGCCACTCCTGCCGGAGCTGCTCGAACTCCTTGGCGTCGAATGCCGGGGCTCGCAACATCTCGGCGATGAGGCGCAGTGTCGGGGCGAAGTTGGCGCGGGTGGTCTGCACGTTGACCGTGGTCGCGTTGCTCCCGTTCCCGAAGACGTTCACCCGCGCCTTGAGCTTGTCGAGCGTGTCGCGGAGCTGTTGGCGCGACCGCTTCTGCGTTCCCCGGTCCAGCATCGCCGCGGCGAGCCAGGGCGCGGCGTTGCGGTTGGTCAGCGTCTGCTCGGTGCCGTAGCGCAGCACGAGCGCGGCGTTCACCACGCCGCCGCGCGTCTTCTTCGGGAGCACCGAGAGGCGCATCCCGTTCGGGAGCGTGCTCGTGGTGGTGCGCTTGTCGATGTTGGCCGGCGCCGGGTCGAAGGCCTCGCCGGCGGCCACGGCGGCGTCGCCCTTGTAGTCCTTGACGAGCGCCGCGACGTCGGGCGGCGGCGGAATCTCGGCGCGGTCGGGCTTGGGCGTGGGGACGAACAGGCCGAGCGTGCGGTTCGACGGCTTGAGGTAGGCCGCGGCGACGCGCTGCACGTCGGCCGGCGTCACCTTGCGCACGCGGTCGCGATGCAGGAAGAGCAGTCGCCAGTCGCCCATCGCCTGCCACTCGCTCAACGTCAGCCCCACCCGCTCGGAGTTGTTGAGCAGGAGGTCGATCTGGCTCAGGATCGCCGTCTTTGCCCGGTCCACCTCCTCGGCCGACGGCGGCGTGGCGGCGGCGCTGTCGACCGTGGCCACGAGCAGGGCGCGCGCCGTGTCGAGCGACTGCTCCTGCCGCACCTCGGCGAAGCCGAGGAGGACGCCGGGCTCCTTGAGCTGAAAGTTGAACGCGCCGGCGCGCGAGGCGCGCTTCGCCTCCACGAGGCGCTTGTGCAGGCGCCCGCCGGGCACGTCGCCGAGCACCCGCGTCAGCACGTCGACCGCGGCGAAGTCTTCGTGCGAGCCGGCCGGCACGTGGTACGCGACGCCGGCCGCCTGCACGTCGCCGACGCGTCGCAAGGTCACCATGCGCTCGCCGTCCTGGGTGGGCTCGTCGGTGTAGGTGGCGAAGAGGAGGTTCCCCCGCTCGAGCGACCGCGCGGGCTTCGGGATGCGGCCGAACTTGTCCTGGATGAGCTTCAGCGTCTTCGCGTCGTCGAACTTGCCGGCGACGACGAGCAGCGCGTTGTCGGGCTGGTAGTACTTGCGGTAGAACGCCTGCAGCCGCTCGATCGGGACGTTCTCGAGGTCGGCGCGTGCGCCGATGGTCGAGTTGCCGTAGTTGTGCCAGAGGTATGCGGTCGACAGCACCCGCTCGAGGAGCACGTTGAACGGACTGTTCTCCCCCATCTCGAACTCGTTGCGGACGACAGTCATCTCGCTGGTGAGGTCCTTCTTGGCCACGAAGCTGTTGACCATGCGGTCCGCCTCGAGGTCGAGCGCCCAGTCGAGGTTCGCGTCGGTGGCCGGCACGGTCTCGAAGTAGTTCGTCCGGTCGAACCACGTCGTACCGTTGGGACGCGAGCCGTGCTCGGTGAGCTCCTGCGGGATGTTCGGGTGCTTGGGCGTCCCCTTGAAGAGCAGGTGCTCGAGGAGGTGCGCCATCCCCGTCTCGCCGTACCCCTCGTGGCGCGAGCCGACCATGTACGTGATGTTCACGGTCGCGGTCGGCTTGGATGCGTCGGGGAAGAGCAGGACGCGGAGGCCGTTGCCGAGCCGGTACTCCGTGATCCCCTCCACCGAGGTGACCCGCACCGGGGCGGCCGCCCCGGCGGCGCGTCGCGCCGCCGCGGGGGCCCCGGGCTGCTGGGCGGCGAGGGGAGCGGCGAGGGGTGTGGCGAACGCCAAAACGAGCGCGGCGGCACGGAGAGCGGGGATGGCACGGGCGAGCGGCGAGAGTCGCACCGACCGCGGCCGCGCGGCGGGAACGGAAGAACGTAGGGTGGGCATGTGCCTCGGAACGACGCGGGTGGGAGCGCGGCGAGCGCTTCGGCGCGCTGGGCCGTACTACATACATAGGCCGTACTACGTACATACGGTCGCAGCTAGGATAGTGCTGGTTGGTACGTCGCACTCGAGGCGAAGGTTGCCCGAGCGTGGCAGGCCCGTCCTTCGGGCGGGGGCCGGCGGGGTGAAACTTTCACCCCCCGGCGCGTGTCGTATCCTACGCCTCATCCCGGGCGGCCCTGCGGCGGCCCCGCGGCGGCCGCCGCGGCGCGCCACCTCGAGGGCTCGGGCGGCGGGGCCCGCCGGCGTCACAGGAGCAACGTCGTGGACGAGTTGATCGAGCGCCTGCAGCGCGCCCTCGGCGACAGCTACCGGCTGGATCGGGAGCTCGGGGGCGGCGGGATGAGCCGCCTCTTCGTGGCCACCGAGCAGTCGCTCGCCCGCCAAGTGGTGGTGAAGGTCCTGCCGCCGGAGCTGACGAGCGAGGTCAGCGCTGCGCGCTTCCGGCGGGAGTTCGCCGTCACCGCCCTCCTGCAGCACCCGCACATCCTCCCGGTGCTCGCCGCCGGCACCCGCGAGGGGCTGCTCTACTATGTGATGCCGTACGTGGCCGGCGAGTCGCTTCGACACCGGCTCGCCCGCCACGAGCGCCTGCCGGTCGGGGAGGCCGAGCGCATTCTGCGGGAGATGGCCGACGCCCTCGCCTACGCCCACGCGCAGGGCGTCGTGCACCGGGACATCAAGCCCGAGAACATCCTCCTCCAGGGCGACCACGCCGTGCTCACCGATTTCGGCATCGCGCGGGCGTTGGCCGGCGCCGCGTCCGGTGCTGTGGCCGGCCCCGAGCGCCGCGCTCCCGACGACGCGCCCGGGGCGCCCGGGGCGCGCGAGCCGGCGCGCCTCACCGACGTGGGCATGGCGATGGGCACGCCCGGCTACATGTCCCCGGAGCAGGCCGCGGGCGAGACCAACCTCGACGCCCGGTCCGACATCTACGCGCTCGCGGTGGTGGGCTACGAGATGCTCGTCGGGCGCCCGCCGTTCGTGGGCTCCACGTCGCGCGAGGTCCTCACCGCCCACCTGAGCGAGCCACCGCAGCCGGTGGAGGAGCTGCGCCAGGACACGCCCGCGCCGCTGGCCGACGCGCTGGCGCGGGCGCTGGCCAAGGCGCCCGAGGACCGCTTCCAGAGTGCGGCGGAGTTCCGCGACGCCCTCGGCGGGACCGCGCCGGCCGGCATCGCCCACCACGGGCGCGGCCGGCGCGGCGCCCGCACCTCCCGCCTGCGCTGGCTGGTGGCGGCGGCAGTGGCGCTGGTGGCGATCGTGGGCGGCGCGGCCGCGTACGCGCGGCGCGGCGCCCCACGCGCCCTCGACGCCAACCTCATCGCCGTCGCCCCGTTCGACGTGCTCGACCCGCGGCATGAGGTCTGGCGGGAGGGGCTCGTGGACGTGCTCTCCGCCAACCTCGACGGCGCCGGCCCGCTGCGCACCGTGCCGCCGACGGTGGTCATCCGCCGCTGGAGCGGTCGCCCCGACCCGGCCTCAGCGGCGGAGCTGGGACGCGAGACGGGCGCGCGGCTCACCGTGTTCGGACGATTGGTGGGCGCCGGCGACTCGCTGCGGCTCAAGGCGACGGTGTGGGACGTCGGCGCCAACCGGTCGGTCGGCGAGATCGAGCTGCGCGACGCCGCCTCGCGTGTGGACCGGCTGGCGGACTCGCTCACGATCCGCATCCTGCGCGAGCTGAACCAGACGCGCGCCATCGCCTCGGTGCGGCGCGCCGCGCTCGGCTCGTCGTCGCTCCCCGCGCTCAAGGCCTACCTGCAGGGGGAGCAGCATTTCCGGCGCAGCGACTGGGACTCGGCCGCGTACTACTACGAGCGCGCCGTCGCCGAGGACAGCCTGTTCGCGCCGGCGCTGCGCCGGCTGAGCAACGCCCTCTCGTGGACCTTCCTCGGCGGCGAGAACGCGGCGGAGACGTACCGGCACGCACTCCGCGCCGGCGAGCGGAGCCGCGGGCTCGCCCCGCGCGAGAGCCTCCTCGTCGTCATCGACTCGCAGCTCGGCGCCCTCCCGATCGTCCTGCTGCAGGGCCCCTCCGGCGGCGCGGACCCGTACGCGATCACGCGCCGCCTCTTCGGCCTGCTCGACACGGCGACGCGTCGCTTCCCGGACGACCCGGAGGTGTGGTTCAAGCTCGGCGACGCGCGCTATCACTACTTCGCGCTGCTGCCGAACGAGACGCAGGCGCGGGCCCGCGAGGCGTTCGACCGGTCGATCGCGCTCGACTCGGCGTTCGCCCCGTCGTACCTCCACCCGATCGACCTGGCGCTGACCGCGCAGGACGTGAACGGCGCGCGCCGCTACATCCGGCGGTACCTCGCGCTCGACCCGCAGGACTACAACGCGGCCAGCATCCGCCTGCTCGCCTCGCTGCTCGACCCGCCGCCCGGCCGCCCCCTCTCGCTCGACAGCGCCGTGCGCGCGTCGCCGTTCGAGGCGGTGGCGAGCGTGTACGGGAGCGTGAGCCACTGGATGGATTCGGGCGAGACCAGCGTGCGCGTGGCCCGGGCCGTCGACGCGATGCCGAGCGCCGGCGTGCCGCCGGCGCTCGCCAACCAGCTCCCCGCAGCGCTGCCAATCGCCCTCGCCTACCGCGGCCATCTGCGCGAAGCGTACGCCACCTACGACTCGGCGGCCTTCTTCATTCTGCCGGAGCTCGCCCTGCTCGGCGCGGTACCGCCCGAGCGCGCGGCGGCGGAGATGGGCGCGTGGCTCACCCGGAAGTCGCCGGCGCGAACCCTGTTCGCGCTCCGGTGGTGGGCGGACCGCCGCGACACGACGACGCTGCGCAAGGTGGTGGAGCGGCTCGAGCGCGCCCAGGCGGGTACCACCACGGGCCCCCCCGGCGTGGGGTCGGCGGGACGCACCGCGCGCGGAGGGAGTGGTGCGGTGCTCGCCGCCGACGTGGCGAGCGCACGGGCACACCTCGCGCTCGCCCGGGGCGACACGGCGGCCGCGCTCCGCGCCCTCGGCACCATCGCCGACTCGGTGTGCCAGTCGAATCTCTGCTACCAGTACCGCCTGACCAAGGCGCAGCTCCTGACGGCCACGGGGCACGACCGCGAGGCAGCGGCGGTCCTCGCGCACGAGTTCCCACTCCCCACGCCGGGCCGCGTGCTCTGGATGCTGGAGCGGGGGCGCGTGGCCGAGCGCCTCGGCGAGAAGGCCAAGGCGATCGACGCGTACTCGTTCGTCGCGCTGGCCTGGGCGCAGGCGGACGCCGAGCTGCGGCCGGCGGTGTCCGAGGCGCGGGCGGGGCTGCGGAGGCTCGGCGGAGCGGGGTGACTTGCGGCGATCAGGGAGCAGCGATCAGCGATCAGACCGGCCCCGGCCGGTCTGATCGCTGATCGCTGCTCCCTGATCGCCTACCCTCCCCGCGCGAACGCGCGCAGCTTCGCCACGTCTCCGATCAGCAGCCGGTTTCCGCCGGTCTGCTCGATCAGTCCCTGGCTCCTGAGCTGCTTGAAGGCGCGCGATACCGACTCCCGCGCGGTCTCGATCTCGAGCGACAGCTCCTCCTGCGTGCGGTCGAGCGCGAGCGCGACGCCGACGTCGGTCGGCTCTCCGTGCTGCTCGGCATACGTCGCCAGCAGCATGGCGAGGCGCGCGGCGACGTCGCGGAAGGCGAGCGTCTCGGTGAGCTGCACGAGGTGGCGCAGGCGCCGGCCGAGCGCGCGGATGACTGCGTCAGCCACGTCGGGGCTCGAGCGGTAGAGGTGCACGAACTCGTCACGTGGCACGTAGAGCAGGCGCGTCTCGTCGAGCGTGACCGCCGACGCCGGGTACGGCCCCCCGTCCACGAGCGGCAGCTCGGCGATGGCGCGGCCCGCCCCTTCGATGTGTAACACCTGCTCCTTGCCGTCCCGGCTCACGCGAAAGATGCGCACCCGCCCCCACTCGATGACGTAGAGCCCGCGGCACTCGTCGCCAGCGCGAAAGAGCAGGTGCCCCGGCCCGACTGTCCGGGGTACGGTGCGCTGAGCGAGCCGCCCCAGCGCGGCCTCATCCACCTCGGCGAGCACCGGGATCTGACGCAGCAGGGCGACGGGATCCATGGGCCGTGATATACAGCGGCACCCATGCCCGGTCCACCAGCCGCGCCAGGCGCCCTGGGTACCACCCTGTGACAACCGTCACGCCACGTTGAGGCCTGGGCGGCCAACATCCTACCCACTCTCCACTCTCCACTTCCCAAGGTGCTTGTGATCCAATCCCAACTGATCAATCCCGCATGGACGGTGAACGACGTGCTCCTGCGCCACCCGAGCTCGGTGTCGGTGTTCGCGCGGTTCGGCATCGACGCCTGTTGTGGCGGGGCGCACCCGCTCGAAGAGGTCGCGCGACGGCACCGGCTCGACGCCGCCGCGCTCCTGGCCGCCCTGCGTGAGGCGGCGGAGGCGCGCTAGATGGAGTGGTTCGTCAAGGCGTTCCTCAAGGCGAGCCTGACATGGCTCGGACTCGGCGTCACGCTCGGCGTTACGATGGCGGCGCACCCCGCGTGGGCAGTCTACCGCCCCGTGCACATGCACATGAACTTGCTCGGCTTCGTGACGATGATGATCTACGGCGTGGCCTACCACGTGATCCCGCGCTTCACCGGGCACGCGCTGCACAGCCGCCGGCTCGCCGGGTGGCAGTTCTGGCTGGCGAACGCGGGCCTCGTCCTGATGGTCGCCGGGTTCGCGCTCACGGCGCTCGGCACGGGCGCGGCGCGCGTGGTGCTCGCGACGGGCGGCACGCTCGCCGCCGCGGGCGCCTACGCGTTCGTCTACAACCTGTGGCGCACGATCGACGGGCCGGCCGAGCTGCGCCGCGCGCGGACCCGGGCCGCCGCGAGCGCCACCGACCCGCGGGCCGCTCGCATGCCGGTGGTGAGCGGGTCCGCCGACCGGTAGGCGGCCGATGCCGATGCTCTATTGGGCGGCGGTGACGGTGCACATGCTCGCCGCGCTCTTCTGGCTGGGCGGCATGTTCTTCCTCGGGCTAGTCGGGGCGCCGGTGCTGCGCGGAGCCGAGCCGCCGGCGCTGCGGCAGCAGCTCTTCCATCAGCTCGGCGTGCGCTTTCGTGCGGCCGGGTGGACGGCCATCGTCGTGCTGATCGTCACGGGCACCATCGCGCTCCACTACCGCGGCTGGCTGCACTGGCCGGGCGTGCTCGGCGCGCCCACGTTCTGGCGGACCGGCACCGGCCACGCGCTCGCGGCGAAGCTCGGCGCCGTGGCGGTCATGGTCGTCATCAGTGCGCTCCACGACTTCGTGCTCGGGCCGGCCGCCGGCCGTGCGGCTGCCGGCTCGCCCGACGCGCTGCGGCTGCGGTCACGCGCGGCCCTGCTCGCCCGCGTCAACGCCCTCGTCGGCGTGGTCGTGGTGCTCGCCGCGGTGCGGCTGGCCCGCGGCGGGTGACGCCCGCCGCCCGCCGGCTACGGCTCGACGACCAGGAAGCCGATCGATCCCTTCTGCCCGTGGCCGAAGCCGTGATTGACGAAGGGGAACTCACCCGGCACGTCGGCGAGAAGCTCGAAGATCATCCCGCCACCGGCCGGCACGTTGAACGTCTGCACGCCGCGGATGGCGTTCTCCGGCGGCGCGCCGAGGTAGACGCGGTCGAACTGCTCGCCGACGACGTGGAACGCACACGGGTGCGTCGGGCCGGCGTCGACGACGTAGAAGCGCACTCGATCGCCGCGCCGAACATGGATCGGCTCGTTGACGTACTGCGAGGGCCGCCCGTTGAACGCCACGACGTCGGGCATGGTCGCCAACATCTTGCTGTAGTCGAACGGACGGACGCCGTTTTGTGCCTCCTCGAGGTAGAACTCGCTCTGCACGAGCACGAACTCCTTGGCCGGCGGCAGGGGCGTAGGCGGGTCGACGATGATCGCGCCGTACATGCCCGAGCCGATGTGCATGAGGACGGGTGCCGTGCCGCAATGATAGACGAAGGCGCCGGCGAACCGCGGCCGGAACGTGTATGACACCGAATCGCCTCGTGCGACCGAGCGGAACGCGACCTTGGGGTCTACCTGCGCCGCGTGGAAGTCCATCGAGTGCGGGACCGCGCCCTCGTTGGTGAGGGTGAACTCCACGGTGTCGCCGACGCGGCAGTGCACGATCGGGCCGGGCACGTCGCCCTCGAACGTCCAGGCGGCGACGATGGTATCGGGGCGAATGGCCACCGGAACCTCCCGGGCGCGCCAGTGCAGCCGAAGAGTGCGATCGGGCGAAAGCGGGGGGAGCACGGGATCGTAGCGATGGTAGCTCACACTCTGTGCGCCGGCGGTGGCGCCCGGCGTCGCTGACGACGTGCCGTGTGCCGGGCCGTGCACGGTGTCGAGCTTACTGTCGGCGTTTGGAGGAACGCCCGCGGTTCGCGCATCGACGCCCCCGCCGGGCTGTGTCGTGTCGCGTCCGGCCTTGCCACCGGTCCCTTGCTCCTCGGCGGTCTGCGCCGTGCAGCCGGCGAGCGCAGCGCCGACCGCCGGGATGGTCGCGCCGAGCGCGGACGCCCGGGCCAGGAAGGCGCGTCGGTCGGTCGGCGCCCGAACGATGTCTGAGAGCTTCGGAGGCAGTTCCGGCATAGGCGACGCGATACTCCAGGCAGCGGGGTAGGTCATGTGGCCCGCACGCCGTCGCGCCGCGGGCAGCGTACAAATCAAAATCAGCGGCCCTTCGCCAGCTTCTCAATCTGCGCCGCGCCGTGCGCGCGTTCTATCAGGGGATACCTGACCTCACTCAACGGGATGACTGCCTCGTGTACACCCTCGTCCGCCGCTTCATCAAGACCGCGGTCGCCTTCTTGGGCGTCGGCCTCGCACTCGGCCTGTGGATGATCGGGCAGCGCGAGCTCTCCGACCGGTTCCCGAGCCCGTACGCGGTCAGCGCCCACACGCACGCCATTTTCGTCGGCTTCGTGATGCTCATGATTCTCGGCGTCGCGCTCTGGCTCTTCCCGCGCCCCGAGAAGGGCGACACGCGCTACAGCCCGCGCGCCGCCGAAGCCGCCTACTGGCTGGTGACGCTCGGGACGGCCGGCCGCGTCGCGGGGGAGCTGCTACGAATGTCGATCGGGTCGGCTTGGCTCCGCTGGGCGGTCGTCTGCCTCGGAGCGGCGCAGGTCGCCGGGATCGGCGTCTTCTTCTATACGATGTGGTCCCGCATCCGGCCGGTGGGAAGCAAGGCACGCGAGGCACACGGGGAGAAGTTCTAACAGCAGGGAGTAGGGAGTAGGGAGTAGGGAGTAGGTCTACTCCCTACTCCCTACTCCCTACTCCCTGCACTTCTAGTCTTCGTCTTCCACCTCCACGCGCCCGACCATGCCGAGCATCGCGTGGGGGTCGCACTGGTAGAAGTACTTGCCGGGCGCCCAGGCGACCTTGACGTCGATCGTCTGACCAGGGAGCTGCGCCATGTCGCTCGGCTCCGTCGGGAGCCCTTGGGCACTCTTGTTCGAGTCGGCCACGAAGTGGACGTTGTGCACGCCCGCCTGGAGCGTGTAACGGATCACGTCCCCCGGGTGGACCTCGACCTCCGCCGGCTCGAAGCGGTTTCCCTGGTCGTCGGTGATCATCTGCACGGTGACCACCTTGCGGCCGGCGTCGGGCGTTAGCTCGCCGGCAGCGCCGGCCTTGCTCGCGCTGGCGCCCGCGCCGCCCTGACCCGCAGGGGCACTCGTGTCGGCCGTGGCGCTGTCGCCGCCGCCCTGCTTTTCGGGGCGGCACGCGGCGAGTGTGAGCGCGCCGCCCAGCGTGCAGGTGACCAGGAGCCGGTGAAGCGTTGCAGACATGACTGTCGTACCTCGTATGCGAGTGGTGGAGGGCAACTCAGAAGTCCTTGCGGTGAAAGGCGCGCGCGCCGAGCAGGACCGGGACGGCCACCCAGGTGGCGAGCGCGCCCGCTGCCATGGCAGTCCCGCCTGCGCCGCCGAAGAACCGCTGGAACACGGCGCCGGTGTAGCCCATGAGCGCCGACACGTCGAACTGCAGGAGGAGCAGCACCCGGGCGAGGTCGATCGGGTTCGCGAGCATCAACCCGAGCATCGGCCGTTCGAGCGGATAGTCCGCGAAGAGCGCGACCGCCAGCAACACGAGGCCGTCGTACACGACGGAGAAGAGCAGCCAGAGGGCGATCGCCGCGCCGAGCCCCTTGAGCCGGTCCTCGGCGCTGACGGCGATCAGGAACGCGATCGCGGTGAACACGAAGGTGAGCGCCACACCGATCGCGGCGAGCGTCACGAGCGCGCCGCGCTGCGCGGGGTCCTCGAGACCGTGCACCGCGAAGGGCACACCGAGGCCCGCGAGGAAGCCGAGGGAGAGCGGGAGGGTGAGCCCCAGGTAGAGGCCGGCGAAGAGCTGCCGGCGGCTCACCGGCTGGGCGAGCAGCAGCTCCGTGAACTCGCGGGCGTTGTAGAGGTAGACCGTCCCGAACACGACCGTCACGAGCGGGATGATGAACAGCACCACGTTCATGAGGCTGAGCATCGCCTTCGCTCCGCTGCCGCCGAAGCGCAGCAGCGCGTCGGTGACGAGCAGGAAGAAGAGCGCGTACGCGATCAGCCACCGGCTGCGCACCACGTCGCTCAGCTCGAACTTGACCACCTTGCCCGTCACGCTCATGCCGCCACCTCCCGCACCATCATGTGCGCGATCGCGCGCTCGAGGCTCGCCTGCCGCGTCGCGCGCTTGAGCTCCTCCACCGGCCCGGCGAAGCGGACCTTCCCGTCGAGCAGGAAAGCCACGTCGTCGGCCAGCTCCTCCAGCTCGCTCATCACGTGCGAGGTGAGGATCAGTGTCTTTCCCGCGGCCCGGGCGCTCAGGATCTTGTCCTTCAGGATGCTGCTCGACACCGGGTCGAGCCCGGCCGTCGGCTCGTCGAGGATGAGCAGGTCGGGATCGAACAGGAACGCCATCACCGCGTTAACCTTCTGCCGCGTCCCGCCCGAGAGCGTGCGCAGCGGCTTCGGGAGCTGGTCGCGGAGCCGGAAGTGGTCGACGAGCTCCTCGTCGAGGCGCGCGCCGTCGCCGCGGAGGTCCCGGAGCATGGCGAGCAGCTCCTCTCCGGTCAGGTTCTCGGGGAAGCGCGCGATCTGGGGCATGTAGCCGATGCGGGCACGGGCGGCCGGGTCGTCGCCGAGCGGCTCGCCGTCGAAGCGCACGTCGCCGCCGTCGGGTCGCGCGAGACCGAGCAGGATCTTGATGAGCGTCGTCTTGCCGGCGCCGTTGGGGCCGAGGACGGCGGTGACGCGGCCCGGCCGGACGTCGAGGTCGAGCCCCTGAAGGACGGGGAGCTTGCCGTAGTGCTTCTCGAGCGCGCGCACTTCGATCATGGAGCCCGCCGCGCGATGCGGCGCATCAGGGGGTGGTCGTCGGCGAGCGTCTCGGGCGTGAGCGCCGGCACCACCCGCTCGGCGGCGTCGAGCAGACCGACGAAGACGCTGCGCAGGAGGATCAGCGACGGCTCGTTCTGCTCGACGAGCATCGAGAAGAGCCGCACCGGGCGGTGCGGCACGTCGCCCACGCCGTCCCGGTCCAGGTCGTAGCCGCCGTAGGCGTCCCAGAAGTTCCGCGTGAACGACGACGAAACCTGCCGCCCGTTGGTGGCGACGTCGAACGTGTTCCCGACGAAGTTGTTGTCGGCGAAGCGCCCGTCCTGCGTGTTGGCGTCCACCCGGAGCGCCCACCCGTTGTCCACGAAGTCGTTGGCGATGGCCACGGGGCGAGTCGCGCCGTCCAGCACGAGGCCGGTCGTGTTCCGATAGAACCGGTTGCCCTCCATGCGGGCGTCGCCGATCTCCTTGAGCAGCAGCCCGTAGGCTGCGCTCCCCCAGTTCTCCTCGAAGCGGTTCCCCACCATCTCCACGTGCCGCGTGTACATCACCGCGACGCCGGCGCCGTTGCGGCGGAAGACGTTGCGGCGGTAGTGGCAGTCGTCGGAGTACATGAAGTGCAGACCGTACCGCAGGTTTCCTTCGCTGACGTTGCCGCGGATCTCGCTGTCGTGCACGAACTCGAAGTAGATGCCGTCGCGGTGTCCGCTGACGCGGTTGTCGGCGATCGTCACCTCCTCCGCAGTCCACAGGTGGATGCCGTTGCCCGACGCCGCCTCCGTGGACTGCGTGGCCCGCAGCACGTTGCCGACGACGCGACAGCGCGACACCCGCGCCAGGTAGATGCCGAAGAACGCGTCCTCGAGCCGGTTCCCCTCGATCGCGCAGTCGCTCGCGCCCACCACCTTGATGGCCGCGCGGTCCTCGGTGAAGCTGGTGCCAACGTCGCGGAAGACGAGGCCGCGCACCGCGACGCCGTCCGCCGTCACCGTCATGATCTGCCGGTCCCCCTCGCCGTCGAGCACGGCGCCGCGATCGCCCACAATCTCCACCGGCTTGTCGACGACGATCGTGGGCTCGCGGTAGACGCCGGCGCGTACGACAATGCGCGAGCCCGGCCGCGCCTGGCGCACTGCCGCCGCCACCGTGCGCACCGGGCCGGCCGGGGACACCTCCACGGTCTCCTGCCCGCCGGCGGGCGCGGCCGCGACTAGCGGCGCGGCCAGGAGCGCGGCGAGAACCGTGGCGAGGAGCAGCGCGCCGCGTCGCGGGACGGCGTTGGCGAGAGCGCCGGGCATGTCAGTGCGCGTCGCCACCGGCGGGCTCTCCCGAATGACCGCCGTCCGCGAGCCCCTCGCGCTCGACGAGGGCCAGGACGTCGGCCCAGCGCATCGGCTCACCGCCGAAGGAGCGGCGGAGCCTCGCGGTGTCGGCCGTGGGAGCGAACGCCGTCAATCCCTTGCCCATGGGGCTGGACGGGCCCGGCGCCCGCAGATACCAGGCGGCGGCCGCGGGAACGAGCGTCCCGGGGTGCTCGAAGTCGGTGACCCACGCCGAGTCGGCGCTGCCCGCGGGGCGGCGCTGGAGGGAGTACGACGCCAGGCACTCGATCGAGTCGAACGTGTGCACCTTTCCCTTTGCCGTCATCAGTTCGGCGCCGTAGCGCTGGTCGCTGATCACCATCCGGCAGTACGCGCACGCGTCGCTGCCGTACGCGATCGGTCGCGGGCCCCGCGCGCACGCGGCGAGGAGCCACGCGGCCGTCGCGAGGGAGAATCGGAGTATCACGCTGCGCGCGGGCACGGGTCGCCTCATCCCCGGGCGAGGGGGGCCGGCTCGCCCGCAGACAGGGACGCAGACGCGGACGCAGACACCGACGCGGCCCGGGCGGCCGGGACCCGCTCCGCGAGCATCGCCCCCTGGCGCGCCCGGCGGAACGCGAGCACCGCAGCCGCCGCGGCCAGCGCGAAGGCGAGGCCCGCCAGCCAGCCGCCGGTGGCCGGCCACGACGCGGCCACGAAGTTGAGGAGCTGCTTCGAGCCGATGAGCGGCGGCTGGTAGCTCATGCCGGGGATCTGGATAATCGCGTCCGGGGCGAGGTCGTGGCCGTACTCGTACTCCCACTTCCAGAAGTCGGCGAGGCCCACGAGGCCGAGCAGGGCGAACGCGCCGAGCCAGGCGTACAGGGCCCGGCGCCGCCCCGCCGCGGCGACCGCGAACCCGCTCGCGATCAAGGCACCGACGATCCACGGCATGACTCTCAGCTCGGGGATTGCGTCGGCGCGAATCTCCTTCATGCCGATGTAGTGATTCAGGTTGTTGATCTTGTCGAGGTCGAACTCGGTCGCGCCGCGCACCGTGTTGATGTGGATGTACATCCCCAACCCCTCGGGGTACTGCGGCGCCTCGAGCTGGACGCTCCAGAGCGGCAGGACGTAGAGCCCGAGGAGCAGCAGCGACGCCGCGGCGACGAGGATTCGGGAGAGTCGTGGCATGGTGAGGATCGGTGTGTGACTCGATGCGGCGGGACGGGGAACCGGGGGCCGGGGAATACGGCCCCGGTCCCCGGTTCCTTCTCGGCTATCTCCCCTCGGCCGGCGTTGCCTTCGGCCCGGGGATCTGCTTGGCGCGTGACATCTGCGTCGCCGCCTTCGCGCTCACGTTGGCCACGAGCGGGACGTTCGACCCGGCGGGCGACACCCGGACGTAGCCCTGCATCTCCTGGTGGAGCGCCGAGCAGAAGTCGGTGCAGTAGAACGGGTACACGCCCGTCGCCTTCGGGACCCAGCGCAGCGTCTTCGTCTCGCCGGGGTTGAGGATCAGCTCCGAGTTGTTGGCACCGAGCACCGCGAACCCGTGCAGAATGTCCCAGTCCTGCTCGATGTTGGTCACGTGGAAGAGCACCGTGTCGCCGACCTGCACCCCCTCGATGTTGTCCGGCGCGAAGTGGCTGCGGATGGCGGCCATCTTCACGTGCACGGTCTTGCCGGTGCGGCTGATGCCGCCCTCGTTCACGTTGCGCGCGACCTGCGGGTGCGTGCTCTCGGCGACCTTGAAGAACTTGACCTGCTTGTCCTTGATCAGGCTCGCCGGGAGCGCCTGCGCGTAGTGCGGCTCGCCGATCGTCGGGAAGTCGAGCAGGAGCTTCATCTTGTCGCCGCTGATGTCGATGAGCTGCGCCGACTGCGTGAGCTCCGGGCCCGTCGGCAGGTAGCGGTCCTTCGTGATCTTGTTCATCGCCACGAGGTACTTGCCCCACGGCTGCTTGCTGTCGCCGCCCGGAATCATGAGGTGGCCGATCGAGTAGTAGGTCGGGATGCGATCGAGCACCTCCCACGTCCCGAGCTTCCACTTCACCACCTCGGACGAGATGAACATCGACGTGTAGGCGTTGCCCTTGCCGTCGAACTCCGTGTGCAGCGGGCCGAGGCCCGGCTTCTGCACCTCGCCGGCGAGCGTCGCGTTGTACTTGAGGACCGGGATCCCCTGCAGCTCGCCGTCGAACTGCTTGTCGGCAATGGCCTTCTGCATCTTGGCGTACGAGTGCACGGGGATCACGCTCGCCAGCTTGCCGCCGGCCACGATGTACTCGCCCGTGGGATCGATGTCGACGCCGTGCGGCGACTTGGGCGTGGGGAGCAGGTAGATGACGCCCGGGCAGTCCTGCGGGTTGAGCATGCGCACGCCGCTCTTCCGCTCGCTGCGGGCGATGCGCGACCCCTCGTCGATGTAGTTGTGCCGGTAATCGGCGGCCGCCGGCCGGGCCTTCCCCTGCGCCACGCACTGCTCCGCCTGCCGGTAGTTCACCGCCGCGATGTAGTCCTTGTCGTTCTGCGACGCGTTCTGCTCCAGCTTCGTGTAGGCCTGCTCGGAGTTGTAGCTGGTGAAGAAGAACCAGCCGTCCGACGGCCCCTTCCCGGCGTGCCCGAGGTCGTAGTTGTAGCCGGGCACCAGGATCTGGAACGCGATGTCCATCTTGCCCGGCTGGTCGGCCGTGATGAACGAGAGCGTGCCCTTGAAGTTCTGCTTGTAGCTCTCGATGGGCACGTCGGTGTTGGCGCCGATCGGGACGCTGAAGCGCGTCGCCGAGACGATGTACTTCGTGTTCGGCGTCGTGAACGGCGACGCGTGCCCGCCGGCGGAGTTCGGGATCTCGAGGATCTCCGTCGTCTCGAAGGTGGTCAGGTCGATGCGCGCGACGCGCGGCGTGTTGTTGCCGTTGATGAACAGCCACCGCCCGTCGGGCACGCCGTTCGTCTGCGACAGCTCGGGGTGGTGCGTGTCGTCCCAGGGCACGAAGCCGTGGCTCGTCTCGAGCATGGGCTTCGTCTCCTCGTTGTACCCCCACCCGTTCTCCGCATGCTGCGAGTAGACCGGGAGGAACTTGAGGAGGCGCCCGGACGGGAGGCCGTACACGCCGACTTGGCCGTTGAAGCCGCCGGACAGGAACGCGTAGTACTCGTCGTGCGAGCCCGGCGGCACGTAGACGCGGGTTGCCGCGTCGCCGGATGCCAGGTTGGTGCCCTTCGACGTGGTCGTCGAGCACGCGTACAGGATGGCGCCCGCGGCGGCGCAGGCAGCAGCGCCGAGCAGGGCCTGGCGAGTGAGCTTCGTTTTCGTCATGGACGTGACCTCACGCCCCGTCTGGGGCTCGCCGACAGAGGAAGAGCGCGTCGGCCGGTGATGCAGCTGGAAGGGAGGAATCGGTACTCGAGCAACTTGGGGCCGGCCTGGGTGGCGATCTGCCGGGCGGCCGCCGCGACCGTGGTAGGGGATCGCCCGACACCCGCGTCGGCATCAGCATCGACGGACCGGGCTCCGGGTGAATGGTGCCGGCGGGCGATCGCGGGGAGCGTGACGGTTGTCACAGGGGTGGGGGTAGCGGCGCCGAACGCTGACCCTTACGCCGGCCCCCTCTGGTCCCCAGTCCCCGGTCCCTGTCGTCTGGTCCCTTTTCGGGGCGGATGCCCCCGGAGCGTGTGCCCATTCGGGGGACCGGGGACCAGAGGTAGGCCAGAGGAAGCTTCGGCGTCCGAAAGGGTGGCTCCTCGTCTGGCCGCGTCCGCTGCGGCGTCCTATACTTCGCCGTCGTGGCGGGCGAGGCCGCTCGGCCACGCCGGATCCCGACGCCGAGGCCGTGCGTGACGAGCTCTCGCGACGAACGTGCTGCGCGCTTCGCGGTCGCGGTTGCCGACCGGTACACGGTCGAGCGTGAGCTCGGGCGCGGCGGCGCGGCCACGGTCTACCTCGCGCTCGACCGGAAGCACGACCGACACGTCGCGCTGAAGATGCTCAATCCGGAGCTGAGCGCCGCCGTCGGCGGGCGCCGCTTCCTGAGCGAGATCCGCCTCCTGGCGCGGCTCCACCACCCCCACATCCTGCCGCTCTACGACTCGGGCGAGGCGGCCGGCATGCTGTACTACGTGATGCCCTACGTGGAGGGGGAGTCGCTCCGCGAGCGGCTCGAGCGCGAGCGGCAGCTCCCGGTGGCCGACGCGCTCCGCATCACGCGGCAGGTGGCCGAGGCCCTCGCCTACGCGCACGTGCAGAACATCGTCCACCGCGACATCAAGCCGGAGAACATCCTGCTCGCCCCCACGCACGCGACGGTGGCCGACTTCGGTGTCGCCCGCGCGATCAGTCGCGCATCCGGTGATCGCAGCACGGCAGCCGGCGTCGTGCTGGGGACGCCCGCGTACATGAGTCCCGAGCAGGCGAGCGGCGACCAGGTGATCGACGGGCGCAGCGACATCTACGCGCTCGGCTGCGTGATGTACGAGATGTTGGCCGGCGGGCCCCCCTTCACCGGCCCCACGCCGCAGGCGGTGATCGCGCGCCGCTTCGTGGGTACCCCGCCGCGGGTGCGGGCCGTACGCCCGGTGGTGCCGGGCCGCGTGGAGAGCGTCGTGTCGAAGGCACTCGCGCTCCTCCCCGCCGAGCGCTACGCGACGGCGGCGGAGTTCGCGGCCGCCATTCAGGCCGCGGAGAGCAGGACGACGTCCTGGTGGCGGTGGTGGGGCGGCGGGACGGCGTAGAACGGCAGGGAGTAGGAAGTAGACTTGGAACCCCTACTCCCTACTCGCTACTCCCTGCCCTTACGGCTTCTTCACCGGCTCCGTCGCCGCCGCGGCCTTGGCGGCCTCTCGGCCGGCCTCGGGCGTCCCCGGAATCGCCGAGGTGCTGTTCTGCCCCTGCCGGTCGCCCGCCATGCCCGGCTTTCCGGTGCGCTGTGAGACGCCGGTGGTGCTGTCGGGGGCGCCCGGGCTGTTCGGCGTCAGCACCGTGGCCGGCGACGCTTGGCCGGTGTCCTCGTCGGCCTTGTTGTAGTTCTCACGCCCGCCGCTCGGCGTGCAAGCCGTGAGCGCCGCGACCACGGCGGCGAGCGCTGCGGCACGTGCGATCTGCTGGGTCCTCATCATTCTCTCTCCGTCTCTCGTCGTCTGCGCGGGCGGGTGCCGCGCGATCAAGGGCGCGGGGGCGTGCTATCGCGAGCGGTGTCCCGCCCGGCCCCACCCGCGGCGCCGCCAGCAGCCCCTCCAGTCCCCCCAGTGCTCGTAGCACCGCCAGTGCCGCGGGCGTTGCCGGTGGGCGTGTTCGGGCCCGCGCCGGCGGGCGCGCTGGCGTTCCCGGTCGCGGTCCCGCCGGCGGTTCGGCCGGCGGCCGTGCCACTCCCGGCCGTGTCGCGCTGGCCGGCGGCGGCCGCAGTGGCGCTCGGGGCGTTGACGCCACCCGACGGCGGGAGAGGCCCATGAGCGGCCATCGTGTCGCTCATCGCGCCGCTGGTGCCGGGCGCGGCGTTGCCATTCCCCCCGTATCCGGGCGTCTGCCCGATGGACGTACCGTGCGCCGAGCCGGCGCCGGCGGCAGTGCCGGTGTCGTTCGCGGCTTCCTCCTGCTGCGAGCTGCCACACGCGCCGAGCGCCACCGCGACGAGGAGGGCGAGGGCGGGCTGGGTGAACGTAGAAGTCATGTGCGCGGGTCCTCTGTAAGTATCGGGACTGAGGGAGTAGGGAGTAGGGAGTAGGGAGTAGGGAGTAGACCTGCAATCCCTACTCCCTACTCCCTACTTCCTACTCCCTGCCCTTTCGGCTAAGCGGCGAGCTGTCGTACTCCGCGAGCAGCCCGTGCGGGCCGTCGTAGATCGCCGCGGCGCCGGCGAGGTCGTCGTCGGTCCACCATCCACCACAGCGGAAGGCGATCAGAGCGACGCCGGCCCGGCCGGCAGACTCGATGTCGTACGGCGTGTCGCCGAGCATGAGCGTCTCGGCCGCCGGGCAGCCGGCGCGGTCGAGCGCGGCGTGCACGATGTCCGGGTCCGGCTTCGAGTGCTCGGCGTCGCTCGACGTCGTCGTGTCCTCCACCAGGTCGGCGATGCCGGCCCGGTCGAGCAGCGCCTTCATCTCCTTCTCGTTCGCCGACGTCGCGACGACGAGCGTGAGCCCGTCGTCGCGCAGACGCACGAGGAGGTCGCGCGCGTTCGGGAAGGGGCGCAGCGTCGGCAGATAGCACTCGAGAAAGATCTTCGAGCGGCGCTCGGTGAGGCGCTTCCCCTCGTCGCTCTCCTTCTCGACGCCCGAGGCGGTGGGGAGGAGCTTGTCGCTGCCCATGCCGATGAGTGGGCGCACGCGCTCGAAGGAAACGTCCGCCCGCCCGGCCTCGCGGAAGGTGTCGACCCACGCCTGCGCGTGCGCGTCGTTACTGTCGATCAGGGTGCCGTCGATGTCGAGCAGTACGGCCCGCACGCTCCGCACGGTCGCGCCGGCCGGCCGGTCCACGGTGGCCCCGGGGGCCTCGCTCCGATGTTCGCTCACACTCTACACTCCTGTGCCGAGGCGGCCGTGTAGGTCGCGGGCTCGAAGTGCTGCCGCACGCGTGAATTGACGGTGCGCATGAGCACCTCGAGCTCCGGATTCGCGGCGGCCGTCTCGGCCGGCTCGAGCCGAGCGTGCGCCGTCGAAGACGGCGGCACGATTGCCCCTCGCGCCGGCGATGCTCGCGACGTCCGTGTCGCGGCGGGGGCGCCGACTGCCGACGCCCCCGCTCACGACCGGCGTTCGCTGTCTTACGCGGACGCCATCTTGCCCTGGATGTCCTTCGCCCGTTGCAGGTGCTGCTGGACCTTCGGGATCGTCTTCTCGATCAGGCTCTTGAGCTCGGCGTTCTGCGCGTCGGTCTGGAGGCGCTGCAGGTTGTCGAGCGTCTTCTGATGGTCGGAGATCTGGTCCTCGATGTAGGTCCGGTCGAAGTCCGCGCCCTTGGCCGTGTTCTGGAGCTGGGTCATCTCCTGCTCCATGCGCTGCTTCTCGGCACTCGCCGTGGCCGGCTCCTGCGCCGTGATGTTGGCCTTGGTGCCCAGCTTGTCGACCTGGCCCTGCAGCGTCTGGTGATCCTTGACCATGTCGTTCGCGAACGCCTTGACGTTCGCGTTCGTGGCCTTGGTCTGCGCGACCTTGCTGTCGCCGATCTCCTCACTGTTCGACATGCTGATCAACGACACGATGTTGGCGTCGCTCATCGGGCCGGCCGCCGCGGCGGCCGCCGTATCTCCCATCGCGCCGCCCATCGCGCCCGTGTCACCAGTGGCCGCCGCCGGCGTGCCGGCGGTGTCCGTCGCGTCGTCCTTGTCGCGCCCACCGCAGGCGGCGGTGGTGAGGAGCGCCGCCAGCACCAGCAGTCGCATGTAGCCATGGCTCAGTTCGTTCGCTCGCATACCTAAACCCCCTTCGAAGGCGTCAGTGTGTCTCGACCGCGACTCCACGTCGATTGTCGCGGGTCCGGACTAGGGGCAAAAGGCGTGCTCCGAGCTGGAGCGAGCGAGGCCGATAGGCGCAGATCGGACTAACTGTCACGCAATATTAATGAGCCCCGGCGATCGGGCTCATCCGCTCGACAAGCTGTGACCGGTAACCGGCGACGGATGACCGGTTTGGCCGAGCGCCGAGCGCCGCTCTTCCTACGGCCACCCGTCAGCGGTCTGCGGTGGCGGCGCCACGAACGTGAGATCGATGCGGATGCGGACGTGCGGGTCGACGCGCAGGAGCCCGCCCATCCGCACCAGCCCGTCACGGATGCCGAAGTCGCCGACGTCGAGCGGAAAGGCACCGACGACGCGGACCCCGGCGGAGTCGCGCACCGCCGTCAGCGGCACGGTGACGGGGCGGCTGACGCCGTGGATCGTGAGCGTGCCGGTGAGCTGCACCGAGGCACTGTCGTCTCGGGTCGACGCCGTCAGCGACCGCGGCTCGAAGCGCAGCGTCGGGTACCGGTCGGCGTCCATCGCCGCGTACATGTGGCCGTCGCGCCGTCGGATGCCGGTCCGAAGGCTCCGTACCGGGGCCTCCACCCACCCGTGGACCAGCCCCGGGGCCGTCGCCCCGCGCAGCTCGCCGGTGACGGCGCTCGTCACCCCGCTGAAGTCGCCGACCGTCGCGTCGGCCTCGAAGCGCAGCGTCCCACTGGCCAGGCGCAGGTACGGCACCGGGACCGGCCCGGGGACACCCACCACGGGTGCCTGCGCCACGACCGCCGCCGGGGTGATCGCGCGCGCCAGGGTGAGTGCGAGCGCGCGGGCGGCGAGCGCGCGGAGCCCGCGCGCACCGGAGGTCAGAGCACCGGCCACGCTCCCCTCATTCGGGCCTCGCGCCCTGGTTGACCCAGTTGACGAGGGTCGCGATCTGGTTCGCGGTCAGCGGTGTGGACGCGAGCGGCATGCGAGGGCGCCCATCGCGCGGCTCCGCGTCCGGCCCCACCATGAGGATGAGCCACGAACTGTCGGCGCGAAACGGACGCACCCGCACGAGGCCGGAGCGCAGCGTCGCCGGCCGGTCGACGAGCGCTACGTAGGCCGAGTCTTCGGTGAGCACCAGCCCCGCCTGTTGCGTGCCGAGAGAGTGGCACCCGCCGGTGGCGCACCGCTTGACGAGGATCGGCCGCACGTCGCGCTCGAACGAGGGCGTCGCGACCGCGACGTCGGGGAGCCCGCCGGCCGGATCGTCGACGGCCGCGAAGTCGCTGCACGCCGCCGCGGCGGCGGCGACCGCAGCCACGCCCGCGGCGACGAGACACCGGGTGATTCGTCGGGCGATGCGCCCGGCGCGCCCGGCGCGCCAGACGGCAGGCGACGCGCGGCCGATCATTGGTGCACGCGCAGCGCGGCCGCGAGCCGGACGGTGACGAGGCTGCCCGGCGCGTAGTACACCTCGCCGCTCGTCACGGCGCGCGGTCCGGCGAGCCAGGTGAGGCCGCCGGTGAGGAACGCGCGCGTCGCGGTCGTGACGAGCACCGGGTGCTCCGGGTCGCGCACGCCGTCCGGGCGGATCACGCCGATGTCGAAGCGTACGCGCTCTCGCCGCAGCCCTACGCCCGCGTACGGTCGGAGCGTGCGCCCGACGGCGCCGGTAGCGACGACCTCTCCGGTGAGGTGCCGCGGCGAGAAGTAATCGTCGCTGTCCCGCCCGTAGCACACCGCGTCGTAGTAGACGCGCAGGTCGATCGAGCGGCCCGCCGTTTCCTCGTTGCAGGTGATCGGGCCGCGCACCCGGCCGGTGAGTGCGGAGAGCCGCGGCACGACGTCCACCGCACCCACGCGCGCGCCGCGCCACGCCACGGCGACGCCGAGCAGGTTCGCCGTGACGCCGAACACGCGCAGGGGTGGCACCCAGCTTCCCTCGACGGTGAGCCGGTAGGGGAGGGCGAGCACGGCGCGCGGGCGGGGGAACACGGGCGCGAGATTCGTCGCCTCGGGCTTGTCGAGGCCGGCGGTGCGCTGGGCGGCGGAGAGGCGCGGCACGTACGAGGCCTCGACGCCCGCTTCGACCGTCCACGGCTGGTACGACCGCGGCGTGCCGGCCGGCGAGAAGGCCACGGCGTCGGAGTAGAAGCCCATGAGTCGGCCCGCCGCGGTCGAGCGGTCATGGCGCTCCGTGGGGCGCGACTGCGCGTGCAGCCAGCCGGGATCGAGTGCCGCCGCGGCGAGCGCGGACGCGAGCACCGCGATGAGCGTGGCCGGGCGCGCCGGCCGGAAGCGAACCGTCAATGCACGACGACGGTGCCGGACATTCCCGGATGGATCGAGCAGTTGTACCCGAACCTGCCGGCGGCAGTGAATCGCCGCCCCACCTGCCCTTCACTGGTCGCCGGGATGTCCTCCGGCGAGGTCGCCGACGCGGCGAACACGACGGTATGTTCGGCATTGAACGTCCACGTCACCCGCCCGCCCGCCGCGATGTCGACGCTCCGGGGCGAGAAGCTGTTGGTCACGCCGGCGGTGACGGACGCGGTCGCCGGGAACCCGCCGCCCGGACCCGGTCCGGGGTCCGTGCCACCGTCGTCGCCGCCGCCGCAGCCCACCACCAGGCCGAAGGCGAGCACCGCGACTGCGGCGAGAATCGTCTGTCGAGATATGCGCATGCGTCCTCCTCAGCGATGGAGATTCCAAGTGACCGGTCGCCGCGCTCGCGAGCGCACGCCGCGACCCGCGATGTAACAGGATGTCCTCGGCCGCGAACGTAGCGAGGCGGACAGCGGCGCGGAAAGGCCCTCGGGGCGAGCGTCGCCTGGGGCGCGGTGAGCCGACACTCAGGGTCGGTGAGTGCGGGTCGCGGCCCGCGGCCGCTGGCGCGCGGTCCGCCAGACCCCGTAGGTTGCGGCGCATGGGCCCACCCGCGGAACGGAGCGCGAGCGGCCGGCCCGCAGGCGCCGACGTCGTCGGCCGGTCGAGTCGCGCGCCCCCGCTGCGTTAGGCGCGCGGCGGGCCCGAGAGCGTTGGCCACGGGGGTGAGGAATGTTCCTGGAGCAGCGGCCCGTGTCACGCAAGACGCCGCTCGACGGCATGCTGGAGGTCTCGCCGGCGGCCGCGGCACGTCTGGCCACGCTCGGCGACGAGTTCCCTCTCGCCAGCGCCGGCCGCGAGGCCAGCGGGCGGGTGCGGTCGCTGGCGTGCACCTGCGCGAAGGGCGCCGGGGGATCACACGTCCACCACTTCGTCGAGAGCCCCGCGCTCAAGGCGCTCGCCCCGGGAACCGAGGTGCGGGTCGAGCTCGACGAGGAGCGGTCCGCCGTGCGCGTCGAGCCGGCGCCCTGGGGGCCGGTGAGCGAACCATGATCATCATCGGCGCGATGTCGACTGACCGCGTGGTCGGGCGCGGCGACGGGATGCCGTGGGACGTCCCGGAGGAGTACGCGCAGTTCCTGCGCTTCGTCCGGGGACAGACCATCATCATCGGCCGGCGGTCCTACGAGATCTTCGGCGACGGCCTCACCAGCGCCCACACGGTGGTGGTCAGTAGGTCCGCGGGGGCGCTGCCCGGCGCAGTCCTCGCGCCGTCGGTGGAGGAAGCCGTGCGGGTGGCCGAGTCGTTCGGCAAGACGGTCTTCAGCGCCGGTGGCGCGTCCATCTACGCGCAGACTATCCCGCTGGCCGACACGATGTATCTCTCCTACATCAAGGGGCGCTTCACCGGCGACGCCTACTTTCCCTCATTCAGCGATCGGGATTGGGTCGTCGAGCGGCGGGAGGACCACCCGCGGTTCGAATTCGTCGTGTACCGGCGGCGGTGAGAACAGCGGCTCTCGGCTCTCGGCTCTCGGCTCTCGGCTCTCGGCCTGCGCTGCTGCTATCTTGTGTTGATCACGGTGCGGCCGACGTCCCACCCGCGCGACTACCCGCGCGACCACTCGCGCGTCCACCGCCCCACGGCCGCACGACCTTAGCGGAGCCTCCTCAGTTGCCCAGAAAGCCCAATTACGACTTCGAGAAGCGCAGGAAGGAGCTGGACAGGAAGGCGAAGCAGGAGGAGAAGCAGCGGCGCAAGCGCGAGAACGCCCGGGACGAGCCCGAGGAGTCTCCGTCGCCGCTGCGTGACGAGGGACCCGCGACCACGCCCGAGTAGCGCAGCGCTGACGCCCCGCGTCCGGGGCACGCCCCGGCGTACATGGCGGGGGCGTCGCTTCGTCAGCCGCTGACTTCGGACGGCACCGCGCCTGCGGACCAGTCACCTGGCAGACTCGCCGACAGCGATTGCGCAAGCCACGCGCCGGGGTCGTCGGGCCAACCGTAGAGGCGCCAGACGACGCATTGGGCGCAGTCATCCGGCGTGACCTGCACGACGTCCGCCGGAGGCCGGAGCTCGGCCCTGAGCTCGGGGGGAAGGCCGGCGAGGACCAATGTCGGCGAGCGGCCGTCGGGGTCCTCGGCGCCGAGCGCCCCCCGGAGCGTTAGGGGCGCCAGGGCGCCGCGCCCCTCGCGCGTCGCGACGAGGGTGACGGCGCCGAACGGGCGCGGTCCCACGCCGGTGCGTGGGAGGGGGACGTGGGACGTCGGGTGCCGCTGTCGGAGCCCGATCGGCATCGCGGCGAGTCGCCCGTCGGCGACCGCGCGCAGGTGCGCCTCCGTC
>Ga0307415_100000198_pt1 | contig 26693 bp, 27 predicted proteins | sample DK1Cmetagenome_FD_204524 | JGI IMG/M metagenome (GOLD analysis project Ga0307415, IMG submission 204524) | Maize rhizosphere microbial communities from greenhouse at UC Davis, California, United States - DK15-C-2 | ecosystem: Host-associated > Plants > Roots > Rhizosphere > Soil | place: USA... | reverse complement strand
GAACCTAGTGCTGAAGGCCGTGGCGGTTGCCAATACTCTTCAGAAGCAAGATCTGCAGGCAGCAGGATCGCTCCTCGACGCGGCGATCGAAATGGATCCGAATTATGCCGAGGCATATGTTCAAAAGGCCCGGGTTCTCTCAACCTACGCTGGATACTTCGGGCTCGCCGAAGAGCTGCCTCATTACCGAAATGAAGCGGCCCTCAATGTCCGCCGTGCACTGACGATTGCGCCAGACCTTGCCTCCGCGCACAATGCGCTCGCCGATATTCATCGCGCCTCGCTTCGGTTCAAGGAAGCCGATCGCGAGTATGATCTGGCCATCTCCCTTGCTCCTCGCAACGCAGCGACCTTGCGCGATGCGGCGCGATTTTATGGCCAGCTTGGCCGTTCCACCAAGGCGCTCCGGACGGTTGACGAAGCAATCCTCGTCGACCGACTGAATCCTTCATCTTACACGTCGCGCGCATGGGTCCTGACCGCGATCAGACGTTATGCAGAGGCGGTCGAATATTCCTTGAAGGTCGCCAATCGCTGGCCAGACTTCGTCTCGTGGCTACAGGTGACCTACTGTCTAGTCCTCCTCAACCGGCTCGACGAAGCTCAGAAGATGGTTTCGAAGGTTGGCACTTCCGGCAGTTCCGGTGGTCAAGGACTAGCACAAGCTCTGGTTTACGCACGTCTGGGGCGGGCACGCGAGACGGAAGCCGAGCTTGCAAGTGTCAAACGCATGTTTGGCGACGCCGCTAGTTACCAATTCGCGCAGGTCTATTCGCTGCTGGGTGACACAGCCAAGGCGCTCGACGCCCTCGATCGCGCCTGGGAGATTCTCGATAGCGGGCTGCTCTGGCTGAAGGCCGACGCAACGCTCGATCCGTTGCGTAACGAGCCGCGCTTCAGGGCGCTCGTCCAACGCCTCGACTTTCCATCCTAAGTCTGGCGCCGCGTTCAGGTGCGTGGCAAGGCGCGCCGATGGCAGCAAAACCAAGTCCGATGGCCGGGGGCTTCTTCTGGATGGCGGCGATCCTTATCGGCGCCGTCTGGGGCGTCGCTGCGGGCAATCCGATGAAAGGCATATTGATCGGCACCGGCATCGGAGCCGCCACCGCTGCCGCGGTCTGGTTGATCGACCGCTCGCGCCGCTAATCGACCGGAATGTCAAAATGAAGCGGCTGCTCCTCGACCCCGAGTTTGCGATAGAGAGCGACCGCCGCATCATCGACACGATCTGCCTGGACGAAGATCACCCAGGCGCCGGCGTCCCGCGCAATCGGCTTTAGCGCCTCGATTAGCGCGGTTGCCACGCCTCGGCGGCGGAAGGCCTCAGCGACTGCCAGGTCATAGATGTAAAACTCGCTTCTCGCCTGCTCGTACTTCACGAGCTCGTAGGCTGATAAAGCCCCGACGATGGTGCCTTCGAAGCGCGCCAGGATCATGACGAAGCGTTCGTCCGAAAGGAGGCGTTGAACATAGGAATCGCTGGGCGGGGCCGAGAAGAAATTCTCTTCCTCATCGAACGCATACGCGAAGACGCGGAGCGCTGCCCGCATCGAATCGATTTGCGCCGGCCCGAGCCGTTCGATTGCGATCGCCTCCTCAGCCAATCTTCCTGCCCGCCCAAATGACCCGGCCGATGCAGTTCAAATCTTCGATCCCGCAATCGGGCCAGTCCGGATACGCCGGATTGTCGGACTGAACGGTCGCCCGTCGGCCGGCCGGGTGGAGCGCAAGGCGCTTTACGACGAGCGCCTCGTCCGCGCGGAGGACGTAAATCCCGTCACGCAATCGCTCCGTGGTGTCGCCGAGATCGACGAGAATATCGTCCCCGGCGTTCAACGTGGGAGCCATGGAATCTCCTTCGACCCGGATGATAGACAACCGCGCCGGGGCGGAGGATGTGAGCGCCTTGAGCCAGCTTTCGTCGAACGCCAGGTACGGCTTGCCTGCCTGTTCGTACGGGATCGCCCCAGGACCCGCCGATGCGCGCACGGGCGTGCGTTTGACCGGAACCAGGCCACCGATGGGCTGCTCGTCGGCCGGCCCCCCCAACAAGGATTCCGCGATGGAAAAATAGCGCGCGAGCTTGCGCCGCTCCGCCTCGCCCAGCTTTTTCGGCACTCCGCGCCTCACGAATTGCTGAATGTAGGCCGGATTGCGTCCGAGCATCCGCGATAGGCCGGCAAAATCCTCCCCGCGCTCGGCACATAGCCGTTCAAGCACCGCGCGCGGGTCGTTCAACATGGTTTCCTCATAATTATAGGTAACTGCCTAGACAAGTAGGAAATGCGTTGGGATTGCATGGGCAGCCGAGTCGCGTCGGGGGAATGAGGAATAGCAAGTGCATTTACTTCGAGAAGTTGAGAAGTTTCTGAATCGGAGCGAGATTGCTCCAACCCGGTTCGGCCGCGACGCTGTTGGGGATCCACGTTTCGTATTCGACTTACGTAGGGGAAGAGAACCCCGGCCAGCTACAGTGGCGCGAGTCCTGGCGTTCCTCGAGGTGGCCCAATGACCCGGCCGCTAATGTCTTCGGCGGGCGCTTCGCTTCTCCGAGCGCTTTTGTCTCGCGCCGGCATTCACCGCGATAGGATTTTGCTTAGCGATTATCGGTCAGCCGATTGGCAGTCGCTTACCTTCGTCGGCGAGCGTCACGAGATGCGATTTCGCATACCGGGGCCGAACGCGGACGCGACCTATCGCGCCATAGCCGGCGACCTCGCCGATTCCGAATTCCCGATTCCCAGGCAAATACTCGCGGATATCGCCGTATTCGGAACGCCCACGCGCGAAAGCGACGGTTCACTTTGCTTCTGCATTGAGGCGCTGACAATCGAAGTGTGACCGGGACTTTACCGCAATGATTGGCGCAGGGCCGAAAGCGCCTCGTGCAGTTCCTGCGTAGCATCGGAAAGCTCCGGGCGGGCAGTGGTTCTAAGATGGCGGTCGATCCGCGCCTGCAAATGCCCCGGAGTCTCGCTCGCCGGGTCGAACAGTCGGATCACCCGCGAGTCTTCCTGCGCGGTGGCCAGCGCATCTTCGAGAAGGAGTTCGTCCTCGGCAGGAAGGAGAACCTCATCCTCGAGCACCAGTTCGTCGAGCTCCTCTCCGCGCTGCATCTCCTCCGCGAGGCTGGCGAGTTCACGTTCGAGGCCGGACTGGTCGAAATTCGCCAATGGAAGCGGATCCGCTCCCCCTCCCAGCCGCCGAAGGATCAGCCAGGAGACGGCAAACGCGGCCCCGCCAGTGGAAAGCGGAATGACGTCAAAGCGCGACAGCGAAAGCGCCGTTGCGCTCGCAAAACCGGCCGCGCTCCCAAAAATCGCCGCAGGCGCGAACTCAAACGCCAGCCGCCAGATGATGCCTTCGCCGTTCCCTCTCATGGAACGGTTAGTTACGCCAGAATCCTTTCCAGCCGGTTAGGCGGTCACCTCGGTCGCGTGCCGGACCTCGGCTCGCGCAGGGGCCTGCTCGATCAATCGGATCAGGGCCTCTGTAAACGCGGGCACATCATCGGGCTTCCGACTTGTGACGATGTTGCCGTCGGTTACGGCCGGTTCGTCGACCACCTTCGCCCCCGCATTGCGAAGATCCGTCCGGATCGATGGCCAACTAGTCGCGGTGCGGCCGCGCAGGACGTCGGCTTCGACAAGGAGCCAAGGCCCGTGGCAGATAGCTGCAACAGGCTTATCCTGATCCGCGAAGGCGCGAACCAGATCGATAACGGTCTTGTTGGTTCGGAGATGGTCGGGGTTGCGTACTCCGCCGGGCAACAACAAAGCGTCGAAGGCTTCGGCACGCGCCTCGTCGACCCTCATGTCGGGCCGGATCGTCTTGCCGGGATCGTCGTGGACCGTCGCCTGGATCGGATTCAGGTCCGGCGATGCGAGAATGACCTCGGCGCCTTGCCCGAGAAGAATTTCCCGGGGACCGAACAGTTCGGATTCCTCGAACCCGTCCGAGGCAATGATCAGCACCTTGGCATCTGAAATCTTGGGCATCGCGAGTTTCACTCCAGCTAAACAGGAACCCACCCGCTCGAACAGCGCTTAGTGCTGCCGATGAGCGAAGAGAAGCGCAACGGCGGCAGGCTGCGCCATAGCAGCGACAGCGAGCCCGGCTACACGCGCCGGAAGAACGGCCGCCACTGGCAATATTTCGATGAAACGGGTCAGCGCGTCACGGACCGCGATACGATCGACAGGCTGAACAGTCTCGCTCTACCGCCCGCCTACATCGACGCCTGGTTCTGCAAGGACGAGAACGGGCACCTGCAGGCCACCGGCGTGGATGCGCGCGGTCGCAAGCAATATCGCTACCATCCCGGCTTCCGCGCTCGCCGCGACAAGAAGAAGTACACCGGCACCCTGGAGTTCGGGGCCGCCCTGCCCAAGCTTCGCCGAAAGGTCGAAGCGGATCTCAAGAAATCGGCGCTCTGCCGCGAGGCCGTCCTCGCGGCCGTCGTACGACTGCTCGACACCGAATATCTGCGCATCGGTAACGAGCAATATGCTCGCGAGAACAAGAGCTATGGAGCGACGACGCTCCGTTCGCGGCACTTGAAGCGCGAACGAGGCAAGCTTCTCATGCGATTCAAGGGCAAGCACGGGATCGTTCACGAAGTGCCAATCACCGATCGGACCTTGAGGCGCGTCGTAGCCAAGTGCCACGACCTGCCCGGTCAGCAATTGTTTCAGTATATGTGCGATGACGGCGAGCCTTGCGCGGTCAGCTCGGCCGACGTGAACGATTATATCCGGGAGGCCTGCGCCGGCGATTTCACTGCCAAGAACTTTCGCACATGGGGTGCGAGCGTCATCGCGTTCGACCTGATGCTCACCGCCGCCGAGGAAGAGCGCGCGAAGATCAGCCTCAAGACGGTGCTCGAACCGGTCGCGGAGGCTCTAGGCAACACCCCAGCGATCAGCCGCAGATCATACGTCCATCCGAAGCTGATCGAGGTCGCCAGGGAAAAGCCTCGAAATCCCCTCAATGGCATGGAACGGCCACGCGGGCGCAAATGGCTTTCGTCGGCGGAAGTCGGTCTCCTCGACTTTCTCGCCGGCAAGAAGCGACGTTCCAAGAAGGCTGAAGCAGTCGAGAGAACCGCTGACGCCGCAGTTCGCGCTGCCGAGGCCTCGGGTCCCGCGAAGGTCGGGCAGGCAGCGGCGACCGCTTGATCAGCGGTTCAGCCGCCGCCACAAGCCTGGCGATGGGAATTAAGATCGACCCGATCCATCCGACCCAGAGCGTCGTCTCCTGGTTCATCGTCAATCGCGAAGGAGTGCTCGTCGGCGCTCTGGTTGCGGCGGCGATCGTCGCCTTGATGCTGGTCGCGAGGTTCGTCGGATCCCGGATGATCGTCCGCGAGACCGAAGCTCAACATCTCGGCTGGCGAACGGTCGTCGGCCGGGTGCTTGCCAAGACGACCGTCTTTTTCATGGTCATGGCAGCGATCGACATAGTCGCGACCTACGCCGACCCGCCGGCTCGCTTCCAGCGCCTCGTGGACGTGGGATTCACAGTTGCCTTCGCGATCCAGGGCGCGATTTGGGCTCGAGAGCTGATTCTGGCCCTGATCGCCCGGCGGGTGGGCGATGGAACTGCTGAGTCGGCGCTCAGCAACGCGACATCCATCATTCGGGTGCTGGTCAGCGTGGCGCTGTTTGCGCTGGCCATCGTCGTCATACTGGACAATCTCGGAGTCAACGTAACCGCGCTTGTCGCGGGTCTCGGCATCGGCGGCATTGCCATCGGCCTTGCCGCGCAGGGCATCTTCTCCGATCTGTTCGCGGCGCTCGCAATCCTTTTTGACAAGCCGTTCCGGCGAGGAGACACAGTGCGTTACGGAACGACGACCGGAACCGTCGAGCGGATCGGCCTCAAGACCACTCGCCTTCGTGCAGTCAGCGGGGAGCAGGTGATCATGGCCAACACCAAGCTGCTCGAGCAGGAGGTACTGAACGTCACCGACGCGCGGGTTCGCCGAACATCGCTTGCCTTCGGCCTCATCTACCAGACTTCGCCGGAGACCATCGAGCGGCTGCCCGAAATCGTCGTCCAGCCCGTCGAATCAATCAAGAGCTGCAAGCTCGTGCGCTGCTGCGCGACCGCATTCGGGCCTAGCTCCATCGATTGCGAGCTCATCTACGACGACCGAACGCGCGACCCCGACACGCTCGCGAAGCACAAATCGGCAATCATCATAGGGGTGAAACGCGCCTTCGAGCGCGAAGGCGTCGAGTTTGCCTATCCGACGCAAACGACCTTCACCGCCGCGCCGGACGGGACGATGGTGATGCCTTACGCCGACCGGGATGATCGGCGCTGATGCCCGTCGCAAGCCTCGTCGAGATCCAGTCCCGGATCGGCCAAGACGTCGGTATCTCCGACTGGCTCACCGTCGACCAGCAACGCATCGACGAATTCGCGGACGCGACCGAGGACCGGCAATTCATCCACGTCGACCCCGACGCGGCTGCCCGGACTCCGTTCGGCGGCACGATTGCCCACGGTTTCCTGTCGCTGTCGATGCTGTCGCGAATGGCGGCCGACGGGATGCTGGTCCCCGACAATATCAAAATGGCGGTCAATTACGGCCTCGACCGGGTGCGGTTCATTGCGCCAGTAAAGAGCGGCAAGCGTATCCGTGGCCGGTTCCGCCTTGACTCGCTCGACGAGAAAGCGCCCGGACAATTGCTGTTGCGCCACACCGTTACCGTTGAAATCGAGGGCGAGGAAAAGCCCGCACTGACAGCCGAATGGCTCGGCCTGATTTTCGTTTGAGGAGATAAGAATGTCCGTCCGCGACGCCGTGATCGTCTCGACTGCGCGAACCCCGATCGGAAGGGCCTACAAGGGCGCGTTCAATGCAACGCCGGGCGCGACGCTCGGCGCCCTGTCGCTTGCTCCGGCGATTGAGCGCGCGGGAATCGAAGCAGGTGAGATCGACGATGTCACCTGGGGCTGCGTGCTCACTCAAGGCGTCCAGAGCGGCAATATCGGCCGGCAGGTCGCCCTTCGGGCCGGCTGCCCGGTCACCGTCAGCGCTCAGACCATCGACAGACAGTGCGCCTCTGGCCTGATGGCGATCGCCACAGCGGCGAAGCAGGTCATCGTGGACCGGATGGATATCGTGGCCGCTGGCGGTCAGGATTCGATCAGCCTCGTGCAAACTCCGGAGATGCGCGTCGGCGGAGACCCCGCGCTGATCGCGATGCACAAGGACGTCTACATGCCGATGCTTGGCACTGCGGAAACGGTCGCACAGCGCTACAAGATCGACCGCGAGGCTCAGGACGAATATTCGCTGCAATCGCAGCAGCGGACGGCAGCCGCGCAGGCCGACGGCCGCTTCGACGCGGAGATCGTCCCGGCGACCGTGACGATGACGATCAAGGACAAGGAGACGGGCGAGGTTTCGCAGAAGGAAATCACCCTGAGCAAGGATGAGGGTAACCGGCCGGAGACGACGCTCGAAGGCCTGGCATCGCTCCAGCCGGTGCTCGGGCCAGGCACGCACATTACTGCAGGCAATGCCAGCCAGCTGAGCGACGGCTCTTCCGCATGCATCATCATGGAAGCCTCGGTTGCCGAGAAGCGCGGTATCGACCCGCTCGGCCGGTACATCGGAATGGCCGTCGCCGGAACGGAGCCGGACGAAATGGGTATCGGCCCCGTCTTCGCCGTTCCGAAGCTCCTTGAGCGGTTCGGCCTGAAGATGGACGACATCGGTCTCTGGGAATTGAATGAGGCCTTTGCCGTGCAGGTCCTCTACTGCCGCGACAAGCTCGGCATTCCCAACGACCTCCTGAACGTGGATGGAGGGGCGATTTCGATTGGCCATCCATATGGAATGTCTGGAGCACGCCTCGTCGGCCATGCGCTGATCGAAGGCAAACGCCGCGAAGCGAAATATGTCGTCGCGACGATGTGCATCGGCGGCGGCATGGGCGCGGCGGGACTGTTCGAGGTAATCTAAGTTGACCGATTTCGCTTCAGCTGTATTGCTTATGCAATACGGCAAGGAGTGGTTTCGGTGAAAATCGTCAAACTCGCTCTTTGCTTAATCGCCGCGGCCCTATCCGTTCCCACGTCTGCGCAGGCGGAGGACGAGCTCAAGCTGGTCGACTACACGGACGAATTCGCGAACGTATGGGACGCCACGGCCTCCCTTCCCGACCCGGAGCGCGCGACACGATTCAAAGTCGAGTTCGCGAAGATCCTGCCCGGCTTCTACGACCACAAGCGGATGGGCGGCGCGACCGAGGCCCAATATGACGAGCGATTGCTCAAGGGTTTGAAGGAATATCCGGAGCAACGGGCAGGCATCGCCCGCGTGAGCAAGGACTTCGGGCAGTCGATCGCGCCCGCCAGAGCCAGCTTCGAGCGTGCCTTCGGGCCAATGCGCGGCTACCCCGATGTCTATCTCGTCAACAGCCTCGGCGAGTTCGACGGCGGGACACGGGACCTAGGCGGCGTGTCGCACCTCATGTTCGGCGCGGACATGATCGACAAGCTCTACAAGACGACTCCGATCCAGCCTTTCTTCCACCACGAGCTGTTCCATCTCTACCACGGCCGAACGTTCGACGAATGCGACGCGATCTGGTGCAGCCTCTGGGCCGAAGGCCTCGCAGTGTACGTGGCCGCGACCCTCAATCCGGATGCCAATGACGCCGCGCTGCTGCTGACCTTCCCCGTGCCGCTGCGCGAGGCTGTCGAAAAGGATCGGCTCGGTGCGATCTGCTCCGTTGTCGCGAAGCTCGATTCGACGAAGTCGGAAGACTATCCGCCGCTATTCCAGGGCCGGCCGAATCCCGGTGCCGGCTTCCCGCCGCGCTATGGCTATTATGTCGGCTACCTCATCGCCGAGGACATCGGGCGAACTCGATCGCCAAAGCAGCTGGCGGCGCTCAAGGCGTCCGAGGTCAGGCCACTAATCGAGGCGTCTCTTCAGGGAATGGCTCACTGCCCCGGCGCGTCGGCGAAAGACGGCGGGGAGCGCGGATGATTTCGGGGCAGGCCTGTCGCGGAGATTGTGCGCCCTGAACATTTCTGACAGCCTTCGCAGATGAGCGCAGTCGAGCTTGTCGCATTGGCCGCATCGATCAGCCTCCTCTCCGGCTGGCGATTGTATCTCGTTACGTTCGCGACTGGCCTGGCGATGAAGTTCGGCTGGGTTGCGCTTCCCCACCAGCTTGGCGCCCTCGACATTCTTGCGAACAATTGGATCATCGGCATCGCGGGTGTGGGCGCATTCGCCGAATTCTTCGCCGACAAGATCGCCTGGGTCGACAGCGCATGGGACGCGATCCACTCGGTGATACGGCCGGTCGGAGGCGCGTTGCTGAGCGCCGCGATCGTCGATTCCGCAGACCCGACTTGGCAGGTCGCGAGCTTCCTTCTGGGCGGCGGTGCGGCTTTGGTCGCTCACGCCGGCAAGGCTGGAGCTCGAACGCTCGTGAACACGAGTCCGGAGCCTGTCTCCAACGTGATTGTCTCGACCGGGGAGGACGTTGCCACCGGCGGCCTCCTCGCGCTGGCCATCGCCTACCCCGTCGCGGCGGCAATCATCGCCGCTTTACTGGTCGCTTTGTCCATCTGGCTAGTCATCGCGGCGCGCCGGGCGCTGAGGCGGGTCCTTGAACCCAAACGCCGTGCCGCGGGTTGAGCGTTCCACAGGAGGAACGAAATGCCCGTTTCAGAACAGCCGATGGTGGAACGCATAGCCCGTGTGCTCGCAGGAGCCGCTCTTAGCAGCAATGCGGACGGCAGCGATCCATCGGCCGCAGACAAGGTAGACCTGGCCTGGCGCGAGCATCTGAACCAGGCGGTCGCGGTGCTCCACACGATGCGCGAAGCGGACACCCGAATGGCCTCCGCGGGCGATGCGGACACGTGGACGCGGATGGTCCAGACGGCGATCGAGGAAACCGGCGTCAGCGCGTGAAGCACCGGGAACGCGAACGCCCGCGTACCCACGCTCATCCCAACTGGACGCTCGTAACCTGCGTTCTCGCTTCGAGCCTGTCCTTCGTCGAGGGATCGGTACTCAGCGTCGCGCTTCCCGCGATCCGCGAAAGCTACGGAGCCGGCGCCCAACAAGTCCAATGGGTGGTCAACGCCTATTTGCTCCCGCTCTCGGCGCTCCTTCTCCTTGGAGGGGCATTGGGCGATCATTACGGCCGCAAGCTCCTGCTTGTTGTCGGCACCGCCGTCTTTGCGGTCACGTCTTTGCTTTGCGCGCTGGCACCTTCCTTGCCCGTCCTGCTCGCCGCCAGAGCTGCACAGGGTCTGGGAGCGGCCCTTCTTCTCCCGAACAGCCTCGCCTTGCTCAATGCAGCGTTCGAGGGTGAGAAGCGTGGCCGTGCCGTCGGAATCTGGGCCGCGGCCGGAGCTGCAGCGGCCGCGGTGGCACCTCTCATAGGCGGCTGGCTCGTCGGCACGGTGGGCTGGCCTGCGATCTTCTACATCAATCTGCCGCTGGCCCTGGGCGCAATCCTGCTCGCGCTGCGCTTCGTCACGGAGAGTCGGGAGACCGGAGCCGGACGAACGGATTATGGCGGCGCGCTTCTGGTGACTGCAGGATTGGGCGGAGTCACCTATGCGCTGACGCTGTGGTCCGCCTCAGGGCGATTTACGGGCGACGCGATCGTGTCCCTCGTAGCCGGCGTCGTTTTGCTCGGCATATTCGCGGCGGTCGAGCTGCGGCGCGGGCAAGGTGCGATGATGCCGCTCGACCTGTTTGCCGACAGCTGCTTCTCGGGGCTGAACCTGATGACCTTCCTGCTCTACGGCGCGTTCGGGGCCGCGATGCTGCTGATTCCCTATGTGCTGATCACGAGCGGCGGCTATTCCCCAGTCCAGGCGGGACTAGCCATGCTTCCTCTACCCATCCTGATGACGAGCGCGTCACCTACGATGGGGAGCATCGCGGCCCGGATCGGACCACGGATTCCCCTGACGGTCGGCCCGCTGGTGGTGGGCGTCGGAATGATCGTCTCCAGGCTCATGGGACCCGACGCAGGCTATTGGATGGGCACGTTTCCAGCGATTTTGATCATGGCGCTGGGCATGACTATCGCTGTCGCACCGCTGACGTCGTCGATCCTCGGCTCGGTCGAAGAGCAGCATGTCGCCATGGCGTCGGGCTTCAACAGCGCGGTGGCGCGGCTGGGAGGGCTGATCGCGACGGCGCTGCTCGGATCCGTGCTTGGGCAGGAAGGTACAGCGCTATTCGAAAGCTTTCACGGCGCGATGTCCGTATCCGCCGCCGTCGCGGCAGCGGCTGGAATCGTGGCGCTCACGATGCTCGGCGGAGTGAAGTTGCGGAAGAGCTGAAGAGGCTTTGTCAGCCGTTCCGGGCGATCCAGTCTTCCACGACGGGAGCGATCCGGTCGCGCCACTTCCGGCCGTTGAAGATGCCGTAATGGCCAACGTCCCTGGCAAGGAAATATTGTTTCTTCGACGCAGCCAGACCGGTCGAGATATCGAGCGCCGCCTTGGTCTGACCGATGCCCGAAATGTCGTCCCGCTCACCTTCGATGGCAAGCAGCGCCGTATCCTTGATCGCCTTCGGATCCACCTTTTGGCCGCGATGCACGAGCTTGCCATCGGGGAGCGAATGCTTCTGGAAGACTGCATCGACGGTCTGGAGGTAGAACTCCGCCGTCATGTCGCAGACCGAACGATATTCGTCGTAGAACTTCTGCGTAGCGGCGGCCCCTTCTTCATCCCCTTCCACAAGATGCTTGAACATCTCCCAGTGGCTGACGAGGTGGCTGCCGAGGTTCATCGTCATGAAGCCGGCGAGCTGAAGGAAACCGGGGTAAACCTTGCGGCCCCCGCCCGGGTAATAAAGCGGAACGGTCGCGATCGCATTGCGCTGGAACCAGCTCAGCGGTCGCTGCGTCGCCAGCGTATTGACCGCCGTAGGAGCTTCGCGCGTATCGATCGGACCGCCCATCATCGTCAGGGTCCTGGGCCGCCATCGATTCTTGGTTGCATTCATCAGCGCGGTGGCGGCGTAGGCTGGAACCGCCGGCTGGCAGACCGCGAGGACATGGGGGCGTTCACCGCCTTGTTCCCCAATGGTCTCAATGAACTCGATCAGATAATCGATGTAGTCGTCGAGGTCGAACGTACCTTCGCTCAAAGGGACCGCCTTCGCGTCCCGCCAGTCAGTAATGTGAACGTCATGGCCCGGGAGCATCCGTTCGACCGTGCCGCGAAGAAGAGTGGCGTAGTGCCCCGACATCGGCGCGACAATCAACAGCTTGGGATCGTCCTTGGGCGCACCCTCACGGACAAAATGTTTGAGCTGCCCGAACGGCTCGCGAAGCACGATCTCCTCGTGGACGGCCACCTTCTTGCCCTTGATCGTCGTCCGCTTCAGACCGAACTCTGGCTTCCCACGCGGCGCTGCAGCATGGGCGAAGACATCGAGCGCTGCGGCGATTAGCGGGCTTCCGGAGATGTAAGCAAATGGATTGGCTGGATTATTCAGCCATCCTGCACCCATGCCCGCCAACTTGCTCGCGCCCGCAAGAAATGAGCGCTGAACTTCATAGGCGTCATAGAGCATTCAGGATCACCTTCCACCACCGGACACAAACAGATGTGGACCCCAATCGCTCCCTCCGCAAGGTGTTGTTGTGCGCTGCAGCTTCCGCAGTGCGCAATTGAGACACGGCCGTACCGCTGCTAGTCCCGCACCATGGCCAACGCCCCTACTCGCCCGCCCGGCCGGTCCATCAGGAACCTGCGCATGGTGTGGAGCTTTGCGGCGCAATACCGGCTCCAACTCGCTGGCGCCGCCGTGGCCCTCCTGGTTGCCGCAGCGGCCACTTCAGGCGTGCCTTTCGCCTTCAAGCTGATCATCGACAAAGGGTTCGCCACCGGCGCCGGCGGCACACGCGACATCGCGCGCTGGTTCGAATATCTGCTGATGCTGGTCGCCATCATGGCGGTCGCGACGGCCGCCCGTTATTATTTCGTGTCGTGGCTCGGTGAGCGCACCGTCGCCGACATCCGCCTCGCCGTTCACCGCAACCTGCTCCGCCTCTCCCCTGGCTTCTTCGAGGAGAACCGGCCGGCCGAAATCACCTCGCGGCTTACGGTCGACACCACGATCATCGAGCAGGTGGTTGGAACGACGGTCTCGATCGCCCTGCGCAACATCGTCCTTGGGACGGTGTGCATCATCATCCTTTTCGTCCTCTCGCCGAAACTTGCGGGACTCATGCTCATCGGAATTCCTTTCGTCGTCGGGCCGATCACCCTTCTCGGACGCAAGGTCCGTCAGATCTCCACCCGCAGCCAGGACCGCATCGCCGACGTCGGAGCGGTTACGAGCGAGGTTCTCGGCGCGATGAAAATCGTGCAGGCGTTCGGTCAGCAGGGTCGCGAAACCGGCCGATTCGGTGAAGCCGTCGAGCGCGTATTTGCGACGGCCAAGCGCCGGATCCTCATTCGCGCCCTGTTGACCGCGACGGCGATGTTCCTGTTCAGCGCCGCGATCACCATGATCATCTGGCAGGGAGCGGTCGACGTCGCGGCCGGAGAGATGACCGGCGGCACGATCGCGGCTTTCGTTCTTTATGGGGGCCTACTCGCCGGCGCTTTCGGAGCGCTGTCGGAAGTCTACGGCGATTTCCTCCGCGCGGCTGGCGCGTCGGAGCGGTTGACCGAACTGCTGGAGGCGGAGCCCGATATCCGGCCGCCTGCCAAACCTGTGCAACTGCCCGAGCCGCCACGCGGAGAACTGACGTTCGAGGACGTCACCTTCCACTATCCGACGCGGCGCGATGTGTCGGCGCTCGAAGACTTCAGCCTCGCGGTAAAACCGCGCGAGAGGCTTGCGCTGGTCGGACCTTCCGGTGCCGGCAAGACGACGATCTTCCAGCTCGCCGAACGCTTTTACGACCCGCAGACGGGACGCGTGCTGCTCGACGGAGTCAATCTCAAGGACGCCGATCCCGCCGACATCCGCCAGCGCATCGCACTCGTCCCACAGGAAACGGTGATGTTCGCTGCCACCGCGCGCGACAATCTGCGCTACGGAAACTGGAATGCGAGCGAGGACGAGATCTGGCAGGCCGCGAGAGATGCGCATGCGGAGGAATTCCTGCGCAAGCTGCCGGAAGGCCTCGACACCTACATGGGCGAAGGTGGAGCGCGCCTGTCGGGAGGACAGAGGCAGCGGATCGCGATCGCACGCGCGCTTCTTCGCAACGCACCGCTGTTGCTGCTCGACGAGGCTACGTCAGCGCTGGACGCCGAGAGCGAGCGGCTGGTGCAGGAAGCGCTCGACCGGCTGATGGCCGATCGGACGACGATCGTAATTGCCCATCGACTTGCGACAGTGCGCGCGGCCGATCGAATCGTCGTGATGGATCACGGCCGGATCGTTGAAGAAGGAACGCACGCGGCACTCACGCGCCGCGGCGGACTCTATGCGCGGCTTGCGCGCCTGCAGTTCGAGGATCGAGCGGCTTAGCTCTGCGTACCGCCGCTCGGTGCGGTGCCACCGCCGCGACGCGACGCTCCGCGACGAGTGGACGTCGAGCGCTTTCGCGCCGCCGGTTTGCGAGCGGTCGTTTTGCCAGCGGTTCCAGTGCTGGCGGACTTCTTTGCAGCGCTCGATGCACGCGATTTCGTCCCAGAAGACTTCGCACGCGTCGTCGTCGACTTGCGCGCAGTCGTCTTGCGGGCCGCCGTCTTGCGCGTTCCGGTCGAACGAGAGCGTCCCGAACCCTTAGCGGTCGCGGCGCCACCGCCGGTCGCGCCATCCTCGTCCGTCCACTTACCCGACATGACGCGCTGCGCGGCATCGGCGACGGCTTCCGCGATCAGCGAACCCAGTTTCGATGCGCTTGCAACCATCGTGCTGGCAGCCGCCTGGGCGGTGTCGGCAGCGTCGAGACCGGCGTCGCGGATCTTGCGGCGCGCGGCCGGGCTGGCGCTGATCGCGGCTGCAGCCGCGGCAAGTCCGGCGGCGAGCATTTCACGGCTCATCGCTGCCTTGGCGAGCTTGTCGAGCGTGTCCTTATTGCCCCCGGTCTTCTTGCTGGATTTGGCCATCTCAACCTCCCGTTGATTCTCTTGCCGCAAAGACACTTCAGCTGCTGAACGGTTCCGTTTCGGCTGCGAACCATGCGTGTAATTCCGAACGTGTCCGTTGCCCAGATACGTTTAAGGGGACCGCCGCGGAAGCGACGATCCCCTCGAACATGGTCAGCGGCCGGAAGTGATTGGCCGTCCGTCCAGCTCTATGGCCGACGAACCCCCCTTTCCGACCTCTCTGCTGAACCATGAGACATCGGATCACCTCCTTTCGCTGCGTTGAAGCTGAGGGAAGAATGATTCGGACAAGCGCAAATCACAAGACTTGAAATGCGCCGCAAATGTGCAATTCTCGGGAATTCACGTGCCGGATTCTCAGGTGCGGCAATCTTCGATGACATGCGCTATTTCGGCCCCCGCCGGAATCACCAGCGCCGGCGAACCGGGCATCAGCAAGGCAAATCGGCCCCGGCTGAACGCGAGTGCATCGAGCAGCGCGTCCGCAGCGCCAACCTGCGCGATGACACGACCGGAACGCTGGTCGAAGCGCGCGGCCAGGTTGCGCGATAGCGAGCTGGTCCAGAACGAAAGGTTAGCGGCAGGCGCCGCGCTGATCCGTGATATCGTCATCAGCCGCGTGATCTTGCCGCATGCAAGCACCATTCGAGTCGTGCCGGTACCATCGACGAAAGACGCTTCGCTGCCGCCCGCGACCGAGCGATATACCCAGGAGCCGGGACTGACCGGCGAATAGCTGAAATCCGTTGCAGTCACCTGCGCCTTTGCCGATCCAGACGCCAGCACGCAGGCCGTCGCAAACAACGCGATCCTCTTCACTTCCACTCCACTTCACTTGTCGGGGTGAGTCACTTGGATAGCCGGTCGATCTTCTCGCGCAATGCCGCGAGCTCGGCACGAAGCTGGTCGATCTCGCTTTCCCCGGAGGGCTTTTCACGCTTGTCCTTGGGCTTGGCCGAGGAGCCGGCGAAAGCGCGACTGGCGCCCTCGAACATCTGCATGTTCCGCTTGGCAATGTCGGCGAACATCTTGCCGCCGAAAGCATCCTGGAAGGCTGTCTGGTTGCTTTGAAACGCATCCATCGCGGCCTCGAGATATTGAGGCACCATGCCTTGCATCGAATTGCCGTAGAGGCTGATCAGCTGCTTGAGGAAATTGACCGGAAGCATGGTTGAGCCGCGCGCTTCCTCGTCGACGATAATCTGCGTGAGGACCTGGCGGGTAATGTCCTCGCCGGTCTTCGCATCGACAACCTCGAACTCGCGACCTTCTCGAACCATTTCGGCCAAACGGTCCAGCGTGATGTATGAGGAGCTTTCCGTGTCGTAGAGACGACGGTTAGCATATTTCTTGATCGTCACCTTGTCCGAAGACCTGGCCATGAACCGCTCCCGAAACTCCTCTGACCACCTACTACCGGACGAGTGTGCACCGCAACATGAACACGCCCCGCGTCCGCTTCCGCTGTTTCTCGGATTGGTACGGAGTGTCGGAGAAAAGCAGCCGGAACTGGCACGAGCCGCGCTGGAAGGCCTCGCAACCTACGAACGCGCCGAACGGCGCGACTTACGCAGCCGGCGGGATGTGCTCGCAGAGGCTGGCGCTGCCCGTCTCTACGATTTTGGCGGTAATGGACCGCCGGCTGTCCTCGTCCCCTCCCTCATCAACCCTCCGCATGTGCTTGATCTCGATGATGAAGTTTCGCTCGCCAAGGCTGTGACAGGGATGGGACGAAGGTCTCTGCTGCTCGACTGGGGCTCAGCGCGCGAGCGCCTTGATCTCGATATCGGAGGCCATATTGAGCGACTTCTGCTGCCGTTAATCGAGGGGCTTGGCGGGAGAGTGGCGCTGGTCGGATACTGCCTCGGCGGCACGATGGCCGTCGCCGCCGCCAATCTTACCGGCGTCGAGCGTGTCGCGACGATTGCCGCGCCATGGTGCTTCGCCGGCTATCCGAAAGGATCGCGCGCGTCGCTCCTCGATCTCTGGCAGGCGGCCAGACACACTGCGGATCGACTGAATGTTCTCCCTATGGAAGTGCTGCAGGCGGCCTTCTGGTCACTGGATCCGCAGCGCACCGTGTCCAAGTTCGCCCGCTTTGCCCAGTTGGATGCCGACGGCGCTGAGGCGCGGCGTTTCGTCATGCTCGAGGATTGGGCGAACGAAGGCGAGCCGCTGCCGCTTCCCGCGGCACGCGAGCTGATCGAAGACTTCTTCACTGCCGATTTGCCGGGAAAGGGTGCTTGGGAGATCGGTGGGCGAGCGATAACCGACGTGTTGGGCGTTCCCCTTCTCCATTTCACCTCAGCGCAGGACAGGATCACCCCGGACGCAAGCGCCGCCCACGGCGATCGCGAAGAGATTGCAGCGGGCCATGTGGGAATGGTGGTCGGGTCGGCGCGCAGGCAACTCCAGGGAGCCCTTGCGGCATTCCTTGACCCGGCTTGCCGCTAGCGCCACCTAAGGCTAAGCGCGGCTCCCACGCACCCGTAGCTCAGCTGGATAGAGCGTTGCCCTCCGAAGGCAAAGGCCACAGGTTCGAATCCTGTCGGGTGCGCCATTCCCGTGCAACGACATTTAAACCGCCTCGGCGAACGCCGGCGTGGGCTGCATGTCGCGGCTGATCTCGATGGCCCGGGCAGGCTGGATGGCCCTATCCGGATAGGCGTCGAGCACGATCGTCGGGATCAACCGCTGCGTCAGATCCGAGAAAGTGAAACCGATCTGACCATTATGCGGGCCTGTCGCTTCGACGATCGCGTCAATGTCCGAAGCCTGGAAGCCGAGCGAACCGAGACGCGGCTCGAGGAGTAGACGGCGCATCGCTTCGTCGGGTCGGGCGAACGTCAGCATTTCGGCCGTCCGGCGCTTCACGGCCGGGTCCAGCGAATGGTAACGGTTCGTGCACATGATGACCGCCGCCGGAAGGCGTTCGTTGGCGATCCGGTCGATTCCGCGAATGAACGCATTCACGCCACTCCGGTCTTCGTGGTGCATGTCCGATTCGCGCGATTGGGCAAGCGCATCGGCCTCATCGACCAGAAGAATTACTGAGCCCGGCGTCTTCGCCTCGGCCGAGTTCAACTTGTGGGCTTCTTTCAGCGTGTAGTCGAACGCGGCTGAGATCAGCTGCGTCATTTCACCGACCTTCCCCTGCCCCCGCGCGGCCAGGCTCAACGGCAGGAGAACGACTTCGATATGTTCCTGCCTGGCGACGGCATCCCCAATCGTCTCCGCAAGCTCGGTCTTTCCGGAACCCACGTCGCCCGCAAGGATGACGAGAGGCGGACGATTCAGAACCGTGTCGAGGAGGAGATCGGAACCCGGATGATGCCTCGCTCCCCACTCCGTCAGCCCCTTGGGATGAATGAGCAGGGCAAGGATCTTGGTCAGCTTGGCGATGTGATCGTCCAGGCCGATGAGCCGGCCGAGCCGGTCACGTGCGTTAGGATTCGGGTATGCCTGTCGCCGTTCGAACAGATGTACAGCGTCGATCATCGCGCTAGCCCCCAGCCATGGCACGATATTCGTCACCCAGCCGCATTGAAAGGCCTGTTTCAGGCTCGTGCCGGAATCGGACTGCAGCCAGTGGAACCCCCCTTCCCGCGTTCCGTTGAGCGGCGAGATGATCCACCAGCCGCTAACCCCGCCCGACGACTTCGAGACACCCGGCTCGACCGAGGGTTTCTTCGAGGAAGTCATCCGCCTGATGGCGGAGTCGGAGATCCCGTTCCTTCTGTCCGGAACCTACGCCTTGTCCTGTTACACGGGCATCGTTCGCCCGACCAAGGACGTCGACGTATTCGCCAAGGCTGGCGACGCCTTGCGCATGCTGTCCTACTTCAAGGAACGTGGCTTCAACATCCAGATTGTCGATGAGCGCTGGCTCTACCGGGTAACCCGCGACGAGATGTTCGTCGACATCATCACCAACATGCCGACCTCGCAAACACACGTCACGGACGAGTGGTTCGCCGACGCGCCGGAAGCGCGGCTTTTCGACACCAAGGTCCACCTGGTCCCGCCGACGCAGTTCGTCTGGTCGAAGATCTTCGTCGCCGACCGTTATCGCTACGACGGCGCGGATGTGGCGCACATGCTCCTGAGACGCTCCGACGACATCGACTGGAAGCAGCTCATTTCGAACATGGAGCTCTACTGGGAAGTACTGCTGATGGCGGTGCTGAACTTCCGTTTCGTCTACCCCAGTGAGCGGGACAACGTCCCGCGCTGGGTGATGGACGAGCTCTTGGGACGCCTCCACGCACAGCTCGAAATGCCAGCGGCGGAGAAGAAGGTCTGCCGCGGACGCATCTTCAGCCCGCGCGACTACACGATCGACGTGAACGAATGGGGCTTCTCGGAGCCCGTCGGCAACCTCGAAGAAGATTATGCCAGCAAGTAACGAGACGATGACCGTCGCCGCCATAGGTGACCTTCACGTGACCGAAGATTCGGTCGCTCCCTATCGGGAGATGTTCGCGGAGATCTCGCGCGTCGCCGACGTTCTGGTGCTGTGCGGCGACCTCACCAATTTCGGGAAGACGGCCGAAGCGGAAATATTGGGTGAGGACATTCGAAGCTGCACAATCCCCGTTCTCGGAGTCCTCGGCAATCACGATTACGAGTGCGGGCAACCCGAGGAAGTGACACGCATCCTGCACGAAGCAGGAATGACGGTGCTGGACGAGCAGGCCGTCGAGATCAACGGTGTCGGATTTGCAGGGGTCAAAGGATTCATGGGCGGCTATGGACGCGGCGAGCTTGCACCGTTCGGCGAGCCCATTGCAAAGATGTTCGTCGATGAGGTGATGAAGGAGGCGCGGAAGCTCGAGAACGCGCTTCGTACGCTCCGCACCGATCGGAGCGTCGCCGTACTCCATTATTCACCGACTACGGACACGCTGGAAGGCGAACCACCCGAAATCTTCCAGTATCTCGGCGCTCAGCGCCTCGCCGAACCAATCGATCGCTTCGATCATGTAAAGGCGGTGGTCCACGGCCATGCACATCATGGAAAATATGAAGGCAGCACGCCGCGAGGCATCCCGGTCTACAACGTCGCCCAATTCGTGCTGAAGCCCCTGTTTGGCCGCCCCTACGCCTTGCTCGAAGTGTGAAGAGCCGCATCTTCGGTGCCCGGAATCGGTGTAGGCGTGTGCAGGGTTTCGATTACGTACAAGCGCTTCACGAGCACGTAACTGACCACTGTCAGAGGCGCGGCCAGGATCACGCCCAGGGTACCGAAGAGCGCTCCAAAGGCGATCAGCGCGAAGAGCAATACGACCCCGGGCAGGTCGACCGCATATTGCTGCACGAGCGGCGTAAGCAGATACCCCTCGAACTGCTGCACTGCGAAGTAGAGAAGCAGTACCCACAAAGCGAGGTCCGGACTGACCGCGAGCGCCAGCAGGACGGCCGGAATCATGGAGAGAATCGGCCCGGCGAACGGAATGAATTCCAACACGCCTGCAAGCAGGCCAAGCGTGAATGCTGACGGCATCCCCAGAACCCAGAGGCCGAAGCCGGTCAGAAGTCCGACGACCACCATCGCGATCAGCTGACCGCGTAGCCACAGGCGAAGCGCCCGTTCGGACTCGGTGATGGCTTCCAGCGCAAGTGGACGCTTTCCGGACGGGATGAGCTTCACTGCGCCGGTGAGATAGAAACGCGGCTGGGTCGCGAGGAAGATTCCGGCGACGAGCACTACGAGAACGTCTGCGATCCCGCTGCCGATCGACAGGATCGTCCGGCCGAACGCGGAAAAGCTGCTTCCACCTGGTGCGCGAATGCTCTGGGCCCATTGCTTCACGTGCTCGCCGAGACCGAGGTCGCCCATCCGCACTTCGAGCCTGTGCCAAGCGACAGGGATGGTTTCGCGGAGCGTTTGGATCTGCTGGACGACATGCGTTCCGAAGAGTGCGATCAGGCCAATTCCCAAACCCAGAATGATGATGATCGATAGGGCTGTTCCGAGGCCGTTACGCCAGCCGGTGAGCTTGCAGATCCGATCGGCAAGAGCGCGAAACACCGTCGCGACCACGACCGCTCCGAACAGCATGAGCAGGAGCGTTCTGAGTTGCCATGCGATGAAGAAAAGCGATGTGATCGCCAGGACGATGAGCACTCGGCGAACGAAACGCCGCTCGTCGCTCATCGACTTTGGCTCAGTCATGGTTCACGCCGGCGGCCAGCTCTCGAGGATTTCTACGAAGCGCGACAGCCACGCATTGGTCTGGTGCCCATCGACGACGCGATGGTCGATCGTGAGCGTCACGTAAGCCATCGGGCGGATGAGCATCGCCTCCTGGCCGTTCACTTCGCGGACGATTACGCGCTTTTCCAGTTTGCCGACACCGAGGATGGCCGCCTGTCCCTGGTGGAGGATGATTGGCGCAGCGAGGAGCGAACCCGAGACGCCGTGGTTGGAGATTGTGAAGCTTCCGCCGGAGACGTCCGAACGCTCCAGTTTCCCTTCGCGGGCGCGGCCGGTGAGATCGTCGAGCTTCTTGGCCGTCTGCTCGAGCGAGAGGCTGCCGGCATCCTTCACGACGGGGACGACGAGGCCCTTTTCGCCAAGCGCGGTCCCGACACCAATGTCGATCGTCGGCGAGATTGCGATGCGGTCCTTTTCCCACCGACCATTAATTGCGGGCGCGACGGCCATTGCTTCGGCCGCCGCCTTCACGATGTAGGCGGTGTAACTGAGCTTCGTGCCCTTGGCGGCGAGCGCTGCCTTGTGCGCAGATACGGCGGAGAAATCGGCCTCGAACAAGGCGGTGACGTGCGGCGCTTCGCTGACCGCGCGCACCATGTTCTCCGCGATGGTCAGCCGCATGCGATCATGCGGAATGTTCCTCGCCGAGAATTGCCGTGGCTGCGCAGTCGCCGGCTCGCCGACGCTGACCGTCGTGGCTGAAGCGACTGCGCGATCCACATCCTCGCGCGTCACCCTGCCGTTACGGCCAGTCCCTTCGATTCGAGCCGGGTCGATGCCATGCTGCAAGCATGCTCGGCGCACGGATGGGCTGAGGCGAGTCTCACCGCCACCATCAGACGGTTTGAAACCAACAGGCTCCGGGACGGCCGGCCGCGCTTCGGCTTTCGGCACGAACGACTTGGGCTGAACCTGCTCGGCGCTGATCCGCCCCAGCAATGCGCCGGGAACGGCTTCCGCGTCCGTGTCCAGCACGATTTCGGCGAGCACTCCGGCGGCAGGCGCAGGCACTTCCTGCGTAACCTTGTCCGTCTCGAGCTCAACCAGCGGGTCGTTCTCCGCGACCGCATCGCCGACCTGCTTCAGCCATGCACGGACGACCGCCTTTGTGCCTTCCTGCTCGTCGGGAACGCGCACTTCGATCACGTCAGAACCCCACGAGCCGGTCGATCTCGACTCGGATGCTGTCCACGGTCGGGAGCGCCCATTCCATCAGCTTGGGATGATGCGGGCTCGGAATGTCCGGCATGGTCACCCGCCCAACCGGAGCGTCGAGATCGAGGAAGGCTTCGTCGGCGACGACCGCGGCAATCTCCGCCCCGAAGCCGCCGGTTCGCAAATCCTCGTGAACGATGAGGCAGCGCCGGGTCCTGCGAACGCTTTCGAGCACCATTTCCTTGTCCCACGGCATCAACGTCCTAAGGTCGATGACGTCGGCGCTGACACCGCCCGCAGCGCCTTCGCAGCGCGGGACCATTGCACCCCAGGTTACGATTGTGATCCTGTCGCCTTCACGGGTTTTTTTCGCTTTGCCGAACGGCAGGACATATTCGTCGCCGGGCCAGGGCCGGCGCGCCCAGCTATCGTCGAGCATTGCGCGATGTTCGAAGAAAAGCACCGGGTCGTTGCCGCGAAGGCTGCCGCGAAGGAGGCCAACCGCGTCCTCGGCGTTCGACGGCACGGCGACCTTCCAGCCCGGACTGTGAACGAACTGCACTTCGTTCGTCTGGCTGTGCCAAGGGTCGCCGCACTTGAAAAATCCGCCCGGCACCCGGAGGACCATCGGCGCCGCGAAACGGTTGTGCGTGCGCCACCGCATCGTTCCGCAATCGTTGATCTGCTCCGTCGCGGGCTCGGCATATTTGCGGAACTGGATTTCGGGGACCGGCATCAATCCGGCCAGCGCCATTCCCACCGCGCGACCGACGATTCCTTCCTCGTTGAGCGACGTGTCGAAGACTCGCTCGCGCCCGAACTTTTCCTGAAGACCCAGCGTCACCGCATGGACGCCGCCCTTGGGTCCAACGTCCTCGCCGAAGATCGCCACCCGGGGATTGCTGGTCAGCTCCTGGTCGAGCACCCGGCGGATGGCAGTGACCATGTTGATCCGCTGGCCTTCGGGCCGCGGCTCGGCGGTCGACTTGGGCGGCTTGTACCCAGCGTTCCAGATGCCGCCGACCTGCTGCATCTCCCCATCGAAAAACACGTGGTCGGTCACGACGTCCGGAGTCGAGACACCCCGCGCCTCGGCGTCGGCGCGAGCCGCTCCGACTTGCCAGGCGACTTCGCTTTCCAGGCGTTCCCAGTCCTCCTCACCGATCTGGAACCCGGAGCAATGGTCGCGAAGCTTGGGCAGCGGATCGCGGGTCCATTCTTCGGCGACCTCGTCCTCCGACTTGTATCCCTGCGTGTCCTGGAAGCTGTGACCCTCGAGCCGAGGAACCGTCAGGCGAAGCAAGGCCGGCGCGCGCTGGGTTCGAACATGCGCGACCGCGTCGCGAACGAGCTGCGCGGCTTGCTCCGGCTCGGTCCCGTCGCCGTTGAAGATCGTCAGTCCTCGGAAGCTAGCAAGATTGGCCGCGATATCCTTGCCAGGTGTTTGATATTCCGAAGGAACTGAGATTCCGTAGCCGTTGTCCTCAATATAGATGAGGAGCGGCAATTGTTGAGTCGTAGCAATGGTTAACGCAGACCAAAATCCACCTGTTGCGCAGCTTGCGTCACCGCCGAGCACTACGGCGATGGCGTCGTCCGGACCTTTCTTCAGGACCTTCGACTTGTAGTCTATCGCCTGTGCCCATCCGGTCGCGGGCGTGTACTGCGCCCCCACCCCACCGCTCATCGGCAGCGCGTGAGCACCACCGGGATTGGGGTAATTGAAGACGACGCCAATATCGCGGCCGTCCGAATAGCCACCGGCCAGGCCCATTCCCGATCCAAGTGCGTCGGCGAGCGGGACGTCCAGCGCCAGCAGCAAGGGCCGGGACCGGTAATAACCGCAGACCGCATCGCCATCCCTGAGGTGAAGGCCCAGGAGCACCTGCGCCATGTCATGGCCGCGCGCCGAAAATTGGTAGAGGACCTTCTTGGCCGGGACGAGCTCCTGCTCCTCGAGCCGATCCAGTTCCCGGCTGGTCAGGACCAGCCTTGCGACCTCGCGCCAGTTCACGTCTGCGGATACCCGGCCCGGGTCGCGGTCAGCCATGGTCAGGCGTCCAGGATCCCGACCACGGCGGCGGTAAAACGGTCGACCTGGTCATCGCTGAGACCCACGACGTTGAAGCGCCCGCTATCGGCCATGTAGATCGCATGGTCCTTGCGCAGCTTCAGCACCTGATCCTTCGAGATCGGTAGCATCGAGAACATGCCGTACTGTCCCGCGATGTAGGCGAGGCGCGGGTCGGCACCGGCGATCTGCGCACGCACCGAGTTGATCCGGTCGCGCATGGCGGCAAGCTCGCCTGGCCAGCGGTTGCGAAGCTCGGGCGTGTCGAGCACGATGCGCACCGCCGCCGCGCCATGGTCCGGTGGCATCGACCACATCTCGCGTGCTCGCTGGAAAACATGGGCCATCGCCCTGGCCGTCGCGTCGTCGGTGGCCGTTTTGACGAACAACGCGCCGACGCGGTCACGATAGACGCTGAAATTCTTGTCGCAGCTCTGCGCGACGATCCCCTCATCGCAGGCCTCGAGGATTCCCCGCAGACCGAGCGCATCCTCTTCCAGCCCGCGGCCGAATCCCTGGTAGGCGATGTCGACCAAAGGCAGCAGGCTGCGCTCGCTCACGATCCGCGTAACCTCAACCCATTGCTCGTTACTCAGATCGGCTCCAGTCGGGTTGTGGCAGCAGCCGTGCAAAAGGACGACGTCGCCCGGCCGCGCTTCCTTGAGCGCGGCGACCATAGAGTCGAAGCGGATGCTGCAGGATGCACGGTCGTAAAATGGATATTCGACCATCTGGAGCCCGACCGACCGGATGATCGGCGGATGGTTCGGCCAGGTAGGCGTCCCGACCAGCACTCGTGCGTTCGGATTGGCCGTCGCGATCAGCTCGAACCCAAGACGAAGTGCACCGCATCCGCCAGGCGTCTGAACTCCGGCAATTCGGCTATCGTCCGCGTGGACGCCCAACAGGATCGGCCGAATGAGCTCGGCGAAACGCTTGTCGCCCGCGCTTCCCAAATATGATTTCGAGTCCTGCGTCTCGAGCAGGATTCGCTCGGCGTCCTTGATGACGGGAAGGATCGGGGTCCGTCCTGCCCCATCGCGAAATACGCCAACACCGACGTCGATTTTCTCTGGCCGCGGATCGGCGTTGGCCAAGGCAATCAGCCGCAGGAGCGAATCGCTCTCGACCTCGGGAAGATCGGCGAGCCCCCTCGCCTTCGCGTACGTTTCGCTCAGCATGGAATGCGCTTAGCGCAACTTAGGCGTCGTAATCCACTGCGACCCCTTCCCCGACCGGAACGGACTGGCAGGTGAGTACGTAGCCGGCCGCAACTTCCTCGTCGGTCAGGCCGTAACGCGCGGCCATTTCGACCTTTCCACTCGTCACCTTGGCACGGCAGGTCGCGCAGACTCCGGCCTTGCACGCGAAGGGCGCCGGGAGGCCTCCGGCGCGAGCGCTGTCGAGGATGTTTGCTTCGGTGAAGGCAATCTTCCGGGTTCGGCCGTCCAGAGTGACAGACATAGTCGCACCGGCTGCCTTGGTCTGCAGCTGCGCCATCTCGGCCGCGAGAGCGGCGGACGGGCGATCCGCGGTGAAGCGCTCGATGTGGATGCGCTCCTTGTCGACATTCCGGTCGAGAAGCGCGCCCTCTGCGGCATCCATCATCGGGCCGGGGCCGCAAATGAACCAGGCGTCGACGCTGGCCGGATCGCCAACCAACGCGGTTATAGCCTCGTCGCAGCGAGCACGATCGAGCATCCCGTTGAAGAGGTCGATGTCGCCTTCTTCCTCGGCGAGAAAATGATGGAGCGAGAGGCGGCCGAGATAGCGGTCCTTCAGGTCCGCCAGTTCTTCGAGGAAGATGATCGAACTGCTGTCGCGGTTGCCGTAGAGCAAGGTGAACTGGCTTTCGGGCTCCTCCTTCAAGGTGGTGCGCAGAAGCGACATGACCGGCGTGATTCCCGAACCGCCCGCGATTCCGACGATCTGACGCTTCGCAGTGGGAGTGAATTCGGTAGTGAAACTGCCGTGCGGAGGCATGACCTCGAGAATGTCGCCCGCCTTCAACCTGTCGCCGACCCAATTGGAGAAGACGCCGCCGGCGATACGCTTCACCGTGACCATCCAGTCCTGCTCGTCAGGGGCTGTGCAGAGGGAGTAGTTCCGGCGGATCTCCTCGCCGTCGACCTCCGCTTTCAGGGTCAGGTGCTGGCCGGCCTTGAACCT